>ENA-ORRN01000313-ORRN01000313.1-human-gut-metagenome-genome-assembly--contig:-NODE-313-length-39405-cov-4.771334_pt1 | contig 39405 bp, 37 predicted proteins | sample MGYA00242174_ERZ509132 | MGnify/ENA primary metagenome ERZ509132 (study PRJEB26280, sample SAMEA2338671) | human gut metagenome | biome: human gut; feature: human-associated habitat; material: faeces... | reverse complement strand
TGAATCTGGAGTTAGAATAATTCAACCACGGCTGATGTTGAACTTTAATTTTTTTGATGTATGAGGGATTCAAAATCAAATTTTCAGAATGTTATTAGAGATTATTTGGATCAGCTTGCAGAAATTGATGCTGAGTTTGCTGAAAAGTATAGAGTAAAAGAAAATCAGATCGAGCAATGTTGTGCTTATATAATTTCAGAAATGCACTATTTGGCACAGAACAATGTAATTGGCGTAACTGATGATGAAGTTTATGGACTTGCAATTCACTATTATTTAGAGGATGATTTAGAGGTTAATATACAGAGTTATAATCAAGTTTTGATTATGTCTAATCAGTTTGTAGAATTATCAGAGGAAGAGAAAGCAGAAGCTCGTAAAGAAGCGTTTAAGCAGTACCAAGCTGAAGAACTAAGAAAATTGCGTAATAGGCAAACAAAAACAATAGAGAAGAAAAAAGCACAAATCCAACCTTCATTATTTGATTTTTGATATGAAACCGAGAACACGCATACAGAATGAGGTAGTTCGTTTGTCAAGCAGACTGCCCGAACTTACAGACAAGCAAAAAGCATACGCATACAAACATTGTTTCAGCCATATTGCACGTATGATGAGTAAGGGAATTGTGACTTGCACCGATTGTGGTCATTCTTGGAAGTGTGAGAACATTCCCTTTTCAGACCATGAGGAATGCACTTGTCCTTATTGTGGAAGTAAGCTAGAGATAATGAAAACCCGTCAGAGAGTGTTTAAGAATACAGAATATTTCTCTGTTATTACGACCTGTAAAGGTTATCAGGTAATCCGTTTCTTTATAGTCAGGGCCAATAGAAAGGTTGGCTATCCAGCGGAATATGAAATTAATGAAATAGTGCAGCAGTGGATTGCTCCTAATGGTAGAGGTGAGATTATAGCACGTTTGCGGTGTATGTCCTCTATATATTATGATTTGTGGAATGAACACAGCTGCATGGAACTGAGGTCGAATAGTAACCACTTTGCATACGATATTACTCCACAATGTACCTATCCGCATATCAGAATTATAAAGAAAATCAGACGAAATGGCTTTAAGGGAAAGTTTTACGATATATCTCCCAATGCTTTTTTCAAGGCAATCCTATATGATAACAAGATGGAAACATTGCTTAAAGTCGGTCAGATAGAAATGTTCCGTCATTTTATTCGTTCAAAAGCAGGTACAAATGAATATTGGGCAGCATTAAAAATCTGTATCCGTAATGGTTATGAAATCACCAATGCTTCTGAATGGTGTGATTATATCAGACTGCTGAAACACTTTGGAATGGACATACATAATTCCAAATATGTTTGTCCGAAAGACTTGATAAAGGAACATGACCGACTTGTCAGAAAACGCGAAGAACAGATAGAAAGTGAAAGAGCGGAGCAACGCAGGGAGCAGTTGATCAAGGACGAAAAGAATTATCTGAAGTCCAAAGGCAAGTTTTTCGGACTTGTGTTTACCGATAACCTTATTCTTGTCAAGGTTATTGAAAGTGTGGCTGAAATGCAACTTGAAGGAAAGCTGATGCACCATTGTGTTGGAAGTTATCACAAAAGGGTAGATTCTCTTATCTTTTCCGCAACCATTGACGGCAAACGCATCGAAACGGTAGAAGTTTCACTTACAACATTCAAGGTGTTGCAGAGCAGAGGTGCATGTAATCACATTACCGAATATCACGATCGCATCATCAATCTTGTTGAAAGCAATGCTGCACTTATCCGCAAACGGATGAGTGCTTAAAAAAATAATATGCATCTATATTTAAATATAGATGCATATTTCTTCATAATCGGGAAATATCTCTAATGCATTTGAAAACAAGACCTATTGTCATGAAAATAAGAGTCTTGACAAGTATTATTATTATTTTCATATCAGCTTTTTTTAAGCATATCATTAAAATCTTTGGCTCCAGAAGCCTTAGCTTTTATTACACGGAGCCATTCTGCCTCGATTCTGTGAGATTTAAGGAAAGCTAGAGAACTGAAATCTGATTCCTTAATTTCCAGTTCTTGATTCTCCAATTTTACTATAACCTTTCCGGATGAGTTTCGGAAAATCTTGGGCTGTTTTTCCTTTACAAAAAAATACGCAGCTGCTACATCGTATATATGTCCTTGTAGGTCATTGTCAAAGGCAAGGTATAGGACTGCATTGGGAAATAAATTGCGAATATCCTTTATTTGTCCATATCCTAAGTTTCCACCGAGAGATATATATGCTGTATTTACTCTCAATTTAGCAGGAAGGAGTTGATACAACGCCATCATGTCCAATGCACTTTCCCCAATATACAAGGCTTGCACATCTTGCCATGTAGGGGCAAATGATGCAATCCAGCAGGCAGTTGATTTATTACCACCAGGACAAAAACCTTTATATCCTTCTTGTTTATAAGGATTATAATTGCGTAATTCGAAGTTTACGACTTCTTCCGGAGAAGTAAGGACACGATAAGGGAATGCTACATTTGCATAATTCTTAGGTTTCCGAGCAACTGTACAAATTGAACCTATCTTCAGAAAATCAGATATAGTTGAAGTATCCATTTGTCTGATTTTGCCAAGGTATGCATATATTACTTTTTGGTTGCAAGTAATATCGTAATCATCAAGAGAAAACTTTACATCATTGTGCGAAACTACGGGGTTTTTGTTTTTAAAGGTCATCCCTGACAGTTTACATAGAATGTCGGCAACCGCATCATATCCGATACCTTGATAACCCGAAAATAGGTGTAGACGATTTAATATGAAGTTAACAACATCACCTTTGTCTCCGTATCCGTTCCGGCTGAAGAATGTTTGGGAGTAAGTAGTCGTATATATGACGATTTCATCCACTTTTGTACTCCCGTTATACAAACGGTATTCAAGGTATTTTTTACCTGCTCCAGTATTAAGGCGATAACCGATATGTTCAGCTACGTCACTTATACGGACGTGGTTCTTCAGGTCTTGAAATGTTGTATTATTCATATTTTCTCAATTTATTTTTAAGCTGGGTGCTTTCCGCAACTAATCGTTTTATTGTATCTTGATACCGGAAATAGCTGTGTATGGCGGCAGCAATTGCCATACCAGGTTTTTTATGTCCGGTATCTTTTTTTAATAGTTCTATTAACTGTAGTTCTTCGGCATCAAGATATATTTCGAATCTTTTTTTCATTTCTTATTTTTCTGGTTCTAAATCCATCACGAACCACCAGCATTTGGATCCTAATGGATATTCTTCTGGATCTCCACTTTTCCAATTTTGATTTGAGAGAAAAGTTTCTATTTCCATCTCAGGATCATTTTCATCCATTTCATAATCTTGATTCCAAATAGCAGAAACGAAATTTCTATCTTTGGATAATTCAACTAAACGGAAGCAGGGTAAAACTTTTGCAAGGTTATAAAACTCTTGTACATCAGTCGCTCCAAATACATAAAAATTAGGTGTTCCCATAATGATATTGTTTTTAGTTATATATACTCTTTCTATTCCTAACGCTTTTTCAATACGCTGTATGATTTCAGCACCAGGACTATATTTCCCTAACTCGATTCTTGAGATATTCTGTCTTATGACGTGGCTTTTTTCAGCTACTTCAAGTTGGCTTAGGCCGAGCATTTTTCTAATGCTTCCTAATAATGTTCCTATTTTTTGTTCTCTATTTGTTTTCATGTGGCAAAAGTAATAATTTTTTTTGATGCATCAAATCAGATGCAAAATATTTTTTTTGAAAACACAAATTAACATCGTTGAACTTTTATTTTTTTCATGTGAATAAATAAAATATTGTTGTGCATATCTTTATTTGATATCGTTACTTTTACTTAACAAACAGAGTAAAATACTTCTTTATGAAGAATTAGTAAGGTATCCTTTCGGTTGATGCGTCACAAAATGTAGTTTGTAAAGTATTACCCACACAAGGGGGAGTCTAATCATTCTATGCAAAAAGCTTGTGCTGCTTTATGCCATATATCCATGAAGGTTTATATCAGAGAAAATCGGATGGAATATTCTTGTTATAAGCTAGACATCACGATCGTAATCCTATGCAGTATACAACACTCAGATATTTGAATTGCAGGCCCTACCCACGGAGCGTGGGAAAGTTAAGCCTGTGGACTGCCCGACGGTGGATGACCGACCACGTGTCCTGGTTCTGAAAAGCCGTGGCAGGATGAAGCAGGAAAAGAGAGGGGACATATGCCACCCAGCTTATGGCTTTAGGTGCATGTAGTTCATAAATGACACCAAAAGAGTTGACTCAAGAGCATAATATAGAAGAGGCATTATACGATTTTAAACCTATTATAGAGTAAGTTTACTAGAACTTTTATCTTTATTATTTTTCCCTAAACGAAGTTATTTTTAGGCGTAAGCTTAGAGCTAAAGGTCTTTGACCTTTAGTGATGACTATAAGGAAGAGCAAGAGGTGTTCCCGCAAAGCGAAAACATGATTAACGCAATGCGCTAATAAACAGATAGATAATAAATATAAAGTTAACATATATGTTTACATTTGTAAACTTATATGTTATAACTATTATATAATCAATTTATTAATAAGTAAACTTTAAGTAAACACAATCTATAAAACACTGATATACAGATTTATATATAATATAAAAAAATCGTCTGTTAACTTTGTGTTGAAAAACTTATTTTATTATCTTTGTTCCAGCTAATTATAGGTTAACATGGAAGATTATCTTGATAAACATATAAGGATTTCTGCAAGGACTAAATATAGACTTGACGAGCTTAAAAAGAATATGAGCTATAATGCTTATATAACCGAAATGTTGGATTATTTTGAGGTGACATGTAGTTCTCCGAAAATTAAAATAAAGAATCCAACAGCAAAGTTAGAGAAGAGAATTGAAGACTTAATTAAAATCGTTAAATGTCAGGAGAAAGACATTTTTCGACCGCTGCTTGATAAGTCTTTTAGTTCAGGAAATACGAGTATGAATAATGAACAGCTCGTTCGTTTAGCCAATGAAAACAAATCCCTAAAGGAAGAACTTCAACGTTATAAGCAGTCGGGTGAATCCCCCGATGAATATAAGAAAAAGCTGGAATCTTTAATTAATCTGATCAGTTTGTTTTGTGATAAAAGCCAATTTAGGCGTGCAGCATTTGGTGATGATCTACAGGTGCCAGAATCATATTTTGATAAGTTATTAGATAAAGTAAAAAGAGAATATGTATTGTAGTGTTCATCGTCCAGTTAATACGCCAGGCGTATCTGACAATAAGGGATCCTGCCTCCAGTTGGTAGAATATTTGTCCAAAGAAAGTAACGATGAAAGACCTTATTTTGATACTTTCTTTTCGCAGAACTTGGATTTTGTATCTGGCAATGATGTATTACATTCAATAGATAATAACCATAAAACTTTAAAACGAAAGGATGATAAGTTCTATATGTTATCAGTTAATCCAAGTGAAAGAGAGTTAATGCACGTTATTGAGAGATTGACTGGAAAAACTAATGTTCATGACTTCTGTGAACTATCTAAAGATGAACAGGAGAAGGTCTTATGCGAGCTTAAAAATTATGCGCGTCATTGCATGGATGAATACGCTCGTAATTTTTATCGCGCCAAAATCAAGTCAGGTGACGACCTTGTTTGGTATGGCAGAGTAGAAACAGAAAGGCACTATAAAGGCGATGCAGAAGAGGTAAAAAAGGGTACTGCAAAATGTGGTGATAAGAAGCCAGGTTTGCAGTTACATGTCCACATTATAGTATCTCGGATGGATAAATCTCAGACAGTTTCATTGTCTCCACTTACTAAGAGCAGAGGCAATAGACAGCTGCTTGATGGGAAGGAAGTAGTGGTAGGTTTTGACCGTTCCGAATGGGCTGAAAGATGCGCTACTAGGTTTGCTGATGATTATAATTATCTTCCGTACTATGTGTATAATAAGAAAGATTATGAAGAATGGAAACAACGTCAGCAGATGCAAGCTATTGCTATGCGTGAGCTTAAACAGCAATTACTACAGGGTGAGTTAAAAAATGAAAGGAAAGTCTTGAATAATACGCTTAGGGTTTATCATTTTATCGTGAACCCTAAAATGGCATTTATAAATGAAATGAAGATGTTGGCTCTTAATATGGTAACAACAGGGAAGACGATATGATAAATTTTGAGATGATTCAAGATTATTGGTTTTACTACGCTGCACTATTTTGTGTAAGCTTTCTTATAGGTTCAATAAAGCTTTTTAATAAAGTCTGGTATAATATCGCCTTATTTATTGTGCTTATACTACTTGAGGTGATTGTTTGTAACTGGATAGGTATTGGTTATTTCTATCCAACTGTTCTGGCTTTAGTGGTCTTTTTATTTTTTACATTGAAAGATTTTAATCCTGGAAATTGCCGGTACCGGAGAGAGGATAGCGAAAAGGCTATATGCCTACCAGTGTTGTCTGGCGTTAGAGGTCGGCAACTTCAATTTTATTACTATTATGCCAACTTTTTAGTATATGGAGGTGCTGGAAGTGGTAAGACCAAGTCCATTGGTAAGTGGCTTTTACAGGAATATATCCGTTTGGGTTTTGCTGGATTTATTTATGATTTCAAGGATATAGATTATACTCGGACTGCATATAATTTGATGAAGAAATATAATTATAAGGGTGAGTTCTTCTATATCAATTTTGACAATTTAAGTCGCTCATTCAGGTTCAATCCTCTAAAAAATGTATCGGATAAAACTGTTCTGATGCAGCTAATGGAGGATATGTTGTTATCCATGCAGGCGAAAGATGCAAAGCAGGATGAATGGTTTGCTGGCGGATTGGGTATTCTAAGAGGGGTAGCATATAGATTGTATGATGAGTATAGAGAGTATTGTACAATTCCCCATATTCTAACACTCATAATGAACTCTTCTCAGGATAGCCTTACTAGGTTTTTGGAGCAGAATACAATATCCGAAATGATGGCTGGTGCTTTCTTGAAGGCCAAAGGATCAGAGAAAACACAGGCTTCATATATCTCCACTTTGTCTAACCAAATAGCTACGATGGCTACTGATGAAAACATAGCTTGGGTTTTGTCTGGGAATGACTTCGATTTTAATTTAATTGATCCGGAGCATCCGAAGATGTTTGCTGTCAGCAATAACTTCTCAAAAAACTCAGTGTATTCCCCTGTTATAGCTATGCTTTTGAGTATATCATCGCGTCAATTTAGCATGCAGAATAAAGTTCCTTTTGTATATTTCTTAGATGAAATGACAACAGTTAAGATTAAGAATTTTGAAACCTTACCATCTGTTTTGCGTGAATATAAAGCTGCTTTCGTCCTTCTTACCCAATCAGGTGCCAAGTTGGAAAATCTGTATGGGAAACTTGACAGATCATCAGTTGAAGCCAATTTCGGTAATATGTTTTTGGGCCGTACAAAGGATGTTGAAGCATTAAAGTATTATCCTTTATTTTTTGGTAAAGAAGAAAAAGAAAGGACTTCGAGAAGTGCAGGTAAATCTGGTTCTTCTTCTAATTCCAGTATTACTATATCATCCCAGAAAGAAGATGTATATCAAGGAAAGGATTTTTCCGACCTTGAACCTGGAGAATTTATAGGTTCTGCAACAAGGGCAAACGTAAAAGAATTTAAGGTTAAGTTCAAGATGTTTGAAATGGATGAAGATGAATTGCCAATTCATGAAATAGTTACTCCGGAACAGGTGACGGCAAATTATACAACAATAATAAATGATGTTCAAGCTATATTAAACGGTGATGTTTGACTTTTCCCAATTTTGCGGTCAAGTTGGAATATGTGCAAAAAAAGAAAAAAAAATTGGAATATTCGTTTGAAATTTATAATTTTACGAATAACACATTAAAGCAACCTTAAAAATTAAAGTTATGAAAAAGATCTTGTTATTTTTAGGCCTTTCTTGTTGTTTGTTATCTTGCAACAAGGATGATGTTATTCCTATTAACACAGAGGCAGAGGGTTTAAATGATTTGATTCAAACAGGTGTAAATTCATTATCTCCAGGTGAGGCACAGGAGGTTGCCGACATCTTTTATTCTCGAGCTTTCGGTGATACTTTTCTGAAGAAAAGCCGAAGTACAAATGTCAGTCCTATAAATAATGATCAAAATGTTCCGGTTGCTTATGTAGTTAATAATGCAGATGGCGGTTGGGTTATAGTAAGTGCCACTACTGATTATTATCCTATTTTAGCTTTCTCAGAAAGTGGGCAATTTACGCTTGATTCAAATAAGAATGATGGTTTGAAGGATTGGATTGACGAAACTATTTTGGCTATTGAAGAAAGTGACAAATTGGACAATGAAACTTCTTCTATCATTGCCGCCGAATGGCTTCAATATACATCTGAGATACAGATTGAACAATTATCCGGTCCTCCTGGGGGCAATTCTCCAGAAGCGGTAATGTGCCGAAACAGAATGAAAGAACTTAATGAGACTTATTATACAGATGGATGGTCATTCAGAACTCTTTCTTCTTTCACCGGTATGTCTATACCAGATCAAGTATATAGTATTGCTGATCAGGTAAGATCACCCTATGAATATACGATAGTGGGGATTAAAGACGTCAGTTCAAAAACTACCAACGGACCACTGCTTACAACAAAATGGGATCAGGAAAAAGGATTTAATGAGTTATGTCCTAATAAACATCCGGCTGGTTGTGCAGCTATTGCAATGGCACAGATAATGAAGTTTCACAAATATCCATCTTCTTTTGATTGGAATAGTATGCCTGATGACTATGCTACATATGCTTCTCAATATTTGATAGCAGACATTGGAAAAACCATAGGAATTAACTATGGCTCTGGAGGGTCAGAAGCTAAGGATTATGACATTCCGAATGGGTTCATAGCCTATGGATATCAATCTTCTATAAAAGGACATAATAGCAATGATGTAATTTCTGAAATCACTAAATTTAAAAGGCCAGTATGCATGACAGGAGTAAATCCTTCAACAGCTTCTGGTCATGCTTGGGTATGCGATGGAGTAGAACAAAGAAATTCGAAGAAAGAATATTATGTAGAGTATGTGAATAATGGAAAATATGATAATTTTGGATATACTTTAATTGACAATCCAGGATCTTTTGGATATACGTCTTATTATTATTTTCATATAAACTGGGGATGGAATGGGACTGATGATGGTTGGTTTGTAGATAATAACATAAAGTATTCAACCATAAGAAAAGATATATTTGTAAGTCTAAACTAAAAAACGAATCAATATGAAAAAGATTATTTTACTATGCCTTTCAATGCTTTTGGTTACATTCTACGGATGTAAGGAAGAGGAGGATCCCATATTAAGAAGTTATTACTACTATTACAATATAGCAATAGCATTTGAGAACCAGTCTGGTGAAAATCTGGTTGAAGGAATTCCTTACGACGAAAGTTCCAACAGTATTCTGAATACGGAGTACAAACAGACTATATCTGTATCACCAGATGAATCCGGTTTTAAACCGAATCTTTACAGAGTAAACGAACCAGGTATATGGAAAGATGAAAATGGAGAAGAAAATTTCTTTTTCACTGCAATGATGTATAACAATATATATCCTATGGTTACCCAGAAACTGGTTTGCCCGCATATCTTCGGAGATAACAATGAGCATGTACTTGTCTCTTATTGGAAAAGCCTTTCTGCTGAAGAATATACGTGTACAAGATTTACTCTGGATGGTAAGGAATATCCCATTGTCAAAGAGGGTGTTCTTGAATATAAGGATGGAATCGGAGGAGACCTTTACAAAGTGAAGATTGTATTAGAATAAATTTGTGATGAGTATATAAGCTGGAGATTGTAACGCTAATTTTACAATCTCCAGCTTTTTTATTTGTTTAGCCGTGCATATTAGAAAGGGTATTTTTAATAAGGGTGCACATTTTCTTTATAGGATGTTCTTTTGCGGTATTAAGTTTGTCTAAAAATGAAGGAAGTAAAGATCCCTTTTTCCATTGATGAAACTGATTATATAGATCATTGTCAAGATAACAGCGATTTAAAAAGTCGGCTAAATCTTTAGGAGAATCGAAATTTCGTACATCTACAAATGAGTTCTTACCTGGTATAAAATCTTCAATGTTTGGTGCCCCTAAATAAACAGGTACTGATCCAATAACAAGTGGATTAAAAAATTTTTCGGTTACGTAATCTTTACTGATTGCATTTTCAAATGCAATCACAAATTTATATTTTTGGGCTATCTCTTTTAATGTACTCTCTCCATTATCATATTCTATATTCTTATTATGGAACATTCGACCATACGAGTCAATTTCAGTGTATCTCATAAGCTCGTTTAAATATTCTAATCGATGGCTTTTGTTTACAGAACTCGAGATGAACATGCATGCCTTATTTAAGACTGGCAATTCTTGATTTGAATATTTAAAATCACTTTCATTCAAGAATGAGTAATAAGAATATAATATATCATCATTTTGATGATATCCCATACGTAAATCAAATAAGCTGCGGATTTCTTCACTTTCAACCCATGGATAATTAATTTCACTTTCAAGGTTCCATGCTATCCAAATTTGTCCGTCTGGCTTGTTTATTTCCTCTTCATCCATGCTTTGGAACAGATTAGGAAGATGAAATACTACAGCATTTGCTTCTTGCAGTCGATCATGGTCAAAAGTAAATTCAAAGCCTTCAGGAGGTAAAGAATCTGGAAAAATAGGTTCATTTCCCCATAAGAAATTATAAAATAAAACAATAATTTTTTTCATATATCTTTACTTCTATATCTTTATTTTAATTTCGATCATTTAGAAAATAGTCTTTCTAAAATATTACTGTCTCGTATGATAATTTCTGCTCTACCTTTTAAAACCTTTATTTTTGAAAGGTCAATATTTTTTTCAGGAGAGAGTGAAGCTGGAAAACAAATTTCAATGATATAATTCCCGTCTTCATTGGGAACAGGAGAAATGGATGCAACTTCGCCCCTTATTGGTGCAAATTCCTCCTCAGAGAATCCTGTTATTCGTATTATAGCTTCTTGTCCTATTTTAACTTTTCCAATCCCAGACATTGGAAGTAAAGCCTTTCCTTTATATGTAATTTTTTCTGTAGGAACAATAACAAACATAGTTTCTTCTGCAGTGACATATTGTTGATTTTCCCATAACTGCATGAAGGCGATCTGACCATTAATAGGTGATACAAGTAAATATGATTTTTCCCATTCTGCTAAACTTGTCAGCAATGATGTAAATGCACTTATTAATTCAGTCTTATATATTCGATTCTTATCACCATTTAACAGGTAATTATGCCAGGATAAAAGGCAAGAAGAATATGAACTTTGTACACTACCTAGCATGGGCAATTGGTTAAAAAAAATCATATCTAATTTTTCTATTTTAGCACCAGATGTTGACCAGTAAGAAATACTTTGTCTCAATCTCAACATATCTTCAGTATTTGCTACATTCTCTAAGACTGCTAGTATATCTCCTCTTTTGACAGTTTCTCCATTAATTACATATAGTCTTTCAATTTTCCCATTCATGGTACTTTTTATGTAAATTGGTGGATTTTTAGTTGTCAAAGTAAGTTCTGCTTCCACAGTCTCAGGATAGTGGAAAAAGAAGCATCCGATGAAAAGCAACATTACAATACTTACTAATGTTCCTATCCCGTAGCGGAGTATTGAGGGAGGTACTTTATTCATAACCTCCTGCACTTCTTCGCTCCTTAATTCTATATCTTCAGAATTATCTTTCATATCAATTTCCTAGTTCTAGCTGATTCTTTACCAGTTGGTAATACAATCCTTTTTTCTCTACTAAATCAGTGTGTTTTCCTTCTTCTGCTATTTTCCCTTTATTCAACACAATGATTTTATCTGCATTTCTTACTGTACTTAAACGGTGAGCTACTATAACTACCGTTTTACCATGATAGAACTCATTCAGGTGCTGCATAATTTCCTTTTCATTATTAGCGTCTAATGATGATGTTGCTTCATCAAGAAATATGAACTCGGGGTTTTTATATACAGCTCGTGCTATCAGTAATCGTTGTTTTTGACCTTGGCTGATGCCATTCCCTTCCATACCTATTTTTGTATTGTATCCTAAAGGCAAAGAATCAATAAAATCATTAATATTGGCAATTGTTACTGCATGGTGTAAACGTTTGATATCAATGTTATCAGTATTTACAGCTATATTATTAGCAATGGTATCGGAAAATATAAAACCATCTTGCATAACAGCTCCACATTTTGCTCTCCAAAGATGTGGATTAATTGAATCCAGTTTAATATTACCCATGTAGATATCTCCTTTATTAGGCTTATAAAAACCAAGAATCAATTTTATTAGTGTAGTCTTTCCACTGCCGCTGGCACCAACTATTGCTGTGATCTTGTTTTCTGGGATAATAAGATTTATGTTGTCCAAAATGTAATCACGGTCAGCCCCATCGTAACTGAATGATAAGTTGTTTATAATGATATCTTTCTGTTCTGGAAGTGTTGATAGTCTTTTGTCTATAAATTGCTCTTCATCTTCTCGACCATGGATCTCATTTAATCGTTCCAAACTGATTTTTGCATCTTGCAGTTGTCGAGCAAATCCTATAAATGCACTTACTGGTGCATTTAATTGGCCTATTATATAAGTTATAGACATCATCATTCCTAGAGTCATTTCCCCTTCCACTACTCCTTTGGCTGCTATAAATGAAATAATGATATTGGTAGTCTGATTAAAGAAAACGGAACCAACCTGTTGTATTTGACCTAATGCCATTCCTTTTACACTGATTCGAAATAACTTTACTTGGATACGTTCCCATTGCCATCGTTTTTGTCGTTCACAATTATTTAGCTTAATCTCCTGCATTCCAGTTACCAACTGTATAAGATTACTTTGTTCATTTGATGCCTGAGTAAAACGTCGGATATCTAGAATTCTGCGGTATTTCATAAACACTAATACCCATGTGACATATAGTACATTACCCAGCAGAAAAATACCTAATATAAGGGGATCATAATAGGCCAATATCATTGCAAATATAAAGAAGTTTACAAATGAAAATAATGTTCTGAATGATGATCCAGTGAGAAAAGACTCTATTCGGTTGTGATCTCCTATACGTTGCATAATATCTCCCACCATCTTTGTATCAAAATAGCGTAAAGGAAGCTTCATAAGTTTGATGAGAAAATCGGATATCAGAGAAATATTGATGCGTGTATTAACATGCAATAATAACCAACTCTGTATAAACTCAACGGCTAATTGAGATATGGACACAACAAGTTGTGCTACTAAAATTAGAGTAATAAAAGATAGGTTTGCATCTCGAATTCCCACATCAACTAATGATTGAGTAAGAAATGGAAATATGAGTTGCAATAAAGTCCCGACCAATAATCCAAGGAAAAGTTGGATAAACTCTTTTCGATAGGGATTAAGATATTTCGTGAAATAAAGAAGCCCTTTTTTACCTTGATCCTCAGGTTCATCATTTTCACTATAAAATTGTGGTGATGGATCCAAGGCCAATGCTGCTCCTTTCTCTATTCCGTCTTTTTTTGTAACTAACCAACATTTGCGTATTTCTGTATCTGTATAAGTGATTAATTGTGATGCAGGATCGGCTATGTAATAGTAGTAAGTATTCTTTCGTTTACGGATATCATATAGGACAACGAAGTGATTTTGATTCCAGTGTAAGATGCAAGGTAAAGGCATATCTTCGTGCAATTGTTTGAGAGAGATACGAACTCCCATTGTATGAAAACCTATACTTTCAGCTGCATCGCTTATTCCCAGCATTGAAACTCCTTCCCTGCTGATATATGAACGTTCACGTAAAGTTTGTTGTGAATAGTTCTTACCATAATACTTAGCTATCATTCTAAGGCATGTGGGGCCACAATCCATTGCGTCATACTGGAGGAAGTGAGGGAAGTGTTTCATTTCTATATAATTTATGGCATATACAAGAATTATTTTGCTGATTTGTTTTCAGCCAGATAATTTAGAATTTGTTGCAACATATTTATCGTTTTATTCAAAGCTTCTTTTATAACTCTTTTATTTTGTCTGGAGGAGAACTCCAGCAGTTCATGGATAATTATTTTTAAAGAATTAATACGTTCTTCAGTTTCTGTAGCTTGCATAATAGAGCCAACACGATGATGGAGATAATTGTAATGACAATCATTAATACATGTGATTCTTCGTGCAGAGATGATGACCTGAGGTGTCCAAAGTTCATCTTCATGAATGAGGCCTTTCATGAATCGAAAATGATTTTCCTCGATATAGCTTCGTCTATAAAGATAATTGTATACCATAGGGACGGGATTCCCAATCTTTGCTATATTTATAAAACAATCACTTCCGCTCATAATTTTATTTTCAGCAAATATTTGTCTGACCTCTTTTCCATACATGAAAGTATTTCCATTTTTAAGGATGGCCCTTGTATTTCCTATTACAATGTCAGCATTTGTTAGTTCGGCTTGTCGGCACAGATTATTTAAAGCATCTTTTTCCAGCCAGTCATCACTGTCAACAAATACAATGTATTTACCTTTTGCTTGTTCCAACCCTGTATTTCTTGCAGAAGATATACCCTGGTTTGTTTGTTCAATGTAATGGAACCTTTTATCATGGCAGGAGATTTGTTTTAATATTTCAGATGATCCGTCGGTAGAGCCATCATTAACAATTATCACCTCAAAATTAGAAATGTTTTGACTAATTATTGAATCAAGGCATTTATCTAAGTATTTCTCAGTATTGAAAACTGGAAGTATAACAGAAACCAAAGGCAAAGTGTTATACATTTTGCCGACTTCTGAATCTTTGATATTTTGCAATATTATTATTGCCTTTTTACAGTTACTTTTCTGTTCTATTGTGAGATTATTGTTTATGTTGTTAGTGATTTTATCCATAAGGATATTTGTGCTGTCCAATAGTTCTATGGTCCGAGGGTTTGTCAAGGACTGTCTATAATGTAATCGCTGATGGAAATATACGGCAATACCAAGCCATCCTTCTCTTATATCTGTTTTTACTTCTTGACAGTCTTGTAGGTAAGCAGTTATTTTATCATCGATTTCATATAATATGTCATCTGCGTTGCCATCGATACAACCATTTTGAATTAACCACTCAATTCCGAAACCAAAACCGCATAATCCGTTTCCGTAGCCTATAGGGGTGCTTTCATTACATTCATTTATGGCTTCTTCTAATAGTGTTTCTGCACTCTCTTTCCATGTTACTTTTTTTGTGTCTTTATAAAGCCTGAACAGAGTGATTATTTTCCCCATTTTGCCATACATTCCTATGCTGTTCTCAAAGATTCTATCTGGAGATTCCAGCTCAGACAACCCTTGTGTTACCATAACCATTGCTTTTTAAATATGACACAAATTAGCCTTGCCTATTACATCCTCATAATGAGATGGAGGAGGACATAACCATTGATAGATACAATTGCAGCATGGTTTCTCATTTCGAATACGAAGCCATGAATGACCATTAACAATTTCGTTATACACTATGGAATGTGGAGCTTCTTGTATATTTCCTATGCAATGAAGTGCAGGGTTGCTGTATACTTTCCCATCAGGCATAATTGTCAATTGGCCAAAGTCTTTTATATTTAGTTTCTGATGGATAAAAATTTCTCTTTTACTCCATGTTATTTGTTGGATATCCTTTTCGTCTAAATAAAGGTTATCCTCCAAAAAATGTATATTATTGGCATTATATACAGGAACTATTTCTATATGCTTGAGTTTTTGTGTCTGTTCGTATTTTATAGCTGTTTCGTATTCTTGTTCAGACGTAACAACAAATGTATATATAGCGTCCAGAGGCATTCTGTCAAATGTACAGTCACCTGTGACGATGATGTGCAGATTAGCTTTTGCAGATAACTTTCTAATTTTATCTACAGAAGCAATAGCATCCTGATAAGTGCAATATAAAGATACCGGACAAATTTTATGAAGGGTTTCGATCACCTGCTCTAAGTCTTTATATGCTGGTAAATCGCCTACAAGTGAGATTTCTGCCAGGAATGAAGAATTGCGTGAATTCATGGCAAACCTGATTAAATCATCAGAGGATAATGACTGGGTGGTATGAACAGGAAAGAGAATCTGTTTGGCAAATAATTCATTTCCGTATTTGCTCCCATTTATGTGAAAAATAATACGATGCAGAAAATCAATGACATTGCCATCGATCCCTTGTTTATGCTCCCATTGATAGTAGTCTGCTTCATCTTGTACCTTTAAAATAGGGGGTAATGATAATGGACGTTTGTTGATACCATTATCTTCAACCAGTAAGCCGCTATCTTGAGCAATCATGCTTTGTATCCATTCATTCAGAAACTTATCTTTTAATTCATCTTCTGTTAGATGAATGCAATACAAGTTCTCCATTGCAGTAAGCAATTCCGTTTTCTTCTTTATTACTCCTATGTTATGAAAACGAATTTTTGCATAGGTTTGGGTATTATATACCAAACCCTCTTCTCCTTTTACCCATAAAAAACAGTGGGGATAAATTGTGAACCAGTACTTATTCATTTTCTTATTGTTACTTCATTTAATATTCGTTTATATAATTCTGGATGTTCTGCCAGATAGGCAAGGCATTGATTCTGTTCTTTCTGTTTTTGTATATCTGTACTGAAGCTATAGCAACGGACACCCTTTTTGTGAATATCATCTATTTGATAAATGCATTGCATACAGGTTGTTCGGTTGCTGCACTTAGCACATTGTTTGGCAAAAACAGCTGTATATCCATTCTGCTGGTCGGCAATCTTCTGGAAATCCATTTCCACTTTCTCATCAGTCACATATCCGGCAGAGAATTCATGGTTAATTTTTTCACATTGTAAGATACGTCCCTTTACTGTAATGAACATTTTTTTTGCAAAAGGGATACACGTGCCGGTTACAGGGTATTGTGATTCGTCTTTCTTTCTGAGCAGATCATTGTAATCGAAAAAAATATTACCTGAGTGGTAATATAGAAAATTCAAAAGTGATGAGGTTTCTGGGGCATTAATAAACATTTCAGCTTTTAAACTTTCACAGTTACTGGCATGATTGATGCTGTCTTGATAGTTTCTGTATGTCCGGTTAAACTCTTCTATTTTATCAGGGCGAATTCCGGAATTATTAAGGGGAGAGATGGCCGGAATCTTACCAAAGGTATCCTTTATGAAATGATAGATACTTTCAACACTGTTTTTGTTATGAAGTACAGCATTAAATCTGACATGCTTTTCAAAATATTCGGGATATGTTTCTTGAAGCAGTTTGATATTATGGAATACACGCGGAAAGGAATTGTTCCCTCTGGTATCAACCCGGTAGCCTTGACCTTCTTCGTTACCATCCAGACTTATTAATAGACGGAATTCTTTTTCCTGTAAGAAATCCATGTATTTATCTAGAAGCATGGCGTTAGTCGTCATGTTATAGAAAAATTTCTTTCCTGCATGAGGTAAACTTTCTATATATTCAATGACCTGGCGGATGAATGGGACGTTAAGTAAAGGTTCTCCTCCGTAAAAGCTTATGGTAATTGGTTCTGTTGTCTCTGCAACACAATTTTCTTTCCATAATGTATGGAGATAATCAATGATCCGCTTTGCACGGATAAAAGGGAATTTGAGATTTTCCCTTTTATCATATCCTTCATATAAATCCGCATAACCGCAATATTTGCACCGAAGGTTACATGCGTCAGTTACCTCAAAAATTAATTGACGCAGATGAATAAGATTATACTTTATATGGTCGGCAGTAATTAGCATAGTTCTATTTTTTTAGTTTTCCCAAAAACATGATGTTGTTGTCCTCCTCATCAATGGAATCCAGCAGGGATTGGAGCTTTTCCCGGTCTTCTTCGGTACAGTCACTGTCATTCATGCGATCCTGGATATATTTAATGAGATAACCGGGCTCAAAAATACGCCACACCCATCCGTCCTTGAAATTAAGCATGACTTTCATGCCGCCGCAGAAATCATTGACCAGTCTTACATAGCGGGCCTGTTGCTTTTCCTTATCCACAAAGATGTTTCCTTTTCCGAAAACTATCGCAATATAATATCCGGGTATTTCATTATAAATGTGGATGGGTTTGTCTTCCATTGCTCCGAAATCTAAGGTAAATTTGGGAACAATTCTGTTTTCCGATTTTATATAATGGTACAAGGTATCAACGGATGTTAAATGGAAACTTAAATCAGGAACATTATGATAAGCAAAAACTTCCTGATTGTAATCTTCCACCTTAAAATAAGGTGCTTCTTCCAGTTGAGCTATTAATTTCCCTTCTTTACTATATTGGGAGATTAGCGGACTTTCTTCAGACGTCTGAATAGGCAGATGAACAATGGAAAGTGACTTATCTTCCCCAAGTTCAAATTTAGGCTTATTTAATTCGTAGTCTATCTGCCTGTCCTCAAGAAAGTTTCCTTTCAGATCATACACCATAATTTTATTAAGAAAGCCAAATGATCCCAGGTAAATTCTTTGTTCCTGCTCATCAATGGCTGCATCATAAATACTCATAGGATATTCACCGGGACCCTGTCCGATCTTTCCGGCCGTACATAAAAATTTGCCATCACTGTTAAATAGCATATAAGGTTGACTTGCAGTTATTCCAATACCAATATAATGATCGGTGATGGTAGGAAGAGTTCGATAAGTAAATATTGCCTCCGGACTGTTATCAAACCTGACAATTCGGAAATCTTCTACCAGATCACTCAGTTTTATATCGACTGTATCCTTGACATTCGAATAATGGCAGACCGTCAGGCCGGTTTCTTTATTATATGAAACGGTATTGTCTTTTGGACCGCATCCGTACAGAGCGGAGAAAAGGCAAAGACTGATGAATAATTTTTTTTTCATGAGAACTTTTTTTATGGACAATAAACTGTTATAGGTGCTCTAAATTTTGAATATACATTTTTCCCTTTCACTTGTCCTGGTTTGAAAGGTGGAAGTTGTTTCAATACTCTGATGAATTCCTTATCAATCTCAGGCTGGATTCCCTTTACGATAACCACATCGATTACATTCCCTTTGTCATCAATAATAAGATCTACTAGTCCTTTTCCGTTTACAGGTATAATTTCACCTTTTGAATCAAGAAGGGGATATTTGAATAATTTATTATAGAAATCTACCAGCTTTCGACCATTCAAAGAACAGAATGCACTTACATCAACTTCCGATTGTTCATAGATTCTGGGGGTGTCTTTTTCTGATACATTTTGGAGAGTTTTGTGATTATTGATTTCTGTCTCTGAAACATTTGTATCAGATAATTCTGCATGACTTGCTTCAGTGGATTCTTTGATATGATGTCCTTGACATGAGCAATAGCTTAACATGAATAGTAGTAATAAAAATAAACGCATAGTCCTTATATATGGGTAAGGAATGGCTGCATGTATGCAGCCATTCGCTTACATGATGCTAAAAAACTTATTTTTGACTGTTATCATTTGTTGTTCTAGAAGTGTTTGCACGATCATTGTCATTGCTTGGTGCTCCTCCATAGAATGAATCATGCGGTCCTTCCTTGTCTCCGGCATATGCACAAGGGCAAAAACCAATGCAAGCACATTGTCCACCTACTAATAGTTTTTCTTCTTTTTCTGCCAATTCAGCCTGGCTGAGTTTGTGCAGCTTGATACGATTTAACTGTTTCATTTTAATTGGTTTTAAAGGTTATTAATTATTTTATCTGGATTTGCCAGATAAGTATAAGTTTCAATGATCCGTTTACGGAATAAATCTATTGAGAAATCTTTTATTATTCTTTTTTGTGCACTTTGAAGCTGCTTTTCACTATATCCTGTATTCAATACATTGAGAATAGCATCTTTTAATGGAGTAGTATCTCCTGATTGTGGGAATTGGAATACATTAGCATATTTCCCGTTGTCTGCTATCTCGCTCAATCCTGTTGTATTGTGGACTATAACAGGTAATTTATTCAGCATCATTTCAATGGCAACGTATCCAAATTCTTCGTGAATGGAAGGTACAACTCCCACATCAGCTATAGCATACAGTTCGTATAGTGTTTCTTTGGGAACGAAACCGGTTAAGGTTACCTGTTTCCAGCATGGATATGCTTCTTCCAGTATTTGAGCAAAATTACCGGTACCTGCTATTATAAGGCGTGCTTCCGGATTTATTTTCTGTATATCCTTAAATGCCGCCAGTAATCTGTTCACCCCTTTTACTTGTTCCAGTCTTCCGGCAAAAATAATGATCCTTTCATTGTCCGTAAAATGATATTTTTTTCTTAAACTTCTCCTTTCCTCATTGTTGTATTCTCGATATTTGCAAATTAAGCCATTGGGTATATAAGATATTTTAGATTGTGGAAGACCGTATAATTCATGAATCATGGTATATGAATGTTTGGCTATGGCAATCACACGGTCGCAGCAATCCAGCATAAAGTTTTTTTCTTTCTCAAAAGTTTTTTTTATGTGGTTCTCCGATTTATCAAGATATTCATTTAACAACTTTCTATCACCCATTAAATCAAAACTCCATGAAGTGTAATGTAGCGTGAATACTATTGAAGCCTGTAACTTTTCTTTAAATAATAACGCTAAATAATGTTGTGAAGTAAAGTTGAAGTGACAGAATATCTTTCTTCCGTCCCCTATTCGGGATGCCCAGAAATAAAAAATGCTTTGATAATATTTTTCTTCATAATAAGTAGAATTATATATAGACGTGTCACGTGTATAAATGGGAAAGTCATACCATGCTATTCCATCTTCAATATGAAACTCTAATTCTGATATCCTTTGAATATTTAACGTAATAATATTAACGTTCCAGTCTTTTAAAGGAAAGCATTGTGCCAACTGACGGATGTATGTACCTACTCCATATTGTGCACCTATACTTTCTGTAGAGAAGATAAGTACACATTTCTTTTTAGAAGCTGATAGTATTTTTTCATATTGGTTATATGCTCTTTTACATAAGAATTTTCCGTATGTTTTAAAACTTTGTCTTATTTCTGTAGGCATACCAGCTTTATAATTTTGGATGAACTTTTGTAGATCTCTCCCAATTGCTGAGAGCGATTCCATTCGTTCCTCTAAATTATCTTTACTTCTCATTATGGAATCCGGCCTTTGGCGATAAAAGTAAAAATCGTGTTTTATGTCGGTAACACGACTGGCATAGATCAAGGCATATGGTGTGAAATATTCATCTTCGTGATACATGCCTTTGAAAATAAGCTGAGGATGAGTTTTGACAAAATGTGTCAGATATAGATTTCCACAAATCATAGGAACATAACATCCTGTTCTCTGCATGGAGATGAAACTTTCTTGGCCGGACAATACGGTTTGTTCAGTAGTAAATACACTGGATTTATCACCGACACGTATGGGCTCTTTGTCAGTATAACAATACAACATACTGGCTAATACAATATCAGCGTTTGTTTTTTCAGCTTTATTGTAAAGTTTCTCTACGGCCGTAGAAGATATGGTGTCGTCACTATCAACAAAAGTAAAATACTTCCCTATAGCTTGAGTTAAGCAAACATTCCTTGCATTGGATACACCTTGGTGTTTTGAAAGACGTATTAAGTGAATACGATTATCTTTTGAGGAATATTTTTCAATAAAAGGGATTGTCCTATCAGTAGAGCCATCATCAACTACTACAATCTCTGTTTCTTTCAATGTTTGTGGAAGTAGAGACTGTAGACATTCTTCAATATAGGATTCTACATTGTACGATGTTACTAATATGCTGACCTTGATACTATTCATCTTTTTTATTAAGTAATGTTATGCCTTTTTGCCATTCTCCCTTTGCACAAGAAGAATAATATTTCAGTATTCTTTCCCAAACAGAAGTTAGGCTAAGAGATTCTGAATCCAATTTTATTCCAACTTTATTGCATGCACGGTTTAAGTTTCCTATGTATCTTTCATCGAAAGGGTGTGTATCTGATGAAATACGATTAGTATTGATTCTGGATCGAGCATATGCAGCAACTCCTAAGAGTCCTGTTTCGAAACTTGTATCAGTAATACGACAAACATCTCGTTCCATAACTTGCAGATCGACTTCAGTTAAGATTTCATCTGTATCTCCTTCAATAAAATTATTTGCTTTGAGATATTCGATGCCCCAACCGATACCGCATAAGCCGTCAGAGAAAGTAATTGGCTGTTTATTTGTAAGATTATAGCAAACGTCATCTAATAATTCACCGGCAAAATCTTCATACCAATGATTACCGGTATAACGTGAAAGCTGAAAAAAGAAACATGACATTCCCATCTTTCCATTAAATAGACTTACGTCTTTATTGGTAACCGAGTTTAATAGAGCTTGGTCGGAAATATATTTAATTGTTTCTGAAATCATAGTATATAGTTTACATTTCTATTAAACTAATTCTGGTATTTCATGATTTGTGATGTTCCCTTATCATGGATGACCTCAATTATTTTGAAGCGCAATTTACAAAATTATTGTTATAAACCTATAAAAAATATTATGTTGTTAAATTATGCCTGAAAGCATTGTTATAAGAGCTGAAAAACCCTTTGAGGTTTTACTTATGAAATTCATTCTTAATTTATTCCAATACGCAACATGCTCAGATTCGGAACTAAGGCGAAGTACCTTAATAACCTTCATCTTTCGCATGCTTCACGTATTGGAGTGTGAGACTTGGTACGGTCGCTATTTATGGAGTACCTTGCTTGCTTCATCAGATAATGAGGATTAAAGGTTTTATACCGCCTCCAGTTCATTTGTTGAGCTGCTAGTTTTGATAGCATCAATGAATTTTACAGAATAATCAGATAGTGTTTTTACTATTATCAGGTTCTTGTTCTTATTGATACTTAGAGGTGCTCCTTTTACAAGTAAATCCCAGTTACTATATGTCAAATCACTTATGGTCATTCCTTCTGATTTCAATGCATCTGTTATTTCGTTTGATAAATCGTACTCTTTGCCATTCACAGATAAAATTACTTTATCCCCATTCACATTAAGCGTGCGGCCACGAAATTCTGTATGGATACTTATATCTTTATTGTTCTTCAACTCATTGTTAATCTTATTATTTAGTATTGCTACTTCCGATTTGAGTTGTCTGAGTTTCTCTTCTTTGGGCCAGTTAATTTTAGTCAGTTTTTTTGCGAGCTCATTGATGTCATGATTAAACCGAGATACATCTTTTTCCATTTTCTCAGCGCGTTCAAAAAGGCTGTTACCAAGTTCATCCAACCACTCCTGACTTCTCTCATGAGCTAATGGTAAGGCTGTTTGAGCTTGATAATGTCGACCACTTGTACCGACAAGTCCGAAATATTTATTTCCTTGTAGGCTTTTAATGTATATCTGGTTCTCCTTATAAGTGCCAATATATTCTGTTATGCTGTCTTCCATACTTGCTGACCGCCATGCACTCAGATATTTTCCTGCATCTTTTCCGTACAACAGTGTCCCATCTTTTGCAGTGAACGCGCCTTTTGATTTGCAGAATTTATCGTAATCGGATTTCATATCTTGTACCGCACTTTTTGCAGCTTCTTTCTTTTCAGAAAGATTTTTCAAGTCATGTTTCGATTTATCTATATCCCGAAAGAATAAGACTCTTTCCTTTTGCAACTGTGTAATTTGTTTGTCCAGTTTTGCCTTATCGAGCAAATCTGTATTACCTGATAATATAGCTACGTATTCGGCAAAGTTCATTCCTGATTTTTCATCTAAAGCTCCTTCATCGAGAGTTCTTACTCCGAGTTGCTGGCTTTTCAACTGACCAATGAAAAGCTGCTTATTCTGAAGAAGGTTGAACTTATATGCATCCAATGACCTTTCCGTTGCATAGGTGATGATGTCAACCTTATTACCGGCATATTCTTTTGCAATAATATTTCCTTTACGTACAGCTCGGCCATTACGCTGCTCAAGATCCGACGGTCGCCAGGGAGTATCAAGATGATGGACTGCTACCGCACGCTGTTGGGCATTAACTCCGGTACCTAACATACTTGTAGAACCCATCAGGATGCGTATTTTCCCTTCGTTCATCCCTTCTATCAGTTTTTTTCGGCTGCTTTCAGTTTTGGCCTCCTGAATAAACCGGATTTCTTCCGGAGGAATCTGATAATTCTCTACAAGCTGCTGCTTGATTTCGCTGTAGATGTTCCATTCACCAGGTTTGTATGTGCCAAGGTCACAGAAAACAAATTGTGTTCCTTTAACCGCATTGAATTTCTGATAGTATTCGTACAATGTTTGTGCGCATACGGTTGCCTTGTTCCCGGTCTCCCCTGCATATTTTAAAGGGTCAATCATCCGCATGTCAAGAGCCATTTTTCTTGCATAGTCGGTAGCAATAAGCATCTTTGCCTTTTCTTCTGTTTCTGACAATGGAGGGCGTCCGAGTAAGGTTGCATTTCCGGATTCAGCAAACTTCATCAGTTTATCTATAAATTCTTCTTGTGCCGGTGTTGGAGGAATACTTTTGAAAATTGAGTTCTTTTCCGGGCGGTCAAGACCAATCATGTCGGCTGTCCTGTAATCGGTAATTTCGTTGTAAAATAGAGCAAGTTCTGGTACCTTCACGAAGTGACGGAATCGTTCTTTTTGTATAATATTGTTAGTTACAGAGAACTCAAACTCCGTAGTTTTTCGGGTATAGATTGCTGCCCAGGCATCGAAACAAGTAATACCTTGCCGGTCGAGTGCTTCTGGACGAAGATATTTGAATAAGGCATACAGCTCTGTCAAAGAATTGCTGATAGTGGTTCCGGAAAGAAAAGTAGCCCCCAAATCGCGGCCCGTTCTTTTCTGTATATCTCTAATAGCAAAATATAGATTCAATGCTCTTTGGCTACCATCTGGATTGCCAAGACCGGCCACACGGTTATGGCGTGTTGAAAACATCAGGTTCTTAAATTGATGCGACTCATCTACAAAGATATGGTCTATACCCATGCTGCGGAAATCAACCGTATCATCTTTGCGCTGTTTTATATCTTCCATGATAGTGTTCAATTTGACCTTCATGTTTGCAATACGTTTCTCTAGTCCCTTTTCCAATGCTCTTCCGGAATATCCCATACCGCTATTTTTAAGAACTTCTAGAGCTTCTTCCACATCTTGTATTTCATCTTCGATTATTTCCTTCTGAATGTCGAGTGACTGGGGAATTTTGCCGAACTGATCATGTGTCAGAATTACACAGTCCCAGTTGTTATTTTTTATTTGCTGGAATAGTTCTTGCCGGTTTGCGGGTTTGAAATCATCCTTTCCCGGATACAGAATCTTAGCATGAGGATAGGCTTTCCGGTAGGTTGCAGCTATCTCATGTACGTTGGCCTTCAGACCGATAATCATTGGCTTGTGGCAGACTCCGATACGTTTCATTTCGTATGATGCTACGCACATGATCATGGTTTTGCCCCCTCCTACTTCATGGTCGGCTATACCTCCACCGTTCTGTTTCAGCATCCAGATACAATCTTTCTGAGATGGATATAATTCCTTATAATCGAACTTATCAAAGCTCAGACCTGGAAAAGTCTGGCAGGAACCATCGTAATCCGGACGGACAAAGCAGTTGAATCGTTCATTATACATGTCTGCAAGTGATTGTTTCACTTCATCAGACCGGTTATTCAACCAGTCAATGAATTTCTCCTGAATATCCTGCACCTTGCTGGCTGCAAGCTGGGTTGATTCTGTATCAACAACTGTTTTTTTCTCGCCGTCGATATAGACAGTTTTCGTAATCTGTGGAAATGTGTTCTGCAGTGCATTGTTCATTATTTCTTCTGCATTCATTTGGTAGTTGACTCCATACAATGAGTTAGCTGCAGAAGAATATTCTTTCATTTTTACAAGGAATGAATCTGATGCGGACGTATAGGTGATGGCCGTCTCTACACCGAACAGTTCAGATGCAAAACCTGAATATAATTCTTGTGGAAGCCACCTTTCCCCTAAATTGAAGTCTAGTTCATTGAATGGAATAGGCTTCGGTTTAACTTCTTCAAGTGCATTTAATGTATTTTGAATATCAAGCGCTCTTTCCGGTCTTTTTGTAAGATAGGGTTTAATTTCCGCAATTTTCCTATATACATTTCCGGATAACATACTTCCAGAATGTTCCCATTGATATGTTGTCGGGTTATAATATATTTTACCTTTCAGTTCTGTTTGTATCTGATTATCGTCAAGCCCGGTACGTTCTTCCAGGTGTGACCAGTCAACACAGCCGTAAAGGTTTAGTGAAGATGCCAGAGCTTCGTCACAAGTAAGAGTTTCTGTGACTTTCTTGGAAAATGCAACTGGCTCAAAGAATATGTCTGCCTTGATGCGTTCTCCGTTCTCGTATCTTTCGAGAGGTAAAATATCGGACGATAAATTATCCGACATGATAATACTTGAGGCAGATTCACGGAGACCGTCATGTTGCGACACAAAATAATCGTAACTATCGTTCAGCTTATCTCGAAGTGTCCGGTTCTCAGTCTGTGTGTCCTTTTCAAAGTCAAACAGTCGGTAATAGTCATCCCGGACATGTATGTAATCCTTCATCACACATTGCTCGTTGCGCGTCAGGTAGGTGGCTGGGATGAAACCGAGTACTCTTTTCTCGTTGTATTCCATAGTCCCTACTCTGTTTCGGTATATGACGAAAGTGCCGGGCTTATAATGATTCATAAGCCATTCATTGGTCATTACTTCATCTGTAACCTTTTCAAAGGTTTCTATTGGCTCAGGCTTTTCTTCAGGAAGATTGAACAGGTCACCAAGACTTACAAGTTTTTCACCTGTTACTGATTTCTGCTCATCACCTGTTACTGATTTACCAAGATAACTATGCTTCAGATATAACTCCAGATTAAATTTTTGGTCGAAGTCACGTTGGAGTAACTCAGACAAGGTGCTGTAATTTGTATCATTGCTTTTAAATTTAGTTACGACCTTACCGTACTGGTTGGTGTCTGTGTATGGGGTTCCGAGATAATGTAATTCAATTGGATTGTTTATATAATTATTAGGAGTAATGGAATTGTCCTCGCGATTACCGATAAACAACTTTTCATCATAGCTTAGTTGTTTCTTATGGGTATTCTTCTGAAGGATGATAAGATCTGATCCCACTTCTATACCTCCTGTTTGTGTGAATAAATCATCAGTAAGTCGGATTGTACTAATCAGGTTAGCGTTCTGCATCAGATATCGTCGGATTTCTTTATTTGAAGGAGAATCAGCAACTCCTCTGGTTGTAATATATACTATAAGACCTCCTTCTTTAATTGCATCAAGCCCTTTGACGAAAAAATAATTGTGCAACGTATTCGTTGCCATTTGCTTAATCTGGTTTCCTTTCTGATAGTAATAGTCGTAGACCTTCACATTCCCAAAAGGAATGTTGGACATTACTAGATCGTATATTCCCTCTTCCATCTCCGGAAGATTCTCAAAGCCCTCTATTCGGACTTCTGTACCTGGTTCTTTGGCTGATAGAATCAGTCCAGTCAACAAGTCTTTTTCATAGGCTGTACGATATACCTTCTTTTCGGTAAAATTAAGGAATACTCCGTTTCCACACGAAGGATCCAGCATATAATCAATATTTCCCTTGGTTGAGTTTTCTATTTGCTTTCCTATTGTTTTGACTATTTGTTCTGGCGTATAGAAAGCTGTAAGCACGGAGTTCTTCAGGCTACGGTAGAAAGATTCAGCAGTAGATTCAGAATCACTGTTTTCCTTAATTACCTGTTTGAGTTCTTCAACAAGTGGAAAGAGCATCTTTTCCGTAGCTGGCCACTCTTCCACCGGACGCGTATCAAGTATACATTTCAGTCCTCCAAAACCACTGTATTTTTCCAGTATAGCCTTTTCTTCCCTATTGGCTGCGCGGCACTCTGCTTTAAGGAGAAAGGCTGTACGGATGGCGTTTATATTGTCGGTTAATGCCTGACTTTTATTGTAGTTCATAATCTTTGATGTATTGGTTTATATGTAGGCTGATTTCTGTATACAGTTTGTCATACTCGGATGTTCTCTCAAAATTGTCATCCAGTTTGTATTTCTCGGCAATGGGCTGAATAAGAAAGAACATTTGCATAATGAACTTATCTTTATCGCTGAAAGAAAGGTTTAATTCCTCTATTATATCTTCAACAAGCAGATAGAGAGAAAAATGAAGTCCTGAATACAGAACTTCATTAACTTCATTCTGGCACTCTTCTATGTTCATGCCTTCTCTTGAACATTCGATAAATCTTTCCTGTGCAAGTTCACTACGTGATGAGATGAAATCATCATCCATAGCCATATCTGGATGGTATTTGACTAGATAGTCTTTAAGCTCGTTGTAATATTTTGAATGTACCATAATATCATGCTTCTGATTGACCCTGACGTGTCAATGTATTAATAAGATTATATACTTTTAATGTATAGCCGGCTGGAGTCTGTATCTTGCTGATTATTTTTCCTCCCGGAATGTTTGCGAACCCTTTTTTCTCAATATCTTTTAATTGATCTTTAGTGAGGTGGATTTCTTCGACACTTTCCTGAGATTCCTGAAGCTGCATCTTGGGTAATTTTTTGACAGCTTCTCCATTTTGCTCATTTTGCTTTTCTGTTATTGTGATTTTATATCCTGATGGTTCTTTCTTAAGTTTAATTGTTTTGTCCTTAATTGATGTTTCTCCACTTTTGATTAATTCGCTGATTTGGTCAGTGCTCATTTCTTCTAGTGTAAGATTGTTCTTCTTTAATTCACCCAACAGTTCCATTTCTGTTATTTTTTTCTTTGTTCCTTTCAGACATTCGCGAAGGTGTGTTTGTTGGGATGATATTCTCTCGACTCCCGGTGTTATCTTTACTGTTCCTTCTAACTTGACATTTTCTTTTTTAATTCCTGATTGTTTTTCTATCTGATTTTCTATTGTTTCTTGGTTTATATTTACGTTATAAACTCCATCCTTCGATGATAGCTCAATTTCTTTTTTCCCTACCCGGCACATACCGGTCGTAATAAGTTCCTGCCATTGCTTAATGCTCATTCTATCTACATTTATAGAGTCTTTAATAGTGTTATAGATGTCTTTTAAATTGTCAACTTTAATATTTGTGTAGTTGCTTAGCCATGTAATAAGTTCTTCTGTTGGAATGTTCCATGATTCTTTTCCACGGAATAGTTCATTAAATACTTTTTCTTGTTTGACATTGCTTAATTTTAGATCCCAAAATCTCTTGTAATCATTTCCTACATATACCTTGATTGTTTCAATGGAAGGGTTTTCAATCAGATTGATGCATTCAGGAGATGCGGTTACTACCTTTAATTGTGTTTTTAATGTGGGTTTTTTAATATTTACTATTTGCGTTGGATCTTTACTTATCGCTAATAATTGTAATGTTTCAGACGGGTTTGGGATAAGTTTTATAAATGAAGGATTCTTAGAAATTGCAGTTCGGCTGACTTTTTCTGAAGGGTTCTTCAGTAAAAGAAAGACTCTGCTGTCTTTTCGGACAGCGGTGGAAAGTAGCTTTTCTGAAGGGTTGTCCAGTAAAACTATACTAAATGGATCTTTCTTTATCGCTCTTGACTTTGAATTGAAAAGTGAGCGTAAACTTTCTATTAATTTGAATCTCATAGTGTATCGTTTAATTTAAGTTTTAAAATTTCATTCTTAAAATATTCCTTGTAGTTCAGCTCATTTTCTTTGAGCTTATAGCATTGTGTAATAATTCCTGTAATGGTCTCTAAATTCTTGTCACTGGGGAATATTTTGAAACCAGCAAGTTTTTCGACGGCGACCAGCATAGTACGGATACTTGGTTGGGGGATATTAAAAATAGTATCTGGTGTGTTAAGTACAGCGGTAAGCTGAGCAGCTTCACATGGATTTTCCAGCTCACTTATGAGGCAAGGAGATTTCTGTATTGCCGACACCTGAATCTCTTTATCTGGATTCTTTATGTATCTGATATTTTCCGGTTTTGAATATATACATGCAAATTTAGCTCGTAAACAGGGATTTTCTATAAGTTCGATTGAATCAGGTTCTTTGCTGACTGCAAGAATTTGAAGTTCCTCAGAAGGATTATCCATGAATTTTATGTGATATGGATTTTTGAGTATAACATATTTTTTTGCACGCTCACAAGGTTTACTGATCATGTTGATAGCATGCTCATCAAGGCGGACTGCAGTGCATTGTAAATCCTCTGATGGTTCTGAAATACTGCCTATTGATATCGGGTTTTTTAATATCAATCTTAATTCCGAGTTGAAAAGTGATTCAAATATTTCTGAAATTTTTGCTTTCATTGTTATCTAATGTTTTTAATTTAATTACATGTTATTGAACTTTGTCTACCTTCCAGGCATTTAGTGTATTGTATGCTTTGTTTTCCCATTCTCTGGCTTTCATATCAAACTGTACCTTGACTTTATCACCTTCTTTAATTTCGAACCTGGTACAGTTATCATTCATAAGCTGAAAACAGGCACTTTGTGGGTATCTGTCTTCTGTCTCTAATAAAAACTCCATGCTTTTCCAGGGATGCCCGGTGCTTTTACTTGTTCCTTCTTGTAGGGGATAGATTTTTTTTATAATTCCTGTTATTTCCATATTGTTTTATTTTAAGTTATAGTGAAACTTCATTAGATGATGTTTTGCTGATGCTTGGTTTAAACACCTTATTTGCCTGTTGTTGGGTGCTTATATGTGTGTTACCTTTGACAATGGTATCTCCAGATAGAACAACATCACCTTCTATACATGAATTTTCGCAAACACATGCAAACTCAGATAATTTTGCGTTTCCCTTTATCTGTGCATGTCCACGTATCTGTGTATGAGAAGTAATCTGTGCATAATCTGTGATTATTGCATCTCCGAAAACTTTAGCATAATCCCTCACAATGCTACAACCGGATATAATTGCATTATCTTTAATTTTAGCTTCACCACATATCTCTGCAGCTTCGCAAACAAGTACTTTGTCATATAGTGATGCATTATCACGTATAAGCGCACGACCGCTGACTTTTACATCTCCACTAAGTATTGCGTTATTCCATATACGTGATTTTCCCCCAACGCAGACATTATCTTTTAAAATTGCTTCTCCAGAAATCTCTGCATAATCGGTGATTTCACAATACCCCATAATTCGGCTTTTTCCACGAATCTTAGCGTGACCATCTACCTTAACATTCTCGGAAATCTGAACTTCGTCAGAAATCTCAATATCTTTACCAGTGATTCTGACACCTGGATCCTTAATAAATACTTTATCTTTAATTATACCTTCAAAAGCCAGATGACCACTTACACGGCTTTCACCGCAAATTACAGATTTATGATAAATATATGCATTGTTTGAAATGGCAAATCCCTTAATAACAGTATCACCATACATAGTGGTATGAATGATCCTTGAGTTTTCAATAGCCTTTGCATTTCCATACATAATAGATTTTCTAACTAGGGCGTTATCACCAACATAGGCGAGGCCAAACACCTTGGAATCTGATTGAATCCAGCTGTTACCGTGTTGAGATAGATTGTGTTCTCCGGCTACATAACCACCAATCTCTCCAGCTTTCACTCCCCCGAAATCTTTTATAGCTCTGACTCGATATAATATATGACCATCATATTCTTTTGTATAATCAGTAAGTATGTATTTCTTGTCATCAGGATTCTGAATTCTTGGGATATCTCGGAACTTGTTTGGATTGTCTGAAAATATCACCCCATCATGAGTGCAGACATATTCTTTTCCTTCTACCTTCTCTACGCTTAACTGTACAACCTCATCGGTCAAATTGTTTATATATTCTTTTGTCGGTTTTCGTATAGGGTTGAGAACGAGATGCCCTAATGAATCACCATTAGAGAAAATCATATTCCCAGAGTCAGCCATCTCATATATCTTGCGCAGGTTATCATGGGTAAATACTTTTCCTCGATTTATGTTTATTTTTCTCGTTGGTGAAATATGGGCGGTAAATTCTTTATCACCTTCTTCCGAAATTGAGATACCATTACCGGCATAGATGAAACGTAGCTTCTTTGTTTTATCCATAATTTATATATTAAGGTTCAGATTCTAGATTTCTACTTTTAATATTCTTCGCAACACTCATTATTTTCATTCCATAACCTGATGGAACTTTTATAATGCTGAATATCGACTTTTGTGACTTGTCTAATTGTAGACCTTGCCCTTTTAACAGTCTCTCCCACTCTGATGTGCTTATTGTATCGATATTAATGTTATTATCTTTCAATGTTTTTATGATATCTGTAGCATCATATTGTTTCCCTGCATATTCAATTGCAGCAATATTACCATCAAGAATCAAGGTCTTCCGCGTGCCTTTAATAATTTTTGATAAGACATTATTTTTTAATAAGTCATTTACAGTTTTTATTTCTCCTTCATTTAGGAAGTACGTTTGCATGTTTTTACTTCCCATACTTCCAAGTGAGAAACAGTATTCATTTCCTCGTGGATATATTACTACATCCTTTATGTGCTCATTTTCTTTCACAGTGGCATTAATAATACCGTCATTATCTTTATAGAACTTTAAAATCTCTGGGTGGTGTTCTGGTTGTGATACCTGTTGGTTGGATATCGCCGAAACGTTTTCTTCTATCATTGCTACGGATCGTCCAACATCTTTCAATGTTTTATATAGAAATTCAGGATCTTCATTTATTTGTTGAAGCCAGCTTTTTAAATATTGTGCGTTTTCTTTTCTGGGCAAAGGATTCATGTCAAGTTGTTTGCCAACAAATGCGGAAGATAATTCGGCAACAAGCTCTTCCCTACTGTAACTTTCATCTCCAAATTTTCCAAATGTACGGTTTAACCGAGAATGATGACCGGTAGAGTGTGCCATTTCATGTAGTGCAGTATAGTAGAACTCTTTCTTATCGGGAAATTGTTCAAAAGTAGGTAGCGTAATAGAATCATTCTTCCAGTTATAGAAGGCGTTGTCTTGCTTCTCCAGCGTGATAGGACAAACCCAACTCTGTTCCCTTATCATTTTATCAAGGAATGGATTTATATAATCATCTCCTTGAGCATGCTTCTCAATGGAAAACCGATCTAACATGTGTTCCCAGGCGTCAGGTTGTATTTCTTTAAAATTTGTTTGTTCTACGTTGAATACATGGTAAAATGTGGTATAATGCTTTACTGTGTATGCTTCTTTTTCCGCATCAGACAAAGCAGAATATGTGTCCATAGGAATTTTATTTCCTTCTTTGTCTGATATTATAGGTGTATAAAAATTAACCGGAAATCCCTTTTCTCCTTTCAGTACACTTGCACCGATTTCTTTTGCTTGATTAAAGGTAATGAATACGGGTGTCTTGTAGCCTTTTTCTTCACAAACTAATGAAAGTAATATTTGATTGAAATTGTTGTAGTGCCTGCCATTGATATTTTGTGCTTGCCCAGAAAAACTTGTACCAAACCAGGGCTGCTTCCAATCGCTGGCTTCCACTTCCTTGATTTTCCCAATCATAAGCTCAGCATACTTTTTAAGTGCTTTTTCTCTTAAATTTTCTTTTTCCATTTTGCTGTAATTTGATGATTAATAGTGCAAAGCTATGTATGCATTAGGGCAATAACGTTGCCTTCTTTCTTTTTTTATCCATATAATTTATTGTTAAAGAATGTAATCAGCATGAAAATTAATGCATCTAATATGCTGCATATACTGTTTAATTTGTATCTTTGTGTTATAATTAAAAAAGAAGGAGCAATGAAAATTCGAGATTACATGTTATTGGGACTATTGCCGTTGTATATTACGGCTTGTCAAACTGAAGAAATTCCTGTACCGCCTACTGGCAATGGTGATGCGGAGCAAGTACCGGAAGAACCTGAAGATAAGCCTGTAGATGAAGAACTGCTGCTTGGACTCGATGCCAGTATCAAAAATATGGTGGAGTCTCGCAGCGGAGTTATCAATGTCTGGCAGACGGGCAATGTTATCGGACTCTATACTGAGGATAAGAATTTGAAATATACCTATGACGGGAGAAAATGGAAAGCAACTGAACAGTATGAAGTGCAGAAAGAACAGATAGTGTATGCTTATCATCCCTATGCGGAAAGTATCAATAACATGTATTTAGATGTTGATGTAACCCGTCAGGAGGATGTAATGTTCGGACAGTCCGTTGTGACATCTGACTTCCCAGTAGCAAAGCCAGAGATGAACCATGCGCTCTCACTGATCAGAGTCAAGATAATTCGTGATGAATACCTTGGCGATGGTAAGATAACGGATGTTACTATCCGTAACGTGACAACTGAGCTCCAGATGCATTTAAAGGATGGAGCGATATGGCTGCATAATGAACACAAGGGAGATATACCCATTGGTGGAGGGTATATGCTCAACGACGAAAGTCCGGCTGTATCAGAGGCAATCCTGCCGCCTCTATATGATCCGGAAGGTGTTTCCGTGTCATTCCGTCTCGATGGTAGGGAAATGAGTTATCCATTTCCTTCTTACCATCATTGGGAAGCCGGGAAAATATATACTTACTCGATTAAAATCAAAGGTGCATATAATGCAGAAGTGAATAAGGATGATGTACCCATTGATGTTGAATACTGGAGTCAATACGGCAAAACCGATGATATTGTTTTGAAAGAGGTGGATTTTACTGATTTTGAAAATATGTTCACTGTAAATACCAATCATACAAAGTTTGGTTATGACTGCTATCAGAATGAAGGGAAACCGTTCGGATTGTTCTATACACACTGGGGAAGTGAGCCCTTTGAAGGTAAGGTACGGTTTGTATTTATGCAGGGCAATCAGATTATGGAGAAGTTTCAGCCCATTGATATAAAGATACAGGGAGATTGGGACGGGAAAAAGATTCAGTGCTATGTGACAGCCACTCCGGGTACCTATCAGCTTGTCCCGCTGTTCCAACGAAATGGTGAATCAACTTGGTGTAAGGCTGTAGGTTACGAGCAGGGTTGTACTGATGCTGACTGGATGTATGAGGTGAAAGCTCCCGCTCCGGATAATCTGCCGGCTTTAAGGGATATCCTGCTCGAGGATGTAGGTGATAATACGAATTTTTTAGGATATGATATTCCATTTAATGAGCCATTTAATGTAGTCTATACGCTTTCGAATAAGGGTAAGGGAGCTTTGAAAGGTGAAATCAGGGCGGTTTGGGAACGCGAATTTAAGCTGAAGTCAAATTCCTATCGACCGGGAACCCAGAAGCAGAATACAACAAATGATGTTCAGTGGGCAGATGAAATCGGCAGAGTAAATGTGGATATCCAGCCTGGAATCCGCTACTGGAAGGGTATCATGGAGTGTAAGGTAACTAAGTATTATGCAAAGCCAACAGACAGTAATGGCAATGAATATGCTGTTCCGGTAATACATCTTTATTGGAGACCCGAAGGCTCATCTGAGTGGACGCTGCTCCGCTTGGACGCGGATTATCTTTTCAATAATGATTATCAGGGGCCTGATGTCTGGGACGAAACATTGAATTTTATTAATGTGTCTTTGGCCGACTGGTATTGATTCTTTGATTTTTCTCTACATCAAAAAACATAACAGTTTCCCTTCGATGCAGTGATGCACCGGAGGGATTTTTTATAGTTTAATGGTTATTAAATTGGGTTCAATTTCTAATTTTGAGAAGGCGAACATTTTCTTACCTAAATCTTTCAATGAAGCTCCTATATGGTAAACCTCTTTATCGTCAACTATCAGGAAACGGTCATGACTGTTCCGGTAGGTTCTGATATTGATGGGTGTGTACTGGTCATTATGCTTGTCAAGGTCAAGCTGAAGCTGTGCCGTAATCTTCTGTGTATAGATAGTGGCCGACACACCCGGATTGCGTTTGCTCAGCATAAGCAATACAGATTCATCGACATAGTTGTCTATCAAAAGAAGGGATTTTCTGGCGGTTTTGATAAGATCCGTTGCAAACTTGTAGGCATCGAATATCTGTCCGTCAAAGAAGATACCTTCCACTGGCGGCAGTGAAGTGCGGACAAAGAAATCTATCTTTTCTGAATGTAGAGCAACAGTTTTCTCTAACTCTGAAAGACGTCGATTTATGGAATATCCCTTCAGTAGATATTCTTTTAATACCTTATTCGCCCATTGACGAAATTGAATACCTCGTTTGCTATTGACACGAAAGCCAATGGATATGATAGCATCCAAATTATAATATGTAAGGTTACGAACAACCTGACGCTTACCCTCTTGCCGAACTGTTCGGAAATCCCGAACAGTTGAACTTTCTTCCAGTTCTTCTTGCTCGTATATATTTTTAATGTGTTCACTGATATTAGCTTTACTTGATTGAAATAGTTCTACTATCTGTGCCTGAGTAAGCCAGACGGTTTCATCTTCCATTCTCACCTCCAGCTTGATTGTCTCGTCCGGCTGGTAAAGTATTATTTCTCCTTGTTCCATTTGTTAGCCTTTTTGATTTTCGTATTCCTGGTAATCACATGGTATTCCTTTATCCCGGCAACTTTTAACGTATTCAGCCCATTTTTTTGCTTCCGTCACGTCAATTGGGTTACGCAGAAAAGCATCTTTCCATGGCTGAATGAAGTCCTGAAAATCATGTTTGTTGGTGATGAAGTAGATTGTATTAGATATTTCCTCTCTCTCCCAGCCTTCTTCTTCCAATGGAGTATCACCCATTTGGGCATAAATATCGGCAACAGCTCGCACCATCTTGCCAAACTCCTTGTATGTTGCTAAATTTCTTGATTCTTTATTCATGGCTCTACATTATTTTATTTATTTTTTTTGATTAATGTATTTGAGTGAGCTATTTCCATATCGTCCTGCTAATTGTGCATCTTTTTGTATATTCTTCATCGTATGCTCCACTTGTAGCTTCTAAAGTATATAATAGGTTCATTATTTTCTTAGCTTCATTCAATGTAAGAATAATACGATTATTATCACGTTTCATAATCTTATCTACTAATGTTTTAATCTACAAAGAAATCACAATCATAGACATCTTCACCTGATGGAAATTTTACTCTTACACAGTAGTTGCCACAGACAATGAATTTGTCAGAAATTACAGCTCCAACTTCTCCAGTGTTCGGATCTGTCACCTGAAATCCGGGCTTCATTTTAGCAAGTTCGGACTTCATTTTATCAGAGGTAAAAACAGTAACATTGCAACCACATTGTTCATAATATATCAGTCCCATATTAAGCGAATTAGTAAACTGCTTAACCATATCCATTATTTCCTGTTTGCTAAGAATTGTATCAGTTTCAAACTGCTGCACCTTAACATCAGGAAACTTCTTTATAAAATCATTCTTTGTCATATTATATAAGATCAATGTAAACATTCATCAAATATTCAAGAAATTGATGAATGTTTACCCTTGTGGCTATGCAAAATCCTTATAGTATTTATCGAGAAACTCAATCGCTGCCAGATTTAGTAAATCTGTTACAAATACTGATGAATCTTTTTTTTCTTTTCCCCTACCCCGATTCATTTTACGCTTTATAGTTTCAAATTTCTCTAGAGTTTCTTCGTCCAGATAGACATTTCTTAAGATACGTTTATCATTGTCTATTTTGCGTATTTTTTTTCGTAGGCGATTGATTTTTGTATCTGCCGGTCCTTCTACCCTACTGGATTCAGCTTCTGTTGTACTTGTTTCTAAGTTATTGATAGGGTTTGTATAGTTTTTCGCTTCAAGATTGTTTTCTTTTTCAGGAATGTCAGGAATTGGAGTATTACTGTCTTCCAACCTTGTAGCTTGTAAATCTTCCTCAATTTTGGATGCAATAGCTTTTGCTTCTTGTATTCCTTGTACTGCATCTTGCATTGTCTCATTCAGATTGAATCTTGTCTTTGCCATAACTTTAATATTTTAGTGGTTGGATAGTTGTGATAGTATTTCTTTGGCTAACTCCATATAGTCTGTAGCACCTGTACATGTTGGAGCAAAATCGAATATATTAGTTCGCTGTGCAGGAGACTCTGCTAGCTGAATATTAGTACGTATTGTTGTAGCAAAAACTTTACCAGGAAAGTTGCATTTCATCTGTTCATATGCTTGTCGGTGAAGTGAGAGTCGCTTGTCATAACGAGACATTACATATCCTAGAATCTGTAATTTGGGGTTGACCAGTTTTTTTATCTCTTCAAATTTAGCAGTGATAAGGCCCATTCCATCAAGGGCAAAAACCTCGCAGTTAATAGGTATAAGCAGGTAATCGGATGCTACCATTGCATTTATAGAGATAAGTCCATAGTTGGGAGGGCAGTCTATAAGAATTACATCGTAATATTCCCTTAGATCGTCCAGCATCAAGCGTAAAATGTATTCGCGTCCTGTTCGGCTTACAAGTTCCTGTTCACATTGGTAGATATTAGGGCGTGATGGTATGAAATCAAAACTTTCCTCGTTTTCCTGGTCACAGTAAACACATTCTTTGATATTTGCTGATCCAGACATTACTTCATATAAAGTCTTACCAACTTTATCAGTTGCGTGGCGAAATCCCATCATCTTAGATGCGTTCCCTTGGCCATCTGTATCTATAACCAAAACACGTTTTCCCAATAAGTGAAGAGCTTTTGCTAGATTTACAGCGGTAGTAGTCTTCCCTACCCCACCTTTTAGATTAAATAATGCGATTGTTATAGCCATAATCTTATGTTTTTATTTTATTACAGGGCAAATATAGTGATTCTTCTTATATCCAGCAAATAAAATAAATATAAACATATCGAAGCATTGAAGCATAAAAATAACGAAGTATTGAAATATAAACATATCGAAGTATCGAAGCATAAAAATAACGAAGTATCGAAATATAAACATATCGAAGTATCGAAGCATGAAAATAACGAAGTATTGAAATATAAACATATCGAAGTGTCGAAGCATAAAAATAACGAAGTATTGAAATATAAACATATTGAAGTATCGAAGCATAAAAATAACGAAGTATCGAAATATATATATCGAAGCATTGAAGTATAAAAGTATCAAATCATGAAATCGACATTATTATGTAAGTTTGCACAGAATCAACTTTTTATGTATATTTGTATCTAGAACATGTTATATGTTTTATTTTATTACACTGGAGGGATGGATATAGTATTATTCATTCCTCTATTTTTTCTCTTTTCCTATACTCCTTTTAAGTTGTTTATCTCTCCCCGGTTTTCCC
>ENA-ORRN01000309-ORRN01000309.1-human-gut-metagenome-genome-assembly--contig:-NODE-309-length-39614-cov-7.172780_pt1 | contig 39614 bp, 25 predicted proteins | sample MGYA00242174_ERZ509132 | MGnify/ENA primary metagenome ERZ509132 (study PRJEB26280, sample SAMEA2338671) | human gut metagenome | biome: human gut; feature: human-associated habitat; material: faeces... | reverse complement strand
CGTGTTTAACGTGGGTTCGAGCGGCGTTTTGTCCTACAAGCCCGTGCTATTGGACAATGCAGGCAACGCTATCACCCTGCTCGATGGCGACTACACGGATTTCAAAGCGAATATCACCGCCGGTTCTTACGTTTTGTCGGGAGATTTTTATCCCTCAACCGCAACCAACGTGCGCGCAACGTACAAGACGGCAAACGGCGACGCAATCAAAATCAACGAAGTCAGCGGCAAAATCAACGCTCACTTCGAAACGGACGGCATAGTGTCGATAATCGTCAAAGACGCTTTCGGCAACGACGTGGAAAAGACGATAAAACTGACTGTATCGCGCTCGGGCGATGTGATGATAAACGGTCGGGAAGCGTCGAAAAACAAAAACGATACCGCAACCGTAACCGCGCCCTTGGGCACGACGAGTTTTACGCTGTATATAGACAGCAAAGACGCGGAATCCAACGATATTCGCATATCCGGCGCAAAAGACGCGGAATATACGGTGCGCAAATTGAACGGAGCAAGCGACAGCGCGTACGCAATCGACGTCGCTTTGTCGGAAGCGGTCAACTCCCCCATAGAAGGTTTGCTGTACACGATAAGAATCAACTCGTCTTCCGTCTACTATTTCAAACTGTCCTTTGCCGACTACGCGTTTTCGGTGTACTCGTTCGGAAACTCGGACGGCAACGCCGACCTTGTGTTGCTCGACGAAACGACGACTCAATTCTCCGTGTCTTCCGACCCCGACGACGATTTGAGTTTCAGCTGGCGCATAGCCGACGAAACGGTTGCTCAAATAGGCGAACAATCGGGCAAATACTGCTTCATATCGGCAATCGCAAGCGGAAAAACCAAATTGCATATCGATTGGCAAAAGATTGAAAACGGCGCGGTGAAATCGAGCGGAACGATAACGAGAAACCTTATCGTCACAAAGCCGTACACTTCCCTCATGTTCAACGAAACCGCCGCCTCGCACGGACTCGGCAAACTTGCAATCGCAAACCAAAAGTTCGAAAACGGCAGTATCGTATCCGCGGAATATATAACAAAACTTTTCAACAACGTTCTTGGCAAAGATACGTCGCAAGAAGAAATCGCATATCCGTTTGAAAACATAGTTTTCAAGTCCTCGAACGATTCCGTTCTTTCGGTCGAAACGACGGCGAACGGCGTAAAATTCATCGTCAAAGACACCGGTGAAGTCACCGTAACGGCGGAGTGGATTTACGGCGAACGCTTCGGCGTGAAACCGGCGTCATTCACTTTCAATGCGGTGAACGGCACGTACGTAAAAGATTACGACGAACTGAAAAAGGCAACCGCTCTCGGCAAACAAATCGTTTTGCAAGAGGATATTTACCTCGGCGAAAAACTTACCGACGAACAGGGCAACCCGCTCTACTCCGAAACGGAAACCACGCAAAAATTGCTCTCGCATGTCAAAAAGATAAAGACAACGAGCGATTATAAGTACTACACGAACCTCGGACAAGAACAACCCGACGTGTACGTGTGTTTCGAGTTTGAAAACGACGTATTCGGCAACGGACACTTTATAAGCGCGGAGTATATCACCAATTTGAGAGGCGCGCTTACGGACACCGTGCCTGCATACGCGCTCTTCAAAGGTCCGCTCAACTTCGTTGCGGCAAATATGGGCGGCATAGACGTTGCGTCCGTCAAGGCGCAAGACAATATATCCTTCCTCGTGCGTAAAAACGGAATCGTGCTTGACAATCTGACTCTTGCGGGCTGCGACGACGATTCGCTCTACACCGTAGACGACGACGGCAACAGCAAACTCGAACTTACTCTTCTCAACGAAAAAGGTACTACACTGGAAGTTATGTGCGACGCGACGGTGCGCAACTGCCGTATCAAAAACGGGCGTACCGCGATGAGAGTGTTCGGAAGAAGCTCGATTGACGCAACCGGCACCGTCAACGCTCAAAAAGAACGCATACGCGTAACAATAGACGGTTGCAGATTGCACACCGCAAGAGAATTTATCCTCAAAGTCGGCACGAACAGATATTTGAGAGGCAACGCCGCCAATCTTGCACCCTCCTTCACCGACGCAAGCGGCAAAGCGTACGACAAGCACAACACCTCTGCGTGCGACGAATACGCAAACGACGATTATTTCGCAAACAACTATATTCTCACCGACGTAACCCTCAAAGACAGCGTGTTGTCCACGAGCGGTCTTTTCTCGGTGGGTATGGAAAGTCACTTCTCGGGCGCAATGCTGGATATGCCGACGATGGGATTGAACTATCTCAACGGCTGGGACGGGCTTGCGGCAACAAGCTATCCCGCACGTCTGCGCCTTGTGGGAAACGTGATTTTGGACGACTGGAAAGAGCTTGCGCAAGTGGACAGCTCCACCCTTATAGAAGTCAACCTCAAATCCGACCAACAAGGCCTTGCCTGGCTTGAACTCAACATCCCCGAAATGCTCAAAGAGGTGTGCAAAAAAGCAGGCTACGAAAATATCATATCCCGTCTTGCAGGCAAAGAATACGTGCACGGCGGCATCGCATTCTACGGCGGCGGCAAAAACTATTCCGTCCTCGACACGAGCGAATACACGTTCGAGAGTATGAAACAATATCTTGTCAACATAGGCGTGTTGAAAGACTCTAGCGATTCCAACCTCAAAATGCAAGGAGAAATGTTGCCAAAGGCGGCAGGAGGCGAAAACTTCCGCTTCGTCATGTTTGACGCATCGAGCAAATTCAACGCGGCAAGCAATCACTATTGATAAAACGAAAAATACGAAATAGTAAGCATTTATATAGAAATCAACCAAAAGACAACTTATCGGCCATATGCTCGTTTGCATGCCGATACGATTGCAAAGTATAAGATAGGATTGCTTTGCAAGCGAGGCTACTCAAGACCTATTCTTTGGGGAAAGAGGAGGTAAAAATGAACAAAAAAACAAAAATAACCGCTGTTTTGTTGGCAGTGGTGATTGCTCTGATCTGCGCAAGCGTATTCGTTGCGTGCAACAAAGACTCGCAATCGCAAGGGGCGAAGGTGCTAATCGGATTCGACGCCAACGACGGAAGCGAAATCCATGCCGAATCCGTCGATCCCAAAAATATAACTTACGTGCCTAACGCGCGCGTGGAATACGATTTTGCGGGTTGGACGATGGATAAGGACGGCAACGAACCTCTCGATCCATCCAAAATCCGACTAGGCACGACTCTTTATGCTCAATGGAAAATCAAGACGTTCTCCGTCAGCTTCTACGTCGGTGATACCCTTGTCAAAACCACGACCGTCGAATACGGAAAAGCCGCGGTTGCGCCCACCGAAGAAAGAATTGCGGATTGCCTTGAAGAAAACGAGATCTTCGTAGGTTGGAACGGCGATTTTTCAAGCGTAACGAGCGACCTTGCAATCTATGCGAATACCACATTTAAAGAAACCGCCTACACCGTCAATTTCGTAGTCGAGGGCAACGTCGTCAAGACCGCAAGCGGAAAAGTCGGCAACACTATCGTTTTGCCGCAAACGAACGAATACGAGGACAAAATCCCGACGGGCTTCGTTTTTGCAAAATGGGTTGACGAAAACGGCAAGGAAATCGAATCGGACGCAAAATACGCAAAAGACGCAACTTACACCGCAACGTACGCTCTTCAAACTCCGTCTGCGCCCGAAATCAACGTGCTGTATCCGCAAGACAAAACCTCTTTCGTTTACGGCGACGTTTGCAACGCGAGCATTGAAAAGGACGTCGCGCCGAGCGGCATAACCTACGTTTATGAGTGGTTTGACGAAAACGGCAACGCTCTTGCAAGCACACAAGACAACACCGCTTGCGCAATCGAAAACGTGCAGGCAGGCGATAAGCGAATAAGCGTAAAAGTCACCGCTTCAAAAGACGGTTATACATCCGTGTCGGCAACCGCTTATGCAACGATAAAAGTCGAAAAAGCAACTTTAACCGCAATAATCGACGACATAAACGTCGTTTACGGTCAAGATTTGCCCGAATACACGCTTCGCTTCAACGGCTTTAAGTACGGCGAAAACGAGAGCGTCGTAAACAAGAGCAACGCAACGGTTTCAACCACGTACTCTAAAGGTTCGGGCGTTGGCGCGTATGCGATTACGCTAAGCGGACTTGTTGCAAGCAACTACAATATCATCGGTGAAAACGGCGCGATAACGGCAACGATCAACGTCGACAAAAAAGCTTTGACTATAAAAGATTCCGTTGCGTTTGAAAAGGCATACGACGGAACACCCCTTTCCGCCACCCTTTCAAACGAGTCGATAAACGGACTTTTGGACGGCGATACGGCAACGCTCAAAGTCGAAACGAAGGGCAACGTCCCCGCCACGTACGAAAACGAATCGGTGCCGGTGTCGCTCACGGTTGTTGACAAGGACGGCAACGTCGTTTCTTCAAATTACGAGTTGACCGCAAACGTCGTTGCGACTATCACCCCTGCGGCCATCGTATATACGCAACCGAGCGACATCGAGCTTACTTACAACCTTCCGATGCCCAAAATCGAAGGCGTTGCGGTAAACACGGAAAACTGCAAAGTTCTTTACAAAACCTCAAACAGCGACGACGAGGCTTGGAGCGCAGACGTTCCTACGCTCGTCAACGCAGGCGAGTACACCGTATATTTCCAAATTTCTCGTCAACACTACAAGACCGAAGAAGGCAGCTTCACCGTCACGATAAACAAGGCAAAACAAACTCTTGACGGAAAACAATATTTTGTAACCTACGGCGAAGAGTTTACGAAAACCCAAGACGTAACCTACGTTCTCGGTCAAGAAATAAAGTTTGCGCTTTCTTGCGAATACAAAGCCGGCAATTCGGCGAGAACTTACGATATCAAGGCAACTGCGGAAGAAAATCCCAACGTCGAATTGACGATCACCAATTGCAAGCTCACCGTAAATCGCGCCACTCTCGTAATCGAGATGAAAGACAAAACAATCACATACGGTGCCGCTTTCGTATCCGACTATTCAATCGTCACGGCAAACGGCTTGTTTGCAGGCGACGATATAAAAGACGTGATTGCGCTTGAAACAAACTATTCTCAAGGCAACGGCATCGGAAAATATCGAATCGATGCAACGCTTACGGATTCGGCAAGCAAAAACTACTGTTTGAACACGTCACCCAACACGAGCGAACTGTTTGTGGAAAAGAAAACCGCAACTCTCACAATCGAGGGTAAGAGCGTGATTTTCGGTGATGTTGCGCCCTCGTTTACGGCAACGATAGACGACTTGTACGGCGACGACGAAATCGAATACACCCTCTCCTGTAGCTACTACAAACCAGGCAGCGGCGTCGGACGTTATCCGATTTCCGCAAACGTGCCCGAGGCTTCGGACGCCAAAAAGAATGCAAACTATATCGTCAACGTCAACTCGGACGCATATCTCATCGTTGAGAAAAAGCCTATTGCTTTGACGGTGCAAGACGCAACCGTAGTTTACGGAAACGCAGCACCGACTTTCACCTACACAACGGACACGCCTTTTGTCGAAAGCGACGTGCCTTCAATCACATTGTCATGCTCCTACAAACAAGGCGCAAAGGTCGGGACGACGTACGCGATTACCCCGACGATTACCGGCAACAGAAATTATGAATATACCCTAACGACCGGCACTCTCACGGTGACGAAGCGCGCCGTAGTTATCGAGCACGAAGATCACAACTTTGCGTTCAACGACGGTGCAAAGGCAAGTTTCGACGTGGCAGGGCACGTAAAAGACGCGTTTGAAAGCGACGTGTTCGGCGGTAGCATCCAAACAACGAGCGGCAACATCGCAATCTACGTTGCAAACGGTGCGCTCGGTGAAGATTTCGAGTTTGCAACTCCCCTGTCTATCGTCAACAAAGACGGCGAAAACGTCGAAGATTGCTATGTCGTAACCTACCGTCTTACCGTCGAAATCAAAGAAATCACGATAGCTCACACCGTGCGCAACCTCACGAATCAGGTTTACGACGGCAACGCGCACGAGGTGTACGTTGAAGTCGAGGAAGGCACGAGCGTCACGTATATCGTGAACGGCATAGAGCAAACGGGCAGACCGTCCTTTGTCGACGCAGGCGAATACGTCGTGTCTTTCAGATTGACCAAAGAGGGCGCAACGCCCTACGAGGGAAAATTCACGGTGAAAATCGCAAAGAAGCATGCGACCGTAACCGCTCAAAATCAAACGGCGATTTTCGGCGACGACTTCACGCTCAGCCAAAGCGCATTCACGCTTGACGGCGTGCTTGAAAAGGATACGAGCGATGTCGTCGTTACGCTTGCATGCGACTATAAAGTCGGCAACGACAAAGACACATACGCCGTGACGGCAACCGCAACGCACAAAAATTACGACTTTGCAAGCGTAAACGGCACTCTTACCGTCGGCGCAAAGAAAGTCGTGCTCGATGCAAAAACCTACTCCGTAACCTACGGCGAGGATTGCCCCGAACTTGTGGGCTTCACGTCGGACTCGGTGAGCGTAACGCTTGACTTTATCACGCTTTCCACGTCTTATATCAAAGGCGAATTCGCAAACGAATACGAGGTGTTTGCAACCTCGTCGAACGCCAACTACACCGTTGACGCAAGCAAGGTTAAACTTGTCGTAGAAAAGCGCGCGCTTACGCTGACGCTCGTCGAAAGCAGTCTGTTTGCAACCTACGGAGAGGAAATCGAAATCACATATACGAACGTCGGATTGCTTGCAAACGACGCAAAGCATTTCGGCATCGAATATAAGTCGGGCGACGTTTGTAAGCCCGTCCCGACAATCCTCGGCGCAGGCTCGTACGAAGTGAAAATCACAATGTCCGACAAAATGGCGCAAAGATACGATTTGTCGGCGGATTCCGTCACAAACGGCACTTTAAAAGTGCAAAAAGCAAAGTTAAACGTCGGTATCGACACAAATTCGTTGCATATCGTGTTTGGTGAAGACGCAAATCTCGTTGCGAATTATCGCGGTTTCGTAAACGGTGACAACGCATCCGCCTTGCAAGGCACGCTTGCCTTTGCATGCGACTATCTCACCCAAAAACACGCAGGTTCGTTTGCAATCTCCATGAGCGGACTGTCGGCTGACAACTATACGATTTCGTACGACAATCCGTATTTGTACGTTGAAAAAGCAGCCGTGAGATTGGAAGGACTTGCCGACCAAACCACCGTGTACGGACAAGCGTTTACGCCCGCCTCGACGGGTTGTCACGTAACCTACGACGATACTCTCAATCAATATGCAAAAGACAAAACGAGCGAAATCGTCATCTCCGTCACGTGCGACTATAAACAAGGCGATGTCGTCGGACTGTACGAAATCCGCGCCACGGGCGAGCATGCCGATTTCGATGTTTCGGGAGCTCAAAGTTGGCTCACCGTCAACAAAGCGGACTACTCTGCGGACTTTGTCAACGCAGAGATAGCAAAGAACGATTTGAAAGGCACGTACAATCCTCACACTTCCCTCGACGCGTACAAACTCTCAACGGGCTTTGCGTGGGCAAATGTGTCAATCGTTCCCACTTGCGACAATACGGACGGCTATGACGTGACTTTCTGCCAAGACAGCACCAACTACAACGTCTACGAGGCGAAAATCAAAATCCGTCTTGAAAAAGCGGCGGCAAATCTCCGCGTGGACGGCACGCTCGAATACGATTGGAGCGGAAGCGCAATTTCGTTTGACACAGTGAAAGCAATGATAAAATCCGACAACACGGACAACGGTTTTGTCATCTCGGTTGCAATCGCGGCTCCGTCCGGCGTGACGGAAATCAAGGACGGCGGCGTGTACACCCTTGCCGTGTCCATAACCGAAACCGCCAACTACAAAGCGGAAGTCATCAACCCCACCCTCAAAGTGAAAGCTGCGGAAGTGAACGGCGTCAAATACACCGTTGAAGACGCGGTTGCAAAAGGCGGCACGGTGACCTTGGCAGGCAACGCGTTTGTCGCAAGCAACCTTACGATACCAAGCGGCGTAACCTTGATTTTGCCGAGTGGAGATAGCACCGGCGACAGTGCAACAACAATCGGCAACGCAACAAAAGCGTACGGCGCAGGTAGCGGTGATTATAGCACCACGGTTTTGTACACCCTCACTGTTTGGGGAAACAGCACCCTTAACGTGTCGGGCAATATTCTCATTTTGGGCTTGCTCGGGCACAATGGCGTTGCTCTTTCCGGACACACTTCGGGTGCACATGGTCAGCTGATAAACAACGGCACTATCCAACTGAACAACGGCTCAAACCTCGATGTACGCGGATACGTCAAAGGCAACGGCACTTTGTATGCAAACAGCGGTGCAAAAGTATATAGCCCGTTTGTCGTAAGGGATTTCCGTGGCGGTACAAATACAGTTACGGTTTTCTGCCACGCTGATGCAAAAATCTCGCCTTTCAACCAATACGAGATGCCAAACATTCAATGCAACCAAGTATTTAATGTTGGATCTTCACATAATGGCTATGTAGACCTATATGCCAACAGCACCCACAACAATGATATAACCGCTATTATCGCAAATTCTGGGGCAATCATAAACTTAGGATCTAATGGTAAAGTGCTTAAATCTTATAATCCCAATTTGCAAAAAACAACCCTTACTCTCGTTGGTGATATATCATTGGGATCATTAGAGCTAAAAGTCACATTTAAAAAGAGCATTATTGAAATCGAACAAGTCGTCAAAATGTCGGACGTTCAATTCCCATTGTCTTGGCTCTATGATATAAACATCGGTGACGGCACCACAGCAACAAACGTAAATGCACCGTATGATTATAAAGTTTTGACGGGTTGCAACGTCACGGTTGCACAAAACGCTACACTTACAACGAGTAAATCTGTGATTGTCTATAACACCTTTACCGATTCAGATGGGCCTGCGGCAGGTACGGCTTATCCAAACAAACCCGCTGCTTCATTTGTTGTAAACGGCACTTACAACATAAACGGTTCTTTCGGAGGATTGATACAATCAAATGAAAACGATGCAAAAATAATCGTATCATCATCTTCAACTCTAACCGTAACATCAAAAGAAGGAAACAGCGGTAGCACTACTGCAAAGCAAGCGATTTATTTGGTTGATCATGCGCTTGCCCATATAGCAGGAGAAAAGGGTGCGGTTTTCGTAAAAGTATATGAGGCAAATGAAACGGCACGTTTTGCGGACGGCACCGCTCTTGAAAAAGGCAAAACATACACCTACAACGGTACAAGTTGGAACGCCGCTTGATTTTCAATCAACAACAAAAGCAGTCCTCACTCCGAGGGCTGCTTTTTTGTTGCAATCGAGTTTGATCATTCCGTTTGGATTTTCTTCATCTTGGAAAAATAGTTGATTTCGCCCACGACAAAGAGCAAGCCTGCCACAACAAACATCGTTATGCCTATGCCGTAGCCTACCGCTCCCGGCACGAGAAAGAAAAACGCAAGCCCCACCGACAATGCGATCAACGCAACCAAAAGGAACAATATCATGACGTTCATATTGCCGAGTTCGGCAACTCTTTTGACAAGGTTTTTGTCTTCCATATCACACCTCCTTTTGAGCTAGCATGCGCAAAGATGAAGATTTTATACAATGCTTCTTTCTCTACAATAGCGAGTGTTGCGAACTTAAAATGCGACATCACCCCTTCCCTTCGGGAATTCCCCTATATAACTACTATATTGCAATTTTCCCCCTTCCTCACGTGTTTAGTCTTCGGCGTTTGCAAAGCAATCCGCCTCGTTCGCTTTGGCTACAACACATTCACTGGATGTGTTGCTTAACGCTGCCCATACCGCCGCTCATTCTAATCGGGTGTGGGTGCCCCACCCATATTGTCATTCTGTCAATGTCAAGTGAGGCAACTTGCTTGCAAGGGAACGCAGATATTAACGTAGCAACCGCCTTTTTTAAAGGCGAAAACCGTAGGTTTCTATGCACAAGCATAGTTGTTGCGAGTAACGTAGTGAAGAATCCAGCGTAGCGAAATGCGGCTTGCGCCTAGATTCCTCGGCGTTGCTCGGAATGACGAGGGGAAGAATGTAATTCAATCGGGTGTGGGTGCCCCACCCATATTGTCATTCTGAACGTAGTGAAGAATCCAGCGTAGCGAAATACGGCTTACGCCTAGATTCCTCGGCGTTGCTCGGAATGACGAGGGGCAGAATGTAATTCAATCGGGTTTGGGTGTCCCGTCGCCTTGCGACTCGTGTTCCGTCTTTGAATGAGCATATTCAGTGTATAAGTGCCCCTTAAAACTGTTGCAAAAAACACATGTTTTTTGTTATAATATTGCCATAGTTCGTTTTGGGAGAGCGGATATGCTTGTCAAGGACAGAAAATTTTTGATAGGACTCAAAATATTTGCTTCGATTGCGCTTTGTTGCACAATCGTGCTGTGGGGCGCGCTTTGGATTGCGTCGGCAACGCCAGGCAACGAAAGCGGTAAAAGCACGCAGATCGTGTCCGACAAGGTGGATTCGATATTTAACCTGTCTTCCAAATTCAATGCGAAAGTGGTCACGCAAAACGTGATTCTCAACCGCCCCGGAAACAAAATTTATTTTGCAGGGCAACAAGAACAACTGACCGTTTCTTTCCTTCCTAAAAACACGCTTGACAAAGACGTGTATTTTGTGTCCGACCACCCCGAATACTCAACGGTGGACGAAAACGGACTTGTGACTTTTCACTCTTGGGGTTGGTCTAAAATCTACGTATATCTCAAAAGCAATCCGTCCATTTACAATTGGGTTAGCGTCGGCTGTTACGGGCCTAATCCCGATGAAGTCGAACCGACGATAGCCTTGCCGTCCTCGATAAAAGTCGGCACTACGAAGGGTGTGAGGTTGAGTGACAACACGCTATCCCCCGTATCCGCGTCTTATTCGTCGTCAGACGAGAGCGTTGCGCTTGCATCGGGCGGCTACGTCAGCGGCGTGAGCGCAGGCACTGCCACGATAACGGCAACTTTCGAGAGCGGAAAACAGATTTCAACGCAAATCACCGTCAAAGAAAATCCCGACTTCATAATGCCCGAAAAAATCGTTTTCAAAGACAATCCCACCCTTGTGCACGGCTCCGAGAAGGCTCAATCCGTTTACGACCTCATAGACCGCGTTGAGCCTGCCGGCGCGCCTTGGGACTTTGTGGTCACTTCGAGCAAGAAATCGGTTGTGAGCGTCAGTTACAACAGCTTCAACGTAATGGGCGTAAAACCCGTGACGTTGACATATACGTCAAGATACAATCCTGCCGTTTCGGCATCCGTAACCGTAAATATCACCAAAATTCCGCCCACCGAACTGCGACTTGCAGGCGCAGACGTCATCACGCCGCACACTTCGACGCAATACAGCGCAAAACATATGCCGCAATACTACGAAAAGGACGTCAAGTGGGAAGTTGTCAGCGGAAAAGCAACCATAACGCAAAACGGAGTGCTTGTGGCAAAGACGTACGGTAAAGTGGTGATACGCTGCACCAGTACCCTCGATCCGACACTGTCCGTAGAAAAAAACATAGACGTAAAACTTTTTTCAAACACCTACGAAATGGTGCGCAAGTTTATGGGACACGGAGGGCTTTCCGCACTGCTCGGATTCGGCATTTTCGGCACGTTGTTTTTGCTTTGCAAGCGCAAGTGGGGGTGCGCCTTATTCAGTGCGCCGCTTGCCTTCGTGTACGCAGGGATAAGCGAGGGCATACAGTATTTCACTCCCGGAAGATTTTGCACGATTACGGACGTTTTGATAGACTTTATAGGCGCGTTGATAGGCATGGGCGTTGCGATTGTGCTTGTTGCGCTCGTACTTGGAATTTGGCGGCTTGCAAGCAAAAAGAGCTTTGATACACTTGCGTATGCATACAAAATCCTCGATTTCAAAACCTTGTTTAAAAAGACGTACAAGTTCGACGCGCCCTATCGTAGAGAACTCGATACGGCGGAGTGCGTTGACGAAAACGTTTTGCAAGACGTTGCTTGCGACGTGAATTGACAAAGCGTACAAACTGCAAAACTTGCTGAAAAACCGTGCAAAAAAAGCGCGGCTTTTTTATTGTTTTCCCCTCGTTTATATTCTCGAAAATCAGTCCATAATCATTGAATGAAAAAGGAAGTTTTGAACGAAAAAAGCATTGTCGCAACCACAGAACAAATTGCCCGAAACAACACCGATCTTCATCCCCTTGCGCCCTTTGTCGCAAAGATGTTCGAAGCCGCGATCGACAAAAACGAGCGCGATGTGGTGATCGTGTGTTTCGGCACAAACGCCATTTCGGGTGACTCTCTCGGCCCTTTGGTCGGAACGCTGCTTACGAAAAAATACAACATCGGCGCGTTTGTGTATGGCACCGACGAGGCGCAAATCAACGGCAAAAATATGAAAGAGTGGATGTCTTTCGTCAAGTCCGCACACGAAAACGCACTACTCGTTGCAGTGGACGCGTCTCTAGGCAACAAGGACAAAGTTGGACAAATCGTGCTGCGCGACGACGGCGTTTGCCCATCGGGCGTAACGGGAAAATCCGAGAGATTCGGGGACGTCGGAATTTTGGGCATAGTGGCACAAAAACACGGCGACGCTCTGATGCAACTTATGACAGTATCGCCACTTTACGTTGAAAAAATGGCAGATGAAATTGCCATTATGTTGAAATGCGCAATAGGATGACCGAAATTAAGTCAAGGTTTCACATTTGCTTTTTGACAAAAATCAACCTTTGACGTTTTCGCAAAATCGTCATGTTTCATTTTTTTATTGCATATGCGTTCTTTTTTGATTATAATGTTTATAATCATAACTTATGCGCGGACACGCTTGCGCGAGCAGGCGTAACCCATAGCACGCAAGGAGCAAATATGTCAGTCAACTTACTTTGTGCCGATATACCGTATGCGGATATTGCGTTTTTCGTAATAATCGCACTTGGACTTATATTGGGCATCATCAGAGGCTTTGCAAAATCTTTCAAAGGCTTCTTTTTGACGATTGCAATTATGCTTGCGGCTCTGCTTTTGATTGCCCCCACTTTCGACAAGGTGCGCAACCTCGACGTTTTTGTGAATATGGACAACTCCATATCCGCAAAGTTTGAAAGCGGCAACGTGATTTTTTCAACGCCTATAAACGTGCGCGTGGACGCCGAAACGGGCGAAAAATCTTATTGGGTGAGCGTCACCACCGACGAAGGCACGTCCGAGCAACCTCTCGAAAGCAGCATGGGCAACGACCTTACTTCTTCGCTCAAAGGCAAATTTGCCGTGTGGCTTGCAAAGACGTTTATCACCGACGACGGACAGACTATCGGCGGCGTTGCGGGCACTTTCGTGTCAGATATAATCGTTGCGGTGGTTATGTTCGTCGTGTATTGTTTGGCACTGTGGCTCGTGTGCTGGCTTCTTCGCAAGATATTTGCAAAAATGCACACGTCCGATTCAAAAGCTCTCGTTGCGGTGGATCGCACTTTCGGCGCGGTCATATCCGTAGCGTTCGCATTTGTGTTTATCCTTTTGGCACTTGCAATACTCAACGCGCTCAAAGACAAAATCCCCGCCGTCGACGAAGCTTTGTCCTCTTCGACCGTGTGCGGATATTTTTACGCCAACAATCCCGTTGCAAAACTTTTCACCAAAATCTTTGGTTGACAAATCCTCGTGTATGCTTGCGCATGCACGTTTGATATTTATGGAGTAATTTTATGAGAGTACTTCGCGGAACATTAACTTTCGTTTTGGGTATGATCATCGGTATCATACTTTTCGTCCTCGCTATCGGCGGAGCGGTTTTTGTCGTGGGCACTTCGGTGACCGTGGGACAACTGCAACAAAAAATCACGCAAGAAGAAATCATTGCGCCCGACAGCGCCTTGTACGGACAAACCGTTCTGGACGCCGTCAAGAGCCTCATCAACGACATAAACGGCATCGATTCGCTCACTTTGCAAACGCTCTACGATCACTACGGACTTGCGATATTGAAAGGTTTGAGCGGCATAGATTTCACCACGAAAGACTTCTACACCGCCCCGATCAAAGATATTTTGAACGATATGTCCATCGTGGTCAATTCTTTCACACTCAACGATATAAGCGGTATTGCCGGCGTCGATTTCTCTTCCTACGGCTTGCCTATCCTCGACGAAAACTTGCAAAACAACTTGCAAACCGCACTCAACAACATTATGGGTTCACTCAACGGCGATTTGTCCGTGCGCAAGATTAAGGACGATTTCGGCATCGACATCGGCACGGGCGACAACAAGCTCATCGCAACGATTCAAGACGTGTCGCTCTCCTCTTTCGGCGAAGTGGTCAACGCAATTACTCTCAACAGACTTCTGGACGTAGACACCGACTCTTTCGTCGCCAAAGGCGAAAACCGCGTTTACAAAAAAACCGATATTTATCAAGAAGTTTCAAAGGCCGAACTTCAAAACAAAAACTACTCCCCCGCTCTCGGAGTTGAAACCTTTATCGCAGGCGCAATCGACACCGACGGCGACGGCACGACCGACAAACTCGTCGAAAAAGAATTGAGATACGTCAAAAAGACCTCTGTCGCAGAGGACGGAACGGAAAGCGAAAAATACGTCGTAGACAACTCCTGTTATGCGGACGATTTCAACGATGACGAAAACGAAAAAACTTTCTATCGTCACGTTCAATACACTCTTTCAACGGACGTTGCGGATATGAACGAGTTGTATATCGCAACTTATGCAAACCGCATCGCAACGCTTGACGGTGGCAAATACACCCTCGTGCAAAAGGAGTTTACCGCTCTTAAAGATATTGCGTTTGCATCCACTCCTTCCGTTTCGGGCGGCAATATCGATATCCAAAACGTGAAATACGCCTTGGAAGACGGCACGTACGAAAACAGCGACGTTTTCTATATCACGGACAGCCCCATAACCAAAGACAGCATGCTCCGCACTCTCGGCGAGGGTGAAACCGCAAGCGGCACGGCGTATTTGCGCACGCACAAAGGCACGTCCGCAACTGTACTTCAAATCGTCGCTTATATGAGCGTCGTGGAGCTTCAAAATGCGGACGGACTTCTCGACTCGCTCACAGTCGGCGACGTCGTGGACACCGATAAGCCCGGCACGTCAAAAGCGATAATCGCACTCAAAGATTGCAAAATCACCGAAATCGGCACGAAAATCAACACTCTCAAAATCGACGAACTCATCGATATAAACGACGAATCCGCGCGTATTATGCAATCGCTCGCCGCAAGAGGCTGCACCCTCGACGACCTTGCAACTATTGCCGATTCGCTCACTATCGGTGAGGTTATGGACATCGAATACGACGCATACGTCGCAAGCGCGAGCGGCGCATACGTGCAAGGCACGGTGTTTGTGGCATACAACAAATACGCTCATGATTTGTCTGAGTACACCCTCTATCAAAAAACCGCAAGCGGCGATTTCTCGGAGTATTCCGGCACGGTTGAAGACGGTGGCGAATATTACGTCGCAGTCCCGAGATTCCGCCTATACAATCCCGATACCGACGCAGGACTTGCAAGATATAATCTTTCCTCCGAAGGTGCGACCGCTCTCGCGCTTCAACAAATGGCAAAAAGAGGCTACACTCTCAAAAACATCGGCAGCGAACTCAACACGATGTATTTCGACGAACTCGTGCGCATCAAAGAGGGCGACAGCGTGCTTATGAGAACTCTATCCACAAAGAACACTACCCTCGACAACATAAGCGAGGTTGTCGATACACTCAAAGTGGATGAAGTTATCCAAATAGACGAAAGCTCCGCGCGTATTATGCAATCACTCGCCGCAAGAGATTGCCTTGTCAAAGATCTCGGCACGGTTGCGAACGAGCTTACGCTTGCAGAAACCATAGACGTTCAATTCTACAAATACACGCAAAACCTCAACGGAAAGTACGTCAAAGTGGTTGAAGAGGACAAATACGTTTATTGCGATGGCAACGCGTATTTCGACTCTCAACGCTTCACAAAGGAAGCGGACGGTAAATACGTCGAGGACGCAAACGGCAAGTTTGCTCACCCCTTCTACTTCACGCTTTACAATCCTGCGGAACATTCATCGACGCTCACAAGATACGACTGCGCAAAAGAGGACGCTTCCGATCCTAACTACAATCCCTCGTCAAACGTCTTGCAACGCTTGGCATATTCCTCTTTGGGCGACTTTTCAAACGCTTTTTCAAGCCTTACGCTCGGTGACGTAATGGACATTGATATAGACTTGATGGTTAAGGACGAAACAAAGATTGACGGCACGTCTTACTTCTACTACGATGCGGCAAACAGCGTGTATATGCGCCAAAACGACGCGTTCGATCCGTCGTCCGTCGATGCGAAATATCAAAACTTCAAGGTCACCCTCGAGGGTGAAAGCTCCGCCGTCATCAAACGCCTTGCTTACGTCAAAGTGGACAACCTCTCTTCCGCAATGGAAGCGGTGATGAAAGATATGCTTCTTTCGGAGCTTATCGACGTGTACACTTACTCAACCGTAAATACCGTCGTAAACGACTATGGAACAAACAAACCTGCCGACAGCGAAATTTCAAACACGAATCGCTTTATCATCGCTCCCGTAGGCTCGGAAACGGTGGACGGCGTTGAAAAACAATATACGTTCGTGTACGACAAAACCGGCAAATATATGAAGCGCGATTATCGTTTTGAAAAAGCCACGAATATTACGTTTACGGGTACTATGACTTATTCTTACGAGCAAATCACCGATTTGACCGACAGCGCAATCGCGGCAGGGAACCTCTATTACAAAGGCACAAAGGACGGAAAAACCGAGTATATCCACAACGTTGCGCTCTGCACTTACGTGATTGCCCAAAACACGAAACAAGACTATTCGACCGGCACTCTGAAATTTGTTCTCGACACCAATAAAATATATAAGAGAGTCGCGGGTTCGGAATACACGACGCATACGTACACGAACACCGCCGGTGATCTGTACGTGATAATAAACGGCACTTACGTACCGTACGATTCTTCAAACTACACGCATTATAGCAACGACGTTTATCGTCGCATCGACGGCACTTCTTACGTTGACGTTTCCTCCCCCGACGACGGCACGGGCTATTATAAACGTGCGGAAGGCGAAATATTGTTCTCAAAGCAATATTGCGAAAATATCTACGTCCCCACAAACGAAGAGTACGGTCAATTGTACGTCATCATCAACAACGAGCCCGTGAGATACGACATCAATTTGCACGACGCAAGTTTGCAAAGATACACTGCGGTTGTCGGCTACCTTGCCGTTGCAAACGAAGCGTACAACTCCTCGGACGAAGTGAGCTACACAAATCCGCTCGACCACATCGCGGCAAGAGTTACCGTTGAAAACGAAAAGAGTGAAGCCGTACTCCGTATGCTTGCAAGAAAACAAGTTACGATTTCGAATATCAACGACGTCATCAAAGAGGCAACAATAAGCGACCTTATGGATTTGACGGAAGGCAGCTTGTTCTACGACTTTAAAGACAGCAAGCTGGACAACCTCAGCCAAGACGTAGAACTCAAATTTACGACAATGACCATGGGTGAATTGCTCACCTATGCAAACATCGCGAATATCGAGCCGCAAGTCAAAACTGCAATCGAGCCTATCACGCTCGAAAGTTTCTTCAAGAGCCTCACATACAGCGAAACGGCAGGCATCGTCGTAAACCTCGAAAAAGCGTACGGTTACACCGCTTAATTTTAATCGCTAAACAACATTGCAAAAGCACCGAAAAATCGGTGCTTTTGTTTTTTAACTACATTATAAAAATCTGACTTTTTGGCAAAATATGGGTTTGATTTGTTGTTTTTGATTGTTTAAACCTTGTTTTATTGTTTTTCGGACAATTCCAGCCACTCTTCTTCAAGGGGGGCGAGTTTTGCTTGAAGAGAGGATATTTGTTCCTCTATCTCGGCAATCTTGGTGTAGTCAGAATATACGCTTTGGTCGTTGTGCATGGTGTTTTGAAGAGAAGAAATTTGCTCGTTGAGCGCGTTCATTTTTTCTTCCAGAAAACTTATTCTATGCGCTCTGCGCGCCGCTTCTTTGCTTTGCGATACGGGCTTTTCTTTTTTCTTTTCATCAACCGTTTTTACAAAATCGTTTGCAAAATCGCTTACTTGTTTTCTCGATTCGTAATCGGAATACTTGCCGTCGAAAAGTTCCGCTTTTCCACCGTCGAAAACTATTAGCCTGTTGCAAACTCGGTTGATGAAATACCTGTCGTGAGATACCGTTATCACCGTGCCCGTGTAGTTTGAAAGCAATCTTTCAAGCGTTTCTTTGCCTATGATGTCCATATGGTTCGTGGGCTCGTCGAGAATGAGAATATTCGGTTTTTTCCTCAAAATTTTGCATAGCGCAAGACGCACTTTTTCACCGCCCGACAAATCGCATATGCGCTTAAACACGTCGTCGCCGGACAGCATAAACGCACCCAATGCGCTTCTTGCCTCGGTGTTTGAAAGCATAGGAAATTCGTTCTGAAAGTCTTCTAACACCGTAAGCTTAGAAAAACTTTGAGTTGACGTTTGGTCAAAATACCCCACCTGTGCGTGCAGACCGAAAGTCGCGCTTCCGTCGAGTGCTTTTATTTTGTGCACGATGGTTTTCACAAGCGTGGATTTTCCGCAACCGTTTTGACCTATTATACCGACCTTGTCCCCACGTTTTATAATTGTATTTATTTGACCGAGCGGCTTGTCGTAGCCGAAAACGAGCTTATCCAAAACAACCGCTTTTTCAACCGTTTCGCGCTCGGGCTGGAAGTTGGATTTGAAAGTTGCCGTGTCAAAGTTGCTCGGCGTGCCGACTTCGCCTATACGTTCGATTTGTTTGAGTTTTGCCTGCGCCATGGCGGCTTTGTTTGCCTTGTATCTGAATCTTTCAACAAGTGCGCTAAGCCTATCAATCTCTTTTTTACGCATAATCGAATCTTTGAGCGCCTTGTCGTACGCTTGCTGTTTTTGCGCCGTAAAAGAGGTGTAATTGCCCTGATACCTCTTTGTTTCGCCGTACTCGATTTCATATACGACGTTTACGATTTTATCCAGAAACATACGGTCGTGCGACACTATCACGCAGGATTTTTTGTATGCGCAAAGATAGTTTTCAAGCCACTCGATAGCCTCCAAATCCAAGTGATTGGTAGGCTCGTCCAAAAGCAAAACGTCGGGTTTTGAAAGCAAAAGTTTCAAAAGTGAGATTTTTGTGCGCTGTCCGCCCGAGAACTCGCAAAGTGGTTTTTGCATGTCTTCGTTTGAAAATCCAAACTTCTTCACCGCTGTAAGATACTCTTTTTTGTAGGTATATCCGCCCTCTCTCTCAAACTGCTCGCAAAGGCGAGAATATCGCCTTACGTTTTGGTCGCAAGAGTCGTTTTGTAAATCTTCAAGCGCGCTTTCCATGTCTTTTTCGATTTTTATAAGGGACGAATACGCATCCAATATCTCGTCGAACATGGTTTTGGCCTTGTCGTCGTTGCTCGTCTGTTTCAAAAATCCGATAACGGGATTGCCGCTCGTGAAAATTCCGTACGGCGCGTCATCCTCGCCTTTTTGATACTCGACTTCTCCCGTAAGCACTTTAAGAAGCGTCGTCTTTCCGCATCCGTTGCGACCGATAAGCGCAATCTTCTCGTTTTCGTGAATGACAAAATCCGCCTGATAAATCACCGGCGTTCCGTCATACTCAACAGAAATGTTAGACACGTTTATTTGCATACCTAGATTTTATCTTATTTTTGATTTTAAGTCCATAAAATATCTCTAATGAAGAAAAAAACAATGATTTTTCTCTTCTAATAGTTTGTTTTACTTTTTTTTTAGGGAAAAACATTCTCAACTTACAAATTTTCTTGGTATAAAACAAAACGAACACTCGAGGTGTTCGTTTTATTCCCTAATGGCGCGCCTTTGGATAAAATGGACGAATAGTTTTGATAAAAAGAAAAAGCAGATTCGCTCTGCTTTTCTATTTCGATAGTTGCTTTTGCATCGATAGCAACTGTTTCTGTCGGCGGTGCAAAATTGTATGTGATAATCAATTTATCTTCAAAGAAAACGATTTCTCGAATGAAAGTATTGACTATCATTTTCCTAAATTGCAAATCGGTTGAGTTTGCATTAAATTTCGATGATATGTAGTTCTTGATTTGTTCACGCGAGAGATATTGATGTGTTTTTTGCTTTTCTTTATCAATCTCAAAATCATATTGATTGATTTGCATCTCAAGTTCTTTCAATCTTGTTTTTGTTTGTTCGGTAATAATGCCTTCTTCTAGCGCTTTGATGATATTGCCTGCGGATTTTTGCGCTTGTGCTTTTTTGTTTTCAAGCAATTTGAGCGAAGAATTGTCTTTTGCTTCTTTTTCAAGAACTGTGTAAACCGAATTTGCGATTCTCGTAACGGTTTCATCGTCGGATAAAAATGCCATAGTCGAGTTTATAACCAAATCTTCTATGTAATCTTTTTGTACCGAAGTTGTTGTGCATTTTTCGCCCTTTTTATGCGAATTGCAAACATAGTAATAATGCACACGTTTTGCTTTGCTAGAACCGCTTGCGCCACTCATTTTCTTTTTACAAACACCGCATACCAATTTACCGGTGAGTATATACTCATAAACTGCTTTTTTGCTACTTGGTGCAATTTTATTTTGTTGATGTATCATTTCGACCTTTCGCCACAATTCGTCTGATATTATTTGCGGGTATACCTTGTCATATACAATTCCGCCGTGTTCGACCTTGCCTGTGTATTTGAGCTTATGCAACAACTTGAAAATCGTTCGATTGCTCAAATACTTTTCGTCGTGATATTTGATTCCGCGCTCTTGCAATGATTTTGCGATTTCTTCTGCCGTATATCCTTGCGAATATTTCGTAAATATCTCTAAAATCGTGGCAGCCTCCTTTTCGTTTATTACATATTTTTGATTGACTACGTCATATCCAAAGACTTTTCTTCCGCCCGTTGCATTGCCTTTTAGCCAACTCTCATTGAGCCCGCGTCTGACTTTTTGCATAAGTTCTTCGGAAAAATATTGATTCATTCCTTCGAGAAAACATTCCATCATACGTCCTTCGGGCGTGTCTGTAAGGTTTTCCATTGCCGACATCAATTTGACGTTGTTGTCTTGCAATCGCTTTTTGTTGATAACCGACTCATATTTATTTCTTGCAAATCTGTCTAATTTGTACACGATGACATAATCCCAATGCTGTTTTTCACTATCGCGTATCATTTTTTGAAATGCAGGTCGATTGTCGTTTGTACCTGTCATCGCTCTATCGATGTATGCATCCAGTATCACCGTGTCGTGTTGTTTTGCATATTCGTGGCACACTCTCAATTGTCCTTCGATTGATTGTTCCGTTTGGCTGTCGCTCGAATATCTCGCGTATATAACTGCCGTTTTCATTTTGTTTTACCTCCTTTGATTTGTCTTTCGACGGGGAATGAAAACATCGGAAAAATCCGCAGTCGGTCAAGGAAACAAGAAAAAGAATGTGCATAATCTTTTTGTTGAATGGTTTTTACATTGTTTTTCTCCTTTACCGCAAGGGGTTTCCGATACACTTTCCCGAAGAAAGAAAATCGTATTTTGTGTTTGATGAAATGATGTTATCAACAATTTCCATTTTATAAAACCACATATATGCAAACGTTTTGCTTCACAAGTGAAGCGTAAAAAATATTCGACAAATACTAAATGTGATGTCTATGTGACGAAAATGTTTTTCTTGCTGTTTTGTCGTTGACAATGATTTATGCACATCGTATAATGGCATCACAACAGAACACGGTGATACGGATCTGATAGTAGAAATAAGACCTAATACAAATTGAGATTGTTGTGGTTTAAGAGTGACGATGCAAATCGCACCACCACGACCTAAAAAACAAAGGTTGACCGTGGCTATCAGGCAAAGTTTCGAGAGAATCGAAATTTTCCTGGTTAGCCACGGTTTTTTATATTCTCGACTCCCTCGGAACAAAAAAATACATTCCAAGGAGGTAGAATATGATGACGATTCAAGCAGTACGAAAGGATTTGAATGAAATCCGTTATTATTTCGCGCGCAAAAAACGACTTGATGACGTTTCTGAACTTGTCGGCAATAACAAAGTTGTCGATATGGTTGAACGCTACAATGTCGCAATGCAAAATGCGCCCATAAGACTTTACGATTTATATACGTCTTTGTTTGTCGAAAACAATACTCAAGAAAGTCTTTCAAACAAGTGGTGCTATTCGAGAGAGCATATAACGCGCTTGACAAAAATGCTGTATCAATATTTGGCGGCTACACTTTGATGATTTTGCGACTTCTCGAAGGAGGTGATGTTTATGGAGAATTGCAAAACTCCGAACTGTAGAACGAAACCAAAATTAACGATACTCACAACAGGTGCTCCGTCTATAAAAAATATGCAAAAACAAGACTATGATATATTTATCAATAATATGGTTTTCTTTGCTCGTGAGCACCTCAACGAAAAGCAATCCACTTTAACAGCAAAGGACGGTGATACCAATGATTGAACGCGCGAAAATATATAGTGACGGCAATCATTTTATTGCCATTCCGAAAACAGAATCCGCAAGAAGAAGACGAAAAAGGAATATACCTAAACAATACACGGATGAAGAAAGAAAAGCACTCGATAAGCGCAATCTTCTTATAAGGAAAATCCGTTTTATCCGCAAAGCATATTTAAACAGATTCAATTATTTTGCAACGTTTACGTATGACAGTGCAAGGCACACGGAACATACTTTCAAGAAGGGATTATTGTCTGCGCTTGCAAAATTGCACAGCCGTAAAGGTTGGAAATATATGGGAGTCTGGGAAAGAAGCGAAAGGGATAGGTTGCATTTCCACGCACTGATATTTGTACCGCAAAATGCAATGGTTGGCGAGTTATTTGAAAAGTGCGATTATGACACAAGAAGCAAAAAGATGCGTTTAACCATACAAAACACATATTTTAACCAGCGTTTCGGAAGAAATGATTTTGAGAGCATAGACCAATCTATAAAGCAACTATACAATGGCATCCTGCAATATCTATTAAAGTATTTAGCGAAATCTGGTGAGAAAATCACCTATTCGCGAGGTTTACCGTCATACATAACCGCAGATATTGCGGATGACGATGTAGTGACCGAACTGGGGTTATGGTCACAAAAGTTGCTTCTGTTTGATAATGCAACATTGTACAACGAAGGTGAGATTCTCGGCACACTCGACGACGATGCGTTGATACAAAGGCTCACGCAAAAGGCAATAAAAAAATAAAAGGCGCAACACTTTTTCGATGAGCAAAAACGGTATGAGAAAGGGGCTGCTTCGCCAAGCGGTTTAGCGCGAACAGCCCCTCTCCGTTTGCCTCGAAAAGTTCGCCTGTTTTGTTTGTTTTGCGTGTCCTTGTCTGGCACGCGTCAGCGTGCCACTTGTTCAAGACAAGGACACGTTTAATGGACAACCATACAATCTGAAGATGTTTTCGCTATTATTGGTAAAAACAATTTGAGTATTTTACAGCAATGCGTTCGCGTCTTCTCCAAATTGTCGTACGATTCACATTAAGCAATTCCGCGATTTCGATATGTGACAAGCCGGACATATATGCGGAAAGGGTTTCGTATTCGGTGGGTGTTAGATGCATTGTTTCGATAATCGTATCAACGGAGGTATAATCATTGTTAGAGTTGTCGTTGATAAAAGTTATGGAAGATGACATAACGTTGTCATCTGTGACAGTTGTGTACGCCAAATGGCGTGTGTATTGTTTATCTAAATATCTATCAACGAATCTAAAACACGCTTGTTTTATCGTTATAACTTTGCCACACGCTGTTATATATGTATCTCCAAGTTGCTTGCCGATATGTTCACATAGAAACAACGCCGCGGTTTGCGCTATATCGTATCCGTCCGAATAAATATGATTAACATCTGCTCTTCTTTTACAATCTTGAATTAGTCCGTCGTAAAGCCAATATAGATTCTTGCCGGATCTACACATAACCGTCTTTATAGTCGCAACTGCGATTATTTCCCCGATACGTAGGTTATTGTCTTGTGTGATAACTACGTCATCGTCCAGAATTCTTTTCTTTCTTGCAACAATGCGAACTTGAATATTGTTTGCGTTTTGAGTTTGTTCATTGATTTGTGTTTTCATTTGTATGTACGCTCCGAGTTTATTTGCCTTTCGGCAACAAAAGGAACGGCACCGAGAAAACTCAAAATCAACACATTTCAACTCAAATTTTGCCTATGTCAACGACCAGCAAAAATTATTGCATATAAAAGAAAGCCCATATCAACAAAGGCAATAATTTATGCCGTTGATATAGGCTTTTTTCTGTGCCAAACCGCCTTGACGAAGAGGAAAATAAACTCGGATTGTATTTGCATCTTTTATATTTTATACGTTCGTTATATAAGCGCATTATAAAATCATACCGCTGGTTTTATAAATTATTTTTTTTATTTTTGAATATTTTTTACAAAAATTGAAATAATATTTGATAAAATGCCGTTTTTGTGTTGACTTTTTGTCTGTGTAAAAATATAATGATAGCGAGAGGTACCACTATGTTAATCGATTTCAAATTTAAAAACTTTATGTCTTTTGCGGATGAATGTGATTTTACAATGCTTGCAAATAAAGACAATTCTCACTCTGAAGATCTTGTATTGTTTGGAAAAGACAGAATATCAAAAGCACGTCTGATTTACGGAGCAAACGCATCAGGAAAGACATCGTTTATTAGGGCGATGTATTTTGTATCATCGTTTATGGCAAACTCAAACTTGATGTTGGAGAAAATGCCAATTCCCGTTGCTCCCTTTAAGTTTTGTAATGACTGTTTTAATGCACCGACGGAGTTTTCTATAACTTTTATAAAAGACGGTCTGAAATATGCATACAAATTTAGTTGCACGAGAGAAAAAGTAATAGATGAGAGGCTTGATATCTATTATTCCGCCAAGCCAACAATGATATTCAATAGAACAAATACCAACAATTACGAGTTCAACAAAGACGCTAAGATATTGAACGTGTTGAAAGAGCGAAATCTTGATAATAAGTTGTTTTTGGTCACATCTGCGTCATGGAACTATGAAAAGACAAAGCCGGTCGTTGATTACCTGCTCAACACCATAACGGTAATGAACATAGATGTTCTTTGGAGTCTTTATCTTGATAGAATTTACGCAAATAACGAGCAGGAAGAGTATAAGGCATTTTGTTTGAAGATTTTGAACAATGCCGATATCAGCATAAGCGACTTCAAGGTTGATTCAAAAAAAATAAAAGATGTAAACGCAGGCGACCTCTTTACAAAATTATTGACAGTTGCTGCAGAAGAAAATGAAGAAGCCGTAAAAACTATTCAGAACACTAACGTCTATAGTTTTACAACTTATCACGACGTGAAAGAAGAAGGCGGAAGCAATAGATATGGCCTTCTTCTGGATGAAGAATCGTTTGGAACGATTAATATGTTTAAATATTCTGCCGTTCTGTATTATGTATTCAAAGAAGGCAAGGTCTTGTTTGTGGATGAAATAGACAAGAGCCTACATCCGTTGATGGTTGAATATTTAATCAAAATGTTCCACGATAAAAGTATCAACACCACAAACGCACAGCTTGTTGCCAACACACATGACACGAATCTTTTGGATCTTGATATTTTTAGAAGGGATGATATATGGTTCACGGAAAGAAACTATACCAACGGAAAGACCGAAATGTATTCCCTTGCGGACTTTTCTCCGAGAAAAACCGAGAACATAGAAAAAGCCTATTTGCTCGGACGCTTTGGCGCAATCCCGTTCATTAAGGGGGAATGAAATGGCAAAGAAAACCAAAGACGTATACAAAAAACAACGAAAGCCTTCGATTTTTATAGTATGCGAAGGACGAAATAAAACGGAAAAAACATATTTCGACAACTTCAAAGAAAGAAGTGCGCCTTTTAATTTGTATTGCAAGACGTGCGAATCCACCGACATACTCAGTATGGCAAAAAAGGCCGCTTCTATCTTTGTAGAAAACGATTTGGATTTAGATTTGGGCGATAGAGTATTCTGTTTGGTTGATCTCGATTTAGAACAGACGAAGTATGACAAATTTATCACCGCAAAGAAAAAATATAAAAAGATAGACATTATCCCTTCCAATCCGTGTTTCGAGGTTTGGTTGCAATACTATTTCACAAAATTCCCAAAAGGTGTCGGCTCTTCTCAAAAAGCCAAAGATGAAATGGCAAAATACCTTCCGGGATATACGGAAAGTATGGATGTTGTGGCGGAAGCGCATCTTGGTATGAACGACCATGTCAAAGCAATACAGAATTCTGAAATGCGGAACTCTTATTATTCGAGCAAACAATCTCTGATTGAAAAGAACCCGTACACAGATGTCGCTACTGTCGTTACGCTGTTGATTAGTTATAGAAAAGAATAGATAATATCGACACTATTTTGCGAATTATTAATATAAGGAATAGGAATATGTGTAAGAGAACAAATGGTGATAATATAATTTCCGTTTTTAAAGATTCATTGTTAATAGATTCGGCAGATTTGGCGGAAAAATGTGCTGACACTGGGGTTAGCTTTATCGATAACCAAATTATACAACGCATTCCCATTATTTCACTCCTTTTAGGTACTGTAAAAGTAGGTGTTGACATTTGTAGAATGGTTGTCTGTCATAATTTTTCTCGCTTCATTACAAGAGTTAGAGCGGGTGAAGCCACTGATATTGAAATAAAAGAACACTTAAATAAACTTGATTCACCAAAAAAATTAAACAAAGAACTTGGTATGATTGCCGTGTATTTACAAAAGAATACGGCAGATATCAAAAACGACATTTTTGCCGCAATATACGTGTCGTTTATTAAAAAACAAATTCTATATGACGATTTGTGCGAATTGTTTGAGATAACGGATCGCCTTTTTGTAAAAGATATTGATTTAATGCACGAAATTGCTACTTTTAATCAAATATCTGGAAAAGGTCAAGAGCACCAACTGCAAAGATTGCAATCTCTTGGTTTGGTACAAATCTCTCATAAAGTTGGCGACTTAATCACTCTTTCTGCAGAAGAAACACTAGAATCCATCAGAGTTGGTTACTATTTCACAGAATTAGGTCAGCTATTTTATGAATATTTACCCATTACAGAGTCTTGATATTTTTCTTCTCAAATATGATATATTTGATTTTCTTTGAACATATCTTTAGAGTCCATAATTTTCCTCTCTGATTCTTTCAATTGTAGATTGTAAATATATTCGAATGCCTTTGTTTGGTCACTTTTATCATAACAGCCAAACATCCATTTTGCGTTGGGAAGTTGGTTGTGGATTTCTTGGAAATATGGGAAATCTATGTCCGAATACGAGTGCCCGAATACTTTTATTGTGTCGATATTTTTCTTTGGTAGACCATCAAAAAAAACTCTATTGTTTGCAATAATACCGTCAACATCTTTTACCGTTGCATCAAGCAATGGTTGTGTTATACTATTCCCAACACATTTTTTGTGCCCAAAGATGATCTGCTTAGAATCAATTAATCCTAAACCAATACAGCCGTGAATATAATTGATGTTTTTTTCATCTATATCGTATGACCTATGAAGCGTGTGTGTAGTTAAAACTTAAGTACTCATCTTCTTTTGACAATTCAAATTTTTTTGTTGCATTATTTTTTTCTTCAAGAGAGGTCGCCCAAGATGTAAAATTTCGCTGTATCTCGTCTTTTATAGTTGTATGTATCCCTAGATAAGATTTTAAAACCAATTGAGCAGCAGATTCTTTAAGATGTCCCAATCCGTTTTCGAAATCGCACCATTGTTCACCAAAAGTGAATAGCGAGTCTAATCTATCGATACAATCCGGATTCGTTTTTTCTAGATAGTTATGGAAGTCTGTATATTTTGTTGGCAATCCGTGTGCCAAATCGAATCCATTGCCTATAATAACTAAATTCATAATCTCTCCTTATATATACAGCCACTCTGTTATTGAGTGGCTGCTTAATATTTACTTATCTACACAATGTAACTGCTATAAACAAAGCAGTTATTGCATTATTCAAATGCTTTACACATATTCAACAGTGTTTTCATCGACATTCCAATTGTAATCCCATGTTGTTGGAATTGATAAGCCATTGTACTTTATCACCAAATTTGGACATTCACTAAAAGCATATTCGCCAACCATTACAACGGATGCCGATATAATTATTTCAGAAAGCGTCGAACATCCTTGGAATGCGTATGAGCCGATATTTTCAAGCTTCTCTCCATTAAATGTGACCGTTGTAAGGGATGTACAACCACCAAACGCATGGCTTCCTATGATTTTAATTTCGCTAGGAATGATAATGCTCTTTAAGCTACTGCAGTTTTGGAAAGCGTATTGACCAATCTCCTCCAAACTTGATGGCAGTTGCACTGTTTCAAGTTTCGTGCATCCATAAAAACAATAGCTCGGCAATTTTGTTAATTTGTTCGGCAATGTTACATTCACAAGCGATGAACACCCATAGAATGCATACTGCCCTATTTCGGTAACGTTATCGGGGATATTAATTGAATTCAAAGTAGCACAGCCTTTAAACGCATTTTCACCGATGCTTTCCACTGTGTCGGGAAGAACAACACTCTTAATGTTTCCACATCCACTAAATGCATTTGCTGAAATTTTGGAAATGCTTCCCGTTATTTTTACGTTTGCCAGTTTGGTCGGCACTTTTCCAAATATTACATTGAAGTATTCGTTTGAATTCAATTCATACCCAATAAACGGTATAGATACGCTTGTCAACGCATTGCATCCATAAAACGCTTGGTATCCTATCTGTTGTAGCGAATTTGGAATTGTCAACTCTGCCAAAGATGTGCAATCTTTGAACGCATTGGTTTCAATTCTCTTTAGACTGTTCGGGAATATAATCTTTGTCAGTCCGGAACATCCTTGGAAGGCATACTTATTGACGACTGCTGTACCTTCATTAATATTAAGAGTATAATTCTGGGGCATTGTTCCATTATACTTATACAATGTTCCGCCGATATAAATAACACCGTTTTTCGATTTTACAATTCCTGTTTCGTCAAATGCATAATCTTTAATCTCGGTATTTTGAGGCACTTCGATATCGGTCAAACCAGAGCAACCATAGAAAGCATATCTGTCAATACTCTTAACTTCGTTTCCTATGTTTATATGCTTCAAACTACTACAATGGTAGAATGCGCTTTCGCCAATGGACGTTATGTTTGTTGGTAATACTATTTCTTCAAAATTTGCACATTCAGCAAACGCATTCTTTGGTACGAACGTTTGCTTCGTTACCGTAACCTTCTTCAGTGTAGATGGAATAATATAGGTGTTTCCGCTTATATTCATACTCGTTCCTTTGGAACCTGCGAATATATATCCAAAATGATAACCGCCATCTACTTGAGGGCCTACAAATGGTATCGTTATCTCGGTTATATTTGCCTCACTTGAGAATGCACTGCGTCCAATTCTTTCTACCGTGTCCGGAATAATTATACTATTGTCTTTATCACTATTAAATTTGCGCAATTTAACACAGTTGGCAAACGCATTTTCAGCGACATATTCAACACCTGTACCAATGGTCACTTCTTCAATTAATTCGCATCCATCGAATGTTTTATAATTAATTGTTGTAATGCCAATCGGAATATTGAATACGCCATTTTGCTCGCTGTTTAATCTAGACAAACTAGAACAACCATAGAAAGCATATTCTCCAATACTCTCAACTTCGTTACCCAAGTTTATCTGTTTCAAACTACTGCAACCATTAAATGCATTTCCACCAACAGACGTTATAGTTGCCGGTAACACTATTTCTTCAAAATTTGCACATTCAGCAAACGCATTCTTTGGTACAAACGTTTGCTTCGTTACCGTAACCTTTTTCATTGTAGATGGAATAATATAAGTGTTTCCGCTTATATTCATACTCGAACCTTTAGACCCTGCAAAGATATATCCAAAATGATAACCGCCATCTACTTGAGGGCCTACAAATGGTATCGTTATCTCGGTTATATTTGCTTCGCTTGAGAATACTCCACTACCAATACTTTCTACTGTTTTAGGTACCGATGCTTTTGTTATGTTTGTAACATCATAAAACGCACGGTATCCAATAGATGTAACAGGGACTCCGCCTATATATGCAGGGATCATCATCTCGGTTTGCGTTCCTACATAAGCACTAATGGAATAATGTCCTTCACCGTTATAAACAAAATCTGTTGGCTTGTTTTCCTCATTCCACCAAGCATATACATTTATATCATTCGACGGCATTTGATAATTAACACATGCTTCGCTCAAATCGGCATCGGTAAACCAACCGCCAAAAGTATATCCATCTCTTTGTGGTGTTGGAAGCGTTACGATTGACTCAAATAGATGCGAGACCGAATCAACATCTTTCCCGTTGTTTGCGACGAGATTTACTGTATATCTATTTCTCGTATAATAATAGTCCACAACAAGAGTGCCATCTGCTAGAATAGTGACCTCTTTTACTTCGGGAGAAGTAAACCCACTATAAACTTTGACAGCAGGCGTAATGTTACTGTCTGCAGTCCCATAGAGGTCATCTGTTTCTTTTAATGTGTATCCTTCACCTAAGTTTTGCAAATAATGATTTACCTTGAATGCTATATCTGTTCTTGCAATCCAATATGCAGTCAACGTAATATTGTCCGCGTGTTTCCATACACCGTCTTTGCAAAGAACATTGACAAAATACCATCCGCCAAAAGTATAACCTACACGAGTTGGAATAGGCAGCGACACGATAGAGTCAAACACAACGTCTTGAGTTGTGTTATTTATAGTCGTGTCATATATGTCGGAAAATGTTATTGTATATGTGTTTGCCTGCCAATTTGCAACAAAACTCATATCACCTAGGGAGTTGTGCTTAATTGTAATCTCAGGCACCATTCCATCGATTCCAGTTCCGCTCCAACCGACAAAAGAATATCCTTCTCTTGAAGGGCTACCTATTTTTATGTCGTCAGAATCATAATTGTAACCTGACGGCTTTTGTGCAAGTACTCCACCATTCATATTGTATGAAATTGAGTATTCGTGCTTATTCCATTCTGCCTCTAACGTTAAACTCGCCGATATGTTTGTCAAATCATATATAACAGAATACTCAACAATTCTCCATTTAGAAAAGTCATACCCTGTTCTATAAGGCGTTTTTAACGTATCGCCTTTTTTATATTCAACAGTCGCGGTTGATGATTCGTCTTCTTGTGATATTTGTCCGTTTGAACAGTTATAACGTATCGTCAACGAAGGAATTTTAGAGAGCAACTCCGTGATTCCCGACATTATATATCCACTTCTGAAGTATTCTTGTGCCGCTATAACAGTCGTAAGCGCATCAACTCGAGCATTGCTATCACTGAAGCCATCTAATTCTTTATACGTTTCAAGTGCTGTTTTATAATCACCGTTTTTAACGAGGCCTTCCGCTTTGTTGTAGTTGGATAGAGGAACAAACAATAAAAACGTCATAAGCAAAACTGCAACCAAAACGATGACACAAGTAATCGTAATAATTGCACCTATTTTGCGCCTATGTTTTTGTTGGTTGTTGAGTTCTTTTTCTTTTTCGACTTCGACTTGCCTTTGATACCTATACTTATCGACACGAGCATAAAGCTTGTCGATTTGTGCAGAACTATCTTTGTATCCGTTGAGCGATTTTAGAGTTTCTATGCTTTTGAGCATAGCTGCCTCGTCTGCATCCCGCGCAAAACCAACGCTAATTGCGTGGTTATATGCGTTTTCTTTCTTTAATGATTCAGCCTTTTCCTTACATTGTGCAATAAGAGTAGCACTATCTTTGTAGTTAGGTATTTTCTCCAACAAAACAAGTGCGTCGGAATACAATGCATTTTCGATATACCCTTTTGCTTTGCTGTATATCGGATAATAGTTTATGTATTCAATATTCTCTTTGCTTATCGCTGTGAGTTGTGATTTAAGGTCGGATTTTGCATATTTATAAGCACGCTGAAAATTCGTCTTCGATTTTATTATAGAATTATATGTTCTTAAGTCGTCGATACGTCTTACTTTGCACTCAGCCAAAAGTTTAACGATGTATGCGTCGGCAAGTTCGGGATTTATGTTCAAAACTTTTTCGGCAAAGCTGTCGGCTTTTGCAAAATCACCGTCTTCACATGCAATATATGCTCTTTTCAAAAGTGTATCGACATTGCTATTTGAATTTGTTGCATTATTTTGCGGCATTACAACAATTTTCTCGTCTTTTGCAAGAATCTTTTTTATTCCACGAATCAAGTCTTGCATAAAGCCGAGTTTTGACATATCTTGTGCTTGGAGATGAGAAAATTCATCCGGCAAATCGTATGGATCCATATCCCTGTATGCAGGGATGAGAACCTTTGACCCGTCTTTCTTTGTCAATGCCAAAAATCTTGACCATTCATTCTTAACCCACACGGAATTCAAATTATCTTTGCTCGTGCCGATAACAACCATAATTTTTGCCGTATTTAGCGCTGCGAATATGTATGGCTCGTATGCTGTGCCGAGTTTATCTTCAAGTGTTATGCGAGAAAAGAAGACTTTATAACCTTCTTGTGTCAATTGATAATACAAATCTTGCGCAAGAACACTATCTAATGTCCGTTTTCCATACGAGTCGGTTTCTTTATAACAAATGAAAATATCAAACGGTTCTTCTTTTTGAGAAATCGCCAAAATGCCTTTTTGAATCTCATCGAGTTCTTTGGCTTCGTTCTCATATACTTCGCGTTGATATCCGTCCGCATATTGTATTGCCGATTTATAATCTTCGTCGGCAAAAATAGATGTGTATTGCGAACGATTGATTGTAGGCATCATTCTATGCGTTTGTGGATCTTCTACATATTCGACACCGTATTTACAAAGCAAAATCGACCAATACGCTTCGGCATCGGTCTTATCTGCATCGAGCAATTGCTCGTATATCGACATTGCTTTGTCATAATCGTTGTTGCGACGAAAATGATTTGCTCTGTCATATAGATTGATTCGCGTTTCGTTGTCAAGTTTCGGTATCGTCTGCTTCGTCCCACAGAACGAGCAGACTGCAACCGATGAACCCTCTTGAATTTCTAGTGCGCCACCGCACATTTTACATTTGAATATTGCCATTTTGGAACTAACTCCCCAAAACTAATTACTTCAGTAATTTGCACTTTTTATTTCTATCGTTTATAAGAGTGCACAATTTGTCTGCTTGCTCGACAATTCCGTAATCAACTTCGTTTTTGACTTTATCGGCAAATATAATGTATGCCTCGGATATTTCTTTCTCTATGTAATACAATTTATCGTCAGACATCGGGTCGCTGTAACACAATTCTTCATACACTTTTTTTGTAGCATCTTTTGCAACATCTGTTTTTGCATAGGTCATAAGAGTTTCGCTTTCGGAAGTAAGGTCTCTCATAAGAGCCGTTTTCTTTTTGACATTTTCTCCGACTTTTTCAACGTTTGCAATTGCAGCCGAGCCTTTCAAATAAGCAAGAGCATAATATGCCGTGAACAATACGCATACTATTGCCGCTATCCATTCGGGCAGAACAGGCACACACATAAATACTGCGCCAACAATCAAACTTGCTGCCAATGTACAGTATGAAATAGTCAGAAGTGACAATCTCAAAAATATTTTATCTTTTTGATTGCCGGCAAACATTTTCACACCGATAAGAAGTTGTGCAATAAACGAAAGCATAACGAATCCGTATCCAATCCAGAAGGATGCGTGCGCATACCAGTCGAAATTTCCGACGGCGTGAGGTACGACAAACGTCAATACGTTGAATACAACAAGGCATATTGCCCAAGCAATACTGTAATATGTAAGATTTTTATTCATATTTATTCTCCCTTATATTTTCTCTCCGCAATTCAAACAAAACTTTGCGCCGACGGGGATTTCAGAATCACATTTCGGACATTTCGAGACAAACTTAAATCCGCATTCGGGGCAGAATTTTCCTTTCGCAACCGTTTTACCACAATTTGGACAAACTATTTGTTCAATATGTTCTTCTTGAACTTTCTCGCCGCATTGCAAACAGAATTTCGCGTTTTTAGGTAGTTTTGCTCCGCATTTTGCACAAACACTGCTTTCATCTTTGTTTTGTTCCATAGCATTGTTAATAGAACCGCCAACAACACCGGCAATTGTTCCTCCGACACCCGCCATTGTTCCGAGTCCTATTCCGAGATTTGTGAACTGTCCGACAGCTTGGTTCGATGCAACTTGTTGTGCTACGTCAAATCCACGCTCTTGTTGATATGTATATCCTTCTTGTGCGCGCTTTGTTGCTGCAGCCTGAGATCCGATTATTACTTTTTGCGCTTCGGTTTGTGCATCTATAACACTTACGTTCTGACGAATCTTCGCTTCTGCAATATCTGCATATTGACGGAAGTGAAGCGACTTAAACTTCTCATATTGCGAATCTCCGTCCGGCTTCATTATTTCCATAACGAAGAAATGTTCAAGTATAAGTCCGTATTCTTCAAAATCGGGTTTGAGTAGGTTAAGCAACTTATCAGATATATCTTGAAGTCTTTCATCGATTTCAAAGATGCTGATTTTATCTTGTTTTATCACTTGAGCAAGATATGACTTGACTTTCGTCATTAAAAACGCTCTAAAATACGATACAAGCCTGTCATTTCCGAGATAACTCTCCGTTCCGACAAGTTTGACAAGAAGTTTTCTCGAATTATCGACGCGTAGTGTCATTTGCCCGTTTGCACCGATCGAAATAGGGAATCCATACGTCGGTTCAATAAATTGGACCTTACTGTCTGTGCCCCATTTCATAGACATTTTTTCGGTTTTATTGATAAAATAAACTTCACAATGGAATGGGGATTTATCACCCGTAAGTCTATTTAGGGCTTTTCCGATAAGGGGTATGTTTTGGGTTTCTAATGTATAGCGACCTGCGCCAAACAAATCAAGTGCCTGTCCATTCATCATAAACACGGCTTCTTGAGATTCGTGAACTATAAGTTGTGACAAACTATTGAAATCTTCACAAGGATGTTTCCAAATAACTGCGTTATTGTCGCCTTCATATTTAATAATGCTTGCTATCGGCATAAAATTAAGCCCTCCCGTTTTTATTATCTTCTATTTCGAGATTTGAAATTGCATATTCCAAACAAGTTTGAATTATTTCGTTTCTCGTGCGTCCCGAACTTTCTGCGACTTTATCAAGTTCTCCAACCAAATCGTTCGGCAACCTTGTTGTGACGACCATTGAATCGCCTTTGTATCTTTTTTTTGCTATAATCAATTTCTTTTCCATAAGAAACTCCTTTTGTGATATAATTGTAATACAATTGTATTCACATTGTCAATATTTTTACTAAAATTATTTGACAAGTTGTTTTTTAATATTATATAGAAGTTGAGATATATATAAAGATTCCTAATATGTTTTCAAAAATTCTGTATGTGAAAACGGCGGAGTGTGACCGATTTTAATACCGAAATAGTTTTTACTAATAAAAAAACGAACATCTCTTGACAAGGTGTTCGTTTTATTCCCTAATGGCGCCTGTTGAGGGACTCGGACCCCCGACACTTCGGTTAACAGCCGAATGCTCTACCGACTGAGCTAAACAGGCATTTGTTTTTCAATGCTTGTTTATAATAATCTTTTCGAGAGAATTTGTCAACGATTTTTTGTATTTATGCACCACTCTATTTATTATTTTTTGCTCGCGCCTCGTAAAACCGATTTTTGGAACTTTAATAGTTTTTTAACACTTGTGTGTTTTTTATTAATTAATAATTTACGAAAGAGGTCTGTTATGGAAGAAAAAGAAAGAAAAACCTCTGCGCCGAAAATAAACACAAGGCTTCGTCACAATATTTTGGAAATGCCGCCGTGTATCAGAACCGCAAGCGGAATCGTGATTTACGGACGGCGAATAAAAAGCATTGTTTTTACAACAGACCTTGCAATCATCCGCAATTGCGACGCCGACGCGGTGTTTGCCGTCTACCCTTTCACTCCTCAACAAGTGATAAGCGACGCAATAATCAAGGCTTCTTATATCCCTGTATTTTGCGGAGTCGGGGGTGGCACGACAAAAGGATTGAGAACGGTTGCCATCGCAAAAGACGTGGAATCGCAAGGCGCAATGGGTGTTGTTTTGAACGGCCCGGTTTCAAATCTAAACTTATCCGCAGTGGCTATGGCGGTTGATATTCCCGTTATAATAACTGTAACGAAAAAAAACACCGATATACAAGCAAGGCTTGATGCAGGCGCAACTATTTTGAACGTTGCATGCGCGCAAGATACTCCGGAAGTGGTTGCCGATATACGCAGAAAATTTCCCGACGTTCCGATAATCGCATCGGGCGGAAAATCCGAAGAAAGTATAATGAAGACAATCAATGCAGGCGCAAACGCTATCACCTACACACCGCCTTCGACACAAGACTTGTTTAAAGAAATGATGTCTAAATACAGAGAAGAATAGATTGAAATAATCGTATCTAAATTGTGTGATTTTTAGCATAAACAATATTTTAAATATACACTTTTACAATGTAAACTGCCGATTTTGTATTTTTAATCAATAAACCGGCAGTTTTTTGTTTTGTGATAATCCACAATAATTTTGGCATTGTTTATAAAAAAATATTTCTTATCGTGCGAAACGTGATATAATAAATTTGTTATGAAAGAAGTTGTTATAGACGCATTGCTTGACAGTTTGAAAATATTTGCGGTGGTGGTTGTTTTTCAATACGTCATTGCGCTTATCGAGCCGAAACTGTCAGAAAAAATATCGTTCAAGGGCAAACTTGCTCCACTGATAGGAGTGAGTATATCCTTATTGCCGCAATGCGGATTCAGTGTGGTTGCAACGGATTTATATCAAAAAAGACACATCACCGTCGGCACGCTTATTGGCGTATATCTTGCAACGAGCGACGAGGCTTTGCCTATCTTTTTGGGCACGCCCGAAAAAGCGTTGCACGTGCTTCCGCTAATTGCGCTGAAATTTGTTTTGGGACTTGTTTTCGGATATACGATAGATCTTATACTTTCAAAAAACAGAAAGAAAGTCGAACATCACGTTGCGCATTGCAATGAAGAATACAAGATAAAACTCACCGATTGCGACGGTGCGGAACTCGTCGAAAAAACACAGGAAAATCAACCGTCCTGCACGTGCGACGATTGCAGAGAATGTGAAAAATTCGAAGTTGAAAGCAACGATGAAAAACAAAAAGAAAAAGACGCTCGAAAGACGCCTAAAAAATCGGCAAAAAAAGAGAAAATCGACAGATTTTTGATACATCCGTTTCTTCACTCTTTGGAAATTTTCGTTTACGTACTTGTCGTAAATATTATTTTCGGAATAATCGTATATAAAGTCGGCGAAGAAAACCTGATAACTTTCCTTTCGTCAAACAAATATCTCGCTCCCCTGCTTGCAGTTATCGTGGGTGCAATTCCGAACTGCGTTTCATCCGTTGTTATAAGCGAACTTTATATTATGGGCGGGCTTGGATTCGGCGCGACGCTTGGCGGACTTTGCATGAACGCCGGCATTGCGTTCGTATATCTTTTCAAGGACGTAAAGCACACAAAACGAAACCTTGCGGTTTTTGGCGCGACGTTTGTCATAAGCCTTGCGATAGGATATATTTTCTCGCTGATATTCTCGTTTTCGAGCCTGAATTTTTGATATCCGCACAAGCGTGTTGACAAAGGTGTACAACTAAACACGGTATGTTGACAACCCGATAGGTTTTATCAACAGAAAATAAACGAAATTTTCCAATATCTTGCGATAAAAAATATTTTTGATTGCAAGAGATTGTGGTTGAGGTTTTATTTTCCACTTGTCAACATTGCTTATTTATGTTATCATTATTAAAAATAAAACAATATAGAAATATATAGGCGGAATATGAAACTTATTTGTCAAGGAAACGAATTGAGCGATGCTCTCGCAAAAGTTGTAAAAGCTCTTCCTATAAAGAGAAACAATCCTATTCTCGACGGTGTGAAACTCACCGCACTCGGTGATACTCTCACCATTTTCGCAACCGATCTCGAACTTGCAATCGAAAAGAAAATCAACGCACAAGTGCTTATCGAAGGCGAAATCGTCGTTCCCGGCAAGCTCTTTGCTGACTACGCAAAGAAAATCGAAGAAGAACAAGTCGAACTCGACGGCACGGACAGCTCGAAACTCGTCATAAAGTATCTTGACAGTGAACTTCAAATCAAGTGCATGAGCGCCGACGAATATCCCGTATTCAAAGAAGTCGACACTCAAAACTCTTTTATCATCCTCAAAAAAGAGCTTAAAGACATTATTTCAAAAGTTATATTCAACGTTGCCGTTGACGAGGCAAGACCTTCCCTTCGCGGCGTTTGTCTTAATGTGAAAGACGAAGAAGTCGAAGCCGTGGCATCCGACGGATACAGACTTGCGCTTGCAAAAGCACAAATCAAAAACAACGGCGTTATCGACAAAATCATCGTGCCCGCAAAGAGCATGAACGAGCTTGCTCGTCTTATTGACGACGGCGAGGAAACAATCACCGTGTACGTTGAGAAAAACTATATCATGGTTGACCTTTTCCACACCAAGATCGTCACAAGACTTATCGGCGAGGATTATATCAATTACGAAAAGATTATCCCCGGTGTGTTTACAACCGAAGTTACCATCGACAAAAAGCTCTTTGAAAACGCAATCGATCGTGTGTCGCTCATCAACCGCGCGGAAAAGAAATCTTACGTGAAGATGGAAATCAAAGAGGATACGATATCCCTCAACGCTCACAGCGACGACGGCGAAATCAACGAAAAAGTAACCATCGGCCTCAAAGGCAAGGACCTCACAATCGGTTTCAACTCCAAATATATCATCGACTGTATGCATGCAATCGACGAGCCGTTTGTGACGCTCAACTTCACCACTTCCACCGCTCCGGGAATAATCAAGGGCGAAGGTGACAGGTGGTTGTATCTTATTCTTCCTCTCCGCGTCATCGGTTAAAACCACACCAAATCGCGCCTAACTTTGTCAGAGCCGCTTTGCTCACCCGTCATGTACTTTCATGTACATTGGGCGGATTCGCAAAGCGGCTCTTCCTTGTTATGCATCGATTTGGTGTGGTTTTAACTATTAAGTAAAAAAAAGCGAATAACTGCGTCAGAGCCACTTGTCCGTCAACTCATGTACTACATGTACATTAGGGCTTTCGTTCAAGTGGTTCTTCCTTGTTCTTCATCCAAATAGCGCAGTCGTTAACTTCCTAAAAAATGCATAAAGTGCGTGTACCCTAATTGCAATTTTCCCCTTCCTCACGTGTTTCCCCTACCGCCGTTCCCCCTTAAAAGGGAACCC
>ENA-ORRN01000295-ORRN01000295.1-human-gut-metagenome-genome-assembly--contig:-NODE-295-length-40764-cov-3.016630_pt1 | contig 40764 bp, 35 predicted proteins | sample MGYA00242174_ERZ509132 | MGnify/ENA primary metagenome ERZ509132 (study PRJEB26280, sample SAMEA2338671) | human gut metagenome | biome: human gut; feature: human-associated habitat; material: faeces... | reverse complement strand
GTTATCCTCAACCGAAACGCTTCCGTCTTTATAAAGAACGACTTCTACTTTATCCGCAAATCCGTTCGCGGCTTCGTCGATCGCGTTATCTACGATTTCCCACAAAATATGGTGTAACCCTTTAGGTCCTGTAGAACCGATATACATACCGGGTCTTACCCTGACGGCTTCGAGACCTTCCAGAATCTTTATGTCCTGTGAATTATAATCGTGCGCCATTTTTCCTCCGTTCGGGCATATGCCCGCTTATAATAACTTTATACAATATTATAATTGTATCACATTTTTTATTTTTTTTCAAGCTTAATCGCCGCCATTATCGAAAAAAACGACCGCGTTTTAAACGCAATCGTTCGTTTTCGTTTTCTTTTTTATTTATTTTACAGCACCGTCACCTTTATTCCTTCGGGCGCTTTGACTTCAGTTATCGTCTTTCCGTTTTCGTTTCTGATTTTTATATAAACCTTGCCGGATGTAAGAGGATAAACGACATCGACGAACCCGAGACCGCAAAGGTCGGGTTTGACGACGATTTCTTTTCCGCCGACGCCGACTTCCTCGATTCCCGCGACATACCTCATAAGGAAGGGAACGACTCCGCTCGACCAGCCGTGACAGAAGCTGTGACGAAGCCCGACGTAACAGAACGCACCTTTATCCGCATGGATATCGACTTTCCCCTTCTCGGGTATTTCGTCTATTCTTCCCGCGTTCTCCGCCCATTTAATATCGAAATCTTCCCAGAACGTCGTAGCTCCCAAATCGAGCATTTTACCGTAATATTCTTTCATCATGGAAACGGCTTCTTTTCCGTAACCCTTATCCGATATCGATCTGAAAAGATAATACGACATAAAGGTCGAAAGCCCTTCCGCTCCGTTTTTCAATATAAGCCCGACGTCTTTTTCATCGCCTATTCCCGCTATAAGTCTGATTGCGGAAATTTGCTTAAATTGCTTGACGGAATAAGAGATTTTCGAAAGTTTTACGAGTATCGAATCCGCTATATCGCACGGTCTGCCGATAGCCGAAAGAAGTTCTTTCGTGCAATTCATGCACCAATAAACAAGCGCATGAACGCCGGCGGCTTCGTCATAAATTTTAACAGTTTCATCGGGAGTTTTAGGGTGTGAAGGCCAGTCGACGAAATTAAAAGGAAACTCCGTTTCGCCGTTATCCTTAACGCATCCGTCTATCTGTTTCAACGTTGCGACAAGATAATCTCCGAACTGCTCCACAAACTTTTTGTCGCCCGTTCTGAAATAATAATCTCTGAGATTTATTATCCACCAGAGCGAATACGTAGGCATGTTGTTCATCCATTTAGGAAGAACGGTCTGATCTTTTGCAAACGATATGGAGTTCCTTATGAAGTCCGTATTTTCGTAAAGGCAGTCGGCAGTCATCTGCTCGGGATGAAGATCGCCTATCCAGACAAGTCTGTCTCTTTTAACGCCGTCCCATATCATGTCGTTGTGAATACAAAGACGGAAAGTGTAAGCGGCAACGTCGAAAATTTCATTTATTCTTTCGTCGCTACAACGAAACGAGCCGTCGAATTCTTTTTCGTACATATCGGATTTGCAGACGATACTCTTCACGTTAAGAGTCGTATCTTCGAGCAAATCTATTCTTGCAAAACGGAAGCCGCTGTTTAAAAAAGTCTGATCGCTGTAATTAGGAACAAAAAAAGTCCAATCTCTCGTCGAGTGATCGTTCGTAGCGTTTTTTTCGCCTATATCGTGGCAGACTTCCGATACGGATTCACCGAGGCGAACGCGTATCTTTCCCGCCCCCGACGTAAGGAACGAGATAAATCTCAGACTTCCCGAATATTCCTTCCCGTAATCGAGAATGACGTAAGAATTTTTATCGAAAAAAACCTGATCGACCTCGGAGAGACCTATCTGCAACGTTTTATGTTTCAATAAGTTTTCGGCGTTTAAAACGCCGTGTTCAGCAACTATTCTGACAGGAAATATATTTTCCATTTTTCACCTGCAACTTATATTTTTTCAATCTGAGACAACAGAATATCTTCCGCATACGATACGGCTCTTTTCACGCTTCCCTTTTCAAACGGAAGAGAAAGATTCGCATATTTCAACGTCTCTTTATAGCCGAGGCTTCCTCCGACTTTGCAAAGATTGAGATAATCTTTCCATGCGGATTCTTTGTCTTCGTGCATCTTCTTTTTGAATTCCATCGCACCCATCGTCGTGAGCGTATAATTTATATAGTAGAACGGATACAGGAATATATGAATTTTATGATACCACCAACCGCCTTTCGCAAAGAAATCTATGTCGTCGTATTCTCTCCACGGCATGTATTTTTCCTCGAGTTTTTTCCATTCGGCGGTTCTCTGCTTAGGCGTAAGTTCCGGGTTTGCGTAAACGATATGCTGATATTCGTCCACGGCAACGCCGAACGGAACAAACGTTAAAGCTTCCTGCAAATGCGAAAATCTGAACTTATCCGCTTTATCGCCGAAAAACTTTTCCGCATAAGGATAAGCGAACTGTTCCATGCTCATGGAATGAATTTCCGCTATATCGGTAGATTCCGAATAATAAGTTGAGACGGGTTGATTTCTCATCGCCATATATCCCGCGAAGGCATGACCGAATTCGTGCGTTAAAACCTGAACGTCTCCCGTAGTATGATTAAAGCAGGAGAATACAAATGGAGCTTTTATCGAATTCAAGCCCGTCATATAACCCGTCGATGCCTTTTTAGGCTTGTTTTTAACGTCGAGAAGGTCGTGACCTAACATAAAATCTACGAATTCTCCCGTCTCTTTGCTCATATCGTGATACATCTCGCGAGCCTGTTCGATAAGAAAATCGTCGTCTCCGACGGGAACGGCGTTTCCGTCGTTAAACAAATACGCCTCGTCGTAAGCCTTCACTTTATCAACGCCGATTCTCTTCGCCTGAGCTTCGTAAAGCTTTGCACAGAACGGCACAAGCTCTTCTCTTACCTGTTCCCTGAATGCGGCAACGTCCTTTTCGTCGTAATCGGTTCTGCCCTGATTCATATAACCGAGCGGAATGTAATTTTCGAATCCGAGATTTTTGCCCATCTCCGTTCTTACTTTGATAAGTTCGTCCCAGATACGTTCGAAATTCTCCTCGTTGCTTTCGTAAAATTTCGAATAAGCTTTATACGCGTCGTGACGGACGTTTCTGTCGGGATTTTCGAAATAGCTCATTATCCCGTACAAGTTGAGATGTTTCCCGTCAAACAAAATATCGGCGGACGCGATGATTTTTTCGTATTCGTTGCAAAGTCTGGCTTCTTTTTGCAAAAGAGGAATATTCTTTTCCGAAAACGACTTTCTTCTGAGTTCTTTCTCGGCAAACATCTGCTCGCCGAATTCCGCCACAAAGTCGGGTTTGAATCTGCTGTCGTAAACAGCATTTGAAAAAGCAAGCAACGAAGGCATAAGCTCCGGTGTTTTTTCGTTGAGAAATTCGTTTTCTTTATCGTAAAATTCGTCGCTCGTATCGATTGTATGGCGAATATACGCTATGTTTGCCATATCGAAAAACTCGCTCTCAGCCTTATCGAATTCAAGGAAAACTTTCTTCGCTTCACTGTACGAAACGGCGTTTTTTATTTTTTCCGCATTATCTTCGGCGAGTTTTTGAAACGCCTCGAAATCGGGGCGAGTATATTGTATATCTTTAAATTTAAAATCTTTTTCTAATTTCATAATTTGTTAAAACCGCAAAGCGGAGCGCATATCCCGCCCCGCAAATTTATTATTTTTTCAGAACGTCAGAAGACGCAGATACTGAGATTTGTCGATTGCGGAAAGGAAAAGATAAAGTCTCGGTCCCTTGTCCGTGCCGAATAAAACGTTATAGAATACGGCAAAGAATTTCTGCTGACGAGCTATATTTTCTTTTTTCGTAAGCGACGGATCGTTGATAATTCCGTAAAGATACTGCTGTATTTCCTGCTCTTTTATACCGTCGTGTGCGGAAATGTAGTCCGCAAGCTTTTTAACAGCGTCTTTTTCTTCATCCGAAAGCCCTGCGTAATACTCGTCGTTTCTCTTCTCCAAAAGCTTGTACATCTTGGACGGCTGATGCTTCGTTATCCAATTTTTAACCCTGATAAGTCTCTCTTCGTCCCTTTCGTCAAACTCGACGTCTATTTTAGCGAGAATATCTTTTACGGCTTTAGGATTGAAATCGACGATGGGAGCAACCGAAGCGAGTACGCCGAACGGAACTTTTGCCTTAACGTTTATTCCGTGAATCATGCAAAGCTCGTAAACGACTTTGTTGTAATCGTCCGCTTCGCCGTTTTTAACGGCTTCGAGACCCTTATCGAATTCGCTGTAATGACGGATAATCGTATCGTCGAAGTTAAATGCGAAAGCGTCCGTAGGCGCATATTTCGCAAAAAGCCATCTTACCATCTCGGGTTCGTACACCTCGAGAACGGTTGCGGGAGTGATATTGTTTCCCGTGGAAGAATGCATGTCTCCGAGACCGGCAATCGAAAGCCATCCGTAGGGCTGGAATTTCGGCGCTTTTACGCCGTAAATTTCTTTTGCGATATCTTTCGCCACGACGTATGACCCGGAAGCCGCCGCATGGTCTATTCCGCCCGGCTCGAAATCAACCCCTTCGACGCCCCAACGCATCGGCCAGTCGATTTTCCACATGAGCTTCACCATGTGATAATCGCGAAGATTAACCGTTTCGGTATTTCCGCATGCTTTGCATCTGTACGTTATCTCGTCGGTATCTTCGTTGTACGAAAGAACTTCCGTGAAATCTTTATTACACTTCGAGCAGTAAACGCTTATCGGGTAATAATTTCCCCTTTCTCCCTCGTCGCTGTCCTGCGTTTTATATTTCATAAGGATATCGTAAATATCCTTTCTTCTCTTCATGGCGGTGATTATGCCTTCGACATATCTGCCCGAACGATATTCTTTTCCCTGATATCTGTATTCGATATCGATACCGAGTTCTTTTAAAGATTCCTCGTATTCTTTTTCGTTATACTCCGCAAATGAAGAATATTTTCCGTGAGGATCGGGAATCATGCAATACGGCATGCCGATATACTTCTCGAAATCGGGAGCAATCGCGGCAATATTTTTCGGAACTTTTCTGAGACGATCGAATTCGTCCCAGGAAAGCATAAGCCTTGCTTTTTTTCCTTTTCTCTTTAAAGCCTCGACGACGAAAAGAGGCGTCGCAACGTCTCTGAAGTTGCCGATATGAACAGACCCTGAGGGGCTTGTTCCCGCAACGCATAAAAATTCTTCCTTTAAAGGGTTTTCGTTAATAAGTTCTTCCGCAATTCTCTCTGCCCAATGCATAATCGTTTGTTCCTTTTTGATATTTGTTATCTTTTTTATCGTTTTAACGCCGCAATCGCATGCGACTTAAGTTCAATCGGGGTTACGGGGATTTAAATCTTAAGGTCGAGAGTTTTCGCCCACTCGTAAATAATCTCGTCGGCTACGTCTTTCGGTTCCTTTCCCGTCGTATCTATAACGGCGTCGTAATTGTTCATATCCATTATGTCAACGCCGTAAAAAGATTTATACCTCTGAATTTCGCTTTCCCTTCTCTCCTGCAGCTTTTTAAGAGCCTCTTCGCCGCTTTCGTAAGATTCGTCCTCGCGTTTTGCTTTAAGAACCCTTTCCGCCGCGATTTCCGGGTCGCATTTAAGATACACGCTGAACGCGCTCGGCACAAAATGCCACGCCATGCGCGAATCGAAAATGAAACTGCCCTCTTTATTCTCGTAAGAGGCAAGTTTATCGTCAAGCTCTTTGTCGAGTTCGGGATGGGTTTCCTGATAAACGTTGAATTCGGTTGTATTCATTCCGAGCTTTTCAGCCATTTCGCGTTGGATTTTCCCGATAGAAATTATATCGGCATAAAATTTTTCCTTTAAAATAGACCCCACGGTACTTTTTCCGCTTCCGAGATCTCCCGCAAGAGAAATTCTGAAATATGCCATACGACAAAGCCCTCCTCGAACGCTCTTACGAGCTTTTACGAAAAAACCCGCAGAACATTATTGTATATAATAATATAAAAACGTTTTTTTGTCAACTTTATATTATAAATTTTGTTGATTTTATTGATTTTTATCCATAATAAGCGCCGCCGCGCCGAGAATGCCCGCTTTATTGCCGAGTTTGGCAATCGCAATGGGACATTTAGGACCTAATTCTCCCGCGAAAATCTCTTTATCCACGATTTTCTGAAGCGGTTTTATGAGATTGTCTCCCTGAGCGCAGACTCCTCCGCCGAGCATAACAGTGTGCGGACGGAAAATATTTGCGATGTTTGCGATTCCGCAAGCAAGCATTTCGATATAGTTGTCCACCACTTCTTTCGCATATACGTCGGTATCCTTATAATCGAACGCGGTTTTACCCGTAACGGCGTCCAACGAACCGATTTCCCACATTTTGCTGTCTTTATGCGCTTCCATGGCGCGCTTTGTATCCCTTATAAGAGCGGTTGCGGACGCATACGCTTCGAGACAGCCTTTTCTGCCGCACGTACACTGTTCTCCGCCGTGAGCGATAACCATATGCCCAAGCTCCGCGCCTGCCGATTTGTTACCCTCGACAAGTTTGTTTCCGACGATGATTCCACCGCCCACACCCGTTCCGAGAGTAAGCAGAATGCTGTCGTCAACGTCTCTTCCCGCACCGTAAACGGCTTCACCGAGCGCGGCGACGTTAGCGTCGTTAGCTATTCTTACTTTCAGCCCGGTTCTTTTTTCCACGCCTTCGGAAATATGAAGATGGTGCCATCTGAGGTTATTCGAAAAAACGACTATTCCGTTTTTACTGTCGATCATCCCCGGGACACCCATTCCGATACCGACCGTTTCTTCCTTTTTCAAGCTGCTTTTAAAAAGAAGTTTTTCGATAAGCGCGGCAACGTTATCCATAACTTTTTCGCCGCCCTTATCCGATTCCGTAGGTACTTTATCTTCAACGACGATTTCTCCGTTTTCGCTTACTATTCCGCCTTTGATAAACGTTCCGCCGAGGTCGATTCCTATATAATATTTTTTTTGTTCAGACATAACGTCTCCTTAAATTGAAGTTTTACCGATAAACAAAAAAATCGGCAAATTCCTATTATCAGTATATATTTTTTTTTGCGTATTGTCAACTTTTACCTTGTATTTTGTTTGATTTTTTGTTTATATTCTGCTAATATACCGTTATGAAATACGATATTTTACTTTTTGACGCAGACGATACTCTTTTCGATTTTTATCACACAGGACAAACGAGCTTTTTAAAAGCGTGCCAAACCGTCGGTCTTAGCGCAACGGAAAAAGATTACGACGTGTACAGCGCAATAAATCAGAAGCGCTGGGATTTGTACTCTTTAGGTAAAATCACTAAAGAAGACGTACTTTTAGGAAGGTTTGAAGAATACGCCCGCGTTAAAAAAATCGATCTTGACGTTCGGAAATTTTACGAGCTTTATGAACAGAATTTATCCGAAACGGCTATTTTATACCCCGAAACCGAAAAAATGCTTGCGCTGCTCAAAGAATCGGGCGCAAGAATTTTTCTCATTACAAACGGGATTAAAAAAGTTCAGCGCGGAAGGCTCGCCCTTTCGGGAATCCGTGATTTTTTTGAAGGAATATTCATCTCGGACGAAATAGGTTTTAAAAAACCTTCGGTGGAATATTTCGATTACGTTTCTTCCCGCATCGAAAATTTTAATCCGTCCGAAACTCTCATCATCGGGGACTCTCTCGTTTCCGATATCGCGCTCGGAATAAACAACAATATCGACACCTGCTGGTTTAACAAAGATAATTTACCAAATACGGAAAATATTAAACCAAAATATATAATTAACTCGCTTATGCAGATTTTTGACGTTATCAATCCCGATAAATGATTGCAAACCGTAAATTCCATAAAAATAAAGGAGCCCCGATCGGCTCCTTTATTTTTTAATTGTACTTAGCAAGCAGCTTTAACGCCCGCTTTTGTTCCGCTATAGAAAACCTTTCCGGATTTTCCAAACTTGATATTGTCAAGCGCGGCTTTAGATTTATCGTAAGCTTCCTTGGTAATTTTTCCGTCGTCGTAACTGGCTTTGAGTTCTTTAAGCGACTTATCGTGATTTTCTTTGTATTCGTTATACGCCTTATCCGCGCTTTCTTTTGCCGAATAATAAATTATAGACACGGATTCTTCTCCATTTGTTCCCGTAACCGTGTATTCGACGCCGGTATTTATCGAAATGATACTACCATTATAAGATCCCTGAAACATAACGACGGTGTAGCCGTTTTTCTCGAGGTTTGCCTTTGCCTTTGTCGCGTCCGAAGGAACGCCGCACGAGCAAAGCGTTGTCGCCATAACGGCAAGAAGCATAGTTGCTGCCAAGATTCTGAAAAATTTCTTCATGAATTTTTCGCTCCTTTATTTTTTTGTATTTCTATTATACCATATTAAAAAAATTTTAACAACTGTTTACCATGAAAATCTTAAAGATATTTCAGCCTCTTGTTCCGCCTTGATTCGCACCGTGTTTTATCAAAATTTAATTATCCATTTTTGGATATTTGATTATCCGTTTTTAGTAATAATTCTAAATTTGAATATATTTAAAATAAATTGACAAAAAAAAAGATAAATGATATAATCGCTTCATCAAGATTATGAAGAGGAAAAAATGTCTCTTATAACTATTATCGTTCCGTGCTATAACGAAGAAGAAGCATTGCCGATATTTTACGACGAATTCAATAAGGTGGCAAACGAAATGAGCAGCGAAAACTTTGAATTGCTTCTCGTTAACGACGGGTCTAAAGACAACACTTTATCCGTTATGAAAAGCTTTGCCGCAAAAGACGAACGGATTAAATACATTTCGTTTTCCCGCAATTTCGGAAAAGAAGCGGCGATCTTCGCCGGTTTGAAAAACAGCACGGGAGACTACGTCGCGCTGATGGACGCAGACCTTCAGGACCCGCCGTCACTACTCCCCGAAATGTTTAAAGCGATTACGGAAGAAGGGTATGACAGCGTTGCCACGAGGCGAGCAACAAGAAGCGGCGAACCGAAAGTTCGCTCGTTTTTTGCAGGGAAATTTTATAAAATCATGAGTAAAGTTTCCGACACGGAAATGGTTAACGGCGCGAGAGATTACAGGCTTATGACAAGAAACTTCGTAAACGCGCTTTTAAAAATGAGCGAAAAAAATCGTTTTACGAAAGGAATGTTCGGCTGGATAGGATTCAGGACGAAATGGATCGAGTTCCAAAACGTCGAAAGAAGCGCGGGCAAAACAAAATGGTCGTTTTGGAAACTGTTTTCTTATGCGTTGGACGGAATCGTCGAGTTCTCTTCTTTCCCTCTGACGTTCGGAGCCATTGTCGGAATAATTTTTATGGTTTCCGGCTTTCTGGGCGCAATTGCAACCGCTATATGCCGTCTCTGCAATCTCAACGCAAGCGTACTTTTATATTTTGCATGCCTTGCGGTTTTCCTCTGCGGAATAACGGTGTTTTACATGGGTGTTTTGGGCAAATACATTTCTCATATTTACACCGAGACGAAATCGAGACCGATTTACATCGTAGGAGAAACGAATATCGACAAAGAAAACAAACAAGATATCTGAGCATTAAAAAAAACAGGCAACCGCCTGTTTTTTATTTTATCCGTTTATAAAAATTTGTCTGCTTTTATTTTCTGCATTTATCGCACAAACCGTAATAAGTTACCGATTTGCTTTTTATCAACAATCCTTTATACTCGCCGAAAGGAATATCTCCTTTTTCATCGCTTTCGCTTGCGGGCGGAAAATCTATTATCGCTCCGCATTTTTCGCAAACACAATGATCGTGCGGAATAATATTAGTATCATAACGCGCAGGCTCGCCCCGAAAGCAGACCTTAGTGAATTTTCCTTCTTCCGCAAGATAATTTAAATTGCGAAAAACAGTTGCTCTGCCGACCCCGTCGCATTGCTTTCTGACGGCAGAATAAACTTCCTCCGCACTCGGATGATACAGCGTTTTTGCAACCTCGTATATTTTTGCTCTTTGCGATGTGTTTCTGTGTTTCATCATTTTATCGATACTCCGTATCAATATGATAACATAAAACACAGCATATAGTCAACAATTTTAAACGATTTTAGTCTTTTTTAATAATTATCCGTCCATTCGGCATAACATGCGATAACCGTTATATCGAAATCGTAATCGTAAACCATTCCGTTTTCGGTTTTCTTACCGTTATAAGCCCAATATTCGAAATCGGAATTCGAAGAACTGTTAACTTTTTCGGGCAAACCTGTTATTTTCTCGCCCTTTTTAACCGTGATTTTTTTAACCTCGTTCTTATCGTCGAATCCTCTATAATCGAGCGTAATATAAAACAAGCCCTCTTCCCTGTCAACGGATTCGTCTTCGGAAACCGATTCGCTTCCGGAAACGTTTCCGTCGGAATTTTCCGAACCGCTTACGTCTTCGTTTTCGCTTACCGATTCCGAAGTATCAATCGGCTCGTTTGGGCTTGTGCCGCTATTACCGCCCGTCCGGCAGGACGCAAAGATCACGCAAGACAAAACTGCCGCCGTGAACAAAAATAAAAATCTTTTCATCAGAACCTCTTCAGTATATTTTTTTATATATTTTACACTTTCAGACGGATAAAGTCAAGCAAAACTCAAATATATATCGTCTGCCCCACGTAAACGCCGTCTATTTTGTTTTTATCGGCCGTTTCAAGCTCGGATTTTCCGAATTTTCGGGAAACAGACTCCAGCGTATCTCCCGGTTTGACGATATACCTTTCGCCGCGAGGAATCTCGATATATAAAAGTTCGCCGCATAAAGGCTCGCCCTTCAGCGCGTTTTCGGAAACGAGTATCTGCACGGTGGTCGAAAATTTTTCGGCGATAGACAAAATATCGTCGCCGCGTTCCGTTTTATAAATAATCGTCGATTTGAAATCACTCTGATTCTTTAATTTTTCGCTCATAGTTTAAGTATATTTTTAATACATATTTTATAGAACGTCCGAAAATAAACCGACTCGGAAAAGTTTGCCGAAAAGTGAGGTGCAAAATAAAAAAAGTATTTAAAACGGTTATGCTTGTAACCGTACTTTCCTGCTTTGAAAGATTTTTAGGCTTTATTTACAGAGTGTATTTATCGCGCGAATTAGGCGCGGAAGGGCTGGGATTATACCAGATTACGCTTTCCGTTTTAGGTCTTTTTATGACGATAACGTCTTCGGGCGTTCCGATAAGCGTATCGAGAACGATGATCAAATATCGCGAAGAAGGCAAAAACGAAAATATAAACGCGGTTGTTTGCTCCGGAATAATTTTAACCCTTTTTGTGTCCGTACCAATAACGCTTCTCGTTTTATTCAGATGCCCCGCAATAAGCATAATACTTTTTTCGGACGACAGGTGCGCCGACCTTTTATGCACGGTCATCCCCGGGCTTATAATCACCTCGGTTTACGCCGTTTTCAGAGGAACCTTCTGGGGCAACGAGAGATTTTTGACGTACGGAATTATCGAACTGAGCGAGGAAGCCGTGATGGTTATTGCGGGTATTATTCTCGTAAGAAATGCATCGGACGCGATAAGCGGAACAAGCAGAGCCATGACGGCCGTCCTTATTTCGTATATCTTCTCGTTTGCAACCTCGTCAATCGCTTATTTCGTTAAAGGCGGGAGGCTTTCCGCGCCCCGCAAAGAGCTTAAACCGCTTTTTCGCTCCTCTTCCCCGATTACTTTTATGAGAACGGCAACGTCGCTCATAAATACGCTTATAGCCGTACTTCTGCCCGCAAGGCTCATTCGCTACGGAATGGGTAAAGAATTCGCCGTTTCGGAATTCGGAAAAGTTTTCGGAATGGCGTTTCCGCTCATTTTTATGCCGTCCACGCTTATAGGTTCGCTCGCTTTGGTTCTCGTCCCCGAACTTTCGTCCAATTTCTATTCGAAAAACTTTATTACGCTTAAAAACAACATAGAAAAAGCAATTAAATTTTCAGTGTTTACGGCATGTATTATAATCCCCGTTTTCCTTTTCGGCGGAGAATCCCTCGGCACGATCATATATGCCGATTCCGCCGCGGGAATTTATATAAAAAAAGGCGCGATGACGATGTTGCCGATGAGCATCACCATCATCACGACCAGCATTTTAAACTCGCTAAACAAAGAAAAGCTTACGCTTGCATATTACATGTCGGGAGCCGTCGCATTGATCGCGTCGATATTTTTCATGCCGAAATATATAGGCGTCGATTCGCTTATTGCAGGGATGTTTTTAAGCTACGCGATAACTTCCGTTTTGAATCTTATTGCAATTGCGCGGGTCTGCCCCGAAAAAATAAGCGTTTCGGGATATATCTTCAAATCCGCGATTTTTATTATCCCGTCGTTTCTTGCGGGGTATTTCGTCAACAATCTGCTGAAAATAATTACCGTCGAATTTGTATCGGTAATAATTTCCGCCGCGGTTTCCGTTTTGTTTTCTCTGCTTCTGTATTTTATTTTCGGAATGCTCGATTTCGATCACTCTTCCACGTTATCGTGCAAACGCAGAAAAGGAATTTTTTTCAAAATGGGAAAAAACGCAAACAAAAGCGCGTAATTTGCAATGCTGTTCCATATCTGCCCGTTAATGAAAAGCCTGTAAATAAGATATACGAAATAGCCGCTGTTTCCTCCGAAATGCTCCTCCGCATATGCCAGAAACTTTTTTGAAACGTAGATATATTTGAAATAGAAATAAAATCCCGTCGTGTTTATCATAACGGTACATATGCAGAAAGTCAGAGCAACGTATATCAAAAATTTAACGATCTGTTTTTTGAACGGCTGCTCTCCTTCGTTGCCGAACATAAGCCCCGCAATAAATGCAAACAAGCCGGTTGAAAGACCCACCCAGGGCAAATACAACTGCCCCCAACTGTTGAACACATAACCGATAAAATCTCCCGACAGACAGGCAAAAAAGCCCGCAAGCGGACCCAAAAAATATCCCGTTATCGCCGAAAAGAAAATGGTGAGAGAAAACTGGATATCGAGAATCCTCATTTCCAGAAACATGTTCGCAACAACCGACAACGCCGTAAAGATCGCGACTGTCGCAATCTTTTTCGCGTGCGAAAAATTGCGAAGACGCTCGGAAAAGAAAAGTCTCTTAGCCGAAAAAACATTTTTAAACATAAAAAAACCTCCTCGAAAAAGGAGAGTTCCAAATAAAACGGATTAGGCGTTTTACGCATAATCTCTTTCGCATTGGATGCGTCGGAAAATCGCAAGACGATTTCAAATTTGTCTTTTCGCGCATATTCAACATCCCGTTATATGCTACTTGACGCTTTCCGTACTACTCTGCTTTTATTAAATTCGCCTTATTTTACTACATTTAAACGTACATGTCAAACGATTTATCGGTATAAAAATTTTTCCGTGTAAAAATTTTGCGCTTTCCGACCGTGAAAAATCGGAAAGCGCAAATACGTCAATCGTCCACATTGAGATTTTCGATGATTTTAACCTTCTTTGTCGGCTTGCTGTCTCCGTGTTTTACGAAAAACATCGTTATAAAAGCAAGCGAGACGGCTATCGTCGCATAATAGAACAACGGTTTCATACTTCCCGCAAGTTCCATGATAGCGCCAGACAAAATCGGCGTTAAAATCTGCGCCGCCATGGAAGCGGTGTAATAAAAGCCCGTATATCTTCCGACGTCTCCGCCTTTTGCAAGCTCGACGACCATCGGGAAAGAATTTACGTTTATCGTCGCCCAGCCTATCCCCGCAAGCGCAAACAAAAGATTAAGAGCGACGATGCTTGAATTTTCATTCATAAACGTTGCGCCGAAAAACGCAACGGCAAGCATAATTACGCCCGCAAGAATACTCTTTTTACGCCCTATTCTGTTAGCGATCATTCCGACGGGAATATACGATATTATCGCGGCGCCCTGAGCGACGAGAAGAGTCGTATTATAATCTTTGTGCAGAACGTTCATCGCGTAAAGCGAATATTTAGACGTTACGGCATTATAGCCGATATACCACAAAGCGACGGAGCAAAGAATGAGAATCAGGCTCCTCAGTTCGGGTTTCGAAAGCTTCTTTTCGGCGGTTAAATCGACAGCCGCCTCTTCCTCGGTTTCAAGCCCGTCTTCAACGGAGGCTTCTTCCATTTCTCTAACCCATTCGGGTTCTCTTACCTTCCATATAAACATTACAAGCCCGACGACCATAACAAGGCACACCGCGCCGATAAACGGCGTGTAACTCATAAGCTGATTATATGTTTTTCCCGTTCCGAAAACCATCCCTAAAACGAGAACAAGCATTCCGCCCGCCGTTCCCATAAGATTTATCACCGCGTTTGCCTGAGATCTTAAAGGTTTTTCCGTAACGTCGGGCATAAGCGCGACTGCGGGCGAACGGAACGTAGCCATTGCGAAAAGCGTAACCAACAGCAACATGGCAAAAATTACGAGCGTTAACGGCTGAGCCAGCGTTTTTTGCAACGCATATTCGCTTATCGCGGGCGTTATGAGGTTTTTATAAGCGTTAAACCTGGTTATGTGCGACGTTAAATCGCTTCCGTCTTCAAATTTATATACGGTTTTTCCGTTTTCCGTCGTCGCAATGAGGACGTAATAGGTTTTAGTATCCTCGTTATAACCGTAGCTCGTTTCCGGCTTTGAATGATCTTCGTTATATTCCTTATTGATATTTACATACCAATCGCGAACGTCGGTCTTTTCATCTTCGGTAAGCTCGTCGTAAAGCTTATTTTTAACGATTTTCGCCGAATAGTCTTTGACGGAATATTTTTTAGGCTGATCTTTTCCCGTAATGGCGCTGTATTCGGCGTTCGTTATCGTATAATTCTCTTCAAAAAGATCGACGTAACCGCTGTTATCCGAAACAGAACCGAGCTTTTTAAGCTGTGCGTTATCGGCAAAAGTAAGCCCGAAAAACGCAAATGCGGCAACGGCCGTGCCGATGACTATGTAAGGAGTGCGCCTCCCGAACTTCGACTTCGTTTTATCGGATAAAGAACCGAAAAGAGGCAACAGAAAAACGGCGATAACGTTATCGAGCGACATAATTACGCCCGAAACCGTCTGACTGAGCCCGAACTTGTTCACAAGCATCATCGGAACGATGCTGTCATACGCCTGCCAGAATGCACATATGAGGAAAAAAGCAAACCCTACGAAAATGGTCTTCTTGTAGTTTAACTTCATGTTTCACCCGACGGTTTTATTCGCCTTTATAATAAACAAGCCTGTGACAGGAATCGCATTCAACCAGACTACCTTTTTTAAGGCTGTCGAAGCATGCCATCGGAAATTCCGTTCCGCATCTCGAACAGTGCGGTTTCTTCCCGAAAACCTGCACGGCGTACAAAACCGGGAAAATTTTATCTTTTCGCTTGGTCTTGTAAAGTTCCATATCCTCCTTCGGAATGCCTTTTTCAATTTTGGCAAGCTCCGCTTTGATTTTTTTTATTTCGTCCTCTTTGGACGCTTTAAGCGCGTTGTATTTAGGAACGAACTCGCTGTATTGACTTTTAGCTTCCTTTGTTTTAGCCTTAAGTTGAGAAAACTCTTTCAAAACGGCAGTCATTTCTTTTGAAATCTGTTCTATCCCGTTCAAAAGATTGTTTATCTCGTCTAAAAGCCCCTGAGATTTTTTCTTGATATAATTAAGCTGTTCTGCGTCGTCGTACTCTTCGACGTCGCCGTATTCGCTTATCTCCTCGTTAAGCCTTTTATAAAGAGCAATCGACTCGTTATATTTGCCCACAAGCTCCTCCGCTCTTTTTTCTAAAAGCGCGAGATTATCGTTCACGCTTTTTAAAAAGTTCTGAGCGGCAACGGCTTTTTTTCTTTCTTCGCTCTGAGAAATTTCCGTCTCGATTTCGCGAAGTTTTGCGTCGATGTTCTGATATTCGAGTAACTGAGTTATCATATTATACTCCTTCCCCCGAAGACGTTACTTTATACAAATAAACCTGTTTATCAGATAAATCTTTCGTCTTCGAAGAAATATATTTTTAAATTTTTAATTTCCGCGGCACATTTTTCGGAGAATTTCTTCATTCCGTAGTTTTCCGTGCCGTAATGCGTGCAACTTAAAACGCACAGCCCTTTCTGAATAGCGTTAAGCAAAACGTGATGAGGAATATCCGCAGATACGACAAGCTCGGCGCCCGCCGCTATAGCCTGCTCAACCTCTTCATCTCCCAGCCCTGCGCCGCAAAAAGAAGCATATTTTGTAATCCTTTTGTTTTTATCGCCGTAAATCCAGACTTTTTCCGTTCCGAATTCTTTTTTATATCTTTCGGCAAGTTCTCCGACGGTCGTATCCGAAACGCTCAATCTGCCGTATCCCTCGCCGTTTCCGAAGTTATCCAGAATTCCGATGATTTCTCCGCCGAGTCCTTTTGCAAGGTAATAATCGGTTCCCTCTTTTGCCCCGTCAAGATTAAGGTGATTTGAAATTATTCCTATACCCGCGTTTGCGGCTTTTAAAACCGCCGAACCGTCGAGAAGGCTTTTTACGGGGCGATAGATAGCGGGATGATGAGTAACAATCGCTTCCGCACCCTTTTCCGTTGCGTATTTCACGCTGTCTTCCGTAAGGTCGAGACAAAAAACAACCGATTTTATTTCTTTTCCCGTTTCGAGAATCATTCCGCTGTTATCGTATGCGCCTTCCGCCACAAATCTGTCCGAAATTTCCATAGGCGCATATTCAAGCAGCTTTTCGTATAATTCGCGATATTTCATTTTATTATTTCCTTAAGTTTTTCGAGTTTTTTTTCAAGCTCTTCCTTTTCGGGAGAAAAAGCTCTCGACGAAGCTTCCGAGAAAAGCGTTATCTTATCTTTGATAAACGATTTGAAATCGCTGCTTTTTTCTCTTAAATTGTCTCTGCCGAACATAAGCTCGTCCGCCGTGTAAAAATCTTTTTCGTCCGATTTTTCGGCGACTATCACGTGATAGTATTTCCGATCTTTAAAGGTATAATCTCTAACGATTTTATAACCGTCGCCGATTACGTATTCTCTTAACGTTTCGGAATTTTTCATAGGCTGAAGAATAAGCCTTGACGGCTTATCTTCGCGGCGGGAAAGCATTTTTATAATTATTTCTCCGCCCATGCCCGATATCAGAGCTTCGTCGACGTGCGGAAGCTCGTTAAACCCGTCCGAAACAACTGCCGTAAACATGCCTTTATAATTTTCGTTCAGCCTTTTAACGGCTTTATTAAGGCATTTTTCCGATATATCCGAAATAATAACCTTAGTTGCGAGCGCGTTTTCGATAACTTTTTCGGCTATATAACCGTGATCGCAACCGACGTCGGCAAACACTCCTCCGCCCTTTATCTCGCCGAATAAAACGTTAAGCCTTTTAGTGAGACGATTATTCAATGAAGTCCTTTAACCTCTTGCTTCTCGAAGGATGGCGCAATTTTCTGAGCGCTTTCGCCTCGATCTGTCTTATTCTCTCTCTCGTAACGTTGAATTCTTTGCCGACTTCTTCAAGCGTCCTCGGCTTTCCGTCGTCTATTCCGTAACGGAGCCTTAAAACCTTTTCTTCTCTCGGCGTTAACGTATCGAGAACGTTTATCAGTTGTTCTTTGAGCATCGAACCCGCAATGACGTCGGTAGGAGCCGCACTCTGTTCGTCCTCGATAAAATCTCCGAGATGGCTGTCTTCTTCTTCGCCGATAGGCGTTTCGAGAGAAACGGGATCCTGCGAAATCTTCTGAATTTCGATAACCCTCGATTCGGGTATACCCATTTCTTTCGCAATTTCTTCGGGAGTCGGCTCTCTGCCGTATTCCTGCAATAAAAGCCTTGAAACTCTGCTGACTTTGTTTATCGTTTCAACCATATGAACGGGGATTCTTATCGTTCTTGCCTGATCGGCGATGGCTCTCGTTATTGCCTGACGAATCCACCATGTTGCATAGGTCGAAAACTTGAAACCTTTCTGATAATCGAATTTTTCGACGGCTTTCATAAGCCCGAGGTTGCCTTCCTGAATAAGATCGAGAAACTGCATTCCTCTGCCGACGTATCTTTTTGCTATCGAAACGACAAGACGAAGGTTAGCTTCCGATAAGCATCTCTTGGCGTCTTCGTCGCCGTCCATCATCTTTTTAGCGAGGTTGATCTCGTCGTCTGCGGAAAGAAGAGGTACTTTACCTATATCTTTCAGATACATTTTGACGGGGTCGTCCATGCTGATTTCTTTGATTATCTGCTCGTATAATTCCTTATCCTTCTCGTAATCGTCGATGATTTTAATTTTATTCTCTTCGAGCGCTCTGTAAATCTCGTCTATCTGAGAAGGGTCCGCGTCGTATTTTTCAAGTCTGTCGCAAAGAGCGTCCGATCCTATCGAACCCTTGGTTTTGCATTTGTTGAGCAACGAAGTTATTATCTCCTTAAGTTGTTCTTCGCTGACTGCCATAATTATTTATCCTCCGTTAATATTTTGCAAGTTTTGCGGTTATCTTTGCGATAGCCGTAACTATTTCTTTTCTTTTTCCGGTATCCGTTTCCGCCTTGAACACTTCGTTGAGCTGTGCAAGTTCGCCTTCCAGCTTGTCCTTCATTATTTTTGAAAAACAATCCGCAAAATACCTCGATTCGCCGTTCGATCCGAAAACGTTGTCTCCCGAAGAAAGCACGGCGTTATATTCTACAAGCTCGCTCTCGTCGAACAATCCCGCCACGGTAGACGGAAAAATTTGTTTTCCGTTTTCCTTTGCTTCGGATATAATGTCCGAAATTTTATTGCGCACGGGATCGTGAAAATCGTATCCGGCGATATTTACGCCTTTTGCATACGGTTTGTCGAAAAGCACCGCGCAAAGCACGAATCTTTCCGCATCCGATATGCCGTCCTTGTTTTCGACAATATTTTCCGCAAGCGTTTCTTCCGTCGTTTTACCCGATAACAACCTTTCCGTGTCTCTTCTTAACGACTCATATGTCGTGTTTGTGTCTCTGCCGAGCTTTCTTAAAAGCTCTTCTCTCTCGCTTTCCGTGGGACGCTCGGAAATAACTTTCAGCGCCTCCGCGATATACTTTCTTTTTCCCGAAGTATCGTTTAAATTATACTCTTTTTTAAGATTACGGATTTTAAAATCGACAAGCGGCAAACTGTCGTCAAGAAGTTTGCCGTATGCTTCCGCTCCGAATTTTTTAATCACGTCGTCCGGGTCAAGCCCGTCGGGAAGACTTACGACTCTCACTTCAAGACCTTCTTTTTGCAGAATTTCAAGCCCTCTGACTGTGGCTTTTTGCCCTGCCCCGTCGCCGTCGTAACTGATAAGAACGGTATCGGCGAAACGTTTCAGAAGCCTTGCCTGTTCGACGGTCAACGACGTACCCATAGACGCCACGACGTTTTTGAAGCCCGCATTATACACGGAAATAGCGTCCATATAGCCCTCGACCATGATAATTCTCGAAAGCCCGTTTCTGGCTTTTTCTTTTTTGAGATTGTTTATATTGTAAAGGGTTCTGTTTTTTATAAAAAGTTCGGTTTCCTGTGTGTTTTTGTATTTCGCGAAATCGGGTTTTTTCTCGAGAAGCCTGCCGCCGAAAGCTATGACGTTGCCGAGATTATTGATTATAGGTATAATCAATCTTCCCCACAAAGCGTCGTAAACATAAGGTTTTCCGCCTTCCTTTTCCTTTCTCTGACACACTCCGCATCTGAGCATTTCCTCCTCCGAATATCCTTTCGATTTCAGATAATTCGGAAGCGAAAACATATCGAGAGACGCGCCTATTCCGAAAGCGGTAACCGTTTTTCTTTCGATTCCGCGATAGGCTATATATTCGTTGTGAAGTTTGGCTTTCGGGTCGGAAAGATTATGTACGTAAAAAAGAGCCGACTCCTTCATGAGAGATAACAGTCTGTCACGAGACTGCCTGTCCGACTCTCGTTTTTTATAGTCTCTGTCGTCGTCCGGCATAGCCATACCCGCATTTTCGGCAAGAAGCCTCACCGCTCCGACGTAATCGAGATTTTCCATGGTTCGGATAAAGGTTATAACGTCGCCGCCTCTGCCGCAACCGAAGCATTTGAAAAACTGCCCTGCCTCGTTCACCGTGAACGAAGGGGTTTTTTCCGAATGCCCCGGGAGAGGACAGCACGCCCAATGGCTGTTGCCGCGTTTTTTCAGAACGCAATACTTCCCTACCACATCGACAATATTATTCTTAAGTTTTAACTCTTCGATAAATTTTTCGTCGAATGCCATCTGCCTTTATCTCTTTTTATCTTAAAATGAAATTTTTAGGTACGAAAATCTCCTCGAACGTATATACGGCGTACCTGTCCGTCATGCTTGACAAATAATCGCATAAAACGGTGTCTTCGTCATATTTATCAAGCAATTTTATATAAAAATCGGGCAACTTATCTTTATTCGTTCTGAAATAATCGTACATAACGGACAGCATTTCGCCCGCCCTTCCCTCTTCGGCTCTCGCCGCGGGAACGATGTACACGTTTTCAAACATAAAATCGCGCAATTTTTCGGTTGCCTGCTTTTTCTCGTCTTCCATGATTACGTCGTTTTTGCCGTAAGACTCTTTATAAATCGACATAATCATATTGTTTATGCGTTCTCTCGAGGTTTTTCCGAGAATTTCGACTTCTCGCTTCGGTAAATCGTTTTCGGTTATTATCCCCGCCCTTACCGCGTCGTCTATATCGTGATTGAGATATGCTATCCGATCGGAAAGAGAAACGACTTTCCCTTCCAACGTGTGCGGATGTCCGCTCTTTTTGTGTTCGACGATACCGTCTCTCACTTCGTATGTAAGATTAAGGTCTTCCAGCACGTCTACAACCCTTAAAGACTGTTTGTTATGCTCGAAACCCGCGGGGTTAAGCTTAGCGAGAACTCTTTCGCCCGTATGACCGAAAGGGGTGTGTCCGAGATCGTGACCGAGGGCGATAGCTTCGGAAAGATCTTCGTTTAAATCGAGCGAACGCGCGATAGAACGGGCGATTTGCGCAACGTCGAGCGTATGCGTCAAACGGGTCATGTAATGATCGCCTTCGGGTGAGAAAAAAACCTGCGTTTTGTTTTTTAAACGTCTGAATGCTTTCGAATAGATAATCCTGTCTCTGTCTCGCTGATATTCCGTCCTCATAGGACAAGGATTTTCTTCTTTGACCCTTCCCTTCGTTTTATCCGAAAAGGAGGCGTAAGGCGAAAAAAACATCTCTTCTTTTTGATAAGTCTTCTCTTTCATCAGATTAACCTTTATATAATACATTCTCTATATTATATTATTCAATCGATTTCGGGCTTTTCCCTTTTTTTTCGGAAAATTTTGCATTAAAGCAGACTTTTTATATTATTTCGCCGCCTGAAACGTTCAATACCGTCCCCGTAACGAAATCAGCATAGTCGGCAAGATACAGCGCGGCTTTCGCAACGTCGGACGGCAAGCCGAATCTCGCAAGCGGAATATCGTTCAATATCGATTTTCTGTCTTCTTCGCCGAATGCGGCATTCATTTTCGTGTCGATAAACCCGGGAGCTATCGCGTTTACGCGAATTCCCGCACCCGCAAACTCTTTTGCAACGGCTTTTGTGAAGCCTATAACAGCCGCTTTCGAAGCCGAATAAACAGCTTCGCACGAACCGCCCGCCAAGCCCCACATCGAGGATATATTGATTATTGCTCCGCCACGCTCAAGCATGAAAGGAACTGCCGCCTTCGTAACCGAAAAAACACCTTTAACGTTGACGGAAAACACTTTGTCGTATTCCTCTTCGGACACGTCGAGAATGGTTTTTACAGGCAAGGCTATTCCCGCAGAATTAACGACGACGTCGAGCCTGCCGTATTTTTTCATGAACGAATTAACGGCTTCGAAAATCGTTTCCGTATTTTCAAAATCCATATATACGCCCGTGCCGCCGATGTCTTTTGCAATTTCGTTTGCCTTTGCCTCAAAGCGGCAAAATCCCACTCCCGCAAAATATCCGTTTTTTGCAAACTCTCTGCAAATTGCCTCGCCTATTCCGCCCGTTCCGCCCGTAACAAGAACTGTCTTCATTTTTTCCTCGTTTTAATCGATTTTATAAATCAAAAAACAACTTTTTTTAAATACGCAAAAACGGACGGCAGAAAAAACACGCTTTGTAAGCTGCCGTCCGATGTGTTGTTTTTTGAAAAAATTACTTCTTGACTCTTTCCATATATTCGCCGGTACGAGTGTCTACCCTGATCTTCTCGCCCTCGTTAACGAACATGGGAACCTGAATTTCAACGCCCGTTTCAAGCTTGGCTTTTTTGGTTGCGTTGGTTGCGGTGTTGCCGGCAACTCCGGGTTCGGATTCGGTTACGAGAAGCTCTACGAAGTTTTCACAGTCGACGGAGAATGCCTTACCTTTGTAGAACTTAACGGTAACGGGATCGTTCTCCTTAATCCACTTCAAAGCGTCTTCGACCTGATCGTACGTAAGAGGCTCCATGTTGTATTCCTCGTCCATGAAGTAATAAAACTCACCGTCGTTATACGAATAAGTCATCTTCTTTGTTTCGATAACCGCGTTTTCGAATTTTTCGGTGGGGTTGAACGTAATCTGTAAAGTCTTCCCTTCGACAACGTTTTTAAGGGTTGTTCTGACGAATGCGGCACCCTTTCCCGGTTTAACGTGAAGGAAATCAACGACAGTGTAAACCTTTCCTTCGTATTCGATCGTAACGCCTTTTCTTAAATCGCCTGCAAGTACCATAAAATAATCTCCTTGATTCTTTTCTTATCTGTAAAGTTTTTCTCGTTTTATAGTTCCGTCGCCTCCGAGAATAATAAGCGACTTGTCGTCTTTCATAAACGTTTTATATTTTCCGTTTTCGAGGTGACAGCTATCCTCTATTCTTATACCGAACTTACCGTTGAGATAAACTCCCGGCTCGTTGGAAAAAACCATATTGTTTTTAAGCACGGCTTCACCTTTCGGCGAAAGATAGGGATACTCGTGAATATTCACGCCTATGCCGTGACCTAACGAATGTGTAAAATATTTGCCGTATCCGAGCGTTTCGAGAACGTCTCTCGCGATTTTGTCCGCTTCTTTACCCGTCATTCCTTCTTTTATCCCTTCCGCAGCCTTCATGTGAGCGGAAAGAACGGCAAGATATGCCATGCGGAATTTTTCGTCGGGCGTTCCGTAGAACATGGTTCTCGTCATATCGGAACAATATCCTTTATAAACGCAACCGAAATCCATCAGAACACACTCGTTGCTTTTAAGCTTCGTATCGCCCGTTGCATGATGCGGAACGGCGGCGTTTTTACCGAACGCGACTATCGTATCGAATGACGTGCCGGACGCGCCGTATTTTTTGAAGTTGAATTCGAGAACGTTGGCAACCTGTCTTTCCGTTACGCCTTCCTTTATAAACAAAAGTGTATCGCGCCAGGCTTTTTCGGCAATGTTGCACGCTTTTTGTATGTACTTTATCTCTTCGTCCGTCTTAACGGACATAACGTCGCGGATTTCCGCGGAAGCGTCTACGTACTCGAATCCGAGCTTTTTAAGATTTTCAAACTCGGCAAGCGAAACGACTCCGAAATCGATCGCAACCTTTTTATAACCTTTTTCTGCCGCAAGGTTTTTAAGGAAAGAATAGTCCGACCCGAGAGCCACTTCGATTCCATTAGGTTTCAAAGCTTTTTCCGCGGCTTTTAAATATCTGTTATCGACAACGAAATATGTTTTTTCCTTCGTTAAGATAACGTAACCCGCGGTGCTGTGAAAACCGAGGAAATACATCCTTTGTTTTTCATCCGTTATAAGAGCGATTTCATAATCTTTAAAATTCATAATATGCCTCACTCATTGTATTATTTTAACACTTTTGATATTTTCAGTCAATAAAATTAAAGCCGTTTTACTCTTTATTTTCGTTATTTTCCGTTTTTTCGTTCGGATTTTCGGCTTTTTGCATATTTTCGGCATCTGTCCGCGCCGCGTGAGCCTCATAACGATAGCTCATCTTTTTAAGATTTTCCGCGTTTATTCTGTCGATCTCGCGCTTATATCTCTCCGCCCTTTTTAGTTGCGCGGGCTTAATCGCCGCATTCCAAAGGATAAAAAGAATGACGAGCGCGGCGAAAATCGACGTGTAAACGATAAATTTAACGGTGCTGTAAGGCGTTTCGGTGTTTCTTAAAACTATAAACGATAAAAGTATCACCGCATAGGCAAGCCCTAAAAAAATCAGCGTAATGAGAAAGGACGTCGATAATGCTTTGCACATGTCGTTTATCTTGGGAATTTGCGAAGCGTAATAATTTCTTTCGCCCATTTCCTTTTTCTTTCTCTCTTCTTTCGCGTTGAATTTTACCGTTTGTTTTTTCTTATTGTATTCGTCTCTTATCATTTGTTCTTTCCTCCGAGCAGTTTTTTAAGAAATTGCCCCGTATAACTTTTTTCGTTTTTCGCAACCTCTTCGGGGCTGCCTTCCGCCACGATCGTTCCGCCTCCGTCGCCGCCTTCGGGTCCTAAATCGACGATGTAATCGGCAACTTTTATTACGTCGAGGTTATGCTCGATTACAATAACCGTATTTCCCGAATCGCGGAGTCGGTTCAGTATGCTTATGAGCTTATCGACGTCGTAACTGTGAAGCCCCGTCGTAGGTTCGTCGAGAATATAAAGAGTTTTACCCGTGGAGCGCTTTGAAAGTTCGGTTGCAAGTTTCACCCTTTGCGCTTCGCCGCCCGAAAGCGTCGTTGCGGGCTGACCGAGTTTTATATAGCCTAAACCGACGTCCTGCAAAGTTTTTATCTTGGAATAAATTCTCGGAATATTTTCAAAATATTCGACGGCTTCGTCAACGGTCATATCGAGAACGTCCGCGATATTTTTGCCTTTGAACTTCACTTCGAGCGTTTCGTGGTTATATCTCTTGCCTTTACACTGCTCGCAAGGCACGAATACGTCCGGCAGGAAATGCATTTCTATTTTTATAATACCGTCGCCCTGACAGTTTTCGCATCTGCCTCCCGCGACGTTGAAAGAAAATCTGCCCGCTTTGTAACCGCGTTCTTTCGCGTCGTTCGACGCCGCGAAAATTTCTCTTATGTAAGTAAATGCGCCCGTATATGTTGCGGCGTTGGATCTCGGCGTTCTTCCGATGGGAGACTGATCGATTGCGATAACTTTATCGAAATATTCTATCCCGTCGATTTTATCGCATTGTCCGTAACGAATTTTCGAACCGTTAAGAGTGTTAGACATTATCGGAAGCAAAACCTCGTTTATAAGCGAGCTTTTTCCGCTCCCAGAAACGCCCGTGACCGCCGTGAACAGCCCGACAGGGAATTTTACGTTTATATTTTTGAGATTGTTCTGTTTTGCGCCGAAAACCTCGAGCCATCTGCCGTCCGGTTCTTTTCTCAAAAGCGGAATTTCTATCTTCCTTCTTCCCGAAAGATAATCGCCCGTGATCGACCTCGGCTCGTTGCAGATATCCTCCACGCTTCCCGCCGCAACGACTTCTCCGCCGTGTACGCCCGCTTTCGGACCTATATCGACGATATAATCGGCGGCTCTCATCGTATCTTCGTCGTGTTCGACGACGATAAGAGTGTTTCCGAGGTCTCTGAGCTTTAACAGCGTGTTGATGAGTTTTTCGTTATCTCTCTGATGCAGACCGATACTCGGTTCGTCGAGTATATACAACACGCCCGTAAGCCCGCTCCCTATCTGCGTTGCAAGCCTTATTCTCTGCGCTTCTCCGCCCGAAAGAGTCCCCGCGCTTCTCGAAAGAGTGAGATAACCGAGACCTACGTCGGATAAAAATTTAAGACGCGCTTTGATTTCTTTGATTATCGGTTTTGCGATGATTTGTTCCGTTTCGGATAAAACCAACCCGTCTATAAAATCACTGATTTTAACAACCGATAAATCGCAAAGCCGAGCGATGTTCAGGCTTCCTACGGTAACGGCAAGGGCTTCCTTTTTAAGCCTTAATCCGTGACATGCGGGACAGGGCGAGCTGACCATGTACTTTTCGATTTCGCTCTTGGTATAATCGCTCGTCGTCTCCCTGTATCTTCTTTCGAGATTGTTTATAACGCCCTCGTAAGACGATTCGTAGCTTCCCGAGAAAGTTTTCGTCGCGTAGCTCATGCGTATTTTTTCGCCGTCCGTGCCGTATAAGAGAATGTGCATTATATCGGGCGGCAGGTCTTTAACGGGCGTATCGAGGGAAAATCCGTAATGTTTCGCAAGCGAACGGAAATACATTTCGGTCATTCTGCCCGTATCGAGATTCCACCCCGTGACGGTGAGCGCACCCTCGCGAAGAGATCTGTTCGGGTCGCCGATGACGAGTTTTTCGTCTATTCTCGTCGTATATCCGAGTCCCTTACATTCGGGGCAGGCACCGAACGGATTGTTGAACGAAAAAAGCCTCGGCTCTATTTCTTCTATCGATATTCCGCAATCGGGGCAGGAATAATTTGTGGAATAAAGCTCCGATTTTCCATCGCTTTCTATCGAAACAAGCCCTTCCGCAAGTTTTAACGCCGTTTCAAGGCTGTCCGTAAGACGCTTTCTTATACCGTCCTTTACGATAAGCCTGTCTATAACCACAGAGATATTATGCTTTATGTTTTTATCGAGCTTTATCTCTTCGGACAGGTCAAACACCGAGCCGTCGATTTCCACTCTCGCGTAACCGCTTTTCCGATAGCTTTCGAGCTGTTTGGTATATTCGCCCTTTCTGCCGCGAACCACGGGCGCGTTAACGAGTATTTTCGTTCCCTCGCCCATCGCCATAACTTTTTCGGCAATGGTATCGACCGTGGTTTTTTCGATAACCCTGCCACATTTCGGACAATGCGGAACGCCCGTTCTCGCATATAAAAGTCTTAGATAATCGTAAATTTCGGTAACCGTTCCGACTGTGGAACGAGGGTTGTTGGAAGTCGTTTTCTGATCGATTGATATAGACGGAGACACCCCCTCTATACTCTCGACGTCGGGCTTTTCCATCTGCCCCAAAAACATTCTCGCATAGCTCGAAAGGCTTTCCATATACTTTCTCTGTCCTTCCGCGAAAATGGTGTCGAAAGCGAGAGTCGATTTTCCGCTGCCCGACAAGCCCGTGAAGACGACGAGTTTGTCTCTCGGGATATCGAGGCTGATGTTTTTGAGGTTATTTTCTTTAGCCCCTTTGATTCTGATATAGTTTAACATTTTATAATTCTTCTTTTATGTAAATCGTTTGTTTAGGTCCGTCGTCGTTTATAAGGCAACCTTTTCGATATTTGAACACGAGTAAAACAGTATCGTATAAGTCGCCGCTGCATCCGCCGAAATGTTCGGCGAACAGTAGTTTTAAAATAAGCCCCGCAATGCCGTTTCCCGCAATCGCTATTCCGACAATAAATACTATCGAAAACAGCACGAAAGGAGACAAAAGCGCGATAAGCGCAATGTTTCTGCCGAGATATAACTGCGGAACGCCGCAATAAGCCGCGCTCCATGTCAAGCCGAAAGTGAGTTTTTCATGCGTCAGCAGTTTGTATGCCGCTCCGTGCGTAAGTTCGTGAAGCACGATATAGGCAAAACTCGAAAAGCAGAAAATCATAAGCGGAATAAAAAAATCCGAAAAATAATTTTCAAACGCGAACGCGTCGGCAATCGTAAGCCGCCCCGCGGCGATAAAATCCGTTATAATGTAAACGCCTGCCATTAAAACAATCGCGACGATATTCATAATAATGCCGAATTTCGCCGATTTCGCGTCTATGATTTTATCGATTTTATACCCTTTCGGCAACTCTCTGTAAAACTCTTTTTTCATCTTCCCCTCATCTTCTGTTTTAATTTCGCTATCGTGTCTCTTAGCTCTATGCATTTTTCGAAATCGAGATTTTTCGAAGCGATTTTCATTACCGCCTGAAGTTTTTCGATTTCTTCCGGGATATCCTTTGCCGCAATCTCTTTCGTCGGATCGACTTTCTTGGAAATTTCGAGTGTATTTGCGATTTTTTTGATTATCGTTTTAGGCGTTATCCCATGTTTTTCGTTATATTCCTGCTGTATTTTCCTTCTTCTCGCCGTTTCGTCCATAGCTCTGCGCATTGAATCGGTGATATTGTCGGCATACATTATAACTTTACCTTCGGCGTTTCTCGCCGTTCTGCCGATTGTCTGAATAAGCGCGGTGTCGCTTCTTAAAAAACCTTCTTTATCGGCGTCGAGTATCGCGACGAGCTTAACCTCGGGGAGATCAAGCCCCTCTCTCAAAAGGTTTATACCCACAAGCACGTCTATATCTCCGCGGCGAAGCTCCTGAATTATGTCGATTCGTTCAAGAGTATCCACGTCGCTGTGCATATACCTCACTTTAACCGATTGTTCCTTCAGATAGTCGGTAAGGCTTTCCGCCATTTTCTTCGTGAGCGTCGTTATAAGCACTCTTCCCTTTTCGGAAACCACTCTGTTTATCTCGCTTTGCAAATCGTCGATCTGCCCTTTCGTCGGGCGGACTTCCACGACAGGGTCCAGAAGCCCCGTCGGACGGATAACCTGTTCGGCATTGTTGTCGGATATCGAAAGCTCGTAATCCGCGGGGGTTGCGGAAATGAAAACAATCTGCCCCACCCTCTCGTCGAATTCTTTAAACGTAAGCGGACGGTTATCGTAAGCCGATTTCAACCTGAAACCGAAATCGACGAGATTTTGTTTTCTCGACCTGTCGCCGTTATACATCGCCCTTATCTGAGGCACGGTCATATGGCTTTCGTCGATAAACGTTATAAAATCTTTGGGGAAATAATCTAAAAGCGTGAACGGAGGATCGCCGGGTTTTCTGCCGTCGAAATAACGGCTGTAGTTTTCCACGCCGCTGCAATAACCTATTTCCCGTATCATCTCAAGGTCGTAACTCGTTCTCTGCAACAACCTCTGAGCTTCCAGAAGCTTATCCTGTTTTTTCAACGCCTCAACTTCTTCCCGCATATCCGATTCTATGCGTTTAAGAGATGTCTCTATTTTTTCATCCCCCACGGCATAATGGCTTGCGGGGAAAATCGCCACATGCGATAATCTGTTTATCGGTTTACCCGTAACGAAATCGCATTCGCTTATTTTTTCCACTTCGTCGCCGAAAAATTCCACTCTTATATATATCGAATCGTTCGACGCGGGAAAAATCTCCACGACGTCGCCGCGGACGCGGAAAGAAGCTCTTGTAAAATCTATATCCTTTCTTTCGTATTGACGGGAAACGAGTTTACGCATGAGTTCGTCTCTGTCGAGAGTGTCGCCCTCTCTTATGGAGATTGCGAGCGCGAAATATTCTTCGGGCGCACCCAAACCGTAAATACAGGAAACCGAGGCTACGACGATAACGTCGTTTCGCTCGGCTAAACTGCACGTCGCGCTGTGGCGAAGTTTATCTATTTCATCGTTTATGGAAAGGTCTTTTTCTATATAAGTGTCCGTTGAAGGAATATATGATTCGGGCTGATAATAATCGTAGTAGGAAACAAAATATTCCACTCTGTTTTCGGGGAAAAACTCTCTTAACTCGTTGCAAAGCTGCGCGGCGAGGGTTTTATTGTGCGCGATGACGAGCGTCGGGCGTTGAACGTTCTGAATTACGTTCGCCATTGTAAACGTTTTACCGCTTCCCGTAACGCCGACGAGAACCTGCGCTCTCAAACCGTCTTCTATCCCCTCGGTAAGGCTTTTTATCGCCTCGGGCTGATCGCCCGTAGGTTTATATTCGGAGTGTAATACAAATTTCCTTTTTTCCATCGTTAAAATAAACCGTATAATATTTTCGTTACGATAAACGCCGTAACCGAACCCAAAATCGCCAGTAAAACCTTAACAAGTATTCCCGACGCAAGTTCTCTTCTCTCCCTTTTATAGCACAAAAGTTTGTGTTTCGGGATTAAACAAAGCGTTTCTTCGTTATTGTTCGTACATCTTATAAGATCGAAATATCCGTCCAAAGAAAGCGAATTGAGGGTCTTTCTTAATTTCGGAATGTCTTTTTCGCTCATTCTGCATGCGGAAAGCAAAGCTTTTTCGGGCAAAAGGCAACTTTCTCTTTCGCCGCATGCGTTTATAACGGCTTTCACAACCGTTCTCTCCGTTCTCGTCAGCATATCGTCAGCTCATCGCCGCAAACACGGCTATCCCGACGAGCGCACCCGAAAATCCGCCGAGAAAAGAAATAAAAAACCTTAAAAAGTTATGAAACGCGTCGTCGTCCTTCACTTCCGCAGCCTCGACGGTCTCCGGTTTTACGTCCGGCATCGCCGTGAGGCTTTTCCCGAGCGAGCGCATAAGAATAACTTCCTTGTCGGAATATTTGACGTCAATATACCCCGTTGCCGCAAGCGAATCCGCAAGCGAGGTAAATTCATCTTCGGTAACCGTTCCGTCCCCGTATTTTTTCATCAGCTTCGATTTGTTGAAAAGGGTGTATTTCCCTTTGCTTTCAGATGAAATATACGTCAACAGATTATATATTTTTTCTTCCAAATATCTCCGTTTTAAATCTTCGAAATAATGCTGACCGTTTCTTCGGGAATCTGCCTTATAATCGCAAGCGTAGCCGCCCCCGCAATCGCCGCGATAAAAGCGACGCTTAACGCGATACACGTTATCGAAACGATAATCGCCCACTTAAGCGGTTCGGATTTACTTATTTTATATCTTCTTGCGGCAATGACGAGGGCGATTATTCCGAGAATAATTCCCGCGCCGTAAAACACCGAAAATATAAGCCCGAAAAGAGCGAGAATAAGAGGCGTTTTATTAAATCTCCTTTTCGCGATATAACGGGCGTATTCGTACGCATAGTCCGCGTCGGTACCGGAATTCTGCACATATGCGCCGTCCGCGTCGGTACCGGAATTTTGCACATATGCGCCGTCCGAGCCGTTAACTCCCGGGAAGTCTTCTTTATTCGAATTATTATCGTCGTTAAAACTATTCTGCTCAAAATTATCCATTTTTAAACTCCGAGTGCATAATTTCACTGATTACAGTATACCACAAAAAAAGTCTCGTTACAACAAAAAAACATTTGTTCTTTAAAAAAATCATCGATATTTTAAAAAAACGCGCAAAACCTTTATCGTTTTGCGCGCCGTAATTATTTGTTTTTGCCGTCAAACTGTAACGAATACAAGTCGTAATACCTGCCTTTTTTCTCTAAAAGCTCTTCATGACTGCCCGATTCTTCGATGACGCCGTTATGGATAAGAATTATTCTGTCCGCGTTTCTTATCGTCGATAACCTGTGCGCGACTATAAGCATCGTTCCTCTCGTCATAAGTTTCTCGAGAGATTCCTGAATAAGAATTTCCGTTTCCGTGTCGATATTCGCCGTTGCCTCATCGAGAATCATTATCTCGGGTCGGTGAATAATCGTCCTCGCGAACGAAAGAAGTTGCCTTTGACCTGCTGAAAAGTTGTTTCCGCGCTCGCGAACCTCTTCGTTCAATCCATCGGGAAGTTTATCGATAAACTTATCGGCATTGACGTATCTGCACGCTTTCAAAATCTCTTCGTCGGAAAATTCTTCTCTGAGCGCGATATTGCTTCGGATAGTTCCCGAAAACAGAAAAACGTCCTGAAGCATCTGCCCGAAGTGTCTGCGTAAGTTCGATATTCTAATTTTGCGGATATTTATTCCGTCCAGAAGTATTTCCCCTTTCTGAATGTCGTAATTTCTGCAAAGAAGAGACAGAATAGTCGTTTTGCCCGAACCCGTTGAACCGACGAACGCAACCGTTTCGCCCGCTTTCACTTTAAACGAAACGTCCTTTAACACCCATTCGTCGGGAACATAGGAAAACCACACGTTTTTAAATTCGATTTCGCCTTTTACTTCATCTATTTCGATTGCGTCTTCCTCATCGGTAATTTCGGGCTTGATATCCATGATCGTGAATATTTTTTCGGACGACGCAAACGCCGACTGAAGGACATTAAACTGTTCCGCCAGGTTCTGTATAGGGTTAAAAAACTTGCTTATATACATGTAAAACGCGACGATGATCGGTCCCGTTATGGTCTGCCCCAAAAACGACGAACCCTCGAGATAGCCTTTAGACCCGAGATAAAACAGGCAAAGAACGGACGAAACGTACAACATATACACCGTCGGACGGAATATTCCGAATACGAAAATTTCCGACAATCTCGCCTTTGCGAGTTTTCCGTTCTTCTCTTCGAATTCTTCCTGTTTTTTCTCCTCGCGATTGAAAATCTGAATAATCTTCATACCCGAAAGATTTTCGGATAAAAACGTATTTACGCCCGTCGTTCCGTCTTTAACCTTACGATATGCCATACGGGAAAACTTTCTGAAAATCACCGTAAAAAGAACGATGAACGGCGCAAAACAAAGCACCATAAGGGTCAACTCGTAATTAAGGCAGAACATGGCCGCCACAACGCCGATTATCAGAAAAAAGTTTTTCGTAAGGTTGACGAGTACGTTTGTAAAAAGCATCGACAAAGCGTTGGTATCGTTCATAACCCTCGTCACGAGCGTTCCCACGGGAATAGCGTTGAGCTGCGCCTGAGACAAACTCTCTATATGCGTAAACAATTCCTCGCGGATATTCGAAAGAATTCTCTGCCCCGTCTTTTGCAGAATAATAGCCTGAACGTAAGAGCTGACGAGCGAGAAAATCAGAATACCCGCATATATCGCAACTCTTGCAAAAAGCGCCGAAAGAGCAAATTCGCCCTGAATAAGCTTTTCGATATCGGAAATCAAAAGAGGCGACAAAACGTCGTATGCTATCGAAAAAATCATAAGCAGACCGACGACGGAAAAACTTCGCCAAAACGGCGCGGCATACTTCATAAGTCTGCCTATAAGTTCTTTATCGCTCATTTTTCTATTGAATCCGATAGCGGTCTTTTTGTCTTTTATGCTCAAAAAAGCAGCGAGAAACAATATCGAAAAAACGCCGATTATCGCGCCGACCACGATGAGAGGATAATAGTATCTCATAACATTCCTCCCTCCTTGTTTTTCTCGTCTTCGAGGCGTTGAAGCTCCACTGTTTTACGATATTCTTCGCACGAAACCATTAGTTCGTCATGCGTGCCTATCGCCGCCACCGCTCCGTCTTCGAGATAAATAATTTTATCCATTCCCTTAACCGTCGAGATTCTGTGAGCGATAAGTATCGTCGTTTTGCCTTTTCTCGTCTCTTTAAGGTTTTCGAGAATAACCTTTTCGGTTTCGGTATCGACGGCGGAAACCGAATCGTCCAGAATAAGAATGGGCGCATTTTTAATGATTGCTCTCGCTATCGATATCCTTTGTTTCTGCCCGCCCGAAACGGTAACGCCCCTTTCGCCGAGCATCGTTTCGTACCCGTCGCGGAACTTGATTATATTGTCGTCAACGTCGGATATTTGCGCGGCTTTTACTATCTCCTCGTCGGTTAAATCGTCCGAAGCGAAAGAAATATTGTTTTTTATCGTGTCGCCGAACAAAAAATTATCCTGCGGAACATACGAAGCGTTATGCCTTACGGATTCGATCGTAAGATCGTTTACGTCCTTTCCGTCAATGAAAAGCGTTCCGTCCGGAACGTTGTATGTGCGCAGAATAAGGTCGGCAATCGTGGTTTTTCCCGCTCCCGTTCTCCCCGCCAGACCAACGCTTTCGCCCGCATTGATTTTAAACGAAACGTCTTTAAGCACAACGACTTCGGAATCGGGATATGTAAAATCAAGATGTTTAAACTCTATATCGCCTTTGGCGTTGCCGAGTTTTACCGCACCTTCTCTGTCCTTCACGTCCTGCGGGGAATCGAGAAGATCGCTTATGCGCTTAAGCGACGCCTGCCCCCTCGACCTCATTCCGATAAGCTCGGAAATTGCCATAACGGGCCATACGATTGCCGTAAAATACCCTATAAATTCGACAAGTTCACCCGCATTGAACGAACCTTTGAAAACGAGATATCCGCCGAATCCGAGAATTACGCATACAACCGACTCGACAAACAGCGTTATCGTTATATTCAGCATCGTTGAAGCTTTAACGAAATCGACGTTCACCTCCTCGTTTGTTTTATTTAATTTTTTAAACGCCGCAAGCTCCTTCGCTTCTTTTACAAACGCTTTGATAACCGTTATCCCCGAAAAATTCTCCTGAGAAAAATCGGAAAGCACGGAATAAGATTCCTGCCTTAAATCCCACTTTTTTTCCATATATCCGCCGATAACCGTTGCCGCGATAAGCATAAAAACGAGCGGAATAATCGAAAAAAGCGCGAGAACGGGCTTTAACGTTACCATTTTATAAAACGATAGCCCGCCGAGAAGCAACGCGTCGAAAAACATCATCACGCCCCACCCGAAGCAATCCTGAACGGTTTCGAGATCGTTTGTGAAAAGAGACATAAGGTTTCCGACTTTGTTTTTCTGATAAAAGCTTGCCGAGAGAATTTTACATCTCGCAAACATTTGCGATCTCAGATTCTGTTCGACTTTAACTCCCGCGCCGAAAAAACAAATACGCCATAAAAATCTTCCGACAACCATTATCAGAATTATAATAATTATCGGAAAGCATATTTTGTCGAGAACGAAATCCATATCGAAAACGACCGTTTCGCCGTTTATTACGTTTCCGCCGTTTGCTATACCGTTTATAATGTATTTATAAAGCTCGGGGATTTTAAGCTGAACATAATCTACCGCAACAAGCGACAGAAGCCCCAAAAGCAAAATCAACCCGTACTTTATATAGTATTTGTTTATATATTTGCCAAAAATCATAATATTGCAATCCTGAAAAGTGTTTGCTTCTATTTTAACATAACGGAACCGTTTTTCAAAACGAAAACGACTCAACTCGTATCATATTTAATTATATCAGCTATAACAAATCAATAATCGTACTTCTTTTTCAGCGCGACGAGAAAGGTAATCGACGTTATTACGGCAAAAATTTCCGTCGTGAAAGTCGCAAACCACACCCCTTCCGTACCTAATATCGCAGGCAATAAAAAAACAAACGTAATCTGAAACACCAACGCGCGCATAAACGACAAAATCGCGGAAACGAGACCGTTGTTAAGCGCGGTGAAAAAACCCGACGAGAAAATATTGATTCCCGAAAACAGAAACACAAACGAGAACATTCTGAATGCGTGAACGGTAAGGTTGAATAACTCTTTATCGTATCCGACGAAAATATGTGCGAGCGGAACGGCAAGAACCTCGGCGAGAAACGTTAAAGCAACACCCGCGACAGACATTGAAGTTACGCCCTTTTTAAACATATTTTTCAGTTCTTTGGTATTTCTCGCACCGTAATTATAGGCAACCACAGGTGCCGAGCCTATCGAATATCCTATCTCTATCCCGAGAAATATAAGCTGGACATACATCAGAACGCCGTATGCCGAAACGCCGTTTTCGCCGTAAAACTTCATGAGCTGCAAATTATAAAGCATGCTTACGATTGACGACGATATATTCGTTAAAAGCTCCGACGAACCGTTCGCGCATGCCCCGAGAATCGGTTTTATTTCGATTTTCGTTTTTGAAAATTTAAGCGCGCTAGTGTTCGGGCGAAGAAAGTAAACGAGCGGGATAATTCCGCCGACCATTTGTCCTATTCCCGTAGCAACCGCCGCGCCGACTATTCCCCACTTGAACACGACGATGAACAATGCGTCTAAAAGCGCGTTTGTACAACCGGCGATAATCGTTACGATAAGCCCTAAGCGAGGCTTTTCCGCAGCGGCAAGAAAACTCTGGAAAATGTTCTGCAACATAAAAAACGTCGTGAAAGATATTACGATCGTTCCGTACTGCACGCAGTAACCGGTCAATTCCTCGGTTGCATCGAGTAAAACGCAAATCGGACGAATAAGCGATATTCCGACGGTCGTGAGGGTTAAACCTAAAATAATAGCAAACATTATAAGCATCGTAAAATACTTATGCGCTTTGTCGATATCGCCTTCTCCGATCGTTTTTGAAACAAGCGCGGTTCCGCCCGTTCCTATCATAAAACCCATCCCGCCTAATATCATAATAAACGGATAAATGAAGTTTATTGCCGCAAAAGGGGTTTTGCCCGCAAAATTAGAAATAAAGAAACCGTCTATAACGCAGTAAATCGACGTCACGACCATCATAAAAACAGACGGCAAAACGAATTTGAACAGTTTTTTATATGTAAAATGATCCGATAAAAGTATTTTTTGAGCCATAAATTTTTTATGTACGTAAAAAAACGAGCCTATTACTTCGATTCATCAAAGCGACTCGAGATAGGTCACGATGTCTCCAACCGTCTCGAACGTTGCGAGTTTTTCGTCGGGAATGGTTATTCCGCTTTCCTCTTCGAGCGTCATGAGAAGCTGAAGTATATCGATGGAATCCGCGCCGAGGTCGCCTTTTATCGATGCCTCGGGCGTTACTTTGCTTTCGTCTACGTTAAGTTCGTCAACCAATATTTTTTTTACTTTTTCAAACATAATTTTTCTCCTGTTGTTTTTTAAATTATTTAGCCATTTTATAGGCTTGTTCTATACATTTTTCAACCGCCGTGCCGTTGCTCGAACCGTGACCTTTAACGATAACTTTTTCAAGCCCCAGCAAAACGCTTCCGCCGTAGTTTCTGTAATCCATAAACTTCTTTTCTTTTTTAAACATTTTAAGCATAAACAATGCCCCTATTTTGTTTAAAAAGGATGAATTTATGTCTTTTTTGAGCATTTTAAGCATTTCGAGGCATGCGCCCTCCGTGCTTTTTATAAGGACGTTTCCGGAAAAACCGTCGCATACGACAAGATCGTATTTCCCCGACAATAAATCTCTGCTCTCCATATTTCCTACGAAGTTTATTTCTTTATCGTCTTTTAAAAGTCCGAATGCCGCTCTCCTTAAATCGTCGCCTTTCTCTTCTTCCGTACCGACGTTTAAAAGCGCGACCCGCGGATTTTCAACCCCGTATACGTTACGAAGATATTCGCTTCCGAGATGCGCGTATTGTTTTAATTGTTCGGGCGTTGTTTCGATATTTGCGCCGCTGTCGCATACGCCGACGATTTTTCCGTTCATCGTGGGAAGAATGGGGCAAAACGGCGGACGCCTTACGCCCTCTCTTCTGCCTATTCTTAAAATCGACGTTCCTACAAGTACGCCCGTTGCTCCGCATGACACGAAAGCCTTGATCTCGTCGTTTTCGCGCATATCTCTGATAGCCTTTATCATCGAAGAATTCTGTTTCATTCTTATCGCGTCTATCGGTTTATCGTTACCGCCGACGGCTTCGGGGGCGTTTACGATTTCAAGCCTGTCCTTCGGATAATCGACGTCCTTCAGACATTTTTGTATTTCGTTTTCGTCTCCGTAAAGAACGATTGTTATATCCTCGAATTTTTTCAAAGCGGAGACAGCTCCTTCGACGTTTGCGCCGGGGCTGTGATCTCCGCCGATACAATCAACGGCAATTTTAATCACTTTTCTTCTCCAATGTTTTTACGTATGCTCTGCGTCGTTTGTGACGCTCGCCTTTAAATCTCTTCCACAAGTTCTGAACGGCGTGATTGTCTTCGAGATTTAAATTGGTTTCGGCATATTTCACTCCGTCTTGTTTTAAAAGATCTATAATTCCTTCCGCCAGAATAGCCGTAACTCCGCAATTAAGATAGTCGGCTCTGACCGCAATCAAACCGAGATCGACGATTTCAGGCTTCTTTATCGCTTTCAGCACCTTTAAAAGAGCGGGAACGGTAAGTTTTCCGCCCGATTTTTGCAATGCTTTTCCTATAGACGGAAAACACAAACCGAGACAGACTATTTCGTCTTTTTCGTTGAGAACGACCGTAACGTGCTTTATGTCGATGACCAGCTTAAAATTCACCATAAGCATCTTCTTCATCGAATCGGAAAACGGTACCGTACCGTAAAGATCTTTATACGCATCGTCGAGCAGATCGAAAAAACCGTCCGCATATTTATGGATAAATTCTTTTATGTTTTTACACTTCGGAAGCCTTAGCCCGTATCTGTTCTTCACAAAGGCGGACATCTTTTTTATGTTTTCGATATCTTTTTCTTCGGGAAGAAAAATTTTCGATTCAACCCAATCGACTTCCTTTTTATAACCGCATGCCTCTATCAGCCTGCCGTAATATTCGGCGTTATACTGTTCTTCGAAAGTGGAAAGTTCATCGAAGCCTTCTATCAAAAGACCTTCTCTTTCAAGATCGGAATATCCTAACGGACCGCAAATCGTATCCATGCCGTTTTTAGCGGCATATTCCTCAATCGCGCCGAAAAGAGCCTTTGCGACTTCTTCGTTGTCTATGCAATCGAACCTCGTGAAACGAACTCTTCTTTCGTTATTCTTTTCGTTTGCGGCTTTCTGGATTATCGCAGATATGCGCCCTACTGTTTTTCCGTCTTTTTCGGCGAGAAAGAAAGCCGACTCGCAAGTATCGTTATAAGCGAATTTTTTTGTAAACATCTTCTTTTCGTCCGCGTATAACGGAGGAACGAAATTCGGATTGTCCTTATACATTCTCAAAGGAAAATTTAAAAATTCCTTTCTGTCTTTTCTGTTTTTAACCTCGATAATTTTTATCATACATCGATTCTCCTCTCTCTCCGTATCGATGTTAAACAAAGAACAATAAAATAATCAGTTTTCTCTGCGTTTTGAATGGAAAGATATTCCCACGCCGTTGGGTCCGCAATGGCTTCCCGCGGTGGGATTTGTCGTTATAACCTCGATATCGATATCTTTTCCGTATTTTTCTTTCACTTTGTCGGCAAGTTCGTTTGCCATGTCGGGCGCGTCGGTGTGACCTATGATAATTCTGTGTTTCGTAACGTCGTCGCCGAGTTCATCGACATATTTTAAAAGCCTTGCAATCGCGTTTGCTCTGCCGCGTTCTTTGCCGATGCTGAGCATCTTGCCTTCGGCGTTCATATAAATTATCGGTCTTATGCCGAGAAGCGTACCCATGGTTGCGGAAAATCCGCTTACTCTTCCGCTTCTGCGGAAAAACTTAAGATCGTCGGCAAAGAAATATTGCGAAAAACACAACACTTCTTTATCCGCCCATGCGATTATTTCTTCGGGAGACGCCCCGCGCTTATACATATCGCCGATTTCCTTGGCGATATTATAACTTATTATCGTTATACCCTTGGTATCGACAGGATAAAATTTCCTTTCGGGAAATTCTTTTTTCAGTTCCGCAACGGCTTCGTCCATCGCGTCGAATGTTCCGCTCATCGCCCTTGAAAAATGTACGTACATTACGTCGTTGCCTTTTTCGAATTCGGGACGGAAATAATTTTTATATTTTTCAACCGACACTCCGCTGGTTGTCGGTATAACTCCGCTGCGAAGCTTATCGTAAAACGGCTTCATTTCGAAAGTGTTTTCGTCTTCATACGGAAAATAGGTTTTTCCGTCAATCGAGAATGGCATGCTTATGAGCTTAAACCCATACTCCGCAACAATCTCAGGTGTAAAATCGCAATCGCTATCTACAAAAACAGTATACATTTCATACCTCTGACATTAAATTTTCATTCAAGAACAAACATGTAATCGAAAACGGGCTGCCCCCCGTCAACAGTTATAACCTCGGTTTCGGAGTTTTGCGCCGTTATATAATCGACAAGACGCGCGGCGTCGTTTTCGTTCGCGTCTTCGCCGATAAACATAAGAACCAACCCGTGGTTTTTGATATTTATTTTATCGAGAAGCTTCTCGGCGGCTTCGTTTATGTCTGCCGAATCCGACATAATATCGTCACCGACAAAACCTATGTAATCGCCGCTTTTAACTTCGACGCCGTTCTTTTCGGTGCTTCTAGTTGCCTTGGATACGCACGCCGTAACAACCTCTTTTACCGATTCGTTTATACCGTCGATGATATCTTCCGTTTTTCCGTCGGTTTCCATCATAGATATTGCGACGTATCCCTCGCCGATCGTTTTTGTATTTATAACAATAATTTCGCTTTCGGTATATAATTTAGCCGCCTGCTCCGCCGTTAAAATGACGTTCCCGTTATTCGGGAAAACGAAAATTCTTTCGGCGTTAACCTTATCGAAAGCTTCGATAAGATCTTTTGCCGACGGATTCATGCTCTGCCCGCCGTCGACAATCTCGTCTGTTCCGAGGGATAAAAACGTCTCTTTTATACCTTTCCCCGCCGCAACGGCAACGATTCCCGTTTTCTTTCTTTTCTTTTTTGCATGCAGATTGCGAGCGGAATTTTCGGCGAGCCTTGCCTGGGCGTTATCTCCCTTTTCGACGGCTTCGCTGTGCTGTAAGGTCATGTTTTCAATCTTCAAAGTCAGAAACTCGCCGAATTTCTGACAGTATTGCAATATCCCGCCGGGATTTTTCGTGTGTACGTGAACTTTGACGATGCTTCCGTCCTTAAAGCATACGACCGAATCGCCTACGCTGTTAAGATAATCCGTCAAAGCCGCCGCGTCGAAAAACTCCACGTCTGTTTTCGAGCGCTGCAACCTTAACAGAAACTCCGTGCAATATCCGAATTCGAGAACGCTGTTTTCATCAAAAAGCGAAAAATCGAGCGGCTCGGCGACATGTTGTTTATCCGTTTTATAAAAGTCGTCATAAGAAAAGTTGTCGTCCTTTTCCAAGG
>ENA-ORRN01000289-ORRN01000289.1-human-gut-metagenome-genome-assembly--contig:-NODE-289-length-41405-cov-6.400484_pt1 | contig 41405 bp, 35 predicted proteins | sample MGYA00242174_ERZ509132 | MGnify/ENA primary metagenome ERZ509132 (study PRJEB26280, sample SAMEA2338671) | human gut metagenome | biome: human gut; feature: human-associated habitat; material: faeces... | reverse complement strand
ACAATTCTGCATTTTGCCATCCATATTGTTTGGAGGGCAAATGTAATATGCACCTATCGGAAATCTGGCATAGCAAGAAAAACGACTGTCGCTTATCCCGAACTCAGGTTTATAGGGATTTTCCCTCCCACTTTAGGGAAAAACCCTTTGGCAGCACCGGGAATTGTTGTTTCTTTGCACCAGAGAAAAGAACATTACGAACATAAAACACAATGATCATGAAAAGGTTTATATTATCAATGGCATTGCTTCTCACCGTGGCACTATCCACAATGGCGATGAGCTACGAGCAGGCAAGGGACAGAGCACTCTTCCTGACCGACAAGATGGCTTACGAGCTGAACCTGAACGATGAGCAGTATGAGGCAGCATACGAGGTGAACCTCGACTATCTGATGAGCATAAGCACCTATGATGACCTCTACGGCACATACTGGACGAGAAGAAACATGGATCTCAGCTATATCCTCTTCGACTGGCAGTATAACGCCTTCTGCTCAGCGGCATATTTCTACCGTCCGCTTATATGGACCGACGGCGTGTGGCGATTCAGCATCTATGCACGCTACCCGAACCGCACATTTTTCTATTTCGGCAGACCGGCATTCTATGCCACATACTACGGCGGACACAGCTGGCACAGAAACGGCGGACGCAGCTGGTATCACGGACGCACCTTCGGACCTCGCCCAGGAGAGAGCCGCTTTGGAATGAGAGACAGATATGACCGTGGCGATTTCCGCGGACAAAGAGGCCATGATCGCAGACATGACAACGGACGCTATGACCGAAACAACAGACGCAACGACAACAACAGCGGACGCTACGACCGAAACAACAGACGCGACGACAACAACAGCGGACGCTATGACCGCGGCAACAACAGACGCGACAACAACAGCGGCTACAGAGGCACTACACCGAGGAGAGGCACCGGCAACGGCACAACGAATCTGAGCAGCTCTCGCACGACAGTGAGCCAAGAGATAGGCAGATCATCAAGGGGCAACAGTTTCAACAACAGCCCGACGAGAATATATCGTCCGGCAGGCGGTTCTTCCCGCCCAGCCAACACCTTCACACCGAGTCGCAGCAGTTCGTCGAACAACAGGTCTGTCAGCAGCGGCAGCAGTTCATCAAGAGGCGGCGGACGTTCCGGTGGCGGTGGAAGATTCGGAAGATAAAAGGATAAAAGAAAGAAGACTTATATCATATATACAACACAAGACTGACTGGAAAGAAGGATAAACATACTATATTAAAGAAACGATAGGTAAAAGGATTTTGAAGCATAAAAGACATCAGGATATATTAAGGTAATGCAGACCTAAGAAAGGAGTGAGGAATCTGATTCTTCGCTCCTTCTGCTTTATTCTTATAATCCCAGACAGAAGGACATAAAAATAGGAGGAAAAATATTTCATCTTCCTCCTACCCTATTGCGAGCCCACCATTACGGGCTGCATATTCACGAAACTCTCAAAGAGAGAATTACTTGTTCAAGAGATATCTCTCTGCCTCAAGCGCAGCCTTACAACCGCTTGCTGCAGCCGTGATGGCCTGACGGTATACTGGGTCGGCAACGTCGCCGGCAACGAACACTCCAGGAATCTTGGTGCGTGGTGTGCCGTCGATGGTCTTGATATAACCCACCTCGTCGGTCTCGAGCCACTCCTTGAATACGTCAGAGTTTGGCTTATGGCCGATAGCGAGGAAGAAACCGTCGATCTGGATGTCAACCTTCTCCTCGTCTGCCTCGCCGCGACGCTTCACGAGATGTGCGCCTTCTACACCGTTCTCACCATAGAGTCCGATGGTGTTGTGCTCAAAGAGCACCTCGATGTTCTCAGCGTTCATCACTCTCTCCTGCATCACCTTAGAGGCTCTGAGGAATGGCTTGCGCACGATGAGATATACCTTCTTTGCCAGACCGGCGAGATAGAGGGCATCCTCACAGGCTGTGTCGCCACCGCCCACAACGGCAACGGTCTTCTTGCGATAGAAGAATCCGTCGCATGTGGCACATGCTGACACTCCCATACCGTTGTATTTCTTCTCGTCGTCAAGTCCGAGATACTTTGCAGACGCTCCAGTGGCGATGATCACGGTGTCCGCCTCAATCTCAACGCCCTCTTCGGTTGTCACCTTGTAGGGAGCCTTGCTGAAGTCCACCTTAGTGATGATGCCGTCGCGGATGTCAGCGCCGAAGCGTTCTGCCTGCTCACGGATGTCGTTCATCATCTGTCCGCCGAGCACTCCTTGAGGATAACCGGGGAAGTTCTCCACCATAGTGGTCTGTGTGAGCTGGCCACCGGTGAGCAGACCACAATATTCAACCGGCTTCAAGTTTGCTCTTGAAGCATAAATAGCAGCAGTGTATCCAGCAGGACCACTACCGATAATCAAGCATTTTACGTGTTCCATATTATAATTTAGTATTTAAAGTCGTTATTCTGTTTTACAACAGTTCTTCTATCTTCTTCTCGACGTTCTCCATATTCTCTGTAGGTTCGAAGCGCTCTACCACCATTCCGTATTTGTTTACAAGGAATTTGGTGAAGTTCCACTTGATGTCTGCCTTTGACTTGTAGTCGGGATCGGCCTGTGAGAGCATCTCGTCGAGAACCTTTGTCAACGGATGGCTTTCGTCCCATCCGGCGAAGCCCTTCTGCGAAGTGAGGAATTTATATAGAGGATCGGCATCAGGACCGTTCACCTTCACCTTCTTGAAGCGTGGGAACTCTGTGCCGAAATTCAATTTGCAGAACTCATGGATAGACTCATCGGTTCCTGGCGCCTGCTGTCCGAACTGGTTGCAGGGGAAGTCGAGGATTTCAAAACCCTGGCTGTGATATTTCTCGTAGAGCTTCTCCAGCTCTTCATACTGTGGAGTGAATCCGCATTTAGTGGCTGTGTTGACAATCAGTAATACCTCGTTGGCATACTCCTTGAGAGCTACCATCTTTCCTTTTCTGTCCTTAACCGAAAAGTCAAATACTGTATTCATTTCTATTCTTGTTTTTTGTTTTAAAATATATTTCCGATTTATAACCTGTTCTTTTGTCAGAATGACGCCTTCTGCCACGGAGCCATTTGCGCCAAGGATATACCCTGCGCATTACAGGTTGAGGAATCCATACCCCTACAGGCTGACAATCCTCTTACCACAGATTGATAATCCACGATTACAGACTTATAATATCTCCTTTGCAGAGGCTTCAGAAGAAGCATTCTCGCCAATCTATTTGCAAAAATAGGCATTTCTGATGAAAAGGCACCAAATAAATGCGGAATATTTGCGATTTTTTATAAACCGAAGTCCATTGTCGCTGCCACTTTCTCTACCTGCGCCTCTGTCTTGTCCGGCAGATTGCAGAAGAAGTCTATCTTGTTGCCAAGTTTGTTCTGCAGTTCGGAGATGGAAACGACATATCCCTTCAGCGCATCGTCGCCATGATATACGTTGGTGTGCTCAAACCAGAAAGCGAGGCCGGAATACACGTTGAGTTTGGCACGCTTCCACACCACGGCAGCATAGAAATACTTCGGAACTATCATCTTGCCGCCGATACGCTGCAGGATATGGTTCTCGCTGTCTATCGTACCGCCCTTGCAGACGAAGAGGGAGTCGCCGGAGGAGAACTTTGTTCCTGACACGAAGTTATACAGGAACTGCTCCATGTTTATCCACAGACCCTTGTACTTATAGTTCTTGTCGCTTCCGTTGAACACCTTGTACTGCGGCTGCATATTGGTGAGATAGAACGTCTGCTTGTTTATGGCAAGGCTGTACAGGCGGTCGTTCGACGGACAGAGATGTCCATGGTCGAATCCAGACCCGTATATCAAATCCTGTCCGTTGCTCTTAGTGTGATAATCGTCAGTTGTCAGGTTTACAACGTCGAAAGGATACTGCATCTCGCCTTCGGCGGCATACCATCGCTGCACATTCTTCTTTATGTTCTGCTTGGTCATCACATAGCATGTCCAGCGGTTTGACTTCAGAGTGCGGTCCCACTCCACACAGTAGTTCACTCCGTCTTTGTCGAACGCCTTGTCGCTCACCCTATAGGCTATGAACTGGCTGTTGCCTCCCTGCAGATGCGGCACTTCGGTTCTTGTCGCGGCGGCATCGGAATAATCAGTGTTTCTGTTTACGTTGGGTTCTTTTGCCGGTGAAGAACCGCCACCATCATTGTCGCTGCCGCATGCCGTGAAGAAAAGGGCAACTGCCGCAGCATACATAGCACGAATAAGAAATCTGTTCTTCATAATGAATTTCATAATGATTTGAATTGTCTTAGTTTTCTTTTCCTCTGGCTGACTGTCGGCAGCAAGAGGATTATTCCCCAAAATGGGTTTAACCCATCTCATAAAACAGCGTAACGCCCGTTTCGGGGGCAAGACAGATTGGGATACAAACAAAAAGTGCGTTCATGCGCATATGCAACTACGCTTGAACACACTTTAATATCTTCCTGAATAATTATATATCTTAGTATATATTATTTGCGGGCTTTTCCATAGCGGCTCATGAACTTGTCCACACGACCTGCGGAGTCAACGAGCTTGCTCTTACCAGTATAGAACGGGTGAGATGTGCTTGAAATTTCGACCTTTACCACTGGGTAAGTCTCTCCTTCAAATTCTACTGTATCGTTAGTCTTGCATGTAGAACGTGTAAGGAACATATCGCCGTTGGACATATCCTTGAATACGACGGGGCGATAGTTTTCTGGATGGATACCTTTTTTCATTTTAATCTAAAATTGTTTGTTTATTTGTTTATTATTTTCGATGCTTTTCAGCATTTGGCTGCAAAGGTAAGGTTTTTTTGTGGAATGGACAAGAAATTTTGGAAAAATGTTGAACCGGCAGGCTAAATGAGGGGGCTACGCCTTTTTTAAGACAAATAGGACGTTTTAGGACTTATAGGACAGATAGGACTTATAGGACAGATAGGACTTATAGGACAAATAGGACAAATACAGCCTTGCTATTAATCCTATAAGTCCTATCTGTCCTATAAGCCCTATTTGTCCTATCTGTCCCATAAAGATTTCTCACTTTCTCACTTCTTCCATCCATTCTGTTGCCGATAAGCAATTCTGCCCCTCGTCATTTCCTCCCTGATTCCACCGTTTTTCAGGAAATCCGCCTTTTGCCTCTCTATCAACAGTCTGAGGAGAGTGTCTGCTTGATGAATCAGTATTATTGCAATATTTGCGATGGTTTCAGCCGAACGGCTCGGAATCTGTTTCATATAAAATTCCGTATCGTTATGTCTTTTACAAATATCCCTCGTCTTTACAGTTCTTTCATCTGATATCCCCCACTGTACCAGTCCGTTTTGCCTGAGATAGTCCTCATAATCCAGCAATAGTTCTTGCAGACTTGCTTTCGCCACATTGGTCAGTTTCAGCTCCGTTTCTCGTGAGGTGGTTGCCGCCGCACTGCCCTCGGCAATATTCTGTCTGCCGCTGCGCGCAGCCTGTATCATCTGGTCTACGGTACGGTCAGTCCTGTCCAAGAATTTGTGTGCGAAATAATATGTGATGTCATATATGCAAGTTGCCTTCTGAAATGCTATCAAATCACGATAGCCTCCTTTCTGCGGAATAAACTCCTTGTCGTTTTCCATTTTAAGTATTGTTAGATTTAGGAGTGCTTAGAAAAATCCCATCATCTGGAGGGATGATGGGATTCTGAATATATAAGGTCAATGTTTTATTTAATGATAACGGTAGAGCCCATTGTCAAAGTGTAATCGTCAATCAACACATCTCCGCCTGGCTTTTTGGCATTCATTACAAGAACACTGTAAGTACCTTCTGTTTCGATTGTGAATGTATATGTGACTTTCACCCATTTCGTGGCTGTTATGTCGTTTACATAGTCACCATATTTATAATCGCTTCCGGTTGGGTTTGCTCCATCTTTCACCGGAACATATCCCGGACGAACAGAGGCACCTGTAGATGTTGCAGCTTTTGCATAGAACGTAACAGTATATTCACCTGGCTTCAGAGTTATCTCCTTGTAACCAAGGCGCTTGTTGGCAGAACTTGATCCACCTACCTTTACAGAATACTTTCCGCTGTGAGCATCTGTACTCTGGCTGAGTGTTGCATTTCCTGCAGAAGAAGCAGTCTTCCAGTTATTTGGCAAACCGTTTGTCCAGTTCTCAAAGTCGCCATTCGAAGCGCTCGCATCACCGGTAGTGCCGCCTTCAGAACCGCTGCCACCGTTGCTCTTGAGCGAAACGAGATAAGCCTTGTCCTTAACGGTCTCTGGGGTGTTGCCCATATAGTTGACAACCTTGCCGCATACTACCACTTCGTCACCGACATTGAGAGTTGCGCCTGAGGTGTATTTCTCATTGTTCAGATAAAGAGCACGGAACACATAGAACTGATTGTCTGCCTTGCCATCGTCTGAGATGTAGAATGTGGCATTGCCAAACTGGGTGCCATACTGCTCCTTGACTGAAACCACCTTTCCCTTGATATATACGTCCTTGTCTGACTCCACGCCGGCAGCGAGAGACGATGCATACTGGTTTGCAGCCACGCTGTTGAATGGGTTTGCCTTTGTACCGTCGCCGGTTGGCTGGCCTGCTGCCGGCTGGTCTGAACCGCCGCCACCGTTGCCATTGATTGAAACGATATAGTTTCCGGTTGTGAATTCCTTTGTTCCGTTGTAGTTCACGAGCTTACCGCATATCACTACCTCATCGCCAGGCTTGAGGGCGTCCTCGCCAGAGAACTTGGTTCGGTTTGGTCCTGCATATCCGTTGAAAACGAGGAACTGGTTTGTTGCTGTACCATCGTCGGAGATGTAGTATTTGAGACTGCCGTAGCTCGGGTCGAAACTGCCAGACTGTACTGACACTACCTTACCCTTTACATAGACGTCCTTGTCCTCGGCACCACCATTGTCAATATACTTGATGGCAGCAGCCACGTTGTACGGATCAGCCTGTGTACCAGTACCTGCCGGTTCCATTTCCGGACTTGAAGGTTCATCAGGTGTTACGTCCGGCATTTCATACGGTGCAGGAACGTCTTCACAGCTTGTCAGCGATGCGAATGAAAATGTCAGGGCAGCCATCGCCATTACTGAATATAATATCTTTTTCATTGTATTTCTTTTTTATATTTTGTTACATTTTATTGAATTCTCAGCCTTGCTTATTTCACCTCCTCGATGTCGCTGTCTGAACGAAGGAGAATCTGCCAGGTGTAGCCATATTTTGAAGGATTTGTGGCGTATACGGTGAAGATACCGGTGAGGTTCACCTTTCCCGTAGGCATCGCCTTGGCAGCGAAGTCGGCGTATGTGCTGCTGCGCACTACCATCAGACTCTGTGCCTTGCCGTTGATTTTCACCGTGCGGCTCACTCCGTTTCCGGCGTCCTTGTCAGCCTCCGGCGCCCATGCCAGTTTGCCGTCAGCCTTGTCCATCTCCACGTTTTCCAGTGTCATCAGCTTTCCACGATGAGATTTCACGTATGCCACGTCTTTCAGCTTTGACACATCGAATTTCTCAGGCACCACCTTTGAAGCGTCTGCCGCACCGAGAATCTTGAAGTGCTCATTCCACACGTTGATGTTCATACGGCTTGGGAATGTCCTGCCGCTGGTATTCGTATATGGCACACCAATCTGCACGTTGTTGCCATAGATGCCGATATAGAGTCCCTTGAGGTTTACGAGGATTTCCTGTCCTACAGGCAGGAATCCGAAGAGTCCGCCCTTCTGTATGCAGATGAGGAGTCCCTCTCCGCTCTCGTCCTGCACGGCAATCTGGTTGTAGATGTTTCCCTGAATGTCGTTTCCGGTCACACGCACCTTCAACTGCCAGTCTTCCGTGATGCGCACGGTGTCGTTTGCCTGTGATGAGGGGATGAGGTCTACTGTCTTTGCCTTCAGTTCTTTTATGGATATCATCTTGGCATCGTCCTCCACGATGTCGTTGTTGCCATATGGAGCCACCTCGCCGGTCGGGTCGTTCCAGTCATCGTCCATGCAAGAAGTGGCAAGTCCGCCGAGGAGCATTGCCGCAACGAGGAATTTTATATATTTCGTCTTTTTCATTGTCATGAGAGTTTTTTAGAATTTATACGCGATATTGAGGAGTCCGTTGGTGCCATAGGCATAGAACTTCATTGGATTCTTAGAGAACTTGTATGCACGTGTCGTTGCCGTTCCGTCGGCCTTCGGTGTGCTGTAGTCGCTTCTGCTCTGTTCGTATCCTCCGGTCACGATGTTGGTATTGTTCAGGATGTTCGTCACGGTGAGGTTGATTGAGAGCGATCCGCGCTTCAGGTATATGCTTCTTCCGATAGAGCCGTCTATCATGAATCCGCCGTGTCCCTTAGCCTGTGAGAGTTTGCTGCGCACCGGCTGGTTGTTTAGGATGTCGCCACGCACCTTGCATGCTGACTCATATCTGTAGTTAGGAGAGTATGAGAGATAGATGCGGTCGTAGTAGTTGGCATTGAGGTCGATGAACCATCCGCCGCTGTGATAGCTGAGTCCGAGGCTTGCTGCCGTGAGCGGTGTGCCGTTGTCGCGCATACCTTTATTATATATATGGTCTTCAACGAGTCCGTCTGCCACATCACCATATACCACGGCATTCTGCGAGCGCATATACTCGAGATTGGCGTCGTTGAGAATCTTGGCGTCGCTTATCTGTCCGACGAGTTTTACGTCGAAGGCGCTTGTAACACGGAATTTCAATCCTGCCTCAACGCCATAGTATGCCTTCTTCATGTTTGTGAGCGACACGTATGTGAATGAGTTCACGTCGTCCATATAGAAGTTCTGCCAGTCGCTCACGTTGGTGAGGTAGCTGTAGTATGCGTTGATGTTGGCGTGCAGCCAAGAGGTCTGGAACTGGTATCCGATTTCTGAACTGAACACGCGCTCGTTCTTGAGGTTGCGCACGAAGTCGTTGTTTATCTCCGGTGATATGAAGGCCGCCTTTGCCTGAGGTGCACGGTGCTCATATCCGAGTCCGAGGGTAAAGGTGTTGCCACGGCCCAGATTAACGTTGGCTCCGAATTTCATTCCGCCGTCAATGAACTGTGCCGTGTGGCTCTTGCCGTAAGAGTTGTCCTTGGCGAGACCGTTGCGCATCTTTCCGTCGCGCTGCATGGATGTATATCCCAGTTTACCGGCGATTACATAGTGCAGGTTGCCGAAGTTCTCCGAGTAGCTCGTCCACAGTTTGCCGTTGTTCACGAGCAGGTTGTAGTTGTAACCGAACTTGTCGTCTTTTCCCACGAGGCCGTTGCGGTTGTTGAGGTCATACTGCACCTCATCGGCATCTGGCGAATAGGTGCCGATGGCATAGGTGTTCACGTTGTGGAATGTCGTTGCTCCGAGCATATCCTCCATCGTCTGGTAGTGCATGCCCTTGTTGGTAGCTCCCACAATGCCGATGTTCCATGCCTTGTCTTTGTCTATCTGCTTGTTGAAAGTTGAAGCCAATGCGATTGTCAGCGCATCATTGTGCTTTGCCTGCAGATAATACATGGCATCCTGTCCCTGTGCCGATGCCTGTTTGTTGGCATAATACAGCTGGTCCCAGTTTATCTGGCGGTTTGCCTTAGGTCCGCTCCAGAAATCGTATGCCGACTGCCAGTTGGCGAGCGCATCGCTGTTCCGGTATGAGGTATTGGTGTCGTCCCATACATCGAAATAGCTGCTCGGCATATTCTTCCAGTAGTTTGGATGAGGGTTGTCGGCGTTGTTGTAGTTCAGCTTCGTGCTCTTATACATGCTGTACTTGCCCATGAGCGAAGTCGTCAGCTTGTCGTTGTCGGAGATTTTCCAGTCCCATGTGAGCAGAGCTGTCGGCGCAAAGTCGTTGACTACTCGTGAGTTGCGCTTTTTGCCGTTCTGGTATCCCCAGTATGGGTTGTAGTATCTGTCGTTTGCCATCCAGTACATCTCGTCAGTACCGGCTCCCTGAGAGGCGCGCTCCGTAGGGTTGCCCCATGTGGTGAGCGAGAGGGAGTGGCTTCCATCGCCGAACACCTTCTGCACTCCGAGGAAGTAAGAGAGGGAGTTATAGAACGTCCCCTCCACGTATCCTTCGTTCGCCCAGCGGTATGTGAGGTTTCCTGAGAATGCCCAACCACGGTTGCTGAGTCCGGTATTGAAGGTGTACATGCCTCTGAGCGTATAACTGCGATTGGCTCCGGAGAGCGTTATCCTGTGGCCTGCCGGCATGCTTGCCGGACGGAAGTTATAGTTGTTTGAACCTGCCATCCCCGTCATGGCAAAATTGTTGGTTTCAAACGGAAGGGCGAACTCCTGGTTCTTTGTCTGCTGGTTGAGTCCGCCAACGAGGGAATAGCGGAACTGCCCCGTCTCCATGTCGTTCATCGGCAGTCCGTTGATATAAACATCGTTATACTTCTGGTCGAACGCACGATAACGGAAACGCACCGGCGAGAATAGGAATCCCACCTCACTCGCATACATGTTGGAGTTGGAATTGACGATGGTAACGTTCTGCGACATATCATCGTCTTCTCCGAGCTGTGCCTCCGTAAACGTGAAAGCCGACTCGCTGAGAGCGGCGCCACGCTGTCCTATGGAGTCAGTACCTACTGTCTGGGCCTGGGCCATAGAAGCGGAGCACAATGCCATCACGGCTAATTTCAGATTCTTCTGCTTCATAAATAAGTGTTATGTTTGTATGCCACAAAGTTAACGCTTTTTTGACTAAGCGACAAACATTACAAGATAAAAATACGGGATGTTACAAACATTTAATATCGCAATGCCAAAATAATGGAAAATAATTCATACCTTTGTCTTTGGTTACAAAGACGTGGATAATTGTCAGACAGGCAGTATAGAAAAACAAAATATTTAAAACAATATGAAAATGAAAAGAATCAGTTTCTTGCTGATATTAGCGCTGTGCATGGTGTCTATCGGCGCAATGTCGCAAAATGAGAAAAAGTATTTGTGCTACGGAGTGGGATTCTACAACCAGGAGAATCTCTTCGATACTTGCCACGACGAGGGCAAAAGAGACTACGACTTCCTTCCTACGGGGTCTTACCGCTGGAATGGGCTGAAATATTCTCACAAGCTGAAGAACATGGCGAGGGCTCTTGCCGACATGGGCACCGACGTGCTGCCTAAGAACGTGGGATGCGCCGTGATTGGACTGAGCGAGGTGGAGAACAGCAAGGCGCTCGACGACCTCACGGCACAGGAACCGCTGAAGGCACGTGGCTATAAATACGTACATATAGAGGGTCCGGACCGCCGTGGCATCGACTGTGCGCTGCTCTACAATCCGCAGCTCTTCAAGGTTTGGAACACGAAGCTCGTGCCATACGTGCAGGAACTGGAGAAGGACAGTGCGTTTCTGACTCGCGGATTCCTGACCGTGAGCGGAGAGATGGCCGGCGAGCATGTGGCATTCGTGGTGTGTCACTGGCCGAGCCGGGCGGCTAAACCTTTCTATCGTGAATCGGGCGGCCGCCAGGTGAGAGCGCTGAAGGACTCGCTGCTCAGAGAAGACCCGAAGGTGAAGGTATTCGTGATGGGCGACATGAACGACGACCCCACAAACGCCAGCATGACGGAGGCTCTGGGATGCAAACCAGACATCGACGAGGTGGGCAAAGGCGAGATGTATAACCCATGGTACAACATACTGGTGAAAGAGGGATTGGGAACATTGACCTATGGCGGTTCGTGGAACCTCTTCGACCAGATTGTAATGACTCCTAACCTGCTGAACAAAAAGGGAGCAAAGGATTTCTCTACACTGAAATTCTTCAAGAACCAGATTTTCCGCCGCGACTACCTGTTCCAGACCGAAGGGAAATACAAGGGTGCTCCAAAGCGTACTCATGCCGGCGGCGTATGGCTCGACGGATACAGCGACCACCTGCCGGTAGTCGTGTATCTGGTGAAAGAGCAGAAATAGGGATATGGAATAGATCTTAATTTGAGGGAACCAAGGCAAAATGGGTAATACCGAGGTTCAAGACTATATCACAGTAAGTCTTTATGAAATCAAACGAAGAAACTGAAAGCAAAACAAGCCTGTCCACTACCATGGGGAAGAACGGAGGGACTGGCGGATTGGCGGGTGCCGACACCGGGGCATCATCCGCCAACATTCCTGTAGAATGCCATCCACTCGAGCCTTTCCTGCCCAAGAATGCCTGGCTGCTGATGCTTGGAAGTTTTCCGCCATCAAAACAGCGATGGAGCATGGATTTCTTCTATCCTAACTTCATAAACGACATGTGGAGAATCTTTGGGCTACTGTTTTTCGACGACAAAGACCATTTCGTGGACACGGAGAGGAAGAGATTCAGAAAAGAGCAGATAGTGGAATTCCTCACCAAAGAGGGCGTGGCGCTATACGACACGGCGTGTGCCGTGAGACGCACGAAGAACACGGCTTCAGACAAGGATCTGGAGATTGTGACACCAACTGATCTCGACTCGCTTCTGGAAAGACTCCCCCACTGCACCACGGTGGTGACGACAGGAGAGAAGGCCACTACGGTATTCGCCACGCATTTCGGCTGCCCCGTCCCTAAAGTTGGCACATCGGTGGAGTTTCTGAACAACGGCAAGAGGATGACTCTCTTCCGCATGCCAAGCAGTTCGAGAGCCTACCCCATGAAACTGGAGAAGAAAGCGGAACAATACCGCAAGGTCCTGATAAGAAAATAGCAAACATCAAAACAGAATATATGACAATAATCGGCATAGCTGGTGGTACGGGCTCTGGCAAGACCACCGTGGTAAAGAAAATCGTGGAAGCTCTGCCTCCACACTATGTTGCGGTGGTACCGCTTGACTCATATTACAACGATACGACGAAGATGACGGAGGAGGAACGACATGCCATAAACTTCGACCATCCCGACGCCTTCGACTGGAAACTGCTCATCAAGCAGGTGAACGAACTGCGCAAGGGAAACGCCATCGAACAGCCCACATACTCGTATATCAAATGCAACCGTCTGCCTGAGACCATCCATGTGGAACCAAAGCCTGTGATAATCATCGAGGGCATCATGACGCTGCTGAACAAGAAGCTGAGAGACATGATGGACCTGAAGATATTCGTTGACGCCGACTCCGACGAGCGACTGATACGCAACATACAAAGGGACATCGTGGAGCGTGGACGCGACGTGAAAATGGTGGTAGACCGTTATCTCGAAGTGCTGAAACCTATGCACGAGCAGTTCATTGAACCCACAAAGAGGTATGCCGACGTAATCATCCCTCAGGGCGGAGAGAACGTGAAGGGTATCGACATGGTGTGCAAATTCATCGAAAGACTGATGCAACAATAGACACAAACATCAAAACATTTATGAATCAGAAGAAGGTATTTCTACTTGCCTTGATTTCCGCAGCGACACTAAACGCTACGGCTCAAGACAACGACACTTACGACGAACAAGCCACCACGCTACAGAAGAAAGGGGAATTTGAATATTCAGCTGAGGCCCAGGGAAGCTTCTCACACGGCAAGACCCCACTATGGCTGAACGCCAACAAATACGGATTGTCGTCGCTCGACGAGAACAACGGCTACATCAGAGGATCGCTGCAGAGAAACATCGGCAACGACATGGAAAAGAAATGGGGATACGGATTCGGCATTGACGCCGCCGTGCCATTCAACTATACGAGCAACGTGGTATTGCAACAGGCATACGTGGAGGGACGATGGCTGCATGGCACTCTCTCCATAGGAGCAAAGGAAAGGCCGATGAACCTGAAGGACAACAGGCTCAGCAGCGGTTCGCAGACTTTGGGCATAAACGCCCGCCCCGTGCCACAGGTGAGGTTGGCGCTCGAAGACTACTGGAAGGTGCCGTTCACTGGCGGATGGGTGCAGCTGAAAGGTCATGTGGCTTACGGAATAATGACCGACGACTCATGGCAGCACGAATTCACCAGCAAGCGGAGCAGATATGCCGACAACGTGTTATATCACTCCAAGGCAGGATTTATCAGAATAGGAAGCGACCCGTATATGCACCCTCTCTCGCTGGAACTGGGACTGGAGATGGCATCGCAGTTCGGCGGAAAATCGTATCAGCCTAACGGTGACGGAACAGTGTCGGTGATAAACGGTAACACGAGTCTGAAAGGTTATTGGAACGCTTTCGTGCCGGGAGGCAAAGACATCACCGATGGCGAAAACTACAAAAATGCAGAAGGCAACCAGCTGGGCAGCTGGATGATGCGACTGAACTTGGAGAAAGACCTTTGGAAAGCGGGACTCTACGTAGACAAATTCTTTGAAGACCACTCGGCGATGTTCCAACTCGACTACGATGGTTACGGAAGCGGTGAGGAATGGCAGGTGAAGAAGAAGAGACGCTACGTGCTCTACGACTTCAAAGACTGGATGATAGGTTTCGACCTCAACATGAAATACGGTACATGGCTGAGAAACATCGTGGTGGAATATATCTACACAAAATATCAAAGCGGACCTATATACCACGACCATACGACGACTATTCCCGACCATATCGGCGGCACCGACAATTACTACAACCACAACATCTATCCTGGATGGCAGCACTGGGGACAGGTGATGGGAAACCCTCTCTTCCGCTCGCCAATCTACAACCAGAATGGAAGCATCTTTGTGCAGGACAACCGTTTCATGGCTTTCCATCTGGGATTCGACGGCCGTCCCAGCGACAACACACGATACCGTGTGCTTGCCACTTATCAGGAGGGATTGGGAACCTATGGCAGTCCTTACAACGACTTACGACATAATATCAGTTTCCTCGTTGAGGGTGAATACAAATTCACAAGGTCTCTGCTTCGCAACTGGAGCGTGAAAGGCGGTTATGCCATGGACTTCGGTGGAATACTGGGCAACAACTACGGTTTCCAGCTGACCATCGCCAAGAGGGGCAGTTTCAGCCTGTAGACACTGTCACTATAACTTCACCGATAATCTACAAGGGGAACAAAAAACGAAAAAAGAAAAGAAATGAGAAAGACAATATGCGGCATCCTCATAGCCGCCACAACGATACTTACCACGATGACTCTCGCCTCATGCGACATAGAGACTTCATCGGCTGCCGGAGATTTCAACGGTATGTGGCATTTGACCCGTGTGGACACGCTTGCCACTGGCGGAGTGCTCGACCTGAAGAATGAAAAGTTATTCTGGGCATTCCAAAACAAACTGATGCAGGCGGATGACAAAAACGAGAAACTCGCGAAGATTCTGATGCGCTTCAACCAGACAAACACGCAGCTCACGCTGCACACACCATACGTCTACGACCGCGAAAACGGCGACAAGCCCCTCACCGACTCCACCCTGCTTATACCTTACGGCATAAACAAGACGGAGGAAAAATTCGATGTCGTAACGCTGAAAGGCGGCAAGATGGTTTTGCAGTCGGAAAAGCTGAAACTAACACTGAAGAAATTCTGACGGGAGAAAGGTGAAAGAAGAATTTCAGCATCATACCACCAAAACCGTTTCACGATAGCTTCCTATATCTCAACCTCTGTCCGAAGTCTGAACCAAAAATATTTAGCAGACGCTTCACAAACTGAGTAAATACAAGAAAATAATAGAAGAAATATGCCTGTAACCAATTTCCACCGTTCTTTCGTACTATGTACAGATAATCTTTTTCCTTTTTGTATATAGACGTACTGGTAGCACCGCCTGCACGGAAGCAGGCTATATCGTAGTCAACGTATTTAAACGTTGCCCCATGACGGTAAGCACGCATAAGGAAATCCAAGTCCATTGGATACCTAACATTGATGTCATACATACCGAAACGGCGATAAGCATCCGGAGTTATGAACATTCCCTGATGAGACACATGTCGGAACAAAGGTACAACAGGGAACGTGGTAGACGGCACTTCACGGCATTTGAAACCACTCTGCAGATTTTCCAGTAAGACATTTCCGCAATATATGTCATGCTTACCGTCGAAGGCTCGTGAAATAGCTTCAAGAGCTCCAGGCAACATTATATCGTCAGAATTTATAAAGCATATAACCTCGCCTGTAGCCCTTACGATTCCCTTATTGAAGGCATCACTTATGCCACAATCCTTTTCGGAAACCACTACGCTCAACCTGTTGCGATAGCGTTCGACTATTTCCATAGTAGAGTCGGTTGACGCTCCGTCTATGATTACATAGTCTAGATTGTCATACTCCTGATTCAACACGCTTTTTATTGTATTCTCTATTGTTGCTGCACTATTATAACAAATAGTGACTATACTTATCTTAATTTTGTTCTCCATAATATGTATTATATATCAATATGAGTTAAGCAACAAGGCGACACGAAAGAGTTGTCTTGTAGACCACCTTGCGCAATTCAAGCGATTGTCTATACATAGCAACATACGCTTGTCAAAATGTTTTCTTGCCTCAATGAAATCATTCAATAGGCCAAGGTTTGCGTCGTTCATCAGATGCTTGTAACCAGTCTTAATCTCTATGGCACGCCGAGAACGTGAATGCTCTGAATTAGCGAACCTATTCCATTTGCGCTTCCACTCATGCCACATGCTGTAACCTTGCCCTATCGTGTTGTTGGCATGCTGGCGATACAGAATATGTGGTTCCTTGTCAAAAAACACCTTTGCACCTATAGCAAGAGCTACACTGTACACCCACACATCGTGCATAGGCAGATAGGCAGGGCGATATTGGTTAACGATATCACGAAGCGTATGGTTCATCACCATAGTACATCCAGGGATAAATTCGTATACCAAAGATTCTCCAAAAGAAAGCAATGGGTCAATTTCCACAATGCTCGTCGGATGAAGTTCTGCGTCTGTCATTTGCGTGCGACTGAAATATAATGCAGGAGAGTTGCCTGCAGCTGACAACATTTCCGCAGCGACGCTTAGTTTCTCTGGCAACCAAAAGTCGTCCTGATCAGAAAAAGCATAATAATCAGCATCCGACGAAGAGTGCGCAAGAAGGTCAAGGAAACTATATGCCGGTCCAAGATTACATCCTTTGTACCAATGGAGTATGCCATTTTCCTTGCCAGCATCAAGTATATCGAGAGTAGAATCGCTTGATCCATCATCACGAACCAACAAATCCACATCAACATTTTTCTGTCCCAAAATGGATTTAATCTGCTCTTCGACATAACGCTCGCCGTTATATGTCGACATCAATACATTTACAGTCATAAGCCAAGGAGTTTCTTAAACAAACGATTCGCTGTTTCCACAGAAATGGTATCCGTAAAGTTCTCCACAACACGCTTTCGAGCATTCCCAATATAGCGATTTTTCAATTCGTCATCAGTAAGGATTTTGTCTACCGCATGCGCATAAGCCTTTACATCATAAAGCGGAACTTCTTCTCCTGTCACTCCGTTCTGCGACACCCAATTTACTCCAGAACCTTCAATATGGAAAGTCACTGGAACACAGTTGCAATACATTGCTTCTATAAGAGCCACCCCAAACGCCTCCGCTTTATTTATCGATGCGAATCCAAAAACATCGGCTGCATAGTAATAGCAACGCAGGTCGTCATCAGACACCTTTCCTAAGAATATTATTCTGTCTGTATGCACAAGCGACTTAAGGTACTTCGTTTGCGGTCCCCGTCCGGCAATCAATATCCGACAGTCTGACTTTATATACTGATCAGCCTTTATGAGATAATCGATACCCTTGTACGAAATATGCCTACCGACGAAAAGGATAAGATTCCGGTTGCCATAGCGCTTCCGTATCTCCTCCACTTTTTCTTGGTCTCCATCACGAAGTCTCAAGTTATCCTCTATCATGCCATTCGGCAAGATGTCTATCTTGTCCCGAAACTTGTATATCGGACTAGATGGATGGATATACAGAGGACTCGTGGCAAAGACTCTATCTGCCCGGTTCAGAGCCATTGTCTCAAACGGCTTTATTAACTTGTATACAATGCCCTTAGCAAGAATGTCAGCATGCCATAGCATTACAATCTTGCATCCTTTAGGAGCTAGCAACATAACAATCGGATATACAAAAGGATTAGGACAGTGTATATTTATAACATCTGGCTTCACTTGACGTATTATTCGTTTCAATCTAAACATATAACTGACCGAAACATCTTGGCTGAATGCCTTGAACAGTGGGGCAATACGATGCACTTCAATGCCATTCACAATATCTATATGAGAGCGCCCGTCAGTACTGAAACAAACTACGACATTCTCAAACTCTTTGAGACCTTCTACAAGATACTTCGCTACGGTTTCTATCCCACCCTCATCAGGTGAGTAATATTTACATACGTGTAGTATTTTGTTTTTCATATTTTTTATTTTTGAATTTATCCTCATAGGAATATGCCATAAGCAATGTTATCATTCCCGTTGACGACATAATCAATGGATTTGTACCTGCTATTAGCAAATATGACAAGTATGCCCAAAACATACAATAAGTAAAGTCATCATCGTTCCTGCCCCTCCAAAAAGTGAGCAAAGGTTTGAAGAATACAAACACGATGCCCAAAGAGAAGATTCCGAAACTACGTATAAGTTCAAGATAAGACCACTCAGTCTTATACACTATCTGATTGAATCCCTCTGAAAAGAATGACGTGCCAGGACCTTGGCCAAACAGCATATATATCGGGTTCTCGTCAAACAAGTTCAGATATGAAGCCAGATGGCCATATTTAACCACATTGGAATTTTCTGTAGTCTCTGTTGCTGCGGCCACTAGAACCACTATGAAAGCTATTGCTACAAAGAACACCAAAGGCATCATAATATACTTCATGTACTTTGTATTTTTATATACCTTAAATGCAATAACCACAAATAAGAAAAACGGCACAAGCATAGTACTACGCGTTCCGCTGGCAATGAATGCAATAATGATGAACACCATATATAAAATGGTAAGTATGTTCAGTCGCGTCTTATTCATCAAGACAAGCATATAATATGCTACTACAAAAAGAAACGAAACAAACGATTTTAGGTAAAAAGTGAACAGTTCAACTCCAAGTATCGTTCGTCGTGACATCATGACAGGGAATTCAGTCGCCGACATGAATGCCCATACAGCTTTTTCAACAAGCGGGTCCATAAGCATACCTATATATGCCAGTGCCGACAAAATACAGCAAATGACAACAGGACCCCTGGAGAGCTTCACTAAGTCATAGTTCTTCACCCAAAACAACAATAGCACTGGTGCAGAAGCCTTGAATATTGCAAGAGTCTCATCCTCGTCGCTTGGGGTCATCAACATACACGATATTATATATGGTATAGATACTGAACAAATGAATATTACGACGTATGGAAGCTTTGACAAGTCTGGCTTTAGAAAAATGAGATTGTATGCCATTACCAAACAGAACACGATGTCTTTTTTATGAAATATCGTATTCGTAGGGTCTAGCATTAACAATAAAAGGAAAATCCAAAGCAATATGTTGCCAAAATTCCCCCCTAAATATCTGAGTATTACCGCTATATTCCTATACATATAAGCTAATTATTGTTTTTCAGCATCAAGTATGCTGTATATCCCATACAACCTACGAAAAGGAATGCAAGGACTATGATAGATTTCTTAGGGGAAGAATGACGATAAGGCACGGTTGTAGGCTGTAATATAGCATACACAGGAGTTTTCTCTATAACCTTTGCCCTTGCCATCTGCAACTGAGTAGTAAGTTGGGTATAGATATTGTACTGCAACTGCATCTCATTCTCGAGGTCACTCTCCTTTGCTTTGTAGCTTTCAAGCACAAGTTCCTGATTAGCGTCAGCAAAAGACGCATATGTCTGGCGCGCTTTGTCATATCTTCTTTTAGCCTCAACATACAGCTTCTTTATATTTGCAAGATCATTACGTGCCTTGTTAGTACGATAATTGGTTATGAAAGCCTGCAACCTTGTACTAACAGAGTCTGTCAAAGAAGCGGCTATCAGCGGATCCTGTGCCGTAGCTTTTATCGTTATCACACCTGTTTTCTGGTCAACACTACACGACACCGCATCGCCAATCGCCTTAATAATATTGCTCTGTTTCGTTGTCAGATGATAGTAATTAAGCTTTTCCCCTTTCTTCAAGCTCTCTTTCTTCTTTCCGAACACGCCTAATACAGAAGACCACCATGGTTGTTTCTGATAATTCTCAATATAGTCATAAAGGGATGTCTGGATTTTCTTGTCAATTGAACAAACCTTTATACTTGACAAATTCACAAGAAAGTCGCTTGCCATAACAACATCAGGATATATCTCCGGAAATATGGCATCAGAATTCATACCGTTCATATTCAGTCCGACGAGAGACGACAATGAAGAAAGGCTTCCCCCCAAATTTCCTTCTGAACTTGACTCTGGAGCCAGCGTCGTCTTTGCCATATAAGACTTTGGTATGCTGAACGCTACGACAACTCCAAGAATCAGCGATACGCCAAAAGCAACAAGATAATGTTTCTTGTTCTTTTTTACCATGTCCGCAAACATAGCAAAATCATAACCTTTTAAATTTCCCTTTTTACTTTCCATATATATATGTTTCCTTTAAATTCTACTTCATCCAAATTCCAGAGGCCTTTCCCATAAGGATTTTTTCATACTGAATGTAATTAATTACCAGCCCTGGCATATTTATAGCACACATAAAAACGAGCAAATAATTCAAACTATGTGTAATGCGGCCAATCAGAACCGCAAGCGGAACAAATGCAAGAGCTGCACTCACCGTAACTATAAGTTGCAACCGAAGCTTGCCCATTCCATTAAGTATTATTGAATACCTATTGCTAACGAGCAATATAAAAAGGTACGCCGCCACGAGTAATGTCATGTGGAAAGGCACTAAAACCTTATCGCCAACCCATATTGAATAAACAAAATCAGAAGCCACTATCATAACTACGATAAGAAAAGCCATAACAATAACTATTTTATCAAGAGTCTTTCCTGACCTTTGAATCCATTCCCTATCATTCTTCTTGTAAGCATCAGTCGTAGCCGTCCAATATGGACCCGATATTATAAAGAAAATCATTTGGGCTAAACAAAAATACCTGTACGCTACTTGATAAGGAGTGACCATCGCAGGAGAAAAGCATTTAGATATTATCACATTAAGCGACATAAAGAGCAGAATAGACGAAATCTGAAGTACAAAGAATTTGCACCCCATACTAAACATGCCTTTTATAAGTTCTTTTGAAACTGAACGCAACGAAGGTCTCAGTTGAGGGTATTTGTAGGAAAAGGTCACGGGATAGCTCATAAGATATACAATCAAAGGAGCTAATGTATTTACAACAGAAACCCATATCAGCGAGTGTATACCTAAACGCATTAGCAAAAAAGTGCCCACCACAGCAAATGTCTGTCCTAAAGTAACAAGAAGGTTGTTTACTGCGGGCATTTGCATACCCATATAGAAATTGCCTATAAATTTGAATATAAATGTTATTCCAACTAAGAGAACTGAAACAGAAATCACCGCATTCAAATTTGTAACTATGTGCCTATCAACATTCAGCAGAGAATAGATATCAACATTGGCAACGAATAAGTTTATGATTACCACTACAGGCAGGATAATGGCAATCAGCATAACGAAAGTTGACGAAACCACTCCTCGCGCTTTTTCGCTATCGCCAACGGCAATAGCCTCAGCAAGTTTATTTCTCAATCCGTTGCCAAGACCTATATCCATATTGTCTATCCATATAAGCATCGAGCTGATTATAAGCCATACTCCATTCTCGTAAACGTCAAGGCAACCCAATGTTAATGGAACAAGAATCATTTGCATAAGCCCAGACCATCCCTTTATAAGGAAAGACGCACACACGTTTTTCTTAATCAAAGCGGTACGTGCGCTCCTATCAGAGAATATTCTATTATAGAACGTATTAATTCTATCCTTACGTTTCATTATCATAATTAATGTCGAATGGTTACCAACTATTGTATACAGATTATGAATGGTTTGGCGTATGAATCATTATGTAGGAGTCATACCTACATAGACATTATAGACTATGCACAAGAACTCATACGTTGTATTAATATAGAGTATTTCATACCATTATACCACTTTTCAGCACGAACCATTTCATTGCTTTTACAATATATTAGCCAGCGTAGCTATCATCGTGGCTATAGATGCTACCGACGTACCAATGGTCATCGTCTCGGCGATGCTCATCTTGGTGGTAGCCTTGGCTGGAACCACAATCTCACAACCAGGCATCGGCTTGGCGTTGTGGGAAACCTTTGCCACCATACCATTCATATATATAATGTAGGTCTGGCCTCTCTTTGCCTTGTTGTTGAAACCACCAGCCTGGTCGATATAATAGCTTGCCTTCTTGCCCTTAACGAAACCTACGGTGTTTGGATACATCACCTCACCGTTGATCTTCACCGTTCCGGTGTACTGCGGAACAACGATGCGGTCGCCTTCGCGAAGCACGATGTCGGCATCGCTGCCTGGGTTGGCAATAGCCTTGTCGAGCTCGATACCTACTGAATAGGTGTCCTCGATCTGGAATTTCTTGATACGCTCACTGTTGGTGATATCCACGCTCTTGCCGGTCTTTGCAGCCTCCTCGGCAGCCACCTGCTCATACTGTTCAAGGGCCATCTTGCGGGCTGCCTCCAGACGCTTACGCTCACTCTCGTTGATTTTTCTTACGAGTGTGGCACCGGCTGCATATCCACGGTCATTGATACCTCCGGCAGCCTTGATGACATCACTCAGACGGGTGTTCTTTCTTTGCAGCGTATATGTACCGCTGAACATCACCTCACCGTCAACAATGACATTCTGCTGCTTTGAGAAGCCCGGGCTCTTACGCACATACACCTCGTCGAATGGCATAAGGTGGAAGCCTGGAGTACCGTCGATCACGAAGCCGTCTTTCAATGCGAAACTGTATGTATAAGCTGAGATGGAGTCGTTGGTAAGCGCCTTTGGATTCATCACGCGGCGCGCCACATCGACCTTCACAGTGGAAGCGGAGTTCTTCAGACCTCCTGCCTGAAGCACGAAGTCCTCAAGCGTCTCATTGGATGCGTATTTATAGATGCCAGGATAGTTCACCTCTCCGTGTATCGTTATGGTCTGTTCTTCCATCATCTCCTGCTTCGTAGGGATGAACAGCACATCGTTAGGCTTCAACGGCACATCGGCTACCTTACCGTCAAGGATGCCTTCCACATCAACCGGCACCACTTCCAGAGAGCGGTCTTTCTTCATGCGGTGCATCACGGCACGTGCGGTGAACGCCTCCTCTCTGAGACCGTCGGCATGCTCCAGCAAACTACGCACGCTGTTTATCTCGCCACCTACCTGATACATACCTGGACGGAACACGGCACCCTTTATCTCGACCATGTTTGAATATCTGTCGAGGATTGAGTCTACGCTTACCGAATCTTCGTCGCTCACCTGGAATGAACTCATGTCGAACTCGTCCACATTATATACTGAATATTCCTTTCCGGTCTTTCTCACCACTCTAACCGACTTAGTATAGGCATCGCCAGTGAAGCCACCGGCATATTTCAGCAATGAGCCGACGCTTTCGTTCTTCTTCATCTCATACCACATAGGGCGCTTCACCTTACCGGTAAGATTCACCAGGCAATCGTACGGACCGACCACAATGACATCGTTGTCGGCAAGGCGCACATTACCCGTCAGTTTGCCGTTGAGCATATAGTCATAGATATCCACTACGGTGACAAGGCGGTTGTTGCGATAAACCTTGATGTTACGAAGTGTACCGAGGTCGTTTGTTCCTCCTGCCATATAAAGGGCATGGAACACGGTGGCGAAGGCTGACAGGGTGTATGTGCCAGGAGCTTTCACTTCTCCCATGACGTTGACCATTATCGAGCGGGTCTCACCAACGGTGAGCTTGATATGCGAGCTGCTGTATCTCGATCCCAAAGTGGAGCGCAATTTGGCGTTCGCCTGACTCACCGTAAGGCCGCTGACTTCCACCGGTCCATATCCGTCTATCGTAACGAATCCGTCCGGTGATACTGTGCACTCAATGGTCTTCTGTGAAGCTCCGTAGATATCGATGAACACAGCATCGCCAGGACCGAGACGATAGTTCTGCGGTGTGGCAATGTTCATATTCGGTTCAAACGACAAGTTCTTGTTGTTGAAGATGTTACGTCCGAACACCTTTCTCTTGGTCTTCTCCATCATTAGCTTCTCAAGAAGGGCTGCCGTATCGGGCACGAACTCGTCGAGTTCGTCGCGCATGTCGTTCCACTCATCGTTGGTATCGTCAAACACATAGCTGCGCTTGTCTTTAACGCGACCGTCCTTCAAACGGTTCTGCGAGTCATACTGCGACTTCTTGTCGTCAAGATATTCATCATCTTTGGCATCGCCGTTGGCTTTCTTCTTGCCGTTCGACCTCAATCTTGTGTCGTTCTTGCTTCCGGTAGTGCCCGACACCTGTCCCAATCCCTGGTCCTTGGCGGCACGCTCATATTTCTTTTTCACACGACGTATCTGCTCGATGTTAACGCCATTCTGCATGAGTTTCGTAACGATCTGAGACTGAGGGGTTCCGGCATTGTGCTCCTTTACGATGAATTTCATAACCTGGTCATCGGTCATTGACGACTGCGCCATGATGCTCATCGGAATGAGCACGGACATTAAAATTGCTATGATGAATCTTTTCATAATGAAGAATTTGTTTCTATTTGGTTTTTCTGATGTATTTTATGTTAGAACTTTTTTCCGCTCACGATGCTGATGAACGTCTTGGCAATGATGCTGGCATCAAGAGCCAGCGACCTGCGCTTCAGATAGTCGGTATCCATATGCAGACGGATCAGCATCTTTTCCATAGTATCGGTATAGCCATTATAGAGGGTGGCTTCCGATGTCAGTCCGGGCCTCATCTCATAGATGAGCACATAGCTGGGGTCGTTGGCCATAATCTTGTCGATATAAAACCGGCGCTCCGGACGGGGGCCTACAAACGACATGTCGCCCTTCAGCACATTCCAGAGCTGGGGCAATTCGTCGAGATGATGCTCACGCAAGAACAACTCAGTCTTTGTGGACTGCCCTATGCTGCTTTTCGCCACAAGCTGAGGCTCCTTCTCCGGCTCGCTCATGGTGCGGAACTTGTAAATGGTAAACGGCTTCCCTCTATATCCGATGCGCTCCTGCGAAAATATAGCAGGACCGTTTTTCTGTCTCTTCAGCATGATGGCTATCACCAGATAGACCGGCGAGAGGATTATCATGCCGGCAAGAGAGAAGACTATGTCAAACAGGCGCTTGACGGTTCGCTGAACACAGCCCATCGCGTCATGGCTGCCTTCGAAACCGCTCACCTCTTCTGTATTTTGATTACTCACTTTGTTTATTTACTTATTTCTTATTTTCTTTAAAACCGACAAACGGCTCTTTTATTGCATATTTTTTGCAAAGGTACTATATTTTATTTAAAATTGGCGCAACATGCGTCTTATCTTTTGCAAGGAATCAACCTTGCCGTAACAAAACATCACATTTGGGAAAATTACAAGTGTCATAATCTGCATATCGGAACGGCTGTCGCCCAACTTGTGGATTAGCCATAATAATGAGACAACGAGCCTTCCTGAAAAACAAATCAAAAAGACACAAAAATGGGCACGATGCTTGCCCAATAGGGGCACGCTGCTTACTCAAGTGGGGCACGCTGCTTGCCCCAAATGGGCACGTTTCCTGCAAAAACAGTAACAAAAACTTTAATAGAATGAATACGCTCGTAATGGATATGCAAAACACTTTATCCATGATGACGTGTCGATGGAATTTGATTGGAATTTGAGTGGTTTTCGATAGAAAAACCGATTGATGTTTCGATGAAAATCCATAGCTTTTTCTATAAAAAGCCATTAATGCCCCGATGAGACTTCGATGATACTTCAATGATACTTTTCTGTAAAGAATCCAGAAAAGTATCATCAAGTCAACTCATTGAGTTAGTGAACTTTAGATTCTTTGACAAGCCGGAAAATGATACTATGACACTTTTCCGGCCCGTTAAAGTATATAATGACAAATGAACGTGTACAAGACTGCATCGCAGATACGCTACCGACGGAATCAATTAATGGTGGTCTACCACATTTGCCTTTGAAAGATCATAGGATATGAGATTAGGAATTCTATCCTTGTACTCTTGCAATTTATAGTAGAACAACCACTTCTCACGTTCATGCTCTCTGTCTCTGCCGCCAGGGATAGTGCACCACTTCCAAATCGAAAACTCAGGAACAGGACCACGACGTGTAACATTCCCCGATTCTCTTACGAGATTTTCATAGAATTGCTTGCATATCTCAAGTATTTTGACGATTTTTGTATAAAGGTTGTACATACGATGGTTTGAACTTAATGTTTTAATCACCACCAAGTTGCTAAAAATCAACGACAGGTACAACTTTCCACCTATATTTATCAACTTAAATTAATTCCGCCAACAGGTATATATGGAAAAAGCATATTTCTCAGGAATTCGTAATAGAATTATTCCCTGTTTAGACAATGCAATGAATAAAATACAAGTTGCAATGGCTTGGTTTACAAGTAATGAATTGTTTGAAGCGCTAATAAACGCTTTAAACAGAGACGTTGATGTAGAATTAATACTTCTTGATAATGCAATCAACTACATGTATTATGCTCCAGACTTTAATGAGTTCATCAATGCAGGTGGTAAGCTACGCATTGCTGGAGCTGAAGTTGGTTTTATGCATCACAAATTCTGTGTTATTGATGATAGTGTTGCAATAACAGGTTCATACAACTGGACCTACTATGCAGAGACACGTAATGTTGAGAATATAGTCATTTCAGACAATAGTGACATTGTAATGCTTTTTTCTGCTGAATTTCAACGCTTACAAAATCTCTTGTCAGTAAGTTCATCTTGCGCTCGTCTGTCATGGGATGATATAGAACAAAGAGATGATGTTGATTATCGTGAACTTAATTACGAGATAGAAAGAATTTGTGAAGTACAGAATAGACCTGTAAGACGATTCTTTGAAACTAAAACAGAAGTGGTAAGAACCGAAATCAAGAAAACTGCATTTGCCAAATATGCAATAGGAATTCAAGCATTAGACGATAATGGCCGTGTGTCTTTTAATCCATTTATCACTTCTGGTACAAAACTACCATACCATTCTAAAGAGACAGAATTCTTCTATGACAGTAAGAACATGAAAGAATTTCCTTGTTTGTTTATTTATGGTAATCCAAACAATGTAAAAGAATGGAATCTGATTAAAGAGGCAGATTTGATGCAAGTTGCCATGGGAACATCTGATGTAGATTTGCCAATAAAAATATCCATGAGTTTAGATGATAATGGCAGTTTACGTGTTGATGTCTCTTGTGCTGAATCTGGACAAAAATTGACAATTAGTACATTAGATTCAAAATTAGTTAAGTATGAGTAATTCTTTACAGAAATACAAAAAGACTATAGAATCCATTAACACCGAATATGCAACTCTTCATTCTTTAACAAATGATAAGCTGCGTGTAAGGCTGCGACATATTGAACAATTCATTAACAAACAAGAGAACAAACCATGTGCTCTTGACAAGATGCTTGTCTCAGTATTTGCAATAGTAAAAGAAACAGCCAGACGTTTTTCTCTTGGAAAACATCGAAGTAACTGCTACACCAAATGATTTAAAAATAGCCGAAAAATATGATTTTATAAAAATATCAGGAGATAAGGCTATATACTTAAATCATTGGGATGTTATGGGTGTTCCGTATGTATGGAAAATGGTTCATTATGACGAACAATTATTAGGAGGAATATTCCTTCATTATGGGTATGCTACAGAGATGGCTACAGGAGAAGGTAAAACTCTTGTTGCCACTCTCCCTGTATTCCTGAACGCTCTTACACATGAAGGTGTTCATATAATGACTGTTAACGATTATCTTTCAAAGCGTGACTTTGAAACCACTCGTCCTATATACATGTTTTACGGACTGTCTGCTGATTGCATAGAAAAATACGAAAGACAGGATAAACGCCGTAAAGCAACTTATAAATCAGATATTGCTTTTGGCACAAATTCGTCATTTACATTTGATTATCTCTTCGATCATTTAGCTATTCAACCTGAGGAATGTGTACAGCAAAGCCATAATTATGCAATTATTGATGAGCTTGATTCTATTCTTATAGATGATGCTGCTACTCCTCATATCGTGGGTGGTGGCAATTACTATAATAATGGTAAGATCTTTAAAGAGAACTATCCTTTAATCAAAGAATTGACAGAAAACAAGGAAGCTGAGCTTTATAAAATTGACAAACTAAAAAAATCTGCGTTTTTTACGCAAGAAGGAAAAGAATGGCTCTCCTTAAAGAAGGGTATGCCAGACCTTTTTTCGGTAGAGCGCACCTACGAAATTGCTGATTTTGATGAATTAGCACAAGACAAACAAAATGAAATTAAAAACAAAATATATCTTCAGAGCGTTTTTCAGCAATTACTGCTTGCTTTGACTGTGTATGAACGCGATGTCGATTATATAGTAGAAGGAGGTATAGTTAAGATTATTGACGCTCATACAGGACGTGTAAAAGAATCAAACCGATGGGAGCACGGATTACATACAGCAATGGAAGTAAAAGAGCAAGTCGAAGTTCAAAATGACTTCGACGGAATGGCTGTGGTCTCATTGAAGAACTACTTCAGGCTATATAAAAAGATTGCAGGTATGTCTGGCACCATTATGCCAGTTAAAGATGAACTTTTGGAGATATATAATCTGCCATGTGCTTCATTGCCAACTCATAGACCATTGATACGCAAGGATCTTCCATTACGCATATTTAAAACTGCGCAACAGAAAGATGATGCTATAATTAAAGCAATCATTGATAATAAATCAGCAGGACGCCCTTCGTTAGTAGGAAGTATTTCTGTTAAACGTTCAGAGCAATTATGTAATAAGCTTGATGAATTAGGCATTGAATACAACAAATTGGACGCGAAAACATTAAAAGATGAAGCATATACTATTGCGAAAGCGGGCATCGGAAATACCATAACAGTATCGACAAGTGTAGCAGGACGAGGTACTGACATCAAACCATCCCCTGAAGCAATAGCTGCTGGTGGGTTAATGGTTATCGGAACAGACCTTTTCGAATCGGTAAGAGTAGACAGACAACTTAAAGGGCGTTCGGGTAGACAAGGCGACCCTGGCTCTTCTGTATTCTTTGCTTCTCTTGAAGACCAAATTCTTCAAAATCTAAGCCCCGATGATTTAAAAGATTTGGAGCGGCTGTCAGATACATATTCCATGAATGAAATATCCACTGACGAAGTTAGAATGTATTTCGACAAAGCACAATCAAACAGAGAAGCCTATTTCAAATCATGCAGAGAGAGAACTGCTCGCAAGGATGATATTGTTGATCCTCATAGAAAAAAGATGTATAAACAGCGTAATGCGGTTCTTTTTAATGCTGAGGAAGCAAACGTTATAGTGGATAATATAATCAAGCATTTGGGTGAGAATTCATGCAAAATAGAAAAACACCTAATGTCTTTGTATATGAAAACTAAGGAACTTGTCAGGAGAAGTACGGAAAACAATCCTAACAGAACTGAAGTATTAGTACCATTTTCTGAAGCGATGCATACTTTTGCAATTCGTTTAGAGGTAGGGTTGTCTATAGCAAGTTACGAATATTTCTGCCGAGAATTCAAAAGACAGATTATTCTACAAATCTATGATAAGGAATGGAAAAAGTTTGTTCTGCACATAATGTCTGATTTAGACAGGAAGGAGATAGAGCAACTTGATACAAAATATCGTCAAATGATGGATGATATCAACTATATCATTCTCTGTAGACTTAAGTATGCCTCTATCCCTTTTGAAGTTAGAAATAAACTGTTAGATAATTCAAAAGAAAGAAAAGTAGAGAAAGAAAAGCCTCGCAAGGTCAATCCTGCCGTACCGATAGCCGCGGATGAGCCTTGTCCATGTGGCAGCGGAAAAAAATACTGCGAATGTCACGGTAGTAACATTCGCAGCAATAACAGAATCAAACGGCGTCGTTAAGACATCGGACTGAATTTAACCAACTCATTGTTAATGTATAGAAAAAAGGTAATTGAACCATCCTGATTCCTTACAGCTAACAATGGGTTGTTTGTATTGATAGAACAATCTTCTGCTTTTGATGCAATCAGCTCAAAAGAAGATGCACTATATGTTTCTGACTTCTCGCCAGAATAGCGATAATCACCGATATAGTCAATTAGTCCTTTTGAAGTTTCAAATGCATAAGAAAGGAGTTCTTCAGCATTCAATGCATCAACAATATGAGTTATCATAATCTGTTTGCCGTCTTTGCTATATGAACCGAAAATATAACCGATAGCTCCGTCTGCAGAATCGTTCATGTCTTCTGCATCGTACAAGGTCTCTTTAGAAACATTCAACGTAATATCATACCCTTCAAGTTTATAGGTTGAAATTCGGTCTGCAATGATCCCTCTTTCTGAATATGAATAAATAGTGGAATGCATCAGCGTGCCTTTATCCATACTAAGATTCAAGTCCCTGAGTGCCAGATTTACCAGTGAGGCTATGTCACAATAATTCGCAAGGAATGTTGGTGAATAGCAACCTTCGCCTTCTATGTAGAAGTTCTTCGTATCCTGCTCAATGCGCGACAGATAGGCTTTTCTCAGTTCAAATGGATTGCCATCTTTGTTAGTAATGCAAAGCAAGTCATTAGCATGATTAGTAATACACATGCTAATAATATCAATATTTGAAGCTGCATAGCTCAAGAAATGAAGCATCTCATTACTACCTGTACAATCAATTATTAAATCAAAATTATCCAATTGCTTAACAGCTTCTTCTTGATTGTTGTAATTTACATTGCCATAGAATGTTCCATTAACATAGTTTGAAAAATTTGCGCTATACGACCAATAACCATGTGGTATTACCTCTGATATGTTGACAAATGGATTTATTGATTGTATTTTTGTTTTAATAGCATCAACTTTACTTTGTCCTAAATCTCTCAACTGATATGAACTTCTACAAATATTTCCAGGTTCAACAATATCACCATCCCACAATCCTATATATTGGATTCCACTATGTGTAAGTACGTCTGCAACAATTGAACCTATAGCTCCTAATCCTACTAACGCAATGTGTTTTCCTGCCAATATAGGGCATAATGCGCCTCGCCCAAAGAACATCTCTTTGGTAATATATTGAGGAGATGCTTTGCCCATTTTTATTGAAACTAAACTATCAATATTTATAGTCTTGATTTTTATGTCATAAGAAATCTGATTGTTTTTTATGGATGCAGGATTAGTGAAAAATAGAATCCACTGAATTTCTTTACCATGTTCAAATCCAACAACGAAATAATCATAAACAAATTGACCAAATTGAACCCAGTCTTCTACTTTTTCTTCTTCCTCAGTCATAAGTTCTTCAGAGACTTTATTCCAAGGATCTTCTATGTATTTAATTCCATTATTTGTTATGATTTCTTTTTTTACCTCTTTTAACTCCTCAAGAATTAGCTTTTTATAACTTAGTGGAATTTTTTTTACCCTTGTTTCTTTAAATTGTTCCTTTTTAATGATGGAATAAATAAATGGTGTTTTTTTATCTAAATAAGATTCTTCCTTTTCTAATTCAGAAATAACATTATTAGCAATATTTAAAGCTTGTTCTTCAGTATATTCAACTTCATATTTTGGAGAAGACCATACAAAAGTACTTTTCGCGGATTTATAATTAGATTTAGATAGTAGATGATGGCATGTTTCTTCATCCCATCCATAAAAATCTTTCATCAATAAAAAGTCTTCAAGAATTGAAACATTTTCTGGAATTTCTTTTACGATGATATAAGGTAACTTGTAATTAGTCCCATCTATATTGTGAGAGAATGCATATATTCGATTGTCTGGAGATTTAACGCAATCGAAATAACCAGTTAATTCTTTATAAGATGAACGTAGCTGAATTTCTTGTCCTACAAAGGTAATTATAGCTCTTGAACTAAACTCTTTTACTTCATCGAGGTTTTCCCATTCATATGCGTTTGCAAATGCCAATGCTTTTATCACATTAGCATCTTTAATAATTGCAGGAAGATCCTTGCGCATCTGATGGGAAATCCATTCCTTCAGTCGTGAAATCTCTTGGTTGAGTTGTTCTTCAGGAGTTTCCGCAAAAGGAGTGTTCAAACAAAACCAATCACCATATTCAATCTTGCCTGTATGAATAAGATGTGGATAACCACTTAGCGATTTCGTACGAAAAACCAACTTGTTGTGAGGAAAAGTAAAGGGAATTTCTACACGAAGAATAAGAGGATGAATAGTGTTGAGAACCTCTACACTACCAATATAGAGATTCTTTTCATTTTTATCCTCTGATTCCTTGAACTCCTCAAGAAGAGAGAATCCTTCTAAAGAAGAAAAATAGTCAGTATAAAACTGAGCGTTTTTATAATCGAACATAAGCTAATTATGCATGTCCTCTTGGAGAGGGGGTTGATGGTGCAGGGCGTTGTGTAGTCACACTGTTTTCAGTTTCTTTACGAGTTGTTCTGAGTACGGTCTTAGAACGAGAACCGATACCATTGTAAGAAGGAATATCTTTCATAGTTGTATATTTTAGTAAATCTTTCTTGCAAATATAATTGATTTTTTTGTAATAAACAAGTTTTAAAGAAGAAAGGTGTTTTCAAACTAACGGATGATAAGAGTAAGCGTTTATTAGATATTTTTTCATCAAAAGCATATTATTAATGCGCTTTCTTCATTTATATTATATTATTTCCCTAACTTTGTAATTAATATATGACAATTCTATCAAGAATAAGTCAATTGGTTTTAATCTAAACTCTGAACAACAACCAATATATCATTCATGCCCTTTATAACGGGACACTAATAAAAAAAGAGTTAAAGAACAAACAATATGGAACTTACAACTCAACAAAATATAGTATTTGAACAGATTAAAGTATTCCTTAATAGTGATGCTTCTGTTTTCATTCTTCGTGGCTATGCTGGTACTGGTAAAACCACGATGGTTAAAGTTATAGCTGACTATATAGAGAAAAATCGTAAATTAATCATGATGGCTCCTACTGGACGTGCAGCAAGAGTTCTTGCTACGAAGACGGGACATGAAGCTGTGACAATCCACAAAGCTATTTATGCAAAAGCACACGTTGAACCTAAAAAAGTCAAGGATGTCGCAGAGTCAGAGTTTAAGTTCGTATTCCCTATCAACCAGTCTGAAAATGGAGGCAATATTGTTGCTATAGTGGATGAGGCATCAATGGTTTGCTCTCGCAAGATAGAACATGAGTTGTTTATATTTGGCACAGATAATCAGATGGATGATCTTCTTACGTTTGTACGACCTAACTTTGGCGGTAAAGTGATATTTGTAGGCGATCCTGCACAGTTGCCTCCCGTTGGTGAATCCGTATCGAATGCATTACGGGCTGAGTATTTCCAAGAGAAAGGTCTGAAGGTCATTGAGGCAGAGCTTACAGAAGTGCTTCGTCAAAAGAATGATAGCGTTATCCTAAAGAATGCTATGATGATACGTGATCTCCTTAAAAAAGACAAACGAAACCAACTTGTGTTTGAAGAACAAAAGGACGATGTTGAAATGGTACCGTCAGAACAGTTCCTTGATAGGTACCTTAATTACAGAAAAGAATCCAGTAGACATGATAGTGTTATAATATGCTTTTCGAATAAATCTGCAAACAGATATAATAGAGATATCCGCAAAGCTCTTTATGGAGGGGATGTGCCTCTTAGAGAAAATGACATTTTGCTTATTACACAAAATAATTACAGGCTCAATCGTATGAACGGAGAATTTGTTCCCGTACTTTCCGTTGGTGCGAAAAGCCAACAGTCAGCTCCTGTATATGCCCAAATAGGTGGAAATAGGCAACGCATTGTTATTACTTTAAACTTTATTCAGGTGACAGTTCCTGATGGCAATGGTAATCCGATGCCTTGTATGTTGCTTGAGGATTTACTGACAAGTGATAAGGCAACGATTTCAATAGATGAAAACAGAGCACTATATATAAATTTCTGCATGAGGCATCCTAATTTAAAACAAGGTACAGAAGTTTTTGTAGAAGCCCTTCTCAATGATGAGTATTACAATGCTATACGTGCAAAATATGGTTATGCCGTAACAGGACATAAATGTCAAGGAGGCGAATGGGGAAAAGTTTTCGTTGATTATACTGGTAGAACAGGACTTGATGACGACAGTCTGAGATGGGCATATACAGCTACAACACGAGCACAAAAAACGCTTTATGTTTCCAATCTACCACATATCACGCCTTTCTCTAAATTCAGAATTGAACCAATACAAAAGTGCAAGAACATACCTCTGGAATGTAGAATCCTTAACGAGGTTCGGTCTACACCATTCCATGACGAAAATGTCGACAATGGCATTAGAGCAAAGTACCATTGTATTGCAAAAAACATGGAGTATACTCCTTACAAAATAATAAGCGTACAGAGTCGGCCTTATTTGGAGATATACAACATACAAACTCCAGACGGAGTTGACAGATATGACATCTTCTACAAAGCTGGAGATATATTCCAGCCTGCAAAGGCAACATCTCCGAATCAGCATACACCGCTTATAGAAATCATGTTAAATGACGAACGAGGAATGTCTTGTAAATTTGATTACATTCCCTCCGATGAATCACACGGCAAGTTGCTTGATTTGATTAGGTCGGCATGTGATACAATAAGTGTTCAAATAACAAATGTTGTTGAGCACCAGGAAGATTTCAGTACAATATATTATATGCGCACCAGTGGAACTTTCTCCTATATAAAGGTGTATGTAAATTCTGATGGATTTATCACATACGCCAAACCAATGTCACTGAAAGGTAAAGATGATGGAGAACTTAGTGCAATAATAGAAATAATAAACTCACATTTTATATAACATGGCAAATGTTAAAGATATAACAACAATGTGTAAGCAAGGACAAGTGCTTGAAGCGTACGACCTTGCTAAAGCCGATTTAGCGGCAATGCCAACTGATGTCTGGAAGCAAAGAGCGGTTGGTTGGGCCCTATATTACATGATAAAAGCGGATTCAGAAGTTGGCGACTATGCCAAACTGTTAGAGCATATTGACGAGCTTAAATCATTAGATCAGCTGACTATAGCCAATGACAGTATGATTTTTGACAATGTACAGTTCCAAATAGCAAACTTCATCAAGAATCATATATTTTTAACAGACATTGAAGCATCTTCAAAACTTTCAACGTTGTTTTCGAAGTTAAAGGATTATGAATTCAAATCATCCAAAGGTCATTCATTCCTTCTGCAAACCATTCTAAAATTTGAAAATTGGTCAGAAATGCCAAACTTCTTTGACTGGTGGAATTTGGACAATCTAACTACTGAAGACTATACACCATACATCAATCAGAAGGGACAAAAGATAATGACTTTGGCTGAACGTGCATTCATTGCCAATTCAAAAGCATTACTTAGACTGAACAATCTTGGACGTATCGAGGAATTCCTGCCCAAGATGGACGATCTTATGAATAACCATAAGGAAATGATGTACCCTGGTTATTTTTACGGCAAACTTCTCTTGGCTTTAGGAAGCAATAGCGACGAAGCCTTGAAAGTTATTATACCTTTTGCGAGAAAAAAAGCAACAGAGTTTTGGGTATGGCAGCTCCTAAGTGATGTGCTAACGAATGATGAGGACAAACAACTTGCCTGTCTGCTCCGTGCTATTCATTGCCTTACACAAGAAACATTCCTTGGCAAGGTTCATATTAAATTAGCCAATTTGTATATAAAGCGTGGGCTGCTTAACTCTGCACGCTTTCATATTGATGCAGTAACACGATGCTATGCTTCACAAGGTTGGAGACTGCCAAACGAAATAGACTGCTGGATACATCAACCTTGGCTTAATTCAACCACACCAGACGGAAAAGACCCGATTGATTATAAATCAATCACCGATGCTATCCTTTGTGATGGTGCAGAAGAATGTATAGCTGTTGTAACATACGTTGATCAAAATAGCCATAAAGCGTTTATTGTTTATGGTAAAGAGAAACGTGCTGTTCAAAAGTTCCGCTTTAAAGTGCACACTGGAAAGACATTGAAATTATATTATATTACCGATAACGAAGGTAGAATGAAAGTCCTCAATTCTACAACAATTCATTTGCCTTCAGACCTTGACTACGCAAAATTTGTAGAAGGCAATATTGATAAAAGAGAAGACAAAGAATTTGCATTCTTGAAGTCAGGTTCTATCAGTTGCTTTGTTTCGCCTAATATTGTAAGAAAATACGGCTTAAAGAATGGTGATAAGGTCAAGAGTCTTATTGTCTATGATTATGACAAGAAAAAGGAAGCATGGAATTGGGTTTGTGTAAATGTTAAGAAATAAAGACATATATGGAAGAGTTAACACATGATGCTAAAATAGCAGTATTAAGAATATTAAACGACATTGTTAATGCTGATAATATAGTTAAGGATATTGAGGTTGAAAATATGAATGAAATTGCACGTTCTTTCGAACTTGCTGATAACTACATGGACGAAGTAAACAACCTTGTCACTTTGCAAGCTTTGTCAATAGTAAGAGCATTATCTGTTGATTTGAAGGAGAAAATTGCTCAGATGATGGGAAAAATGATAGTTATTGATGAGGATATTAATTATAATGAGGTAAAGCTTTATAATGCAGTCTGTGAGTCTTGCAATATAGAAAGAGATTTCAATGTAGAAGACTACCCTGGTCTTACTTTTAGTGGTCCATTTGTTAATCCAGAAGATTTAATGAATATAATTTAACTATTCTTTGTTGATTAAAAATTGAGCACCATTGTATGATTCAAGCTAGGACATTTTTATGCTCGAACTCGAACTAAATCTCCTCCGCAAGTACCCACAAGAGAATGCTCACTGTGAATGGAAGGAATATAAGAATCCGAAGAACTTATTTAAAATACAACAAGCGTAAGTTATGGCACTCGCAATAAACATAAACGATCTGCTCAACAAGCAGAAGATTGAATCCAACCGCATTGAGTTTAAGAAAGGTTGGAATCCTGGGAGCATATATCACAGTATATGTGCTTTCGCTAATGATTACGACGACCTTGGTGGTGGATATATCATCGTTGGTGTAGATACCGATGATAAGACAGGTATGGCAATTCGCCCTGCAGAAGGTGTTCCATTGGAAAAGATTGACGGCATATTGCAGGAGATGGTTGCGTACAATAACAAGATGGCTCCATACTATTTGCCTCGTACCTCCGTGGAAGAGGTGGACGGCAAACAATTAATTGTAATTTGGTGTCCAGCCGGTAGTTATCGCCCTTATTCCGTACCAGTAAATGTTACAGCAAAAGGCACAAAAGAGTATTTCTACATCCGTAGTGGGACAAGTAGCATAGAGGCAAGAGGTGAAGTGCTCGTTGAACTGCGAGAGTTGGCTAACCGTATGCCTTTTGACGAACGAGGAAATAGCGACATACAGTTGGAAGATATCTCATTGGTACTTCTTCGTGATTATCTTGTCAAAGTGGGTAGCAAGTTGGCTGATGAGGTGATAACAACCCCACTTGCTACGATTCTTGACCAAATGGAACTATACACTGGCCCGAAAGAGAATCGTTTACTTCGTAACGTGGCAGCCATGATGTTCTGCGAGAACCCAAACAAGTTCTTCCCATACACTCAGATTGATGTAGTGACATTCCCTAACGGAAAGATGAAAGACCCCAACAATTTTACCGAAGTAACATTCAAGGGCAGTGTTCCGCAGATGATAAAACAGACAATGGATTATATCAAGAGCAATGTGCTCAAAGAGCATGTGCGTAAGATTTCTGGCAGACAGGAGGCAGAACGTTTTTGGAACTATCCATACGATGCTATTGAGGAAGCTGTTGTAAACTCTGTATATCATAGAGATTTCTTACAGCATGAACCAATAGAGATAACCATTGAACCGAGCGGAATATCTATACTTAATTGTCCTGGTCCAGATAGAAGTATCTCCAAAGAAGATATTGCAAAAGGCGATATGCTGAAAAGCCGTCGCTACCGAAATCGAAGGTTAGGCGACTTCTTGAAAGAGCTTGACCTTACAGAAGGTCGCTCAACCGGTGTTCCAACAATTCAAGCGAAACTGGCAGAGAACGGGTCGCCACGCGCCATCTTTGAAACTACCGACGATCGCTTGACTTTCTTGGTTACTATTCCTGTCCATAAAGGATGTTGTGAAAGTTCGGAAACAGAAGTACTTGGTTCGGAAACTCATCAAGAAAGTTCGGAGAGAAAGGAGATTAGTTCGGAGACAGCCTCAAAAAGTTCGGAGAGAAAAAGAAAAAGTTCGGAGAGAATACTTGATTTAATAAAGAACAAGCCTACAATATCAGCAGCAGAAATCGCAATGGAAATAGATATGTCATCACGAGGAGTAGAAAAACAGATAAAAAAGCTCAGAGAGGCTGGAATAATCAAACGCAATGGTGCTGACTTTGGTGGCTATTGGGAAATCGTAAATTTGGACAACGACTAAAATAGTAGAATATGTTATTCGGAAACAAGATAAGGACCCTTAGAGACGAGCAAGGTGTTTTGCAGCGCCAGTTGGCTGCATACTTAGAAATAGATACTCCCATGTTCAGTAAGATTGAGCGTGGGGACAGACGGGCAAAGCGTAGTCAGGTGATAATGTTGGCAGAATACTTTCATGTGGATGAAAAGGAAATACTAACATTGTGGCTTGCAGACAAGATATTGGATGCGCTTGAAGGTGAAGAAGAATTGGGACTTTGTGCCATTGAAACCGCAAAATCAAAGATGGCGTATACCTTCACTGAAGAATCGCGATAAAATGTTGTCCACACTTTGTCCACACATATGCAAAATATTGCTGTTTTATTTTGTGGTTTCATGCATTTGCGATATCTTTGCAGAAAGAAATCGCTTGAAATGGGGATGATAATCAAGGATTTATGTCCACATATTGTCCACAAAAAGGATTTCTCAGTACACAAAACGTTGTATTTCAGTAATGTACAACACTTAGGGGTTGACTGGATTTGACAGCGGGTAGGAATGGTACGTAAGCATGCGGAGCGCAGTCTGCCGGCTCCTTAATCTCGACAGTCAACAATTTATCTGGCGAAAACAACTACGCTCTCGCTGCCTAATCGAAGTACAGTAGATTACTGGCTTTATCCCGCTACCAGGTAGCAGGACGAGACATCGCTCAAAGGCCGTTGTTCCGAGGCTCTTTGGTAAAGCGGTGCGGTTAAATCGGAAATAGTTGCGTTGTGCCTCGCCAACGTAATGAGATTTTAGAGGATAAGGCTGCGGTTGGTGGCTTGGGTCTTGCCACAGCTCGAAAATGAAGTCCAAGATAAGCATGTAGAAAACATATGGTTTCCCTGTTTGGACGAGGGTTCGAATCCCTCCAGCTCCACTCCATTATCTACTACAAGAAGTCGCTGAGTTTCAGCGGCTTCTTTTTATTTACACAGAAGAAAAGAAACATGATTACAGCCAAAGATATCATTGAAGCCATGCGCGGCATGGAGAACGAAAAGCAACGAGAGATTCTGCAACGGTTTTTCAAGACCGGCAAAGGAGAATATGGAGAGGGAGACAGCTTCCTCGGACTGAAAGTGCCGCAGACACGACTCATTGTGAAAGAGGCACGACTCAGCATGACACTAAGCGAAATAGAGAAGTTGCTCTATTCCGAGTGGCATGAGGTTAGACTCTGCGGATTCCTTCTGCTCGTTGAAGAGATGAAGGCTGCATTACCGAAAAGGAACGGCACTGGTCAACCTGACCGCAGGAAAGAGATTGCCGATTTCTATCTGCTCCATGCCATACAAGCCAACAATTGGGACCTTGTTGACCTATCTTGCAGCTATATCATCGGAACGTTTCTCCTCCATCCCCTACCCGACGGCACGATGCCTGATCGCAACATTCTCGACACGCTGTCGGCAAGTTCAAACCTGTGGGAACAGCGTATATCCATAGTATCTACCGCAGCTCTGATAAAGGAAGGACAGTTTGGCGACACCTTGCGCATTGCCAAAAAACTGCTCCACCATCCACACGACCTCATACACAAAGCTACGGGATGGATGTTAAGAGAAGTGGGGAAAAGGAATATCGAAGTGCTACGTGGATTTCTGTCTGAGCACCACGAGACAATGCCTCGTACCACTCTACGATATGCCATAGAAAAGATGGAACCAGAAGAGCGAAGGATGTGGATGACCAATACGCCACATTCAAAAAAGCAACAAATTCTTTTCATAAAAGAGCAAAGGTAATTGCAGATTTAATAAAAAGCATTATCTTTGCAAATAAACTTCATTAAATGTCTCATTATGGCAAAATTCATCAACCCTTTTACAGACATAGGATTCAAAAGGATTTTCGGACAAGAGATATCCAAGCCGCTGATTATTGATTTTCTCAACAGTCTGCTGCTCGGCGAAGAACGCATAACAAACATTACATTCCTCGATAAAGAACAACCAGCCCTCTTCGAAGACGACCGTTCGCTTATATACGACATATACTGCCAAACGGAAAAAGGAGAAAACATCATCGTGGAAATGCAAAACAAGTCACAGCCTTATTTCAAGAACCGGAGCATCTATTATGTATGTGAAGCCATAGCAAGACAAGGAGAAAGGGGAACAGACTGGAAATACAACATCGATGCGGTGTATCTTGTAGCCTTTCTGAATTTTTGCCCGATGGACTTTGACAAGAAGTTCCGGTCGGATATAGGATTGGCAGACAAGGGAAACAACAAGCTATTCTCAGATAAGATGAGGATGACTTTCATGCAGCTCCCTTTATTCACCAAGGAAGCCGACGAGTGTGATACAGATTTTGACAAATGGATATATGTACTGAAGAATATGGAGACATTGACAAGATTACCTTGGGCAGCCAAAAGTTCGGTTTTCAAGAGACTGGAACAGATTGCTGACGTCGCCTCCCTTTCGAGACAGGAGCGAATGAAATATGATGTTGGTCTCAGGAAATATCGTGACACATTATCCGTTCTTGAAGGTGCCAAGCAAGACGGATTGGCGGAAGGACGTGCAGAAGGACGTGCAGAAGGACGTGCGGAAGGACGTGCGGAAGGACGTGCGGAAGGACGTGCGGAAGGACGTGCGGAAGGAC
>ENA-ORRN01000288-ORRN01000288.1-human-gut-metagenome-genome-assembly--contig:-NODE-288-length-41495-cov-4.138707_pt1 | contig 41495 bp, 34 predicted proteins | sample MGYA00242174_ERZ509132 | MGnify/ENA primary metagenome ERZ509132 (study PRJEB26280, sample SAMEA2338671) | human gut metagenome | biome: human gut; feature: human-associated habitat; material: faeces... | reverse complement strand
AGTAAAATTATGTATGTGACTCCATTTGGAGTATTCGCATGTATTGCCACAGTTATGTATTCAAATGGTGTGGATACAATGCTTCAATTAGGACAAGTATTGTTGGCTTTATATATTACGTTCTATTTATATGCATTTATTGTTTATGGTGGTATGGTTAAATTCTTTGGGAAATACAGTCCAATTCAATTTTTTAAAGATATTGCACCAGCAGGATTGAATGCGTTTGGAACTTGTTCAAGTAGTGCTACGATTCCTATTTCATTAAAGTGTGCTTCAGAAAAGATTGGTATTCCTGAAGAAATCACGTCTTTAACTTTACCTTTAGGTGCAACAATCAATATGGATGCTGTTTCGATTTTGATGTCATTTATGATTACATTCTTTGCGACAGCTTTAGGTATTGATTTAAGTATTGGAACAATGGTAACTGTCCTTGCTTGTAACGTATTGTTAAGTATTGGTACTCCAGGCGTTCCAGGTGGTGCTATTGCTGCTTTTGCGGCATTGTGTCCAATTGCAGGAATTCCAACAAATCAAATCCTAGGTGTTTATATTTCAGTAAATACTTTGTGTGACATGGGAGCTACTTGTGTGAATGTCATTGGTGACTTGGCTTGTTCAACTGTATTAAAGCAGACCTTACATTTTAAAAAGAAAAAATAGGATGAAGACAAATAAAACAATCAGTGAATTTAAAGAGTTTATTGCCAAAGGCAATGTGATGGATATGGCTGTGGGTGTCATTATTGGTGGTGCTTTTGGAAAAATTGTGACTTCCTTGGTAAATGATATATTGATGCCGATTGTGGGAATTTTAATTGGTAGACTTGATTTTACGGTTTAAAAATTCGAGTAGGCACAGCTACAATCACGTATGGTAATTTTATTCAAAATGTTGTAGATTTTTTAATTGTAGCGGCATGTATATTTACAATGTTGAAGTTTTTGGCTCATTTTAAAAAGACAACAAATGATCAACTTGATCAAAAAGAACCTAAAAAAGAGGATACTGTTGTCTTATTAGAAGAGATTCGTGATTTGTTAAAGAAGATAGATAAAGTAAATTAAATATGTGATCAACAAGAGTATACCGGCTTTTTTGTCGAGTACTCTTGTTTTTTTAGTACAAAGATAAAGGACAAGACCAATCAATATTGCGACTAAGGAATCGATGATAAAGTTTGGTTCAAAAGGTACGGGAGTAATAAGTGCACTAGAACCTACGACAAATAAGATATTAAAGATATTAGATCCAATGATGTTTCCAATCGCGATATCGGCATTGCCTTTTTTGGCAGCTGTTACAGAAGTAACAAGTTCTGGTAATGAAGTTCCTAAGGCAACGATTGTTAGGCCGATAAATCTTTGACTGACACCTAATGAAATGGCAATGTTTGTGGCTGCATCTACCGCAAAGTTACTTCCCATCATTAAACATATAAGTCCAAGTGGAATAAATAAAGGATTTGTTTGTTTGATTTCAGTTTCTTCCATTTGATTCTTAGACATTTTAAAAATGTAGTATAAGTAACCAAGAAAGAATAACCACATAATAATTCCATCTAAACGAGAAATTGTTGTGTTGATACCTAATAATATCAATACAAGTGTTACAAGTATCATAAATGGCATTTCATATTTGATTGTACTATTTTGAATATGTAATGGACGAATGAGTGCTGTAATGCCAAGAATAATTCCTACATTTAAAATATTACTTCCAACAACATTTCCAATTGTAATGGCAGCATTGGATTTTAAAGCAGCAGTAATAGAAACAAAAGCTTCTGGTAGACTAGTTCCCATCGCAACGATAGTAAGTCCAATAATCAGTTGGGGTATACCAAAACGTGAGGCGATACTGCTAGCTCCATCGACAAACCAATCGGCTCCTTTTAGCAGTAGAATAAATCCTAATACTAATAAAATTATGTTCATATAGTTCCTCCTGGACCAGATAAAATAAAAAGACTCTGGTCTTATGTACCAAAGTCTTGCCATTTCATCACAGTCCGGATTTAATATCGTATTGACGAAGCTGTAAACACATATATGTGCAGGCTACTCCCTTTATGGGCTTATTATACATATTTTGGTTAATAAATTCTATATTTAATTGTAAAAATATCTTAAAAAATGCAAGTTTTCTAGAAAAACCTCAATTTATTTCGTATTAGATATAGGGGGTGAGTAAATCACATGAATAAAACCAAAGACAAAATTATGAAGGAGTTTTTAGAAAACAATGCCTATTTTGTCGACTTCTTTAATGCGTACTTCTTTGATGGAGAAAGAGTTCTTAAACCAGAAAATTGTGTAGAACTTGATTCAGAAATGAATGATTCGCATATGGATCTAGAAAAGCATGTGGATGTGATTCGTAAGTACAATGATGGAAATCTTTATAGTGCATTCATTATTGAGAATCAAAGTTATGTGGATGCTTCGATGGTTGTAAGAGCGGCTACATATGAGTATGTAGCGTATGATCGAATGTTAAAGAAGTTAAAGAAGAATAAGGCTAAAGAAAAACTACCCATGGTGCATATTCTTGTATTTTATACAGGAGAAAGGCCTTGGAATGCAGCTAGACAGCTTTCCCAGCTTGTAGAGGTGGATGAAAGGCTTGAATCCTATTTCCATGACTACCAAATGAATCTGATTGAAATCACAGGAAATACTTCATATAATTTTAATGAAGAAGACGTGTATAATCTATTCTACATATGTCGAAGTATTTATGATCAGTCTATTTATGAAGGAAAGAGTAATAGCTTTGGACTTGTGAAGAGCAGTGTATTAAAAGTCGTCAAGACATTAACGGATGTAGAATGGTTGGATTTAGAAGAATTAGAGGAAAAGGAGGAGATTGAAATGTGTGAAGCTGAAAAGAGATGGCTTGAGGTAAAGTCAAAGAAATGGGAAGCTGAAGGAATAAAAAAAGGAATTGAACAGGGTAGTGAGAAAAAAGAGCTTGAAATGTATCAAAAAATGATGGACAAAGGATTTGGAATTAAGGCTATCGCATCCATCTTCTCAGTAAGTGAAGAGTCTGTTAAAAAGTTGTTGATGAAAGCTTAGGAGAGTGGATGTTATGCATTCGTTCTTTATCAATAATTATGAAGAACATTCGATAAAATGTTTGAAATATTAACTTTTTTTCACATATATATAGTAGAAATGAAATATATGAAGTAAATGTAAGATGTAGACATGATGCAGACCTATTTTGTGAGTGGTTAGTAAGTGGACAATTGTTAACCATCTGTTTATAATGAATCTAGAAGGGAGCTAACGTAAAATGTCAATTATTAAATTAAATCCAGCGTTTAAAGATTATCTTTGGGGCGGAACAAAATTAAAAGAAAATTATGGTAAAAAGACTGATATGGATCCTGTTGCAGAAAGTTGGGAATTGTCTGTACATCCAGATGGACCAAGTATTGTTGCGAGTGGTGAATATGAAGGTTTATCATTTCCTGAATATTTAGAAAAAAAGGGGAAGGGTGTTTTAGGAACAAAGGGGAATACATTTGAATTTTTCCCAATTTTAATTAAATTTATTGATGCCAAACAACCATTATCGATTCAGGTGCATCCAGATAATGAATATGCACTTCGTGTAGAGCACGAATATGGAAAAACTGAAATGTGGTATATTTTAGATTGTGAACCAGATTCATTCTTATATTTTGGAGTAAATAAAGAAATCACTAAAGAGGAATTTGAACGTAGAATCCAAGATAATACGTTATTAGACGTGTTAAAGGCAGTCCCAGTACATAAGGGAGATGTTTTCTTTATTAAGTCTGGAACAATTCACGCGATTGGTGCTGGTATTCAGATTTGTGAGATTCAACAAAATTCAAATACAACATATCGTGTTTATGATTTTGGTCGTGTTGGAAAAGATGGTAAACCTCGTGAATTGCATATTCAAAAGGCAATTGATGTTTCAAATTTAAGCCCAATTGAATCTGACTTTAAACCATGTGGACCAGAAGAGAAGAATGGGGATTGTGATACGGTTCGTTTGGCAAGCTGCGAATATTTTACAACATATGAATCTACATTGAATGGTACAACTACACTTCATGTTGATGATGAAAGCTTTGGTTCTATCTTGTTGATTGAGGGTAGTGCTACAATTGAAAATGATGGTACAACTTTAGAAGCAAATAAAGGTGATTCTGTATTTATTGATGCGAACAGTGGTGATGTAAAAATCACAGGGAACTGCCAATGGATATATAGCAGGGTTTAATCCCCTGCCTCTTTTTAGTTATGAAAGAATTTCAAAAAGATTTAATAGACTGGTATATTCATAATCATCGACCACTAGAATTTCGTTTAAAGAAAGATCCTTATGAAATATGGATCAGTGAAATTATGGCCCAACAAACTCGTATTGAAGCTATGCTTCCCTACTTTAAAAGGTGGATACAACAGTTGCCAGATATTGAGAGTGTCGCAAAGTGTGATGATGAAAAGTTAAATAAATTGTGGCAAGGACTAGGTTATTATTCGCGTTGTAAAAATATTAAGAAGTGTGCTATTGAATGTGTTGAAAAATATAATGGGAAATTGCCTTGTACAAAAGAGGAATTATTAAAATTACCAGGGATTGGTCCATATACAGCAGGAGCTATCGCTTCGATTGCGAATGGACAAAGAGTAAGTGCAGTCGATGGAAATGTGATTCGTGTATTTTCTAGGTTGTATGATATTTGTGAGGATGTTACCAAGACAAGTGTGAAGAAACAGATTGAAATGTTAGTAGATGAAAGTCTTCCTTCAAAAGAAGAGATTTCTTATTATAATCAAGCGTTGATGGAACTTGGAGCACTTATTTGTATTCCTAAAAGTCCAAGGTGTGAATTGTGTCCAGTTAAAAAGTATTGTGATGCCAAAGATCCTGGCAGTTTGCCTTACAAGGCGAAAAAGAAAGCGCGAAAAATAGAATATAAACATTTATATATATTGGTGCATAAATATAAGGTACATGTAGTTAAAAGAGCGGATACCGGTTTGTTAGCAGGACTTTATGGTTTTGATGAAACGAAACCAGAACATATTATAGAAAGTATTGAATTAAAACCTTATATACATATTTTTTCACATGTAGAGTGGCACATGGATGCGACGTTGTGTATAGTAGATAGGGAAGATTCAAATTATAAAACAATTGAAGAAATAGAAGAGTATATCGCATTACCAAATGCGTTTATGCCGTTTATGAAACAAGTAGAGGAGTATTTATGGAAAAAGTAGAAATTGAAAGTTTTACTTTAGATCATACTAAAGTAAAAGCACCTTATGTGCGTTTGATTAGTGAAGAAAAAGGGCCCAATGGAGATATTGTATCAAATTTTGATGTTCGCTTATGTCAACCGAATCGACAAGAGATTCCAACCGGAGTTATGCATACTTTAGAACATTTGTTCGCATTATATCTTCGTCCTAGAATTACTGGGTATCTAGATTGTTCGCCATTTGGGTGTCGTACAGGATTTCACCTTTTAGCATGGGGAAAACATTCAAGTAAGGATGTTGCGATTGCCGTAAAAGAAGCTTTAGAGCTAATCATAACTACAGAATGGGAAGATGTTCCGGGTACAGAAGAAAAAGAGTGTGGTAACTACAAAGATCATTCTTTATTTGGTGCTAAAGAATGGGCTAAGGAAATTCTAGAAAAAGGAATGAGTTGTGATCCGTTCGAAAGAAAAATTGTGTAAGAGAATGTGAAATTCTCTTTTTTTATTTGAGTTGCCCTATTTATCGCGTCGTTTCTATGGTAAAATATAGTATAGTCTTTAAAAGGAGAACTTATATTATGGCAGGAATTTTTGGAAAATTATTTTCAGAAGAACAACGTGAATTATCTGCATTAGAAAAGATTGCAGATCAAGTATTAAAATATGAACCAGAAATGCAGGCATTATCGGATGATGAGTTGCGTGCAAAAACGGATGAATATAGAAAAAGAATTGCAGATGGAGAAACAGTAGATGATCTTCTTCCAGAAGCATTCGCAACAGCTAGAGAAGCGGCATATCGTGTAATCAACGAAAAACCTTATAAAGTTCAGATTATGGGTTCGGTTGCAATGCACAAAGGTGATATTTCAGAAATGAAGACTGGTGAAGGTAAAACTTTAACAGCAACAATGTGTGTATATTTAAATGCTCTTGCAGGTCAAGGTGTTCACGTAATCACAGTTAATGAATATTTGGCTGGTCGTGATGCAGCGTGGATGGGTGAAATTTATCGTTTCTTAGGTTTAACGGTTGGTGTAAATACACGTGATTTAAAACCAAGAGAAAAACGTGATGCGTATGCATGTGATATTACTTATACAACAAACTCTGAACTAGGATTTGATTATTTGCGTGATAATATGGTTACAGAAGTTGAAGATCGTGTAATGCGTGGACTTCACATGGCTGTAATCGATGAAGTTGACTCTGTATTAATTGATGAGAGTCGTACACCATTGATTATTTCGGGTGGTAAAAAACAAACCGCAAATTTATACATTCAATCGGATCGTTTTGTGAAGACTTTAATTGCTCCAGAATACGAAACAGATAAGTTTACACATGAAAAAACTTTGATTTCTGGAGACTATGATATTGATGAAAAAACACGCCAAATCATGTTGAGTGAAGAGGGTGTTCATAAGGCAGAAAAATTCTTTAAGATCAAAAACCTTTATGATATTGAACATACACAACTTGTTCACCACATTAACCAGGCTTTAAAGGCAAACTATATTATGATGCGTGAAGTTGAATATGTGGTTAGTGATGAAAAAGAAATCGTTATCGTTGACCAATTTACAGGTCGTATGATGCCTGGACGTGCATATTCAGATGGTTTACACCAAGCTATTGAAGCTAAAGAAGGGGTTCCAATTAAAGAAGAAACTTCGACTTTGGCAACAATCACATACCAAAACTTCTTCCGTCTATATGAAAAATTAGCAGGTATGACTGGTACTGCAAAAACTGAAGAAGAAGAATTCTTATCAACTTACAACATGAAAGTTGTTGTGATTCCTACAAACCGTCCAGTAGCTCGTAAGGATCTTCCAGATGAAATTTATGCACATAAGAAAGATAAATATGCTGCATTGGTACGTGAAGTAAAACGTTTGTATGAAACAGGACAACCAGTTCTAGTTGGTACGATTGCGGTAGAAACAAGTGAGGTTATTTCTCAATTATTAAATAAAGAACACATTCCTCATGAAGTGTTAAATGCGAAGAACCATGCTCGTGAAGCAGAAATCATCGCAAAGGCAGGCCGTCCAAAATCAGTTACAATTGCGACAAATATGGCTGGTCGTGGTACCGACATTAAATTAACAGAAGAATCACGTAAATTAGGTGGTTTAGCTGTATTGGGTAGTGAAAGACATGAATCTCGTCGTATTGATAACCAGTTACGTGGACGTTCTGGTCGTCAAGGAGATCCTGGATTCTCACGTTTCTATGTATCTTTAGAAGATTCGTTAATGGTTCGTTTTGGTGGCGACAAGCTACAAAAGCTATTTGAAAAAATGGGTGACGAACAAATTGAATCAAAAGCAGTCACAAAATCAATCACAATGGCTCAAAAACGTGTTGAAGGATATAACTTTGATATGCGTAAACAATTATTAGATTATGATGATGTATTGCGTCGCCAACGTGAAATTATTTATGCACAGCGTAATCGTATCTTAGAAGCAGATGAAGTACATGATATGGTTCATGTTGTATTTGAAAAGACAATTGAACAAACTTTACAAGCTAATTTATCAGATCAAAAGAAACAAACAATTGATGTTGCAGGCGTTGTTAAATCCATTGAAATGATGGGTATGGCTGAAGATAAGGCGATTCGTGCAAGTGAACTTGAAGGAAAGTCTTATGATGAAGTTAAAGAATATTGTGTAAATAAGATTTGGAATGAATATGAAGCTGAAATCAAAGATGTGAAGCGTCAATTCTTACCTTTTGAAAAGACAGTTGTATTACGTAATATTGACCGTAACTGGATCAACCATATTGATATGATGGATAAATTGCGTAGTGGTATTTACTTACGTTCTTATGCACAAAACAATCCTCTACAACAATATGTACAAGAAGGATTTGATATGTTTGAAGAAATGAATCAAAGAATTGATCGTGAAATCACATTCTTCTTATTAAAGGTTCGTATTCGTAAGGAGCATGAAGCTTAATGGAACTATATGAATTGAAACAAGGAGTGAGTACTCACCTAGAGAAATTACATTCTTTAGGTGAGTCACTTTGACTTATCTAGTAAAAATAAACAAATCGAAGACTATGATAAACAAACTTTAGAACCAGATTTTTGGCAAGATCAAAAAAAAGCTCAACAAGTGATTCGTGCAAAAAATGCATTAAAAGATATTGTAGATCGTTATGAAGAATTAGATTTACAATTAACTTCGTTAAATGATACGGCAGATGAATTAAAGTCTGAATTTGATGAAGAATTGATGATGATTGCCGAAGAAGAATATATGGATATGGATAAGAAGTTTGAGGACTTTGAAATCCAAGTCTTATTAAGTCATGAATACGATCAAAACAATGCGATTCTAGAAATTCACCCAGGAGCTGGTGGAACTGAGTCTTGTGACTGGGCAAGTATGCTTTATCGTATGTATACAAGATATGCTGAAAAACATGGATTTAAAGTGAGTGTTCTAGACTATTTACCTGGAGATGAAGCTGGTATTAAAAGTGTAACTTTCCTTGTCGAAGGAGATAAAGCTTATGGCTATCTGAAATCAGAAAAGGGTGTACATCGTTTAGTTCGTATTTCACCATTTGATTCAGGAGCTAGAAGACATACTTCGTTTGCGAGTTTAGATGTTATGCCTCAATTCAATGATGAAATTGAAATTGACATCAAGCCAGAAGATTTAATTGTAGAAACAAAACGTGCTTCAGGTGCAGGAGGGCAGCATATCAATAAAACGGATAGTGCCGTACGTATGGTGCATAAGCCAACGGGCATTGTGGCTACATGTCAAAATGGACGTAGTCAGCATGAAAATAGAGAAGAATGTTTGCGTGTCTTAAAATCTCGTTTGTATCAATTAGAAATTGAAGAACAAGAAAAGAAGATTGCCCAAATCAAAGGTGTACAATCTGCCAATGAATGGGGAAGCCAGATTCGAAGCTATGTCATGCATCCATATAGCTTAGTCAAAGATGTTCGTACAGGATATGAAACTAGCCAAGTACAATCCGTATTAGATGGAGATCTTGATGAATTCATCTTTGCGTATTTAAAATCGCAGATTCAATAAAATCCAATCGAAAGGTTGGATTTTTTTCTATAATCGCTCATAAAAATGTAATTAAATTAAATTATTCCCTCATAAAAGTGAAATCATTTTAAATTATTTACTCATAAAAATGTAATTAAAATTGAATATTCCCTCATAAAAATGTAAAATAAGGATGGTGATAGAGATGAAAAGAAGCATATATAAAGACTTATTGCGATGGAAAAGAAATAAATTGAGAAAACCCCTTATTATTGATGGGGCAAGACAAGTTGGAAAAACTTGGGTTATTAAAGAATTTGGTAAAAATGAGTATAAAAATGTAGCATATATAAATTGTGATCGTATTGTAGAAATGAAGTCATTGTTTTTTGATTTTAATATAGAAAGATTGATTCGTTCTTTTAGTGCAATCACAAACGAAACAATTGTTCCAGAAGATACTTTAATAGTATTAGATGAAATACAGGAAGTGCCTCTCGCGATAACCGCATTAAAATATTTTTGTGAGGAAGCAAGGCAATATCATATCATAGTGGCAGGTAGTCTTTTAGGAGTAAGTCTTCATGGAGGGACTGGTTTCCCTGTAGGAAAGGTAGATCGATTAAAAATGTATCCGATGACTTTTTCAGAATTTATTGAAGCATCTGGTAAAGTACACCTTTTAGAGTTATTGGAGTCGCATAGATGGGAAGAAATTTCATCATTATCTGTTACATATACAGATTTATTACGCCAATACTACTATGTGGGTGGAATGCCGGAAGTGGTAGATTCTTATTTTTTAAACTATGATTTGAAAGAAGTTAGAAATATACAAAATACAATTTTAAATGATTACGAACAAGATTTTTCTAAACATATTCCACCTGCTCTTTTAGCAAAAGTAAGAATGGTTTGGAGATCAATTCCTTCGCAATTATCAAAAGAGAATAAAAAATTTGTTTATGGTGCATTAAAAAAGGGTGGTCGTGCAAAAGAATTTGAGGATGCGATTGATTGGTTGATTCATGCAGGATTAATACATAAAGTAAATCGCGTGAATAAAATAGAAAAGCCATTGAAATTTTATGAGGACATTAATGCATTTAAATTGTTTGTGTTAGACTTAGGCTTGTTGCAAGCTATGGCAAACGTATCCGCAAAAGAAGTTCTAACAGATGAAAACTTTTTTTCTGAATATAAAGGTGCATTTACTGAACAATTTGTGGCACAAGAACTAATCGCGAATAAGGAGACTTTGTACTATTATTCAAAAGAAAATTCTACACTAGAACTTGATTTTCTTGTTCAAAAAGATGTGGTTTATCCAATAGAAGTAAAAGCAGAAGAGAATGTTAAATCAAAAAGTTTAAAAACGGTATATGATGCAGATCATGCGTTATGTCCTGTACGGTTTTCAATGTTAGGCTATAAGAAACAAGAATGGATGGAAAATGTTCCATTATATGCATCAATGGAATATATTCGTTCTAAAGAATAAGGTTAAGAATATGAATGTATATTATCATTTACCGGGCTTATTTGAATTCTATGAATTTTATAAAAAGTTTTTGCCCCTGTTTAAAAATAAACCAGAATACTTCTATGACTGGTGTAAGATTGGATCTATATATGGATCACCATCTGATTGTATATGGTCTGGTGGACGCATCAGTTATACAGATTGTGATCCAAAAAAAGTGTTAGATTTAATGAAGAAATATAATATATCAGCTCGTCTTACATTTAGTAATTCTTTAATAGAAGAAAAACATTTATCTGATATAAAATGCAATGAATTATGTCGATTGTTGAATTTAGATTTAAATAATGGAATTATTATTCATTCGGATATATTGATGGAATATTTGAAATCTAAATATCCAAATCTATATTTTGTATCTTCTACCACTAAAGTATTAACAGATTTTAATGATTTTAAAAAGGAAGTAGAAAATCCAGGCTTTACGTATGTAGTCCCTGATTTTCGATTGAATAAACAATTAGAAAAGTTGAATTCACTATCTGAATTATATAAACCAAAGGTAGAATTTTTATGCAACGAATGTTGCTGGTACGGATGTAAAGATCGTAAGGAATGTTATAAATCGGTTTCTAAACAAAATCTAGGCATTGATTGTATGGATCATGTATGTAAGGCCCCTTTTTATAAGGAAGGGTATCGTTTTTCTAGAGTGATGGAAAATCCTGCATTTATTAGTTTAGAGGATATTTTAAATATCTATGTCCCTATGGGCTATTCAAATTTTAAAATCGAAGGAAGAGATTTAGGAAGTGCTCTATTATTAGAATTTATTCTTTACTATATGGTAAAACCAAAATACCAAATCCATGTTCGTGAAGCAATGTATTTAGATGCAATGCTAGACTTATTTTAGGAGGTTCACATGATAGAAAAAAGACATACGGTACGTAAATATTTAGATAAACCATTAGATGTTGATTTAGTAAGTTTATTAAATGCACGTATTGAACAAAATAATAAATTGTATGATTTGACATTTAAACTTGTTACAAATGAATCAGATGGACTTTCTAGTTTGGCTAAAATTATGTCGAATAGTACCGTACAAAACTATATTGTTCTTGCAGGCAAAGAATGTTCAAGTTTAGATGAAAAGATAGGCTATTGTGGTGCTGACTTGATTTTGTATGCCCAAAGTTTAGGCTTAAATACATGGTGGTGTGGAGGTATGTTTAATGGCAAGAATGCTCTTAAACATTTAGATGATAAAGATGTTAGAGTGAATGGTGTCATTGGGATTGGATATGGAAAAACACAGGGGGTACCACACAAATCAAAGACAGCTGATCAAATTAGCCATTATCAAGGAGTAGTTCCAGATTGGTTTAATGCAGGTATCAAAGCTTTATTATTAGCACCTAGTGCTTTAAATAGACAACCATATATAGTAAATGGTGTAGGAAATAAAGTGAGTTTTAAAGTAAAAAGTGGACCTTTATCACAAGTTGATTTAGGTATAGGAAAATATTTCTTTGAGCTTGGTGCAGGAAATGAAAATTTTGAATGGAGTTAACATGATAGAATTTGAGAATAAAATCTTTTTAAAAAAGAAATTTGATTTTGAAAAATGGAAAGAATTTGGTTTTTCTTTTGAGAATAATACATATGTTTATACAGAAGATTTTTTGAATTCAAATTTTAAAGCTGTCATTGAAATATCGGATGTTTTAAAAGGTAAAGTTATTGATAATTTAAGTAATGAAGAATATATGCCACTGCGCATAGAATCCTTTGATGGAGATTATGTTTGTAAAGTTCGTGAAGCATACAAATCCATATTAAAACGAATTGCGGATATATGTTGTACAGACGTATTCTTTGCGGATGATCAAGCGAATCGTATTACGAAATTCATTGATGAAACGTATGGAGTAAAACCAGATTTTCCATGGAAGGATGACAATGGTGTTTTTCGTCATTTAGACAATAATAAATGGTTTTCCCTTATCATGTATGTTTCGTTAGATGCTCTATTAAAAAATGGAGATAATAGAAAGTTGAATATTATTAATTTAAAGATAGATGGAGCAAAAAGAGATGAATTACATAAAATAAATGGGATTTATCCAGCTTTTCATATGAACCATAAAACATGGATTTCGGTTGTACTAGACGGTACAATATGTGATGATAAAATAATGGAACTTATACAAAGTAGTTTTGATTTAACAAAATAAAAGGAGAGAATGATATGTACGGAATTATCGCAACATGGAGAATGGCTTTAGAAGGAATTTCAAAAGCAGATTCTATGTTAAAAAATAACGAAAGTGCAGCGGATTCGATTGAAGAAGCAATCAAAGCTGTAGAAAATTTTGAATACTATAAAAGTGTAGGATATGGTGGACTTCCAAATGAAGAAATGGAAGTAGAATTAGATGCTGCTTTTATGGATGGAGATACACTAGAATTTGGATGTGTTGGAGGCGTTAAAGATTTTGCCAACCCTGTTAGTATTGCACGTAGTCTAATGCACTATGATGCCAACAATTTCTTAGTGGGTCAAGGAGCTGAAAAATATGCTTCAAGACATGGCTTTGAAAGAAAAACAATGCTTACAGATCGTGCTAAGATTCATTATCACAATCGCATAAAAGAAATCACAAATACGGAATTAAAACCATATTCAGGACATGACACAGTAGGTATGGTTTGTCTAGATACTGCAGGACACATGACTTGTGCTACAAGTACTTCTGGATTGTTCATGAAACATCCAGGACGTTTAGGTGATTCCCCTGTATGTGGCTCTGGGTTCTATGTAGATTCTTTTGTCGGAGGAGCGAGTGCTACAGGTTTAGGTGAAGATGTTATGAAGGGCTGTGTTTCTTATGAAATCGTTCGTCTAATGAAAGAAGGTATGCATCCTCAACAGGCTTGTGAAAAAGCTGTACACGATTTTGATTTGGAATTAAAGCGAAGAAGAGGAAAAGCAGGAGACATGTCTTTGATTGCGATGAATAATAAAGGTGAATGGGGTTGTGCTACAAATATTGAAGGCTTTAGTTTTGTAGTGGCAACTGAAAAGCAAGCCCCAACAGTATATTTAGTGAATCATGATAAGGACGGCAAATGTACATTTGAAGTTGCAAGTAAAGAATGGATGGACAACTATATGGCTACACGTACAGCCCCATTAGTTAGGAAATAATATGGAAGAGGAATTGTTAAAGAAAATCGATGAAATTAGCGATGAGATGATTTCAGGAATCAAAAGAATTGTTCAAATTGATAGTGTACAAAGTGAAGCAAAGCCTGGTATGCCTTTTGGTGAAGGCGTAAATAAAGCTTTAGAAGAAGCATTGAAATTAGCTTGTGAATTAGGTTTTGAAACAGAAAACGTCGATCATATGGTGGGCATTGCCAAATATGGTACGGGTGAAGATTATATTGGTATTATGGGACATTTAGATGTTGTTCCTGTAGGAGAAGGATGGAATCATCCTCCGTTCTCAGCTTATGAAGATGAAAAGGGTAGAATTTATTCAAGAGGAATCTTAGATAATAAAGGGCCTACTCTATCTTGTTTATACGCATTATATGCCATAAAGGAATTGAAAATTCAGCTAAAGCGTCCTGTTTATATTTTGTTTGGAACAAATGAAGAAACGGGATTTGAGGATTTAAAGCATTTCCTTAAAGTCAGAAAACCACCTATTATGGGGTGGACACCCGATTGTAAATATCCGGTTGTATATGCGGAAAGAGGAAGAAGTACCTATCGTGTGAGTACGGCTATTGAAAATAAAACTGTATTTAATCAATTTATTAATGAATATATTTTATCAGACAATGGATTTGGAAATAAATTGGGACTCAATATTGAGGATCTTGAATTTGGTAAAATGCAGATGAGCAATAAAAAATTGGTGGATTTAGAAGGAAAACTTGGCTTTGATTTCTCTTTTAGCTATCCTGCAAGTATTAGGAATGATACAATAGAGTGGACAATCAAATCTAAATTAAGCAAAGGACTACAAGTAGAATGTATACATAATTATGATCCTGTTTATTTTGATAAAAATGGATTCTTATGTCAAACATTAAAGGCGACTTATGAAAAGGTAACAGGCATGGATGGTACGCCAGTTACAACTACGGGTGGAACGTATGCGAAGATCATGCCAAATATAGTTCCTTTTGGACCGAGTTTTCCTGGACAAAAGGGTATTGGACACAATCCGAATGAATGGATGGATCGGAGTGATTTGATTTTAAATGCGAAAATATACGCATTAAGTATAGTGAGGTTGGCAAATGGAGAGAATGATTGAAGTATGTGCAGGTAGTTATCAAGATTGTATAGCTGCACATCAAGGTAGTGCAAAGAGGGTTGAATTAAACAGTGCGTTAAGTGTTGGTGGCTTAACGCCAAGTGTCGCAAGTCTAATTCGTGTTAAAAAAGAAACAGACTTAACCGTAATTTGTATGGTGCGTGTGCGTGCTGCAGGTTTCTGTTATGAAAAAGAAGATGTAGAAATTATGTTTGAAGATGCCAAGATTCTTTTAGAGCATGGAGCTGATGGAATTGCGTTTGGTTTCTTAAATGAGAATGGCACAATTTGTGAAGAGGACACAAAAAGAATGATCGACTTGATTCATTCATACAATAAGGAAGCTGTATTTCACAGAGCTTTTGATGTTACGCCAGATGCATTTGAAGCCATTGAAACATTGATTGATTTAGGGTGTGATCGCGTACTTACAAGTGGACAAAAATCAAAAGCTATGGAAGGTATTGATTTGATCAAAGTGTTGAATAATCAATATGGAGATAAGATTCAAATTCTTCCTGGAAGTGGAATGAATGCAGAAAACGCAAAAATGATGATGAATTATACAGGCGTATATCAGGTGCATTCTTCTTGTAAGAATTATAAAGCAGATACAACCACAACAAAAAACGGTGTTTCATATAGTTACTTGGCAAGTCCACATGAAAATGATTATGACGTAGTGGATGTGGAATCGGTTAAAAAATTAGTTGATAGTATTAAATAAGAAAAGAAGTTTGATTAAACGTCAAACTTCTTTTGTCGTATATAGATACGAATCGCAATTATAGCCGTTACTACATCGGCTGTAGCCTGAGAAATCAAGATTCCATGGAACGTAAATAATTTAGACAATATGACAATGCAGATTGCGTAAATAACACCTTGTCTAGAAATGGATAAAATTAAGGCAGGAAGTGCTTTTCCTTCCGATTGAAATAGAGTTGTAAAGACTAAAATTATACCTACACACGGACTCGATAGAACAAGTAGTCTTAACATAAGGCTTCCTGTTTGAATAATTTGGGCATCATTCATAAAGGATTGGATGATATACGGAGCAAAAATACTTAGGATAACGGCAGTAATGAGCGCAAATGTGACTTCGATAAAAATGTCAAACTTAATGAATGCACGTAGGCGCTCTGTGTTTTTGGCCCCATAATTAAATCCTAAAAGTGGTTGTGCCCCAAACGCAAACCCAACCATGATCAATAACAGAATCATATTCACTTTTAGGGCGATTCCCATTGCGGCAACATTTTCATTGCCGAACACAACTAAATAACGATTTGTCAAAGCTACACCAATACTTGACATTAAATTTGTGATAGAAGCAGGAATTCCAATGGTGAAGATATCTAAAAACTCTTTTCTTTCGATATGACAATCTTTAAAGGAAACACTTAGACGATTTGCCTTTGTCTTTGTGAAATAGATCAAAAGGAAATCAGATAGGATATATCCAATCACAGATGCCAAGGCAGCACCTTGTGCGCCCATATGGAAGCTAAAGATAAAGATGGGATCTAAAATGATGTTTAGAATCGACCCCAAGACAGTTCCAACCATAGATAGGGTTGCCAATCCTTCTGTACGAATTAAGTTACTAGGAGTTAAAGAAAGAATGATAAAGGTGGAGCCAAGTACAATTATATTGTAGTATTGACTTGCGTATAACCATGTTTCTTTATTAACACCTAAAAAATTTAATATGGGATCTTTTAGAATAAACATAAAAATCGTGACAACAATGCCACAGAGAATGGATGCATAGAAACAGAATCCACTCACATTCTTAGCTTCTTTGTTCATTTGTTGACCAAACAATCTAGAGATGACAGAACTGCCACCAATGCCAAAGATGTCACCTAGTGCGATCATGAAAGTAAAGATGGGGGCACATAAAGAGACACCGGCCACAAGATTTGTGTTCATTGTTTTAGCTACAAAATATGTATCTGCCATGTTGTATACTAAAGAAATTACCATGCTGAAGACAACGGGTAAAGCCATTGTGAAATAGGCTTTAGGGATGCTTGTATTTTCAAATAATTCATTATTGTTCATATATTACCTTCTTTCTTTGCCTAGTATATCAAAGCTATTTGAAAATGATTGTGACATATGGCACAATAAAGCTATGAAACGAGTATATGATTCAAAAAATGTAGAGAAATATGTAAATCGATATCACATACACGACTATTTTAATTCTTCTTATCCCTTTTATTTGATGGAATATGAAAAAGATGAAATGATGATTCATCCATTAAAAGACACAAAAGAGATTCAGTTTGTAGTAGAAGGCGAAGTGTCTATTTATTTCATTGATTCAAATGGAAAGCAGCTTTTTGTGTCACAAACCAACGAATTATGTGTGTTAGGAGATGTTGAATTTGTTCGTCATGAAAAGCCTGTTTATTTTGCTCAAACCAACACAAAAGTTGTTACAATCGCATTATCGATTGAAGAAAATCAATTGAGATTAAACCAGGATCTGAAATTTCTTCATTTTTTGTTGAATTCGTTGATTGATAAACTGCATAATAAGTCCACAAATGAAATTATGAATCAAAGTGTTGAAGAGAAGGTCATGAATTATATGGAGTTACATTTCACACTAGACAATGTCAGTGTGGCTTGTCGTAATCTGCATTGTAGTCGAAGGCAGCTACAAAGAGTGTTAAAGAAACTTTGTGAGGATAAAAGAATCGTAAGACTTGAAAAGGGAAAATATGTGCTACAATAGACGTATTAATGGAGGTTGTTTATTGTGAAGCGTAATGAACAAAAAATAGAAAACACTTGGAAAACAGAAGATATATTTAAAGATGAAGCTGCATTTCTAGCTTGCTTAGATACTTGTAAAGAATTAGGGAATGAGCTTTGTGCATACGATGGAAAATTAAAGGATGCATCCAATTTATTATCATTTTTAAAGGGATATGAAAAATTAACATGTCTATTAGATGATTGTTTAGGCTATTCTTCTTTGTTGTCCGATCAAGATACGGCGGATGCCCATCATCAAGAATTAAAAGGAAAAGCCAATGCGTTAGCGGTTGAAATTTTTACGAAGCTATCTTTTAGTGATGTACAAATCATGAAGATTGAAAACTTAGAGTCTTTTTATGCATCTGAACCTATCTTAGAAAGATATCGTGTATATCTAGAAGAAGTATGTCGTTTAAAAGAACACGTATTGTCTCAAACAGAAGAAAAATTAATGGCATCCACTTCATTAATGCAAGATACGCCTTATTCGATTTTTGGAATGTTGAACAATGCGGATTTAAAATTTAAAGATGCGATCGATTCAAAAGGAAATAAGCACACTTTAACTACAGGTACATTCATTCATATGTTAGAGCAGGAAGATGAAGTGTTAAGAGAGAGTGCGTATCGTAATTTTTATGCTGGGTATGGTTCTATGATCCATACTTTAGCCGCTTGTTTAAATGGACAGACAAATCAATTGAAGTTTAATAGTACCGCACGCAAATATGCATCGAGTTTAGAATGTGCTGTCGATGCGAATAATGTTTCACCAAGAGTGTATGAACAATTGATTGAAACAGTACATAAAAATATTCATGTTTTACATAAATATATGCGAGTACGTAAAGAAGTTATGAAGAAAGATAAACTTCACATGTATGATCTATATGTACCTATGGTCAATGAATGTAACGTTCCTGTATCTTTTGAACAGGCCAAAGAAGATGTCTTACATTCTATTCAATTGTATGGAACAGAATATGCCAAGGTTTATGAAAGAGGATTGAATTCTCGTTGGATCGATGTATATGAAAATGAAGGAAAGCGTTCAGGCGCATATTCTAGTGGACAAAGAGTACATCCATTTGTGTTGATGAATTTTGCGAATTCTTTAGATACAGAATTTACTTTAGCTCATGAAATGGGTCATGCGATGCATTCTTATATGTCTACAAAATATCAAGCTCCATTAGATCGTCACTATAAAATATTTGTAGCTGAAGTTGCGAGTACATGTAATGAAGCTTTATTGATGGATTATTTGCGCAAACAAAACTCAGATCCTAAATTCCAGGCTTATTTGATCAATCACTTTATGGAACAATTTAGAACAACATTGTTTAGACAGTGTATGTTTGCGGAATTTGAAAAAATCATCAATGAAAAAACCGCAAACAACGAAGTTTTGACAAGTGATACATTGAATCAGATTTACGCGGATTTAAATAAATTCTATTATGGTGAAGATGTGATTGTAGATGATGAAATCAGTATGGAATGGGCTCGTATTCCACATTTCTATATGAACTTCTATGTATACCAATATGCGACAGGATTTAGTGCAGCTATGGCTCTATCTCAAAAATTGCTTCATGGAACACAAGCCGATATTGAAGCGTACTTATCTTTCTTAAAAGGAGGATGTACAAAATCTCCAGTCGAATTATTACGCATGGCTGGTGTTGATATGGCAAGTCCAAAACCAGTGGAAGATGCGATTGAATTGTTTGATTCTTTAATTGATGAATTTGAAAGTATTATGAAGTAGAAAGTCGTTTGACTTTCTATTTTTTAGTCAGATAAATATTAGTAAAAAATAAATGACTAAAAATGGAGGGCTTATGTTTGTAGGTAGAGAAAATGAGCTTAAGCTTTTAAATCGCGTATTTTCATCAAATCGACAAGAATCTGTATTAATATATGGACGAAGGCGAATCGCAAAAACAGAATTAATCAAGAAAGCCATCGAAGATTTTGAAGGGGAGTATATTCAAGAATGCAAGTATAAAAATTCTAAAGTAACACAGGCTGTTGTAGATCAAGAAATTGAATAAGTAAAAAATGTGAATATGTCATGTTATAAATAGGATTTTTTTCGAAAACTGGTTTTGATTTAATAGATGATTCAAATTTAATTATTTGTATGTTGGATGATTTATATCATTCATTTTCAGAAAATATATGAAAACTATGGTATGATATTCACGAGGTGAATTAATGAATAAGTTAGAACAAGCACGCGCACAAATAGATGCGATCGATCGTGAAATGGCTAAGCTGTATGAAGCACGATTGGATGCTGTTAAAGATGTGATTGCGTATAAAATAGAAAATGATTTACCAATTCTAGATTCGGGTAGAGAGCAGGTTGTGATTGAGAAAAATTTGCAGTTTATTCAAAATCCGGATTATAAAGAATATTATGAGTCTTTTATAAAATTTATTATGAAAGAATCGAAGGCCTACCAAAGAACGTTGCAGTCGCATGATAAAGTCGGATATTGTGGGGTTGAAGGTGCCTTTGGACATATGGTGAGTGAAAAGTTGTTTCCTTCCAATCCAAAAGTGGGTGTTTCTAGTTTTGAGGAAGTCTTTCAAATGGTTGTTCATTCAGACGTACAATATGGTGTGATTCCTTTTGAGAATACGAATTCTGGATTGGTTGGAGAAGTCTTAGATTTATTAATGGAATATCCAGTGTATATTCAGTCAATTTATGATCAAAAGATTGAACAATGTTTACTTGGAGTTCCTGGCAGTACATTGAAAGATGTGGAGTGGGTCTATTCAAAGGATCAAGCACTTTCACAATCTAAAGAATTCTTGAAGGAATTAAATGTACAAACGGTAGCCTATCCAAATACGGCAATGGCAGCTCAATATATTTCAGCACAGAAGGATGTGCATAAAGCAGCTATTGGGGCTAAGGAAAATGCAGAGCTGTATGGCTTAAAGGTGTTGGCTACAAACATTCAAGAAAATGCGACTAACACAACGCGATTCTTAGTAATTGGATTAAAGCCACAAATGCAGGGCAATCGCTTTAGTATGGTTTTATCGGTTAAACATGAAAGTGGTGCATTGGCTAAAATCATTGATTGTATTGCCAAGAATGGATTGAATATGGAAAGTATTCAGTCTAGACCGATGAAAAATAAACCTTTTGAGTATTTCTTCTTTGTTGAAATTGAAGGGGATATGTCAAAGGCAAATGATTGTATTGAACAGATTCAATCTGTATGTGAAAGTGTAAAAGTATTGGGAGCATATACTTTAAAGGAGGAAAAATAAGCATGAATTTTGTGAAGGAAAGTGTCAATCAAACACCAATCGTAGATACTGTATTCTCGATTGTTGCCAAGGCAAAAGAAGCTAAGGCGAAGGTGGGAAGTGAAAATGTTGTAGATGCGACAATTGGTTCTTTATATGATGAAGAAGGAACTTTGGTTGCCTTGGATAGTGTATATAGTTCATTAAAAAATTTAGATAATAAAGTATTAGCAGCGTACGCAGCTAGTTTTAGAGGAAATCCTGATTTTAGACAAAAAGTATACGACTGGGTATTAAATGGAAATTCACACCTAGAACATGAAGTAATCGCGACTCCTGGAGGAACGGGTGCTGTTGGTATGACTTTACAAGAGTGTTTAGATGAAGGACAAACCGTAATCTTGCCAGAAATCGCATGGGGATCTTATGCATTAATGGCGCAGATGCACAATTTGAATGTGGAAAAGTATAGCTTGTTTGAAGAAGATCACTTTAATTTAAATTCTTTTAAAACGGCTTGTAAGAAAGTAATGGAAAAACAAAATCGCTTAGTGATGGTAATCAACGATCCTTGTCACAATCCAACAGGATATTCTTTAAGTGAAGAAGAATGGAAAGAAGTGATCTCTTTCTTGAATGAATGTTCAAAAACACATGCTGTTGTATTGTTGAATGATATTGCGTATATTGATTTTTCTTCTAGACAAGAAAAGGCGAAAGAATACTTTGCGCAGTTTGATCAAATTGAGAAAAACTTTGTCGTGATTGTCGCATTTAGCTTATCTAAATCAATGACAAGCTATGGACTTCGTTGTGGAGCTGCCATTGTGTTAGGACAAGAAAAAGAAGCGGTAAATCAAGTGAAGATCGTGTTTGAAAAGGATGCGCGTGCAACTTGGTCAAATATCAATAATGGAGCTATGGCTACATTTGTGGATGTATTAGATAATCATAAAGATGCGTATGACCAAGAAAGATTGCACTATGTAAATTTATTAAAAGAACGTGGAGATATTTTTGTCAAAGAGGCTAAGGAAGTTGGGCTAAAGCACTATCCTTATAAGGAAGGATTCTTTGTAACTTTATCTATGGATAATAAAACGCGTGACAAATTCCATGAGGCATTAATGGAAAATAACATTTTTACAGTCAAAGTAAATTTGGGTATTCGTGTTGCGATTTGTTCTTTATCTGTTGAAAAGACAAAGGGATTGGCAAAAAAGATGAAAGATATTTTGGATACAGTAGCTTAATGCTGTATCCTTTTTTTCATCCACTTATGTGGAACTCCTTCATCATCGTCGATTTGACCAAACTGAATATAGCCTTGTTTCTCGTAGAATGAGCTGACACGAACTTGGGCGTGCACCACAATTACGTCTCCGCTTATTCTTTTGATTTCTTTTTCTGCACTTTCTAGTAACAAATGACCAATATGCTTATTTCGATATTCCTTTAATACGGCAACTCTTCCAATAGTGTAATGATTGTTTTCTTTGAAGAAACGACAAGTTCCGACAGGCTTTGTTTCATCGAAAACTACAATATGAGAACTGATTTGATCAATATCATCAAATTCATTTTCGAAGCTTTGTTCTTTCATGAATACTTTGATACGAATATCTTTTGCTTCTTGCGGTAAGGTTGTATATGTTTTTGTGTTCATAATCTTTCTTCTTTCTTTTCTTCAACATTAACAACTGAAAAATGAAAAGTCAAATATGATATAATATAAGGAAAGTTAGGTGGGCTGTGTATGCATATTTTTGAAGAGTCTTTAAATCGTTTTATTAAAAATTCATGGATATACTATGAAGCGAATGATCCTTATTATGCAGGTAAGATTGAACAGATTTCAATTGAAAGAGTACATGACAAGATTTTATATTATGAAGTAAAGGCAACTATTCAAACACGTTGGAGTGAAGAAATTTTAAATTTTAGAGTGAATGAATATGGAACACTTTTGACTACAAATTGTACTTGTTGCCAAGATCCACATTCAGGGTGTGTGCATTTAGTAAGTGTAGTACGAGCTATCAATGCGATAAATCCACAAACTTTTCCGTTTTATGTTGATTATCAAAACTATGTAAAAGAAAAAAATCGACAGGAAGAATTAGAACGTAAGCGTCGTCGTATAAATGACTTGAATCAAGTGGCATTTGAATTTTTAAAAGAAAAACAAGAAGATAAAGTAAGTAGTTTTTTTAAGGAAAATGAAAATCGAATTCGATTGTCTTTATATCACACAAATTCATATTATTATGATCAGATTGCATTTAAATTAAAGATTCAAGTAAGCCGTGTTTATACGGTAAAAAATATACAAGATCTGTTACGTGGCTTTTTTGAGAAAAGATTGGAGTCTTTTGGGAAGAACACACAGATTTACTTGACTAATGATGATTTAGATGAGCCTAGCCAATTGATTTATAATTTTTTATTAAAATATGCTTTTACTAAAGATTGGCAAAAAGAAGGAGAAATTTATTCAGAATGTTTGGATGATTTCTTTAATCTAAATGCATCTTTGCCTAAAGAGTATACAGAATTTAAAACGTCTAAAAAAAATATAAAACTAGTTTTGAATTTGTTGGAACATGAAGATTGTTTTGAACTCAATACAGAACTAGATGATAGCTTTTCGATTGGCAATAAACATCTTTATATGGTGAATCATAAAGAAATTGTGCAATATACTATGGATCCAGATGGTTTTTTAGCTTCACTAGCCTATAATTTGCAACAAAATGATGGATGGTTAATTAAAAAGTCAGAATTCAAAACTTTTTATTTACAATGCCTGCAACCGTATATGGAATACATAAAATTAGAAACAAATGTAGATGTGGAAAAGTATACAACTCTTATAGAGAATATTCGTGTGTATTCGGATTTAGAAAATGCCAATATGGTCGTATGGGGAACATATTTAGAGAATAACCAGAAGAAGAGTTTCTTTACGCACACAGATTCGAATCAGATTGCGAGTATTGAAGCTATTATTTTGCATTATGCGGTAAAGATTGAAGATAATAAGGCTATTTTTAAAGGTAGAAGTGATGCACTCTATAATTTTTTGGATTATGGTATTCCATTGATTCAAAAACAGGCGGATGTGTATGTTTCGGAAGAGTTGAAACGATTGAAAAATCGTCGCAGTATGAATTTGAGTGTGAAAGTCTATGTGCAAAATGATTTATTGAAGATGGAATTGGATAGTGATATCAATGTGGATGAATTGTCGCATGTTTTAAATGCATATCGAAAGAAGAAAAAGTTTTATCAATTAAAGAATGGTGAAATGATTGATTTGGAAGATACAGGATTAGAACAGTTGGATGAATTGGCTTCGACAATGAATTTAACAGCAAAAGATTTCAAAAAAGAGACGATTGAAAAGCCTGCGTATCAAGCGTTCCATTTAATGGATGTAGATTCAGAATTGGATGTTCGTAATGATGGTTCGGTTACAGAATATACAAATCGATTAATGAAAATAAAAGAACAGACGATTCAATTGAAGGATGAATATAAATCTTTATTGCGCACATATCAGCAGCAGGGTATTCAATGGTTGTATGATTTAAAAAATATGGGATTAAATGGAATTCTTGCCGATGATATGGGACTTGGAAAAACATTACAAGTCTTGGTATTTTATGAGCAGTATGTTTCAAAAGATAAACCAAGCTTGATTGTATGTCCAAGTAGTTTAATGTATAACTGGATGTCAGAAATCGAAAAATTTAAAATCGATGTGAATGCCGTATGTGTTACGGGGATGCAAGAAGCTCGTAAAGATATTATTAAAGAAAACTATGAGCTTTATATCACAACATACGACTACTTGCGAAGAGATGTGGAATTATATGCGCCAATGGAATTTGAATATATTATTTTGGATGAGGCGCAGTTTATAAAGAACCCAAAAACGAAGAATGCGCAAAGTGTAAAATCATTAAAGAGTAGACATCGTTTAGCTTTAACGGGTACGCCAATTGAGAATGGTTTAAGTGAATTGTGGAGTATTTTTGATTTTCTATTGCCTGGATATTTATATAGTTTGAATTATTTCACAAAGAATTTTGAAAAACCAATTCAAATGAGAGATGAAAAAAGGAAGTCGCAGTTGCAAAAGTTGGTTTCTCCATTTATTTTGCGAAGAACAAAAAAACAAGTACTAAAAGATTTGCCAGATAAAGTTGAGAAGGATATGTGGTTGAATTTTAGTCCGGAAGAAAAACAATTGTATCTTGCGAATTTGGCTCAGGTCAATGAACAACTTCAACAGCAACTTGAACTAGAAAAGGTGGATTCAATTTTGATTCTTGCGATGATGACGCGTTTACGTCAGATTTGTTGCGAACCAAGAATGTTGTACGAAAACTATAAGGGTGAAAGTACAAAATTTTCGATGTGTTTGGATTTGATTGAAACCTTAAAAGAGAATGGCAAGAAGGTTTTGTTGTTTTCTAGTTTTACAAGTATTTTTGATGATTTCATTGAAGAATTTGATCGACGAGGCATCAAATATCATATGATTACGGGTGCGGTAGATAAAAAGAAGCGTAAAGAAGAAGTAGATGCTTTTCAAAATGATGATTCCAATGTATTCTTGATTTCTTTAAAGGCAGGCGGAACAGGGTTGAATCTAACAAAGGCGCAGGCTGTTATTCATTTTGATCCTTGGTGGAATGTAAGTGCACAAAATCAAGCGACAGACCGTGCATATCGTATTGGACAGACGAAGAATGTTCTTGTCTATCAGTTGTTGATGAAGAATACGATTGAGGAAAAGATTTATGAAATGCAAAAGCGCAAAAAAGAAATGAGTGATTTATTTGTTGAAAATTCGAATGGTGGAATATCAACATTATCTAAGGAAGAGCTAAAAGATTTGTTTTCGATGGATTAAGGCAATATATTTTTGAAATATATAGCCTTTTTTTTATGAATTGTGATAAAATGGTTGTAATGAAAGGGATTACATAAGGTGCGAAAATGAATAGAAGTGCAGGAATTTTATGTCCTGTTTTCTCTATCCCTGCAAATCAAGGGATTGGTGATTTAGGGCAAAAAACAATTCGAATGATTGATATTATTGCGGATGCGGGTTACAGTATATGGCAAATATTGCCGTTACAAATGACGGGTCCCACTCATTCTCCATATCAAACTTATTCTAGTTTTGCGGGAGATCCTATTTATATTAACTTGGATCGTTTGTGTGAAATGGGATTGTTGACACAAAGTTCAATTGTGAATTGTAATAAGTTTAAAGACTTTATTGAATATGATAAGATTCGTGAATTTAAGGAACCTTATTTTCAAAAGGCCTTTAAAGTTTTTAAAAAGGAATTTGATTCATTCAAAGAAGATTTTGAGATGTTTAAACGCGATGCATTCTGGTTAGAAGAATGGTCTGCTTACTCGTTGTTTAAGAGTTTTTACAATGGGGCTCCATGGTTTGAATGGGAAGATGAATATAAAAATTGGCCAAAAAATCGTGATATCGATTTAAATGACTATCAGAATGAAATTTTGTATATCCAGTTTTTACAGTTTATATTTTATAAACAATTAGATGAGATTCAGATGTATGCACATGCAAGAAATCTGAAAATTATGGGGGATATGCCTTTCTATGTAGATTTAGATAGTGCAGATGTGTGGTGTAATCGTGAGGCTTTCTTATTAGATAAGGAAGGAAAACCAGAATTTATTGCTGGCTGTCCTCCGGATTATTTTAGTGAAACAGGACAACGTTGGGGTATGCCAATCTATGATTTTGATGCGCAAGAAGAGAATGGATATCTTTTTTGGTGCAATCGTATGAGTTGGATGAACCGTTGTTATGACATGGTAAGAATTGATCATTTTAGAGCTTTTGATACATATTGGAAGATACCAGAATCTTGTCCAACAGCTATTGAAGGAAAATGGATCTTAGGACCAGCTCATAAATTGATGGATGCGATTTTAAAAGCGTGTCCAGATATTGTTTTGGTGGCTGAAGATTTAGGATTGATTCGTCCAGAAGTGATTGAACTTGAAGATGATTATGGTATACCTGGCATGGATGTTTTATTGTTTAGAATGGAAACGAAGCAATTAAAGAAAAAGGCAAAGAAAAATTCTGTGTTATATACAGGTACACATGATAATGCGACATGTAATGAAGATTATCATACATATGATTCAAATAAGCGTATTAGTTTGCGTCGATTCTTTAAAAATCAGGGATATTCAAGTCGTTCTTTTAATGAAATGCTTTGTCAATATGCTCTAGACACGGATGCAGATACTGTCATATTGCCGATTTGGGATATTTGTGGATTTAAAGAAGAGGCACGAATCAATACACCAGGAACTGTGTCGAATAAAAACTGGACTTGGAAATTAAAAGATTTTAAAACATTCCCAGATAAGCTTATGAGTACAAAAGAGTGGATCAAAAAGTCAAATCGTTAAAGAGAAAGTGAATTATAGAGCAGAAATCATCAATTTTTGCTCTTTTTCTATCGTAAAAAAGTAAATGTCGTGCAATTAGACACAATAGAGAATTTTTGAAATTTAGTGTCGAATGCAGATGCAATTAAAAATGAAAGGGCTTAACAGTAATCGAAAGTAGATGTCGAAAGTGTCGATTTTACTTAAAATTTACCGAATAGTGTCTTTTTTATTTGGAACTACAGACTAAAAATTGATTTCTTAATAAAATGATATCGTCGACAGGCGATATTTGTTAGGAGGTGTAAAATGAATCAGTTAACGTCAAAACAACAGATTTATAACTATCTTCAAAAAATGTCGCAACATTTTCAATTAGATCGTTTTTCAAATTTCACAACAATAACAATTAGTAAAGAATTAAGTATTTCGCGTTCTTTAACTTCTCAATATTTAAATGAGTTAGTAAAAGATGATTTGGTTGTGAAAATCAGTTCAAGACCTGTTTATTATTTGTCGAAAAATGCTTTAGAACAAATTTATCATGTTGTTCTAAAACAAAATGAATATATTTCAATTCATGAATTAATGCAGGAATTAAAATATAGTTCTCCAGATTTGAAGGATTTCCAAAAATCAGTCGGGTATGATGGTAGCTTGAGTTATCCGATTTCTCAGATAAAATCTGCATTATTATATCCAGATGGACTTCCAATTATTCTATATGGAGAGCGTGGAACAGGAAAGATGTACTTGGTAAGCTGCATGAAAGAGTTTTGCCAGAATCATTTGAATGAAAAAGGTCATATTGTTTTAGATGTAAAAAAGGTTTCTTTACATGAAGAGCGAACAGCTCAAATGGAAGATCTGTTTGGATATGAACATAATGGTGAAGTAAAGAAGGGAATCTTGGAAAATTCAGATGGGAAAATGTTGTGTATACAAGATGCACAATATTTGTCGGATCAAGCTCAAGAAAAAATTGCAGACTTCCTTCGTTATGGATACTTTTGTCGAGAGGGCAATGAATATGTTCGTGTTCAATCAAAAGTAAGGCTTGTTCTTTGTATTGAAAATGAACCAAGAATTTCATTAAATGAAAATTTGTTAATCAATATACCAGTGATCTGTCATATTCCTAGTTTACAAGAACGTAGTGAAGATGAGCGTACACGGTTAGTTGTTCATTTTTTCCAAGAGGAACAAGAGCGGTTAAAAAGAAAAATATTAATTTCAGAGAAGTTGTGTAATTTCTTAGTAAATCACCAATTTCAAGGAAATATAAGTGATCTTCAAAAATCTATCAAGGCTATTTGTGCCAATGCGTTTAGTGAAACCATTCATGAAGAGGAAATGGAAGTAAGAATTTATCACTTACCGACACATCTTCTTGAACAGATGAGTGTGGATAAATATGAAAAAGAAGAAGCTACATTTGTGCGTATCGATTCATTTGAAAAACATGAATTAGGTGAAAAGATGATTCAAATGTGGGAACAGCTTTTGAATGCATATGTGGATTTGAAAAACAAAGTGAATTCACAAGCTAGATTTTTAGAGATTGGTCAAGATGCAGTCCGTCATTATTATGATGTTTTAGTGTTTGAACAGTCATATCACGATGCTCGTATTGATGCGATGAATAGTTTAGTGATGGATGTATTGAATATAGTGAAAAATGCGAAAAACATCATTCTTCCAGTAAATTGTGCGTATGTATTAACGCGTATGATTATTTCAACAGGTAGAAATACTTCTTTATTGAATCAATGGGAATCGAATTATTCAAAAGATATTCAAGAATGTTTACAAACAATGTCAGACATGATGATGAATGAGTCGATTATTGCAGATCAGATTATTAAGCAAATAAAAACAGCTACGAATGTTAGTTTGTCAAATATGAATAAGATTTTCTTGATGCTGAATATTCGTATGTACAACAAAGAACTTCAAGGTCAAGATACCATGGGAATTATTTTGAGTCATGGATATTCAACGGCTTCTTCCATTGCGGATGCAGCAAACTCATTGTTGAATCATTATATTTTTGAAGCAATCGACATGCCACTAGATACGCCAGTGGAAGAAATTACTAAAAAATTAAATGAATATATCAACAATAACATGCATTTAAAGAACATTATCTTATTAGTGGATATGGGATCTTTAGAAGAGATTGGAGATGTAATTAGTGACACGATGAATGTGGGTGTAATCAATAATATCTCTACTTCTTTAGCATTAAATGTTGGGATGAAAATGATTCAGCATCACGATTTAGAAACAATTCTAAGTGAGTCGTGTGAAGAAAATCAGTGTCATTATAAAATATTATCTGTCGCAAAAAAAGAGAAGGCGATTGCCATCACAAATGATGTTAGTGTTTCAGTAAGTAAAAAATTATCGCATTTGTTGCAGAATAGTCTTCCTAAAAAGGTTGATATTAAGTTTATAGAATATGACTATGATTGTTTACAGAAAAATAAACATGATGATCCTTTGTTTGAAAAATATGATGTGGTTTTAATGGTAAAACCATTGAGTTTGAAATTAAAAGGGGTTCGAAGTGTTTCTTTAGAAGATATTATGAATTTTAAAGATATTGATATATTAAATTCCATCTTTAAACCATATTTAGATGAGGATGAAATTGAAGAGTTTAATCAAAATTTATTAAAGAATTTCTCAATTCAATCTGTCATGGAAAATCTAACAATTTTAAATCCACAAAAATTATTGGATTTTGTTAGTGAATCCGTGCAAAACTTACAGTTGGTTATGCAGAAAAAATTTCAAAGTCGTACAATCATTTGGATTTATATCCATATTTGTTTCCTTGTTGAGCGTTTGGTAACAAAGACAGCAATTGAAATATATGAGAATTTAGATGATTTTGCGAATAACCATAGTGATTTTATTGAGCAGGTGAATCAAAGTTTTGATTCCATGTTGAAAAATTATCATGTAAAGATGCCAATTTCTGAAATTGCATACTTATATGAATATATAGCGGATGATGAAGATGAAAGAAAGGTAGCAAGCGATGATGAATTTTAAAGATAAATTATGTGGGATGAACAGTCATTATAGATTTTATTCTTTTGAACGTTTTTTTCAGGAAATGAATCGTTTAGGTATTAAAAATGTAGAGATTTGGACGGGCCCTATGCATTTCTATGTGGACTACAATAAAAATCAGAGTGTAGAACAGCTTAAGGAATACGCAAAAAAATATGATGTAAAAATCATTGGTATTTGTCCAGAACAAACAAATCCAAAGCCAAACAATGTGGCAAGTCCATCGCGTCAAGAAGATGTATATGCATATTATTGTCGAATGGTGGATATCGCAAAAGAAGTCAATGCCCAACATATATTAATCACAACAGGCTGGGCTTATTATGATGAGTCAAAAGAAGATGCATGGAATCGTTCGGTTGAAATGATGCGTAAGGTTTGTGATTATGCAAAGGCAAATGATATTTTGGTGGCAATCGAAGCTTTACAACCAGATGAATCTGTTCTTGTGAATAGTGTAGAACAATTAAAGGCATATTTGGATGCGGTAAATCATCCACAGTTAAAGGTATGTATTGATTTTGGTGCAATGGCACGAGTCAATAATACAATTCAAGATTATTTTGATGCATTTGGAAAAGATGTGATCCATACACACTTTGTGGATGGAAAGCCAACAGGTCATTTGGCATGGTCAGATGGAACAAGAGATTTAAAACAAGATCTTCTTGATTTAGAGGCCAATGGATACCATGGATATCTGTCACTGGAAAGTGCAAATTCTAGATATTATGAAAAGCCTTGGACAGCTGAAGAAAAGACTTTAAGTGCTTTTAATCAGTTAGAAACAAAATAAAAATGGTATAATAAACTAGTGTATGAGGAGGTTTTTATGAAGGCTATTACAAGAGATATTTATATAGCGGATGAGATTCGTTATAAGATTGAGATAGGTGAATTTAAACCTCATGACAAATTACCTAGCGAAAGACAGTTTTGTGAAATATTTAATTGTCAGCGTGCAACTGTGCGCTTGGCGTTAGAGAGCTTGCTCGATGAGGGTTGGATTTATTGTGTTGAAAGATCGGGTTATTATGTATCGCAACCACGCATTTTAGAAACATTGAATGTCGTTTCAAGTATGAGTGGGCGTATTGAAAGTATGGGCAAAGAGATGCATCGTAAAGTGATTTTTCTAAGGATACTTGAAAGTAATAAAAAATTAATTAAGAAAATGGGTGTTGCGTTAGGAACAAAATTAATTGAATTTGAAAGAGTTCGCTATTTAGATGAAGAGGCTATTTCATTGGAAACTGCTTATTTTGAAGCAGAACAATTTCCTGGATTATTAGATAAAGACTTAGAGAATAATTCATTGTTTTCAATCTTAGAAAAATATTATGATGTGAAATTTACGCATGGGGAGCAGGAAATTCTTGTAGTAAACGCAAATCCAACTGAAAGTAAATATTTGGGTGTGGAAGAAAACAGTCCTTTAGTATTGCGAAGAGGGGTTTTGTATACAGATGATAATCAATATAAGAGTTATCACGAGTCTGTGATGCGAATGAATCGATTTATTTATGCGGATGAGGAGTGTTGATTATGGATTTACGTATACCTTTATATTTACAATTAAAAAATACATTATTAAATCGTATTGATAATGGAGAATTATTGCCAGGTGAGCGTTTGGAGTCCGAAAGAGATTTGGCTGAAAAATATGGTGTGAACAGACAGACAGTGCGATCAGCACTTAATGTCTTGATTGAAGATGGTGTATTGATCAAGGTTCCTTATAAAGGAACGTTTGTCGCAAAACAAATTGTAAAACCGGCTTGGGGAAACTATGATGCGATAGATGAACATCGTGGTTTTAGTAGTTTTTTAAAGGCACAAGGTTTTTCAATTGACAGTAAGGTCATTGTTGCAGAAAAGATCGAGCCGACAACTTCGATTCGTGCACGTTTGAAATTAGAAGAAGGAGAAGACGTTTATTGTTTAATGCGTGTTCGTTATTATAATGATGAACCTTTTTCTGTGGAAATTGCCTATATGCCATACAAGTATGTAGAGGGCATTGAAAACTATGATTTTTCAAAAGTGTCATTATATGATTTCATGGCCACAAAAGATCATGATCCTTGTGACTTCCATCGTTCATTGATTGTACAATTTCCAGATGATCGTATCGCAAAGCTTTTGGGTAATCTTGTAGAACCAGTATATCGTTTTCAATATATTGGATTTGACAAGGAACATAATGTCGTGGAATATACGCATAGTTACATTCGTAGTGACAAATCCACATATCGATTTAGAATATAATTTCACGAAGGAAAGAACATGGAACAATTAGAAACAATGGAATATTATGTCTTGCAGACGCAGGACATCTTAAATTCAGTATATAAAAATAAAAAGCAGACGGATAAATTGGCTCAGGTTTATATGGATGGAAACTATAGAAATATTAAGATTATAGCTTCTGGTTCGAGTGGAAATGGGTCTTGGTGTGCTAAATATGTCATGGAAAAATATTTAGGTGTAGATGTCACTGTGATAAATCCATATACATTCGCATACTATCCAGTTTTGTGTGAAGATGACTTTGTGTTTGTCGTTTCACAGAGTGGATATAGTAAAAATGCATTAGATGCATTGGATATATTAAAAAAATTAGATCGTAAAACAATTGCTTTAACAGGGGATTTAAAGAGTGATATTAAAGATCATGCTGAAGTTGTGATTGATTATGTAGATGAAGAAAAGGAGGGGTATGTTACTAAGGGTGTAACAACACTTGCCTTATTCTTAATAAAACTTACGTTTGCAATTTTAGAAAAACAAGGAAAAATGGTTGATACAGCTTGGCTTGATGCATATTGTGAAAGTTATGCTTCTATGCAAAAGGAAAATTTTGTGCGTGAAGAAGCTTTCTTAGAAAAGTTTAAAAAGAATTTCTTATCTATGGAAAATATGTATGCAGCTGGTTGTGGTCCTTGTGAAGGTGTAGCTAAAGAGGCAGCACTAAAGATTGGTGAAACTGTGAAGGTTGTTTCTTGTGCATATGAATTAGAAGAATATATTCATGGACCGAATTTGCAACTTTCTCCAAAGCACAATGTATTTATCATTGATGCACAAGATGAAACTTCAGATCGTTCATACCAAATCTATAGAGCATCTCGTGCTGTGTCAGATCGTGTATATTACATCACAAATAAAGCATATGATGATGATCATGTATTAACGCTACTAAATCCTTGTGCAGATACTGTATCCTTAACGTATCTTCAAGTATTCCAATTATTCGCATATAGAATTAGTAAAGAATTAAGATCCATTCCTAAACATCCGTTGTTTGAGGAATTTAAAAAGATTGTTAATTCTAAAACAATCACATACGAAGATTAGTTTAATTAGCCTTTCGACTTACTCGGAAGGCTTTTGTCTTGTGAGTAAGACAAAAATATATGAATATTGTCTTGTTTGTAAGACGAAAAAGTATTAATATTGTCTTATATGTAAGACAATATCTAGATATGATAAGGTGAAGAAGGCTGATGTATATGAATCGAGATGTTTTGAAACAAATAATAATAGATCAAAAGGAGATGTATCTTGATAATCCATTGATTTCTAGGGATTATGATCTAGAAGAAAATGTAAACTATTGTTTTGTCGGTATTCGAAGAACAGGAAAATCATATATGATGTATCAACAGATTCACAACTTAATGAATGATGGAATTTCATCGTCACAAATTGTATATGTGAACTTCGAAGATGAGCGTCTATTGGAGATTGGTGTGGATGATTTAAATACTATATTAGAGATTGGTATTGAATTTTCTGGCTCGAAAGGGAAACCATACTTATTTTTAGATGAGATTCAGAATGTTGATGGTTGGGAAAAATTTGTTCGTAGAGTTGCGGATATGAAATATCGAATCAATATCACAGGAAGCAATAGTAAGATGCTAAGTAAAGAAATAGCTTCTACTTTAGGTGGAAGATTCATGATTGTGAATGTATTTCCATATTCATTTAATGAATATTTGAGTGCAAATCATATTGAGAACGTACGGCTTGATCAAATAGGTACAAAAAAGCGTGCAGATATTGTGAGTCAATATGAACAGTATGTGACTTATGGAGCTTTTCCTGAATTGGTGGATATTAAAAATAAAAGACCATTTTTAAATAATATTTATCGAACTGTTTATTTACGGGATATTATTACAAGAAACAAAATTACAAATGATTTTGCGGTTCGATTAATTTTAAAGAAGATTGCAGAGTCTGTAACGAAAGCTTTGTCTTTTAATCGATTAACGAATATAGTGAAAAGTACAGGTATTTCGATTGGAAAACAAACGGTGATCAATTATGTAGGACATATGTTAGATTCATATTTAATATTTTCACTACAGAACTATGCATCAAAAAAAACATCACCAAAATATTATTTCATGGATACTGGACTGTTGGGGTTGATGTTGTTGGATTGCAAAACAACTCAATTGGAAAATTTGGTTGCGGTTGAGCTGATTCGAAGATATGGATTTGAAAATGTGTATTTCTTTGAAAATAATATCGAAGTAGATTTTTATGTTCCAAGTGAAAATTTGGCAATACAGGTGAGTATGCAAGTGTTAGAGGATGTAGATACTTTAGAACGTGAAACGAGGGCGTTTGTGAAATTGAATGATTTTATTCCAAATACAAAGTGTCTTCTTATTACAAATAGTGAGGAAACTACATTAAAATGTGATGATATTGAGATTGATATGATTCCTGCATGGAAGTGGTTGTTAGATTAGAAAAGGAGATTGACATGTGAGTCGATCTCCTTTAATCCTTCATTGTGATATATTCATAGGTTGGTGTGAAGTTTTGGCTGTCTTGAAGCTTATAGTACTGCATAAAAATGCGTGTCATAATATTTGGAATTTCTGCTTCTGTTGGTTGGGATAGAATAATCAAATATTGCATGGCACTATAGCGTGTACAAACATCGAATTTTCGAATGTTTTTATGGATGGCTTCACCCATATGTGTTAAGGCTTCTTCAATTTTTTCAATATATGGAAGTGTGTCTTCTACAGTTTCCATAGTGACCATCACCAAATAACAACAAGAATGATTTCGAACCATTAATTGGTGTATGTATTCATAGTGTCGAGTAAATTCTCTAAAGTCTAGACTTAAAGCGCCTGTATAGCTTCCACTTGTTTGTAGGGATTTGGCGATTTGTTTTAGGTCTGCCGTATTATTGGATGTATTTTTATGTTGAATTTGATTGTAGAAAGAATAGTTGTTTTTACCGTTTTGTTTCACATAATATAAGGCTTTGTCTGCTTTTGAACAAGCATCTTCAAAATTATCATTTTTTGTGGTCATGAGCATACCTGCAGAGAGTGTCGCAAAATGAATTTCATGATCGTTTTCTACAATACCTTTGAATTGTTCGATTAAATCGGACATGATAGTTTCGGTTTCTTCAATACTTACTTTTGGTAAGAATAGAAGGAATTCGTCTCCGCCCATTCTGCATGTAATTTTATCAAATGGGATGTTTAATAATAGTTTTCCTAAGCTTTTTAAAGCTCGATCTCCTGCTTTATGTCCATAGACATCATTGATTTTCTTAAGATTATCCATATCTAAAAAGATAAGGCATCCCGTTGTTTTTTGCATCGCAATCGCTATATACTTTTGGCCTATACTACGTACAGGAAGGCCTGTAAGATAGTCGTAGTTCTTTGTTTCTTCCTGATTTTTAATAGTCGATACAACGTCGGATATAAATTTATCGATTGTATTTTCTTGAACCGGAATAATTTCGTGTTCTAAGTTAAATAAAGATCCATCGTCCATGAGTTTAAGAAAGATTTGGGTGATTTCAGGATCAAATTGTGTACCTGCATTCTTTTTGATTTCTTCTTTAATTTGTTCAATACTAAGCGCATTACGATAGATTCTTTTTGAATTCATGGCATCATAGCTATCGGCAAGTGTAATGATACGTGCTTGAATTGGAATCTCATTTCCTTTAAGTCCATCGGGATAGCCAGTACCATCATAGTGTTCATGATGACTTCTTGTGACTTCACCTAAGTGAGGTATGATTGTGATATCTTTTAGGATGTCTTGTCCAATAATCGGATGTTGTTTAATTAAATTGAATTCTTCATCCGTTAATTGTCCAGGCTTATTAAGAATTTGATCGGGAATACCAATCTTTCCAATGTCATGTAGATAAGCACAGCTTTTAATATTTTCAATTTCCTGATTTGTCCAGCCAAGATTTTTGGCAATTAAAGCAGCATATTGAGCAACACGCCTTGAATGACCACGTGTATATTCGTCTTTTGCCTCAATCGTTGTCGAAAGAGATTGCATCATTTGAAGTGTTATTTTTTTGTTTTCTTTCTTCTCAATATCCAATTCCTTTTGATGACGTGTTTGTTCCACAACATGAATTTTATGGATGGTACGAACAATGTTTGCGAGTAGTAATATGATCATGCCAATACCAATAAAGATGCCTGAAATCATAGTGACAAAATAAACGGATATACCTTCAATGGCTATGCAGATTAAAACTAAAAAGAGTCCGAATAGTAAGAGGTAGTCTGAGCGGGATTTGGTTGATGAATGTATATATTGGTATAAATGAATAAATACCATAATAAATACGCAAATCAGAATGAATTGGGCAACGGGCAATGTTTCAATGTAGTCCTTAACTTTCGTCAAATATAGGATGGATGAAACTACAAAGTTTAAAAGGACGATGCAACCAACGTTTTTGTAGAGTTTACGATATTTTCCGTTTTGGATACTGTCGGCATAGAAAAGTATTGGTAATGGACAAAGCATGATCATCACAAAGCATAATGAGGCTAAAGAAGATGCGTTGGGCACTAAAATTTGGCGAACTTTGGATTCTCCAATCATCCAGATAGCTCCCATGATCATACACCAGCCTAAATATTCCATGCTGAAATTGGTGTGATATGTAAATTTTAGGGCTGTACCAAATAGAACGGATGTAATGCCGGCAAATAATATAAAGAAGGCAATGAATGTGTACATTCCATAATCATTATATATATGTTGCCAGATATCGGCTTCACTTCCATAATAGATTTCGTTGACTACGCCAGAATAGTTAGAAGTATAGGTTGTAAGTTCAATGCGTAATGTTTTTCCTGCATCCTTATAGGTTGTGGGGCAAAATATATATCGACTCGCCGAATTTTTACCGGCAAGGCGCGTATCTTTTGTAGAATATTCTGTACGTAATGTATTATCTACATAGAATTTAACATCTTGTAATGAAGAACGTATCGCAATGGAAGTTTCATTATAATCTTCTGGAAGTGTTGTACTAATAATCATTGTATGGCCTGGTTTTACTTCATATTTTCCTGGAAGATTTATTTTTTGTTTCGAACCATCTTCTTTTTCCCAATAAAATGATTGTGTATAGACAACAGAGTGAGATTGAACATCATGATTTTGTTCGTTGGCTCCAAAGAGTTGCATGAAAACAAACCATCCTAAAATGGCAATCATTAAGATATAGAAGAATACTTTTATTCCTTGTAGGTTATATTTTTGTGTACGCATTCTTAACCCCTTCTTCCCTAATCAGAGTATCCCTTTTTTTAAGAATGGTGTCAATGATTTTGTTGACAAACCTATTCATGAGCTATAGAATATAAATGTTCTAAATAGAACGATAAGGAGAATGCATATGCACTTTTGGGATGAACATAAAACGATTACGAGATATTATGAGATGAAGATGGCGGGGGTTTGTGAAAAGTATGATTTGCGTCAGATGGAATATGACATATTGATGTTTCTTTACAATAATCCAAAATACAATACGGCGGCGGACATTGTTCGTATTCGTAAGTCTACAAAGTCTCATGTTTCAACTTCACTTAAAGTATTAGAAAATCGTGGCTTGATTGAAAGAAGAGTGGATCCTGCAAACAAAAAGCGTGTCACAATTCATTTGCTTCAATTGGCCAATGAAGTGATTGAAGATGGTAAGTGGGCGCAAAAAGAGTTTGTGCAAGACATGTTTGATGGTCTAACGGAAGAAGAAATCAAGATGTTTATGAATGTTTTTCAAAAGGTGTATGACAATGCAGCAAGGATGATTTTAAATGAGTAAAAATAATTATAAAATTAAAATGCAGGATTTAATGGAAGCTATTTTTGATGCTTGTTACTTGATTTTTGACTTAATTGCTGGAATCTTATTCTTTGTATATTCAAAAGGAAATCCATTGTTTATTTTATATGGTGTATTAACACTAACGTTGTGTGGTGGAGATGCATTCCATTTGGTTCCTCGTATTAAAAGAGCTGTATATGGAACAAATGACAAAATCAAAAGACAACTTGGTATTGGATTGCAGGTATCTTCAATCACAATGACAGTATTCTATATTATTTTATTGTTTATCTGGAAATTAACTTTCCCAACGCTTACAGCTCCACTTTGGATTGAAGCTATGATTTGGATTTCAGCTATTATTCGTAGTATGTTTCTTGCCACAAAACAATTGGACGAGTGAAGAAGGAAATAGGAAGTTGTCTTTAATTCGTAATGCTGTATTTGCCGTAACTGGAATTGGTGTAATTCTTCTTTATGCGATTTCAGGAAATATGTATGATTTACACTTAAACCGTATGGTTGCAGCTATTATTATTTCGTTTGGTTGCTACATCCCAGTTACATTGTGGTCTAAGAAAAAGCCAATGGTTGGTTTATTGATGATTCCTAAGACTTGTGCTTATATGTGGGTCATTGTGATGGGATTACAATTATTATTTTAATTCACAAAACTGGTGCTTATAGCACCTTTTTAATTTTCTAAAAGAAGAATATCGTTATTAAATTATATTCTTCTAAATAAATTACCGAAAAAATCGACATATTTCTGAATGATAGGTATACTATTGGTAGTAGGATTGGTGGTGTTCACATGAAAACTTGTAAAGAAATGGCTTTAATTTGGAATATTAGTGTTCGTGCAGTTACGAGTTTGTGTAAATCAGGAAGAATTCCTGGTGCTGTTAAGAATGGAAAAAGTTGGGAAATTCCAGACGAAGCAACAAAACCGGTAGATGGAAGAATTTCATCTGGTGAATATTGTAAAAAAGGGATGACTACAGATAGAAAGCCTTTGCCTATTGGTATTTCAGACTATGTGCGTGCTCAATCGGATTATTACTATGTGGATAAAACGATGTTAATTAAGGAGTTTTTAGATCAAAAGCCATTGGTTTCATTATTCACAAGACCAAGAAGATTTGGAAAAACATTGAATATGGATATGCTTAGAGTGTATTTTGAAATGACGGATGAGGATACATCTAAATATTTTGAAGATAAGAATATTTGGAAGTGTGGGAAAGACTATCGTTTGCATCAAGGTAAATATCCTGTGATTTTCCTTACTTTTAAAGATGTAAAGTTTGATTCTTGGCAGGCCACTATAGAGAAAATTAAATCGTTACTTCAAGAAGAATATGGAAGGCATCAGGAATTGTTGAGCAGTTTAAAAATATCGGATTATGAGAAGGAATATTTTAATAAAGTATTAAGTGCAACAGAAAATGAAGTAGAATTGTCTTTTTCGCTTGAAAAGTTGTCGAAGATGCTTGCATCTCATTATGATAAAGCTCCAATTATTATTATTGATGAATATGATACTCCAATCCAGGAAGGGTATTCTAAGGATTTCTATGATGAAATCATTGGCTTTATGAGAAATTTCTTTTCTGGTGCTTTTAAGGATAATAAAAATCTTTCTTACGGCTTTTTAACTGGAATTTTGAGAATTGCTCAAGAAAGTATTTTTAGTGGATTAAATAATTTAACTGTGAATTCAGTGATGGATGAAGCATATGATCGTTATTTTGGATTCACAAATGAAGAAGTAAGTGAAATGTTAGATTATTATGGAGTTACTGAAAAAGAGAGTGAACTTCAAGAATGGTATGATGGATATTTATTTGGGAATGAAGAAATTTATAATCCGTGGTCAGTCATTAATTATATTTCGAAGGGATGTGTTCCACAGGCATATTGGGTAAATACTGGAAAGAATGAGATTCTCGAAGATGTTTTAAAAGTGGCGGATGAGGATATTACAGAAAAGCTTTATTCTTTAATTCGTGGGGATAAAGTTTTGGCAAGAATAGATCAAAATGTTGTTTATCGTTCACTTACAGATGATCCAACTAATATTTATAGTTTATTATTGGTAGCTGGATATTTGAAAACAACGATTAAAGAATTGCAGGCGGATGGATCTTATTTGTGCCAAGTATCGATTCCAAATAAAGAGATAGCTTCTGTTTATAAAAGTGAGATTTTGGCACATTTGATGAAGATTGGTGCAGTTTCAAGAACGACTGCAGATAAGATTGCGGAAAGTTTGTTCTTAAATGATTATGTTAAACTAGAAAAAGCTATTTCGGAATATATGGATAAAACAATTAGCTTCTATGATACAGCCAGTGAATCTTTCTATCATGGCATGATTTTAGGATTGATTTCGATGATGGATAATCAGTACAAAATAAAATCGAATAGAGAGTCTGGTAAAGGAAGATTTGACATTGGTTTAATACCTAGAGATGATAAGTATCCTGGAATGATTATGGAACTAAAGTGGAAAAAAAATCTTGATGATGATGAATTAACACTTTTGGCAGATGAAGCTCTTTGTCAGATTCATAGTATGGAATATGATTCTGAAATGAAGAGTGAAGGAGTGAAAAAAATATTGAAATTTGGAATTGCGTTTTCTGGAAA
>ENA-ORRN01000285-ORRN01000285.1-human-gut-metagenome-genome-assembly--contig:-NODE-285-length-41638-cov-6.097347_pt1 | contig 41638 bp, 30 predicted proteins | sample MGYA00242174_ERZ509132 | MGnify/ENA primary metagenome ERZ509132 (study PRJEB26280, sample SAMEA2338671) | human gut metagenome | biome: human gut; feature: human-associated habitat; material: faeces... | reverse complement strand
CGACGAGCTTTTGGATTTCGCTTGCGATGAAGTTGCCTTCTTGCGAACTTGCCTCGTCGTCCTCTTCTCCCTCGTCTTTTTCTATATCGTAAAGTCCGAAAGACGGGACGCTTTCGCTCTTTTGCTTTACGAAAAGATGCACCTGCACGTATCCTTCGGGAGATACGCCTTCCAATTTCACCGGCGCAACGTCTTTAAGTTCGAATCTTGCGTCCTTTTTGTAATCGACGTCCGCACTCGCCTTCGTCATTGCGCTGTCAAACACGCCGTTGACGAAATCGAGGATTCCGTACGCGCTTCTGAAATTGCGGTTGAAATAAACGTTCGTCCCCTCTTTTACGCTCTCTTCGTAGGCGTTTTGTCTGGATATAAAAATCGCAGGGTCGGCAAGTCGAAAACCGTATATACTCTGTTTGACGTCCCCGACCATAAAGCACTCGCCTTTGACAAGTTTGCGTATGATTGCCTCTTGCGTGGGGTTGACGTCCTGATACTCGTCCACAAACACCGCGTCGAAATCCCCCGAAAGCTCGTATTCGTCGTGCGATAGCAATTCGAGCGCCTTGTGCTGCAAATCCTCAAAAGACAATACGTTGTCCTCTTGTTTGAGCTCTTCGAGTTTTTTTGCGAACGTTTGAGCGACTTCCACCAGCTTTTTGACGTATTTTGAGTTTTGCTCGTGGGCGGATTCGAGAGAGTCCTGCCTGTTGCAAATCTCTTTCATTTCGTCGATTGCGTCGTGAAACTGTTTGAGATAGTCTTTGACGTAGCCATCGAGCAACTTTTCTTCATCGCTCGCTTTCGGACTGACGGTTGCGCGCGGTTTTTCGTACTTGCTCGCAAGCGTGCACATATCGAAAAGTCTGCTTTTGCTTTCAATCTCATCGCAAAAACATATCGCGACTGCAAGGCTTTGCAAATATTTCGAGGTTGGCGCAAGCACTTCGAGTTGCGTTTTTATCGGCAAAAGCGCGTTCTTGGCGTTTGCGAAAAACGTCTTGTAATAATCTTGCAATATTGCAAAAAATTTGCTGTTTTCATACGAATCGTAGCACTCGCTCACGCACCTTTCAAACTCTTCTTCGTCGGGCTGAATTTCGATAAGACCGTAAAATTTGATGAGATTGCTCTTCAAATTTTCTTCCTTTCTGGATTGCGAAAAAATGTCGGCAAGCTCGCAAAAAGTTTCGTCGCCGCTTGCGGTATAGGTTGCAATCACGTCGTCGAGCGCGCGATTCATATAAGAAGCGTGGCGAGTTTCGTCAAGCACGTCGAACGTCGGAGATATGCCGAGTTTGTCGAAGTTTTCGCGTATGAGCGACTGGCAAAATGCGTGTATCGTGCAAATATGGCAAAACGGAAGCTCATCGATTTCTTGTCTGAATCTGTCCCGCTTTTCACCCGAAGACGCGCAAGCCGCTTTAAAAAGTTCCTGATGTAACTTCTCTTTAAGTTCGTCGGCAGCGGCGTTGTTATACACGAGCACCAACAGATTTTTGAGCGTTGTGCCCTCCGATATCATCACGATTATGCGCTTTACCATCGTGGACGTTTTGCCGGAGCCTGCCGATGCGGACACCAAAATGCGACCTCTTTCGAGCACGGCTCTTTTTTGATCGTCGGTGAGAAGAATATTGCCCTTTTCGTCACGCAAAATTTCAAGTCTTTCTTCCGCGTTTTTACCGAATACGGTCACCTTGTTTTCACTCATTTTCGTTCTCCTCCCCGTTTAAAACAAAACTTTCAAGTCCTTTGACTTTCGGAGATTTTCTTTCGCAAACGCCCTTGTACGCGCATATTGCGGCAAAGTCGCAACGCTTGCATTTGTCTTTGAGCGGCGAGGGCTTTATGTACCCTTCGGCAATCTTGCTTGCTCCCTCTCCCGCAATTGCGACGGCATAGTCGCCGAGTGCGTCGAAGCCCTCTTTCGAGAGGTGAATTTCGGGATTTAAGTTCTCGCCTTTTCTATCCGTTTTGTACGGCACAATCGCACAATCGGGGTTTGAAAGCGTCATTTCGTCCATTAAACCAAGCGTTTCGCGACTGTCGCACGCTTGCCCTTTGTATTTGTAGCGATTGCCGTCCTCGTCCGTAAAACTTGAAAACACCGGGAAATAAAACACTCCGCAAGGCGTTGCGTTTATGCTTTTTTCAACCGCTCTCATATACACGTAAAGCTGAATCTTTTGTCCGCAATAAAGCTCTTTAAGGGGTAAATCCGCGCTCTTATATGTCTTGTAATCGATGATGACAAACTTGTCGCCGAGCACGTCCACCCTGTCTATCGTGCCTTTGAGTTCCACCTTTTTGCCGTCGAATTCGAGCGACATGGGTTTTATCTCGCTTTCGCCTATTTTCGCTTCAAGCAAATACGGGGTGAATTTGGAGCGTTTTTGCACGTCGAACAAGTCTTGACAAAGCGTGATTCCCTCTTGTTTGAGGCGCGCGAGGATTCTGCCTGTATCCGCTTTTTCGAGCAACACTTCAAAATGGTTTTCCTTTATCGCAAGGTCGAAATACTCGCTTGCCTTTTGCGCCGCGTCCTGCTTGTCGTTTATCTTGCCATCTCGCACGTCGCCAAAAAACTTTTCAAGCACGAAGTGCAAAATCGTGCCGTTTTCCGTGCCTTCGAAAGTGCCGTCCTTGCGCTTTCTCAAAGACAGAATATAGTTGAAATAGTGTGCGTACGGACACCCGAAAAACGTTTCGAGCCTACTCACGCTCGTGCGCCCGACAAAATAGGATTTTTCCGGCAAGTTTATCCTGTCGGGTACAACGAACGACTTTTCGATAAGGCTCTTTTCTTCCTCCGACACGAGCGAATACGCCGAGCCGAAAACGTCGATATCCTTTGCGTCCGCTCTTCCCGACACGCCGTTTTTCAAAGTTTCGTTGAAGCAGCTCTTTTTTGTGGACAGCAAGAGTGCGGCTTTTTTCAAATCGGTGCCGTTGAGGGTTTCAAAATGCTCGAAATCAATCCTCTCGATTTGAAGAGGTTTGCCGTCTTTTTCAAGCATGTTTTGAAGCTCGAACACAACGGTCGACGGGCGAAGCGCGCCGCCGTCACCGCTGTCGGGATAGCTCACCGCAAGTCTGCCTTGCGGCTTTTTCATTAGGTCGCAACCGAAATACATACCATTGAGCAGTTTCTGTTTTTCGCTTGGATTTATCTCGACTCCTAGAGCGGACAAAGTTTGCTCGTCCTTGTGCGTTATCACGACGCCGCCACTGCTTTGAGGGGGCAGTTTTCCGCTGTTTGCGCCGAGAACGTAAATATCTCCGTTGCCCGAAAATCTTGAATCGGAATCGCCTATAAACACACAATCGAGATACGTAGGTACAAGCGCGATTTTGAGCGTCTTTATCATTGACTTGAACACGCTTTCGAAACCTGCGATATCCGTGTCGTAATCCAACACTTCTTCTATCTCTTCGAACACCGCCTCCAGCTTTGAATCCACTTGCTCGGCGCACTTTCTGAAATACTCGCTCTCGGTTGCAAGGCGGTCAACGTATTTTGCATAGCACGGCGCAAGGGTTTCCAGCAACTCTTTGGTTGCAAAAACAAATGCCTTTACGTTTTTCACGCCGGCAAATTTTTCGGGTTTTACGAGAGTTATCAACTCTTTTCTCACTCTCTCAGGAATAACGTTTTCGATGCAATTATTCAAAACAACATCTTTATCGTCTATTTTTGCATTGATAAAACCGCCTTTTTGTTCTTTTCCCTTAATTGTCTTTCTTTCTTCGCACTTTTTGAAACAAGCCTCTTTTTTTGTCGGCACGTGTTCGACGTTGTATTTCAAGCAATAGTTTTCAAACAAATATGCGCCCTCATAGCCGTATTCGGAATATGTTGCAAAGAGCGGATTTTTGAGCAAATCGCACACTTCGTTAAGCCTGAAACCCGTGCGCACGCAAGCTATGGTTTCAAGGATAAGTCTTGCTTTCGCCTGCTCGGAAAGCAACTCTTTTTTGTCGATAAAGAACGGAATGTCATATCTGGAAAAAACGGTTTTTATATCTTGCGCATAAGCGTCAAGATCACTGACGAACACCTCGAAATCCTTGTATCTTTTTCCCTCTCTCACGCCTTTTGCGACGTCTACGGCAACGCGCAAAATCTCGTCGTTTCTATTCTTTGCCGAGCGCAAAATCACCTTGTCTTCGCAATCCGCTTTATCGTTTGCGTCGGTGGAAATATATGCGAAAAGTTTTTTTGAAATCGCATCTTTGTATGAAGGCAAAACTTCGTCGTTTTTCTCGATTTGCACTCTTCCATCGCAAAGAGAAGCAAGCCTTTTTGCGACTCTGTCGGGATATATGCGGCTGTTAGGATTGTTATATCCGCTGGTTATACCTACGGTGAGCGAAAGAGCGTTGTTTGCCAGGCTCTTTATGATTTCGGTTTCGGGTGCGGAAAAATCGTATATGTCGGTGATGTAAAAATTGGTTGCGGCAATTTTGTCCGGGTTCGTTTTCAAAAACTCGGCAAGAGCGTAAAGCCTCGTTGAAGAGTCGCTGTGCTTGCCTTCGAGCGCGGCAAGATACCCCTCGTATATGAGTGCTATGTCTTTGGTTTTCATCTTCAAAGACGCAGTTGCGTTCTTTGCCGACTCGATAAGCTGCTCGCTAGAAATACCGCTGTTGCGTATTGCGGTGAGAGCGGCGTAAAGTTCGCTTGCAAAGCCGTCTTTAAGAGCGACTTTGTCGTAATAACGAAGTTTGTCGCGCCTGTCGGATATAACTTTGCCTATAAGCATAACCGAGCCTTCGGGTGTCAGACACTTTTTGATGTCGTTGCCGATAAGTTTGTTTGCAAGGCGCGTAAAAGACATAACTTCTATGCCGAAAGTGCTTTCGATGCCGAGAGCGGAAATAAGACCTCTCTCCACCGAAGCGGTGAATCTGTCGGGCGCGATAACGACGTTTTTTGCCGTCCCGTCCATGTTTTTGCGCAAAACCTCGACAACGCCGAGATATGCGCCTTTTGACGTGTTTGAAGTGATTATTTTCATATTTTGAGTATATCACCTTTTATGTACCGTTTCAATCCCATTAGCAAAACAAATAAAAATTAACAATTTTTATTTGTTTCTTTCAAATTTTATGGTTAAATGAAGAAAATCAAGCCGTTTTTTATTGCGAGAATATATTTTTATGCTATAATAAACACATTATGAAAAAAGTTATACTTACAATATCCATAGTGCTTGTCGTCGCGCTCGCTTGCGTTTCGATGACGGCTTGCAACAACACCGCAACCACGCAAGGTCAGCTTCGCAACATTTTGAGCGACCACAACAGCGAGAGCTTCGAATACGACGTCTTCGCAAAGGACGCGAACGGCAACAAAATCGAAGGCTACGACGGGACGTACAATGTCACGCTCAAAGCGTACGGCGAAGGCGCAAAGATCGAAAACTTCGGTTCGAGCGACACCAATCTTGAAAACCTTTCCGCAGGCATTTTGGTCAACGGTTTGCTGCGCGTCGGCACGCAAACGTACGAAACGGGCTGCTACTTCAAGCTCATCAACGGTTCAAGCTACATGGTGCCCGCCTACTCGTACAGAGTGCAAAAGGACGGCGAAAAGGAAACTTTCCGTCTTTTCGGTTCGTACGACGGCAAAAAGTTCTCCTACACTCGCACCGTAAACGGTGAAAAGAGCAAAGGCAGCGTGGAAGCAGGCGGAACGACTTATTTCGACAACAACGAGTTCCATCAAGCGTTGCGCACCATCACGACGTTCAGCGATTCGCTTGCGTTCTCATTCTCCGTGCCTCTCGTTTCCGCAACTGAAGCAGGTTCGGTGACGCTCACCACGAGAGCGGACGGCAAAACCAACGTCAAAACGCCCTACACCGCTTCGAGTGAGAAATATTCCGACAACGGCATCGAATGCTACAAAGTCTACGTTTCGCGCACAACGGAAGTCGCAGGCATTTCGCAAACTCTCTATTATGCTGCAAGCGACGTTTTATTCAACGGCTGGGCAATGAGACACGTGCTTGTCAAAATCGAAGAACCTTTCAAAAAAGACGGCAGCACCAATATGATGACATACGAACTCAAAACCGCAACCCTTGCCTGATAATTGTCTAAACCAAAAAGCACACCGCTCGGTGTGCTTTTTTTGTGCTTTTGAGGCAAAATCAATTCAAAATTCAAACAGATTTCTTGCGTGCCGAAAAGCGATAAAATCAAGTCAATACAAATACGTGTATTTCGCCCTGTAATGCTCGTACATTTTCTCGCGCATTTCGTCCTCGCTGTGTCCGATAGCGATGATTTTGCCGAACTTGGAGAGGAAAAACATATCGCGCGGCACGTACACGTAATCGAATACGCCGTCCGCTTGCGCGTCGGCAGGCGTTTTGTATCGTTTGTCCGTGTCGTCGCGCGCGATGTAGCACAAATCTTTGTCGTTTTGCACCACGGCATAATTGCGATAGATATACGCGATTTTTTCAATCGCTTCGTCCTCTGTGTCGCAAACGTCGTACGTCGTATCGTTTTTGAGGATTATTGCGAAATTTCGATTTTCAATCGCATACTCGAAAATCTCGTCGTCCTCGCCGTCGAGATACGGCAAAAGGTCCTCGCGCTCGCCGTACGTCCATTGTTGGTGCATTTTGGTCATATAAATTCGCGTTTTCATATCGATATTATACCACGCAATAATGCCGTTTTCAATAGAGTTGGTCAAATATCGGGAGCATATTGCGATTTAATCCCGTCAAAATTTCGCAATCCCGAAAGGTTTTAAGTCGCAACACGAAAAGTATATTCGCGCGCACGCGCAATTTTATAGTTGTTATTATTTATTATAAGTGTTATAATCAATATAATTCTCAAACAAAGAGGAACGCAATGGACATTATTATCAGCGGTTTGGGCGCAGTCGGCACAACCCTTATGCAAGAACTTGCGGACGAGGGACACAACGTCGTCGTGGTGGACATCAATGGCGACAAAATCGAAAAAGCCGTCAACCAATTCGACGTAAAAGGCGTCATAGGCAACAGTGCGAGCGCGGACGTGCTTAAAGAAGCAAACGTCGCGTACGCGGAGCTTTTTATCGGCGCGACCAACCATGACGAACTGAATATTCTTTGCTGCATCATCGCAAAACGCCTCGGTGCGAAAAAGACGATTGCACGCGTTTCGAAGCCCGAATATCTTGAACTTTTCGGCAACGAAAACAATTTGGGGATCAGCCTTTTGGTCAATCCGCAATACGAAGCCGCGCTTGAAATAAGCCGTATGCTTCGCTTCCCCTCGGCAATCAAAGTCAACGAGTTTTCAAACGGAAAAGTCGAGCTTGTCGAATTTAGGGTTGACGAAACAAGCGACCTCGTCGGACTCGAACTCAAAAATTTGAGCTCGAAATTCAAGGCAAAAGTCCTTATTTGTGCGGCAAAACGCGACGGAAAAGCAATTATCCCCGGCGGCGATTTCGTCATTCGCGCGGAGGATAGACTTTTCCTCACCGCAACGGCAAAAGACATATCGCTGTTTTTCAAGCAACTTGGCTGGAACAAGCAATCCAAAGACGTCATCATCGTTGGAGGCTCGACGACTGCGTATTATCTTTGCAAAGAGCTTGACAAACTCGGCATCCACTCCAAACTCATCGAGAAAAACGAACAAAAAGCTCGGATGTTTTCGCAAGATTTCAGAAAAACGGACGTCATTTTGGGCGACGGCACAGATCAGGAACTTCTGAAAGAAGAAAACATTTCCACAACCGACGCTTTCGTCGCGCTTGGCAATATCGACGAGCAAAACATCATAATGAGCATGTTTGCCTCCTCTCAAAACGTGCCGAAAGTCATCACCAAAATCGACCAACTCGGTTACTACGATATGTTGCAAAAGAGCGGAATTTACAGCGCGGTGTCCACAAAAAACTCCACCGCAGACCACATCATCCGTTTCGTGCGTCTTTTGAGCAACAAATCGGGCAGCACCGTCAAGCGTATGTTCCACATCATTGATGACACCACCGAAATTTTGGAATTCGAAGCGAAAGCGAATTTCAAAAATTTCGATATACCCATTCAAAAACTCAACCTCAAAAAGCACTTGCTCGTTGCGGGCATAATCCGCAAAGGAGTGCTTATCACCCCCTCCGGACAAGACGTCATCAAAGAGGGCGACAACGTCATCATCGTCACATTGGAAGAAGGTCTTGACGATTTGAGAGATATTCTCGAAAACTAAGTGTTATGAATTTACGTTTGCTTGCATTCGTTCTAGGCGAAATCGCCGTCATAATCGGAGCATTGATGTCCATCCCTCTCTTCATGGCAATAGGCTACGGAGAGGATACGACTATACTCGCTTTCGGCATAGCGATAGGCGTTTGTTTGTTGATGGGCGTGATAGGCATCATCGTGCGTCCCCCAAAAGCCAAACGCGACATGCGCTCCACAAGCGGCTTTGCAATGTGCGCTCTGTTTTGGATTTTTATTGCGCTCGTAAGTGCCATTCCTTTCCGTGTATCCGGATATATTCCCAACTACATCGACGCTCTTTTTGAAACCATATCCGGCTACACCACGACGGGTTCAAGCATACTCACAAACGTCGAAGCTCTGCCAAAATCCTTGCTTTTCTGGCGTTCGCTCACGCAGTTTATCGGCGGTATGGGCGTGCTGGTTTTCGTCATCGTGTTTATTCCGCAAAACGACAAAATGTCCACCGCGCTTGCAAAAGCTGAAATACCGGGGCCGTCGTTCGGCAAAATCGTGAGCAAATTGCGCCTCACTTCCCTCATCTTGTACGCAATCTACATCGTGATGACGTTCATTTTGGCAGGCATACTCTGCGCGCTCAAAATGCCGGTTTTCGACAGTTTCTGCCACGCGTTTTCAACGGCTTCCACGGGCGGTTTCAGCGTAAAAGCGGCAAGCATAGCCGCCTACGATTCCGTCGGTATCGAAGTTACGCTCACGGTGTTTATGGCACTTTTCTCCATAAACTTCAACGTATATTTCCTTATGCTTGTGGGACACTTTGTCAAAGCTCTGAAAAACGAAGAAGTGTTCTGGTTTTTGGGCATTTTCGTTTCCGCAATCGCAATAATCGTTGCAAATCTTATGGCATCCGGCACGTACACCGACTTTGCAACGGCTCTTCGCGCCGCCTCTTTCAACGTATCGTCGCTTATTAGCACGTCGGGATTCGGCACTGCGGACTACACGACGTGGCCGGTGCTTTCAAGAATAACTCTGTTTGCGGTGATGTGCATAGGCGGTTGCGCAGGCTCAACGGCAGGCGGACTTAAAGTATCGCGCGTCATTATGCTTTCGAAATCGTCTGTCATAAACGTGAAAAAGACGCTCTCTCCACGCTCCGTCTACACCGTAAAAATGGACGGCAGACCCGTTGACGATGCAACCATTCGCAATGTAAAGAGCTTCTTTATCATCTACATGTTCATCATACTCGTATCGGTGATGCTCATCTCGATTGAAAACAACGACTTCGGTCGGTACAGCGCGTTTGAGACCAACTTCTCCGCCGTGCTTGCATGCTTCAACAACATAGGCCCCGGAAGCGGCGCGGTCGGTCCTACGGGCAACTTTGCAAGCTATTCGATATTTGCAAAACTCGTGCTTTGCTTCGATATGTTGCTCGGAAGACTCGAAATCTTGCCTATACTCCTGCTCTTCAACGTAAAATCTTGGAAGAGAGCCTAAAACACTCTTTCCATCGGCGCATGCCGCACAAATACGAAAAATAAATATTGAGGTTTACATATGAACGAATTTGAAAACGACATTCAAAACGACACAATCGACGTCGATGCCGTCAGTGACAAAAAGTTTGTGCATATCGACAAGTCAAAGCGCATTTTCGACATAGTTTATCTTGCGCTTTGCTCGGCGTTTATGCTCGTAATGTGGTGCACCGGCTACAACTTTTTGCCGCTTATCGCCAACGTTTTGGCAATAGTTGCGGGCGTACTTATATTTGCGCGCGTGCTTGCAAAGAGCAACGTCGGGCTGTATATGTGGATTGCCTATATGGTGTGCATATGCGGTCTTTTCGTGTTCTTTCTCATCTGGGGCGCGGAGAGCTTCGGCAAAAACCTTTGGTACAATTTGGTGCTTGTGCTCTTCCCCGTGTTGCTTGCCACGCTGGTTTATGTGTCCGACAAGTTTATCACAAAGAAAACCGCTCTCAAAATCACTTGCGCGGTATGCTCTTTCCTTATGGTAGGCACGGCGATAGTGTACGTTTTCTTTATGAACTTGCGCTGCCGTCCAACCGTTGAGAGTTTGCAAGCGGGACACGACGACTATCTTGCAAGCGTCAAAAACAAATACACAACGCAAGACAAACCCAACGTGCTCGTCATTCTTATGGACGATATGGCGTACAGCGATATCTCGGCTTACAGCTATCTCTCCTCAAAAATAAACGGAACGAGCGGAACGGTGACCGACTCCAAAAACGCAACCATCAACACTCCCAACATCGACTCCATCGCGGACGGCGGAATCATGATGGACAACTTCTATTCCGCATCCCCCGTGTGCTCTCCTTCGAGATTCTCCATCCTCACGGGCAGATACTCCTCGCGCGGATACCTCGACAACGTCGTATTCCCCAGCGACATTCAATCCAATCCGTGGTCGCCTACGCACTTCCTCAATCCCTATCAGTTCCTCAACAACGTCGACGGAATTTTGGGCGATGAAATCACTTTTGCGGAAGTATTGCAAGCGGCGGGCTACAACACGGGCTGCATCGGCAAGTGGAATCTTGGCGACTACGGTCAATATTTGCCCACAAACCAAGGCTTCGACTACTTCTACGGCAGCTATTACGTCAACGATATGACTCCGTACAACTGGGTTGAGGACTACGTTGACGAGCAAGGCAACTTCCACTCTCAAGAAGTGCGTACTCACAAAGAAAACCTCGACCAATCCGAAAGCACGAGATTGCTCACCGCAAAAATGCTTGAATTTATCTCTTCTTCAGTTGAAAACGACGAGAAATTCCTTGCATACTACACGACTCCGTGGCCGCACTTCCCCATCTATTCGGACAACTCCGGCACGGGCAAGGGCAACACGAGCGACGACACCTACGTGCAATGCATCGAGGAGTTTGACAAATATCTCGGCGATATTTTGAACTATCTCAAATCCACGCCGGATTCGAGCGGCAGCGGCTCGCTTTACGACAACACCCTCATCGTGTTCACCTCGGACAACGGCCCCGGCAGAGAGGGCGTAACCGGTGATATGAGAGGCAGAAAAAACACCACCTTCGAGGGCGGTATGAAAGTGCCTATCCTCGTCAGCTACCCAAACGGCGGCGTAGGTAGCGGCGACCAAATCGCAAGCGAAACTTACACCTATTATCAATGGGAAAACAACGCCGAGCGTACCTCGCAAGCAAACGTCGCAAGCAAGACGAAATCAGGCACTCCCACCACCGCAACGACAAAACATATCGACGCAAGCAGCATGAACTTCGACTTGTTCAACACCATTTTGAGCTATTGCGGCATCACAAACAGCGACGGCAGCGTCTATCTGCCCTCTGACAGAATCATCGACGGCGTTGACCTTATGTCGCTTTGGAACTGCACCGTCCCGACCTCCACGCGCGTGCACGACAAACTCTTCTACCTCAAAAAAGGCAAGTGCCAAGCCGTGCAAATGGCGGTTGAGCTTGACGGAACGACCTACGACTTCAAGTACTACGACAGTGTTCGCACCGAAAACTCGGCGTTCATCGACCAAGTGTACAAAAACTACCTCTTCAACCTCGACACCGACCCGGCGGAAGGATACAGCCTGTCAAAAACCTATCCCGAAATCGCATCGAAGTTGCTTGCCGAACTCAAAGGCTTCCGCACAGAGATGAAGACCAACCGCAGAGGTATTTTGTAATATCAAACACGATAGAACCACAAAACACACTCGTCTTTACAACAAAAAAAATCGTCGCGCTTGCGACGATTTTTTTTGTGTTTATGCTTAAATCACTTGTGATATACAAGTTTTTCGATTTTATTTTCCCACCTTGCGATTTTCTCTTCGTCGTAGGTTTCGGGAATGTGCTTTGCGATTTTTGCGGCTTTTTTTGAACGCATAAGCATGTTGTTCATTGCAAGCAAAAGCGGAAGTCTTGTCCAGCCTCTCGCCACTTTGACGACGAGGTCTTTTGGTGAGAGCACGATAAGTTTGCCCGTTGCGCCTGCCGCCATATTAGCGTCGTCCACAACGCCTTTTTCAAAGAGCCAATCGAGATCTTTTGGTGCTGCACCGAGCAACCAGCGTTTGAGAATGTCGATCCCCACGTGATCGCCGCCGCGAAGTTTGAAGTATTCAACCTCGTATTTCCACAAGTCTTCCTTCTTGACGGAGTTCGATTTGATGATCGTGTCCGCCAAAATGCAAGCGGCTTTCATTGAGTTTTCGATACCGCTTCCGATCATGGGGATTGTCATAAACGCCGCGTCGCCGATTGCAGCATAGCCGTCGGCAACCATACGCGTAAGCGGATATCTGATGGGGATTATGCAAGTGCGTCCTCCACGCACGATTTCGTCGCTTATGATCGGATTCGAGGCTTTAAGTGCCTTATATGCTCTGTCAAACGTCTCTTTTGGCAATTCTCCCGCTCTTCCTATAAGCACGTTGACCGTGCCTGCCGGATCGATTATACTCCAACTTATTCCCTCTTCGCCAAGATGTTTCAGGTACGCTTTGTTGGTGTTTTGCGGATCTTTTACGCCGTCTGCTTTTTTGTGAAACGCACGGTATGCGACAAAAATCTCGTTGCTTTTCGGTTCTGCGGTTACGTGCGCCGACTTCGGCAATTGCGCCCTGAACGGCGACATCGCTCCCGAATTGTCAACGACAAGATCCGCATAAAATTTTTCACCGTTTGCCACGATTCCGTTGACCGTGCCGTTCTCAACGATAAGACTTTGAACGGGAGTCGAAAAGTGAAAATCCACAACGTCTTTTGCTCTGTCAACGTATTGTTGCGCAAGGATTCGTCTTTCCGTAGACCAGTCGAGTTCCTTTTCGGGAATGTGCAAACTCACCTCTATGCGCTCTGACGGCGGAACGAACGTCCAGTTGCGTTTGGGAAAATATGTGTCCTCTTTCGGAAGCGGCAAGCCGAACATATCGAAAGCGTCGCGATTGACGTCGTCGTGCCAGTCGTATGAAAGATTTTCGTATGCGTCCTTTTCAAAAACGCTCACGTCGTAACCCGCTCTTGCAAGTCTTTCGCTTGCGACAAGCGATGCCATGCCTGCACCGATGAAGATGATTTTCATAATTTCCCTCTTTTTGTTGATGTCCGAACAAATCTGCACGGCTTATTTGCATTATAACATACGTTTGTCGTTTTGAAAAGTATGCATTTAAAAAGAAAGCACCCTTGCGGATGCTTCGATTTTTTTGAAATCGGTTTTATTCGTCAAGTTTTTCGACGATGCTTACGCAAATTGCAAAAGCGTTTGCAAGGCACGGCTCGCTTACGTTGTCCACGGTGTCGTATCTCGTGTGCAAATACTCGGGCGTGTGCGGATTGTATCCCGTCACGCTGACGCTTGAAAATCCGCGCTTTGAAAACTCGGCGCTGTCGGTATGTCCGAAAGGAAGCTTGCGCTTTTTGAACGGCACTTCGACGTCTTGAGCACAACTTCCGACAAAGTCCGCAAGAGCGACGTCGTTTTTCACGATTCCGTTGCCCTCGCGCGTGTTTACGCCAAGCGAATCGACCTCTTTGAGCGTATTGAGGCAAACGAACACCGTTTTCGCTTTGTCCTCGTCCGAATGTTTTTGGCACCACTCTCTTGCGCCGCATGCACCGACTGCGCCGCTTCCGGTGAGTATCACGCCCACTTCGGTGTGGTCAAGCTCGACTCCGCTGTCTTTTATGCTTTGCAAAAGTTCGATTGCAAGCGCGCAACCGCTCATATTTTCGTTTGCGCCCGACACTACTTTCGATTTGTTTATCGCAAAATAGGTTGCGATATAAAACAGCACGAACGCAAGCGAAACGTAACCGACAATAAGCATACTTCCTGTTGCGATTTGCGAGCCGAGTCCTCCGACGATAACCCATCTTGCGACGTTTGCGACGGCAAGGTACAAAAGCCCTCCGAGCAAGCAAAACAGCGTGGCGATAAACATCGTTCCGCCCATGCGATATTTGAGCGTCCACTCTCTTGTCGCATCGACGTTTGCAACGAAATAAACTCTCTTTTCGGCTTGACGTTTGCAAGGCAAAACCGCCGTCAAATTGCTCGATTGTTTCTTGGGATAAAGCAAGTCAAGCGCATGCGAATTTGTCAAAAACTGCACGACGAAAACCACTATGCCCACAAGCGCGAGCGCAAGCGACACCATTGCCGTAAAAAAGTACGCAACGGTTGCAAGCAAAGCGAACGTCGGAACGATGTAAAACACTCCCGAATACGCTTCGGGATACACGTCGAAAAACTCTTGTTTAACTTCACATACGTTTTGGAGTTGGTCTTTTAAAAATGCGCTCGTTTGCGCTTCTTGTTCGCTGCCCGATTTGCGATTTTCAAACGTATTGCAAACGGTTGAAACCCTTTGGCGCGCACGCTTTGCCGACTCCTCCCTGTTATCGATCAAATCTTGAAATTTCATTCCCCTTCCTCGTCAAGATTGTTTAGCATCAGTTGCAACAGCGCTTGAAGCACTCTCTTTTCGTTGTCCTCGAAGCGTCTGAACGCAACTTTATAAAAATTTTGATTGGCATCCGCAATCAACTGCGCCGCTTTTTCGCCCTCAGACGTAAGCGACAACTTTTGCTCCCTTTTGTCGACTTCCGAAATGGACGCCGAAATAAGCCCCTTTTCGCGAAGCTCCTTTACGCTTCTTGACACAAGCGCTTTCGACACGCAAGCGTTTTGAGCAATGTCGCTCGCCATTCCGACAACTCCTATGCTCGAAAGAACGACTATCTCGTTTGGCGTGAGGTCATATCCTTTCAATTCTTTGAGTTGATAATCGGTGTAACTTTTGAGCAACTTGCGAAACGCTGCAAAAAAATATGCGGTATTTTTCAAGTCCATAACAAGATTATAACATTGATTTACAAAATGTTCAATACAAAGTTTACAAAATCAACAATATTAAATTTTCACCGTCGAAATGAGTAAAAATACCTATAGAATAAACGAACACTTATTCAAGGTGTACTTATAAACGTAATGTGCCTATTCGGAGTGCGAGCCGCAACGGCGGCGAGAAAAGCGAACGCCGAGCTTGACGTATAGTACAAGTGAGCGGACGAGTTTGGATTCTTTTCGTCCGCGAACGAGTGACATAAAAAGAGAACGATAGCAATCTATGCGAGTGCTGAGTGTTGTCCCCCGCTACGCGGTCACCGTGGGTTCCCTCAAGGTCACGCAGAGGGGGAACGGTGATAGGGAAAACACGTGAGGAAAGGGGAAATTGCAATTAGAGTTCACGCACTTTATGCATTGTTTGGAAGTTAAAAACCGCGATATTGAGATGAAGAACAAGGAAACACCCCTTGAACAGCAACCCTAATGTACAAGGGTACATGAGTTGATGGGCAAGGGGGTGTTGACGCAGTTATTCGCTCAATAGCGCGGTTTGGCGCGATTTGGTGTGGTTGAAAAACTGCACCAAATCGATGCATAACAAGGAAGAACCGCTTTGCGAATCCGCCCAATGTACATGTAAGTACATGACGGGTGAGCAAAGCGGCTCTGACGAAGTTAGGCGCGATTTGGTGCGGTTTTAATGCGAGGGGTGACAAACCAAATCATACCACACCCCCACCAACACTCCGTAGGCGGGATTTATCTTGCTCTCATCAATATCGATAATGTAGGTATCCCGAATGGCAAGAATCTTTTTGCGAGCTTTGACGGCAAGAGTTTTGCCTTGCTCGTTGAGCAAATAAGCCTTCATATGGAAGGGGCCGGCTTTGATTTTTACTTTCAGATTGCCATGTGAGGACTCGGCGCGACGGAAACAAAGAAAAGGTAGTTTCTCGTTGATGCAACAAACCTCATTGCCGCGCGAATCAGAGATTGAAAACCAGGAAGTAAACACCTTCTTAAATTCTGACTGCATGCGCGCAACGGGTGCGCCGTTCTTGTCAAAAAGGACGACGTTTCCCATAAACCTATCCCACTTCCTTTCGGCAAAAAACACGGTTTGTCCCTCTGTGGTTTTGATTTCGAATTTTGCGCCGACGGTAAAATACTTTTGTTTTATGACAACTTTCATATTTCCTCCTTGTTTGCAAAAATACACAAAATGTTTGTTGTATGTATTTTATCATACAATATGCACGCTTGCAAGATTCAATTTCTCAACGCAAAATTACATGAAACACGCCGTTTTCCGAGCTATCGGCGATTGTCAAGGTCTGATTTCAATTCACAGACGCGCTTTTTTAATATAGGATGCAGCTTGTTGGGACAAAGCTCGCAAAGAGGTTCGAGAACGAAAGCGCGATTTTGCATATCGATATGCGGCACGCACAAATCGTTTGCGGAAATCACGCAATCGTCGTAAAAAATCACGTCTATATCCAGCGTTCTGTTCCCCCATCTTTCACTGCGCACGCGCTCTCCGCCGGTCTCGATTTGCGATATGACGGAAAGAAGTTCAAAGGGAGAATAAAGCGTAAAAATACGCACTGCGCTGTTGACAAACTCGCCCGTGGCAACGCCTCCGTACGGCGCGGTTGAGTAGCGGGAACTCTCTTTGACGTCTTTGATATTGTCGTCGGCTTTCAGTCTTGAAATCGCAAAATCGAGATAAGCGTTTTTGTCGCCGAGATTCGAGCCGAGCGCAAGATAAACCTCATGCCACTCTTTTTCCGCTACGACAGCGACATAATCAAAAACACCGCTCATGGGAGCATCCGGCTTTTTCACTTGCACAACGACTTTTTTTGCGGGGTATTTTTTTAGCAATACCTCCGCCGCCCTTGTCGCGAGCGTTTCAATCAAATTGAAACAATTATTTTCACAAAACGACTTTAAAGTCTTTTTTACGTCACTATAACTGATGGTTTTTGTCAAATCATCGTTTTTTGCCGCTTGCGAAAAATCATAAAAAATTTCCGCCGTAAACAAAAACCGTTGCGGATTTGTTTTTTCTTCGGGATTGCATCCGTGGCATGCTTTCACTTCAAAATCTTTTAGAATTATCTTGTCCATAAGTCGTTTCAACCGTTTTTTTGCTTTGTTTATGCGCAAGTTTTTGCGATTTTTTGCATGTTTTTTACGTGTTATATGTCAAAATTCACGCTGTTTTTTTGCAATTCTTTTGCGGATTTTCTATCGTTTTTCAACGCTTTGCGTCATTTGGATATGTCTATTACGGCTTGGTTTTCTTTGACGTCATGGACTCTTACAAACAAAACGCCCTGTTTCACCGCAAGCATCGTCGAGTCGAGAGTTGCTGAAAGTCTTGTTTCGGGAGTTCCTCCGAACATGGATTTTCTGGATGTGCCCAGCAAAAACGGATACTCTTCAAACATATCCAAAAGTTTGTCGTAATCGTTGAGAAGTTGCCAATCCTCGTCGTTGGATTTGTTGAAACCGATTCCACCGTCAAGCAGTATTCTGTTTTTGTCAAGTCCCGATGAAAGAAGCGTATCCACCGCCCTCATAAGTCCCGTTTCCTTGTCGAAAAACAAGTCGGGTATCCCTGACTTGCGTCTGTCGTGCATAACGCAAATCGCAACGTCGTTTTGCGCGACTACCTTTGCAAGATTTTTGTCGAGCAAACAACTCACGTCGTTTATCATATCCGCGCCAACGTCGATTGCGGCTTGCGCAACGTCGGGATAAAACGTATCTACGCTCACGAGCGCATTCGGGAATTCTTTCTTTATGCTCTCGACGGCAGGCAGAACCCTCGACATTTCTTCAAGCGCACTTACGCTTTGAGCGCCAGGACGCGTGGACTGTCCTCCGATATCGATAATTTCGGCACCATGCTCCAAGAACTTTTTTGCCGTTTCGACCGCATCGTGCGCGTGGCGACTTCCTGCAAAAAAGCTGTCGGGAGTGACGTTGAGGATTGCCATAACGTGCGTTCCGCTCTCGAAGACCTCGTTGCCGACGTGAAAATCGTAGTGACGTTCTGTTTTCATTTCAACCCCTCCAAAATCAATCTCTCGATGCTTTCGTCAACATCGCCGCGCTTTGCGAAAGTGATGGTTTTCGCGCCGATTTTCTTAACTCCGCGTGCGCTCATGCACGTGTGCTGCGCCTCGATTGCAACGATAACGCCCTTTGGATTAAGTTCGTCGAAAATTGCGTCTGCGATTTGTGCGTTCAACCTCTCTTGCAGTTGCAAACGCTTTGCGTAAACGTCAACCACTCTTGCAAGTTTGGAAAGCCCCACCACTTTGCCGTCGGGAATATACGCGATATGCACCTTGCCGAAAAACGGCATAAGATGATGCTCGCAAGTGGAAGAAAAATCTATATCTCTTTCGATGACTACTTCGCTTCCGCTCTCGTCAAACACTTTTGAAAGATGCGTCTTTGCGTCGTCGCTATATCCCTGCGTCAACTCTTCGAGCATACGCGCCACTCTGTCAGGGGTTTGCAAAAGCCCTTCGCGGTCGGGATCTTCCCCTATTGCGACAAGTATGTCTTTGACTGCTTTTTTGATTGTTTCTTTATCGATTGTATTGTTTTTCATTTTCGTTTACTCGTTGGTTTTAAGTTCTGAAAAAAGCGTCAGCGAACCGCACAAAATCGTCACGTCGCAATCGCCGTTCAGTGCGTTTTGCACTGCCGTTTTTATATCGTCTTGCATCGAACATTCCCCTTTGCAAAGAGGCGCGACTATGCATTTTAGTTCTTCCTTTTGCATTGCTCTGGGCGACGGCGGCGTAATGCACGTTATCCTGTTTGCAAGCGGTGCGAGAATAGTGCAAATGCCTTTTACGTCCTTGTCTTTAAGTATGCCGAGCACGAGATGCACGCGCTTGTTTTTAAACAAATCTTTGATTGCGTTCGCAAGCGTAGTTGCGCCTTGCGGATTGTGCGATCCGTCAAAAACAAGCACTTTATCTTGCGGAATCGTAATATTAAACTCCTCTTTTGCGTTTTTTACAACTTGCAACCGCGCTTTCCATATCGTGTTTTTAAGCCCGACTTTAAGGGCGTTTTCGCTTATATCGAAATGCTTTTTGTTAAGCTCTTCGACGGCGCAAATCGCAATCGCGGCATTGACGAGTTGATGCTTGCCGAGCATGGAAATTTCATATTCCTTTCCGTCGTAGGAAAAGACTTGTCCGTCTAGATTGCCTCTCAAAAACTTCGGTTCTTTGCAAACAACGACGTTTGCTTTGCGGTACTCTTTTTTGCCGTCTTTGAGAGCGAAGGGGCGTTTTAGTTGTTCCATAACTTCTGGGGGCTGATTGCAAGTGACAACTTCGTCTTTTATTATCGCCGCCTTTTCGCTTGCGATTTCTCCGAGCGTATTTCCGAGCAAAGCGCAATGGTCAAGACCTATGGGAGTAATGATTGAAAGCACCTTGTCTTCAATGGCGTTGGTTGCGTCCCATCTTCCTCCGAGTCCCGTTTCAAGCACACACACGTCGCACTCTTTGTCGAAAAACGCAAGCATTGCGACGGCGGTTTCGATTTCAAACGCAGTCGGTTTAAACTCGGATATGCCGAAAGCGTTTCGCAAAATTTGCTCGCTTTCTATGCACTTTCTCACTGCGGTGAGATACTTTGCCACGTCCTCGTTCGAGAGCGGATTGCCGTTTATAAGCCACCTTTCGTTGTAGCAAAACACGGACGGAGAATTGTACGTTCCCACCTTGTAGCCCGCCTCTTTAAGCACGGACGTGAGATATGCGCTGACCGAGCCTTTGCCGTTTGTGCCTGCTATATGCACGAATTTCAGATGTCTGTCGGGCGCGCCGAGAAGGTCGAGAAGCTCGCGCATGCGCTCTATGCCGTAATCCGAACCCGACCTTTCGATGTTTTTGATGTAGTCGATTGCCTCTTGATAAAACAAAAAGCACCTCCTTTGGAAGCACTCGCAAAAAAACCTTTCGGTAATATGTGAAGTCCGGAGTGAATATTGCACCGCGAGCAACGCTCTTCGTCCGCCGACACCCCACGTTCGCACGGCACTTAACGCGCAATTTCTACTACTTCCATAGCTGTTAATTTGATTTTACCACCATTCGAAAACAGTTGCAAGAGAAAATGGACAGCCCAACAAAAAAAAATTATTGCGCAATGCGATTATGTGGTTTATACTGAATCCATATTATTAAAATAAGATTAAAGGAGTTGCTTATGCTTTTATCAGCGGCTTGGTCAAAGGAGTTTTCTTTGCGCCATCCAATTATTTATGTGCTATACGGTATTGTGCTTGCATTTGTCATATCATTGTCGCTGTACTACATGCTTACCGCAATCAAACACGCAAAGCAATTGGGCATCGAATCCTCAAAAATCAAAAAAGTCATCACGACTTCCGCAACCTTTTCCATACTCCCCGGACTTGGAATCGCACTCGGTGTTGTCACGCTCGTAGGGACTTTGGGCGTTGCGTTCCCCGCAATCAGACTGTCCGTCGTAGGTTCTCTTCAATACGAAACGCAAATGGCTACCGCTGTCGGTTTTGGATTTGCGGAAAAAGGTATTACCCCTGATGCGGCAACGGAATTTGCCACTATGGCTATGATTATGACGATTGCAATCTGCTCGGGCGGCGTCGAAGTGCTTTTCTTCTACCGTTTATATCAGCCCAAAATCGGCAAACTCATGGCAAAAACGACGGGCGGCAAGAAAGGCGGCGTAAATATCGGCGATCTTATCTTTCAAGTGTCTTTCATAGGTATGGTCATCGGTTATCTTGCGATGAGCATCGAAACGCTTGCCAAAAACGTGACGTTCGTGGACGGCTACTACAACTTCATCGCAGTGCTTGTGGCAATGGGTTGCATGTACGTGTGCGACGTGCTTATAAACAAAGCAAACTGGAAATGGCTTGACAGCTTCTCAACACCCGTGTCCATGCTCATAGCAATGTTTGTGGTCGGCGTGATAAGCTACTGCGCAAACAAATACGGCTGGGCGTTGTCCACAACAACTGCGGAGGCCGCGCAAGAGGCTGCAGAGGCAGCAAAAAATGCCTTTGCAATGATACTGTAAGGAGGTTAGATTATGGCAAAAGAAAAAGTAAAAGTCACAATGGATTACAACCTCAAATCACACATTATCGGAAAAATTTGGATGGCTTTGGCGATGTTGATTTTCTTCGCCGTTCCGACCACGATATGTCTGTATTTCGATGTCAAACCCGACATGAGCGTTATGGGAACGATTGCGGTTATCGTCCCCTTCCTTATCAACTTCTTATCGGGAGTTTTCGAACCCATTATCTATTCCCCGATGTTGGGCATCAACAGTGCGTACCTTGCCTTTATCACAGGCAACCTTTCCAACCTCAAAATCCCTTGCGTCGTCAAAGCGCAAGAGATTTGCGGCACGAAACTCGGTACGGAAGAAAACGAAGTGGTGTCCACCCTCTCGGTTGCGACAAGCACTCTGGTGACAACGGTCATCATCGCGGTGTTCGTTCTTATCCTTGCTGTCAGCAACGTTGAAACGGCAATCAAAAACACTCCGTGGATTACGCCTGCGTTCACTTGCGTTGTTTATGCGCTGTTTGGATCGCTCGGCGGAAAATACGTCGTCAAAAACATCAAGCTCGCCGTATTCCCGCTTGTCATCATCGTTGCGTTCTCTCTCATTTTGGGATTTGCAGCGCCAAAGCTCGTCGGCTCGGCATATTTGTTTGTGGGCATTGGGATTTGCGCAGTATTTGCAATACTTCAAGTCGTGCGCGAAAAGAAAAAAGCGAAACTCAAAGAGGAGCAAGAGCATCTCGAACAAATCGCAAGTTCGGATGTCGAACTCGACGAAAACTCCGCAGGCGAAATCGAGCAATCGGATGAGCATAACGAGAATGAAGAACAATCTCTTGAAGAGGCGGAAAAGGAAGCGGAACAAATCGCCGAAGACACCCAAAGCGTTGACTAAAAAGCAATTCAAAGCATAAAAAATCCGACGAAAATTCGTCGGATTTTTTCTTTTTTCAGACAGATGAGAAACAAGGTTTTTGTTCCTCTTTTAACTATAAATAAACGCAATATTGAGATGAAGAACAAGGAAACACCCCTTTGCGAACCCGCCTAACGTACTGATGTGTACGTGACGGGTGAACAAAAGGGTGTTGACGCAGTTATTCGCTCAATAGTGCGTTTATTCCAACTCGAATGCACCGGTGTAAAGCTGATAATACCTCCCCCTCTGCGCTATCAACTGCTCGTGATTGCCGCGCTCGATAATCTCGCCGTGTTCGAGGACGCAAATCATGTCGGAGTTGCGGACTGTGGAAAGTCTGTGCGCAATGACAAATACGGTGCGACCTTGCATGAGTTTGTCCATACCCTGCTCGATAAGTTTTTCTGTGCGGGTATCGATGGAGCTTGTAGCCTCGTCGAGAATGAGCACGGGCGGATTTGCGACTGCGGCGCGTGCGATTGCAAGAAGCTGACGTTGACCTTGCGAAAGGTTTTCGCCGTCGCCTGTAAGCATGGTGTCATATCCTTCCGGCAAGTGGCGGATAAAGTAATCCGCATTTGCGAGTTTTGCCGCGGCTTTGACTTCCTCGTCGGTGGCGTCCAGTTTTCCGAAACTGATGTTGTCGGCGACCGTCCCCGTGAAGAGGTGCGTATCTTGAAGAACCATTGCCATAGAGTGACGCAAATCGTCTTTTTTGATTTTTGTTATATTGATGTTGTCGTATCTTATCTTGCCCTCGTTTATATCGTAGAAGCGGTTGATAAGGTTTGTAATCGTGGTCTTTCCTGCGCCGGTTGAGCCGACGAGTGCGATTTTTTGTCCCGGCAACGCTTCCATTGTGACGTGTTTGAGGACGGTTTTTTCGGGAACGTAACCAAAAGATACGTCCTCGAATTCGACCTCTCCTCTCCACTTGACGTACGTTGTAGTGCCGTCGGCTTTGTGGAAGTGTTTCCACGCCCACTCGCCCGTGTATTCTTCGGTTTCTACGATGTTGCCGTCCTCGTCCTCTTTTGCGTTTACGAGAGTTACATAGCCTTCGTCCTGTTCGGGTTGCTGGTCAATCAATTCAAAGATACGCTCCGCGCCTGCAAGTGCCATAAGAACGCCGTTCATTTGTTGAGCGATTTGCGAGAGCGGATTGCTGAATTGACGTGAGAATTGCATAAAGGATACAAGTCCGCCCCAAGTCATTCCTCCGAATCCGCCGATTGCCATAATCGTGCCGAGAATTGCGGTTGCCGCATAGGACACGTAGGACAAGTTGCCCATGATCGGGAATAGTATATTCGCATACGTGTGCGCCTTGTCGGAGTGATGGAACAAATCCTCGTTGAATTTGTCGAAATCGATTTTTTCCTCGTCCTCGTGGCAGAACACTTTGACCACTTTAAGTCCGTCGATATGCTCCTCGATAAAGCCGTTTATCGCGCCGGTCTGGCGTTGTTGACCGACAAAGTGCTTGCCGCTCTTGCCTGCGACGAACTTCATAATGAAAAGCATTATGACGAGCATAACCACCGAGCAAAGCGTCAGCAGCGGAGATACGAGCATCATTGCGACAAACATACCGACAACCATAAGCAAGTTGCTGATAAGGTTGGGAATGCCGTTTGAAAGCAGTTCGCGCAACGTGTCCGTGTCGTTGGTGTAAAGGCTCATTATGTCGCCGTGGGTGTGAGTGTCGAAATATTTGACGGGCAATTTTTCCATCTTTTCGAACATCTCGTCACGCACGCTTTGGAGAGTTTTGGTGGTGACTCTGACGAGAATGTAGTTGTAAAGATAATGAAGTCCTGCGCCCACGACGTACATTGCCGCCATAACGCCGACGATACCGCCGAAGTTTTGCATGGTGACTTCCGCCGCCCTTGCGATGATTTCCGCATTGGAGGTGACGTACACTCCGTTTGCATAAGCAAGAGGAAGGATATAGTTGTTGACGACAACCGAGCCGAGCATAAACGTACCTGCGATGTTGCAAAGCACGTTTGCGATCATGCAAATCAATGCGCCGATAAGTTGACCTCTATACGGTTTCCAATACCCGAGAATACGCTTCAAGGTTTGCATAGGGTTCTTTGCCCTAAACTTGTTTTGAGCCGCCGCTTTTTTGACGTTTTGTTTTTTGTCTTTACGCATTGACGCTCACCTCCTCGTCGCTTCCTTTCTTTTGGGAATTGTACACGTCCCGATAAATCTCGTTGGTTGCAAGCAACTCTTCGTGAGTGCCAACGGCGTCGATTTTGCCGTCGTTCATAACGATGATTCTGTCCGCGTCCTCGACGGAAGAGATACGTTGAGCGATGATAAGCACCGTAGTATCTCCGAATTCTTTTTTGAGTCCGGATCTTATTGCCGCGTCGGTTGCGGTATCGACTGCGGACGTAGAATCGTCCATAATCATGATTTTCGGCTTTTTGAGCAAAGCGCGCGCGATGCAAAGACGTTGTTTTTGACCGCCGGATACGTTGACGCCGCCCTGACCGAGTTCGGTTTCGTAACCGTCGGGGAAAGACATAATGAAGTCGTGCGCTTGCGCCGCTTTTGCAGCGTGTTCGATTTCCTCGTCCGTTGCGTCTTTGTTGCCCCAAAGCAAGTTTTGCCTTATCGTGCCGCTGAACAACACGTTCTTTTGAAGCACCATTGCGACGGAATCTCTGAGTTTGTCGAGCTTGTAGTCCTTGACGTTTATGCCACCGACCTTGACTTCGCCGTCCAAAACGTCGTAAAGTCTGGGAATCAGCTGGACGAGAGTGGACTTTGCCGAGCCCGTGCCGCCGATGATACCGATGGTTTCACCGCTCCTGATATGCAAGTCGATGTTTTCAAGATTGAGGACGTCGCGGGATTTCGAATAGGAAAAATCGACGTTGTCGAAATCGATACTGCCGTCTTTGACTTCGATGTCCTGTGAGTCTGGAGCGTCTTCGATGTCGATTTTTTCGTCGAGAATTTCAACGATACGATCGAGGGACGCACGCGAAAGCACGATGTTCATAAAGCCCATTGCCACCATGATAAGCGACATAAGGATTTGCATAATATAACTCAAAAATGCAGTGAAATCGCCGAGTTTCATGTTGCCCACGATGATGTCGTTGCCGCCGAACCACGCAACGCAAATCATACAAGCGTAAATGACGATTTGCATAAACGGGAATGCGATAACGATGATTTTTTCCGCGGAAAATTGAAGTTTTTGGACAGTTGAACTGACTTTTTTGAACTTGTCGATTTCGTTGTCCTCTCTCACGAACGCCTTGACCGCGCGGATACCTATGAGGTTTTCCTGCGTGGACTCGTTCATATCGTCGTATTTGCGGAGCATCTTTTCAAATCTCGGGAACACGACTTTCACACCCACGATAAGTCCTACGATCAAAACGGGGATCGCCGCGGCAAATATGAGCGACAAATCCGGGCTTATTGAGATTGACATGCACATTGCCAAAATCAACATTATCGGCGAGCGCACAAGCATACGGATGATGATTTGAAATGCCATCTGTATGTTGGTTACGTCGGTGGTAAGTCTTGTCACAAGGCTTGCGGTTTTGAATCTGTCAAGGTTTGCAAAGGAGAAGTTTTCAATCTTGTAAAACATCTTTTTGCGCAGATTTTTTGCAAAACCCGTCGAAGCGGTCGCCGCAAGTCTGCCCGACATCGTGCCGAAAAACAGCGATATCAAAGCCATAACTATCATCATTGCGCCGCAAGTGACGATAAACCAGACGCGGTTGTTCATCGTAAACAACTCGAAGCCTTTGCTTCCAAGTTGAAGCGTAAACGTAAAAGACGTTGCGTCCTCAACCATACCTACGTTTACGATTTGCGCCATGATGAGCGGAATCAAAATTTCAAAAAGAACTTCCAGCGCAACCAAAACAGACGTGAAAATCGCGTGGACTTTGTACTCGCCCACGCAACTCGCCATCTTTTTGAGTCCGCCTTTGGATCTCGGTGCCATATTTTTTTCGTTTGCCATAATCACCTTAATTTCGCATAGCGCGAAGATGAAAAATATTTGCAAAAGCAAAATGCTTTCATCGACCGTGCAAAAAAAATCACGATCATATTTTATTTACAATTTATTAAAAAAAATGTCAATGATTTATGCCGAATTCTTATAAATATTAAATTTATTTTAATAAATATATACATCCTTGAAGGTCGAGTGATAAAATTTGGCGGCGCGAGCATTTTATTATATCGCAATGTATGTTCGCTTAACTTGACAAATGCGCCGTATTTGTGCGATAATTTATACAACAATTCGGTTTGGGGGACACGTTATGTCTGCACAAAAAGAAGATTTGCGCATCGTTCGCACAAGAAAGCTTTTGAGCAACACGCTGCTGGATATGATGGAGGAGGAATCCATCGAAAAAATCAGCGTCATAGACCTTTGCAACAAAGCGATGGTCAACCGCGCAACGTTCTACGCACACTTCGAGGACAAATACCACCTTTTGACTTTTGCCTTGGAAGAGCTCAAAGACGACCTCTACAAAAAGTTTACCAAGGATACCAAGTTCACCACCCCCACCGAAACGCTCAACTCGATGATTGTGATGGCAGTCGACTTTTTCTTTGACAAGCACAACCACATCGCCAACATAATTCGCTTCAACAGAAACGGCAAAGTGATAAGCACTATACAGGATTCCATCGCACATTCCATCAAGTATCAGCTTTCGAAATACAAAGACACGTACGAAATCAAAATGCCCCTTCAAATTCTATCCACTTTCGTTGCGGGCGGCATGATAAACACGGTGCTTTGGTGCGTGGACAACCCCGGCAGATACACGTACGAAGAGTTTATCTCCTATGCAACCTGCCCTCTTGCCGAGCGTTGCTTTGTGAAAAAATAAAACAAATACTTATGAAAGACGAATTGCAAAACGCAGTTCGTTTTTTTATTATCTCCCAAAAACCTTGTCAAAAATCTGTTATACCGTTTTAGATTTTATCAAATAGAACATTCTATATGTTCCATATTTCGACCTAATGAAAAAAACTTAAAATTTTTGAGCAAAATATATTGACATAGCAAATTTTAGTGATATAATTAGCAATCGAAGATAAAGAGTGCTAACAAACAAGCACGGTGATTGCCAAAGACGTAAAAGCGTATGAAGCAATCGAAGGCTCAAAAGGCACGACACGGAACATATTTCAAAGGAGGTATGAACTATGGACACCAACAAATTTACGAAAAAAGCATTGGATGCAATAAATGCGGCGCAAAACCTTGCGCTTGAAAGACATCATCAACAACTTTGCAAGGAGCATATCGCGTATGCGTTGCTCAACGACGAGGAAGGGCTTATTCCGAAACTCGTCACCAAATGCGGCTCGGACGCTCCGCAACTGGTGAGAGAAATCGACAGAATTCTCTCTCAAATGCCCTCGGTCACGGGATCGGGCGCAAGCGAAGTGTATCTGTCGCAAGACTGCTCCCTTATGCTTTCGCAAGCGGAAAAAGACGCAAAGAAACAGGGCGACGATTTTGTGAGCGTCGAACATATCTTTGCCGCAATCCTCGACAACCCCACCCCTGCCCTCAAAGCAGTATTTGCAAAGTGCAAACTCACCAAAAAGGACTTTATGAGTGCGCTTTCGCAAGTTAAAACCTCGAAAGTGACAAACGACAGCCCCGAAGACACCTACGACGTACTCAACAAATACGGTCACGATATGGTTGAGAGAGCGGCGCGCGGACAACTCGACCCCGTCATCGGACGTGACGACGAGATAAGAAACGTCATTCGTATATTGTCAAGAAAGACAAAAAACAACCCCGTTCTTATCGGTGAGGCGGGCGTCGGCAAAACGGCAATTGCGGAAGGACTTGCCCAACGTATCGTCAGAGGCGACGTCCCAGAGGGACTCAAAGACAAACACATCTTCGCACTCGATATGGGCGCGCTCATCGCAGGCGCAAAATACAGAGGCGAATTTGAAGAAAGACTCAAAGCGGTTCTTGGCGAAATCAAAAAACAAAACGGCAGAATGTTGCTGTTTATCGACGAATTGCACACCATTGTCGGCGCAGGCAAAACCGAAGGCAGCATGGACGCAGGCAACCTTTTGAAACCTATGCTTGCAAGAGGCGAATTGCACTGCATCGGCGCAACCACGCTTGACGAATATCGCAAATACATCGAAAAAGACCCTGCTCTGGAAAGACGTTTCCAACCCGTCATGGTCAACGAACCTACGGTTGAGGACACAATCGCTATATTGCGTGGCTTGAAAGAAAGATACGAAATCTTCCACGGCGTGCGCATACACGATCAAGCTCTCGTCGCGGCGGCGACTCTCTCGGACAGATATATCACCGACAGATTCCTCCCCGACAAAGCAATCGACCTCGTGGACGAAGCGTGCGCGATGATTCGTACCGAAATCGACAGCATGCCAACCGAAATGGACGTTATCAGCCGTAAAATCATGCAACTCGAAATCGAGGAAATGGCTCTTGAAAAAGAAACCGACAAACTTTCTATCGACCGTCGCGAATCCATCAAAAAGGAACTTGCCGAACTCCACGACAAATTCAACGAAATGAAAGCGCAATGGGAAAACGAGAAGAAGGAAATCAACAGCGTTCAGGACACCAAAGCCGAGATTGACCGCGTAAATCTTCAAATCGAAGAAGCAAAGCGCAACAGCGACTACGGCAAGGCGGCGCAACTTCAATACGGTGAACTGCCTGCCCTCACCAAGAAACTCGAAGAGGCTGAAAAGAAATCCGCAAACGGCTCTACCCTTCTTCGTGACGAAGTGACTGCGGACGAAATCGCAAAAATCGTTGCAAAGTGGACGGGTATCCCCGTAACCAAACTTATGGAAAGCGAAAAGGAGAAACTGCTTCACCTTTCCGACGAGCTTCACAAGAGAGTTATCGGACAAGACGAAGCGGTGCAAGCGGTCAGCGAAGCGGTGCTGCGTTCTCGTGCAGGCATATCCGACGAAAACAGACCTATCGGTTCGTTCCTCTTCCTCGGCCCTACCGGCGTCGGCAAAACCGAGCTTGCAAAGACGCTTGCTTCCTATCTGTTTGACGACGAGCGCAACATCGTGCGTATCGATATGACGGAGTACATGGAAAAATTCAGCGTATCTCGTCTTATAGGTGCGCCTCCGGGATACGTGGGATACGACGAAGGCGGTCAACTCACCGAAGCCGTGAGAAGAAAACCCTACTCCGTCGTGCTGTTCGACGAAATCGAAAAGGCACATCCCGACGTTTTCAACATCTTGCTTCAAGTGCTCGACGACGGCAGAATCACCGACAGCCAAGGCAGAACTGTCAACTTCAAGAATACAATCATCATCTTGACTTCCAACCTCGGCAGCAACGTGATTCTTGACAACATCGACCAAAACGGCAACATCAAGCAAGAAGCAAAAGAGCAAATCGACAGACTGCTCAAACAGACCTTCCGCCCCGAGTTCCTCAATAGGCTTGATGACACCGTGTTGTTCACTCCGCTCACAAGAGAGAACGTGTACAAGATCATCGACATCATGCTCAAAAAGCTGGAATCGAGACTTAAAAAGCAAAACCTCAAACTCGAAGTTACGCAAGCGGCAAAAGACCTTATCGTTGACGGCGGCTACGACGTGACGTTCGGCGCAAGACCGCTCAAACGTTATATCGAAAGCAACGTCGAAACCAAAGTTGCAAAAGCAATCTTGCAAGGCAACATGGACGAAGGCGACACAATCGTGGTTGACGCAAAAGACGGCGAAATCGTCGTATCGTCAAAACACTAAAAAAGTTCCACGGCGATGTGAACTCAAAACACTCATAATTTTCCCTATAAAAAGAAGCGGCGGATTTTGAATCCGTCGTTTCTTTTTTCAATTCCAAAACGTTGCTATGTTGTGATTTGCACGGCAGCATTGCGCTCTCAATGACGTATGAAATAATCCATACAGCGCAAACGCCGCTAAAAACCAAAGCAATTTCAGCTGATTCTTTTCAAGTGCGGCAAGGCGTAGGCGAAAAACTTTTTGTAGGCGGCGCATTTGTCTAGGTCGATACGCTCGCGCTTGCAGCCGTTGCGGCACATATGATAGAAATTGCACTCCTTGCATTTGTCCTCGATTTGCATACTTTCTTTTATGAATTCGGTTGCAACGGGGTGCTTTGACAGCGCAAAGAAATCGGTATCGTTGATGTTGCCCATATCGTAGCAATCGAGGCAATAGAAGTCGCACGGATAGACCTCGCCGTCCCCCTCTATGACGAATTGGTGACAGCAATGCCCTTCCATACCGCACTGTTCGGGACACTCGAAATGCGCAAGGCGCACGAAGTTGTCAAATTGGCGGATTGAGGTGTATTTGCCGTCCATACAGTCTTTGAGATACATCGCAAAGCACTTTTGCAAAAACTCGGAATAGTCCTCGGCGGACATGGAATAGTTTTCCTGCTCGCTTGGGAAACACTCGTTGTAGGTTGTTTTTGAGACAGGCTGGCCGCTCTCGTCCACGCGCAATGGTTTGAGCATGGGGATAAACTGCAAATGCTTGAAATTCTGCTTTTTGAAAAACCTATAAGTCGGCTCGATGCGATTTGCAACCTGCTTTGTCAGCACCACGAGGATATTGAAAGCCACGCCGTATTTTTGCATAAGTTTTGCACCGTTGAGCGCGCGTGAAAACGTGGGATTGCCGTTTGCGTCAATGCGGAGCGAATCGGCACTTTCGTCACCGTCCAAGCTCAATCCGACAAGGTAGCCGCCGCGCTTGAATATCCTGCACCACTCGTCGTCGATGAGCGTTCCGTTGGTTTGCACGCCTATGCTGACGGGCGCGCGATTGACGTTCAACTCACGAATAATATCGTGCAGTTTCAAAAAAAACTCCTTACCGGCAAGCAGCGGCTCGCCGCCCTGAAAGGAGAGCATAACTCTGTCGTGTCCTGCAAAATCGAAGGCTTTTTTGAGTGTTGAGCGCAGAGTTTTTTCGCTCATCATTCCGTGCGAAGGCATCTCTCTATGGCTTGAGAGGTCGTTGTAAAAACAATATTTGCATCGCAAATTGCAATTTGACGAGGCAGGTTTGAGCATTATGCTTATGTTCATAAAACCTATTTTCCTTGTTGTTTCGCTTATTGTTGCGTATCGCAATCTTCGTCTTGGTCAAATACAATCTCGTATTGTGCGCTTTTGCTCACGGCATTGACGATTGCAAGGCGAGTTGCCTCGACGGCTGCCGATTGCACCGGTGCAAGATTGACTACGGGACGTCTGCCGCTTGCAAGGCAGAACATGGTGTCGCCGTCGTACATCGTATGCACGGGACGGATTGCCCTTGCAAGCCCGTTGTGGGATATGCTTGCAATCAAATTTGCCTCGACTTTGGAGAGTTTCGCATCGGTGATTATGCAACCTATCGTTGTGTTTGTCCCAAGCAAAAGTTTTGCGAATTCACCGTTTGCGAGGCATTTTTCCGTGTCGATAAACTCGCCGTTTCTGCCCTTTGCGCCTGCAATTATTTTGCCGCTTTCATCTACGACGTCGCCCATAGCGTTGACAGCAACGACTGCCGTAACCGTGACGCCTGCAACTTTCACAGTTGCCGCTCCTATACCGCTCTTGCACGCGTTTTTCAAGCCTCTTATCTTGCCTACCGTTGCGCCTCGTCCTGCGCCGATATTGCCGAAATCGAGGGTTTTTGACGCATTTTTGCACGCATTAAGTCCGTATTGCGCGGTTGGATAGTGATATTCCTTCTGATTGAGGTCATAAAGCACCGCACCGCAAACAATAGGCACGATCTTGCCCATAGACTTGAATCCCTTGCAATTTTGTTTGAGATATTCCATAACTCCGACGGTGGATGCAAGTCCGTATGCCGAGCCGCCCGACAGCACGACGGCATTGACTTTTTGCATCATCTTCTCGTTGTGAAGGAGGTCGGTTTCTCTCGTACCGGGTGCACCTCCTCTGCAATCCACGCCTCCGACCGCTCCGTTTTCGGCAAGGATTACGCTTACGCCCGTAAACTCGTCCTCATAGTGTCCTATCTTAAAACCGGAAGGTATTGTTACATTCATTTTCACACCTCAAAAAAGTCCTCCGAACAAGAAGGACTTTCGTTTTTTTATTTACACAAATCGTCTATGCTTGTCTGCTCATAGATGATGAACTTGTCAAAGAAATCCGCAACGTCCTTTTGCATTTGCTCGCCGCACCAATCGTAAAACACTTCGTGTCTTGCGCCGGGATAGAGATGAAGCTCGGTGTTGATGCCGTTTTGTCTGTACATTCTGTCAAGTTTTTTGACTCCCTTGCCCATTTGTCCGACAGAGTCCGCATCACCCGAAAAAATGCCGATTGCGGTTGCAGGATTGAGCTTTGCCTGCGCTTTTTTGGTGTACAGTTTCGATGTTTCTTTCATCATATAATAGTCAAAACCGACAGACATATTTTGATGCGCAAGCGGATCTGCAAGCACATCCTCTCGTCTTGCCCTTACGCTGTTTGCCCATTGCAATTTGCCCTCGTCGCCTTTGAATTTCTGGAAGTTGTCGCTCACCCAATTGACAATACGAGGACGCCAGTTTCTTGCCACAAGGAATATCGGCGCAACCATAATTTTGCCAAAAGTGAACAAGCTGCGCATATGTCCCGAACCTATGAGTGCGATTGCTTTGACATCCGTCCCCTCCTGCGCAAACGCTTGCGAGAGGAAACTGCCATAGCTGTGTCCCATAAGAAACACTGGCAAATCATATTGAGATTTTAGCCACTCACGGAAAAACAATTCGTCGTTCAAAGTCTTTTTGAAAATGTTGCCGGGGTGTTTGCCGCGATTTTGGTCGGTTTCGGTCAAACCGTGCGCGCGATGATCATCGCCGAAAACTATGTAACCTCTTGAATTGAGATAGCGTGCAAACTCGTCGTAGCGGCCCGCATACTCGCTCATGCCGTGCACGAGTTGTATTACGCCCTTGGGATTTTCCACGTCGTCCCAAAGCCTGCAATAAATCTCGGTGTTGTCAAAACTTTTGAGCTTAAACTCTTTCATATTGCACTCTCCGCACAAAATAAGGTTTATTAAGCACATTATAAACAATAAAACTCATTTTATCAATAGCACTTTGCAAAAATAACACATCAAAAATTGCAAAATTCGCAAAGGAGTGCTACACTGTATTTATGCAAGTATCCATAATCTTAAACTGCGGAAATGAAATAAAACGCAAAATAAAAGGCGACAAAGTCGTATGCTGTGACGGCGGTTTCAACGTATGCCCCGTCAAACCCGACGTGATTCTGGGCGACTTCGACTCCCTCGAAAAACCCGATAGCTCGGACATTCCCCTTGTAGAACACAATCCGCACAAGGACGCAAGCGACGGCGAACTTGCCGTGTATTATGCAAAAGAGGTTTTGCATGCGGACTCAATCGTATTTTACGGCATAACGGGCGGCCGTGTTGACCACGTGCTTTGCAACCTGTCCATTATGCGCCTTGCCGCAACTCTCGGTATGAACGCAAAGGCGGAAGAGGACGGACTCGATATACACTATGTCGAGGGCAAATTTGACCTCGACACGCAAAAGGGCGAAACCATTTCGATTATCCCCTACGGCGAAAGTGCGCTTGTGAGCGACTCAAAAAACCTCGAATATCCGCTTGACGAACTCCTGCTCAAATCCTGCGATTCGAGAGGATTGTCCAATGTGTCCCTCGGCGGCAAAATCCACATAAACGTCAAGCACGGCGGCGTTTTCGTGTTCCGCTATATAAAACGCTGAATCAATACGAAAATCGCAAAAAATTGCACGTTTTGCAAAATATTTGACAAAAGTCATACAAAAGTTGCTCGCATTCTTCAAAATTTTTTTGAAAAATGCGAGTTTTTTCAAAAATATTCCAATAAAACCAAAACTTGATTTGTATATTTATCGAAAATACAAAATCATCGTTTTTCAAACCTTTCTAACAAAAAAGCACGGCATGCCGTGCTTTTTGAATTGTGTCCGCAAATGCGGTATTTTCAAAGTCTCAACTCAAAACGCACTCCCTTGAAACGAAAAGAGAGAGGCGGTTTGCCTCTCCCCTTCTTGCCGATTGCAAATTGCAATTATCGATTGTCTTGGTTGTCGTTGCTATCCTTATTTTCGGATTTTGCTTGATTTGCGATGATTTGCTTGTCAACCTCGTCAAGTTCCTCGTCGTTGTCGACACCTGTTGCGCCGTCTGCGGTTTGAGTTGTCACTGCGAGTTTGTTGACGTCGCTAGATTTTTGCATAAGTGCGGTGAAAGATTTTGACGCAAACAGCGTACTGCCTGCAACGAGTGCAAGTGCCATATCGACGAACGTAAATGAATTGTACGCCATGCTATATACTATTGCCGAGCCGTACTTGTCAAGGTCTGCGTAGTCGGCAAACGCAAATACGCCCGAACAAACGTGGCAAGCATATCTCAACACGACCGCTATTATACCGCCGAGCAAAAACGCCACGATTTTCTTTTCTTTAAACACGCCCTTTTCCATAAATATACCGCTTACTCCGATAAGACCGAACGCAAGAGGATAGTCGAGCAAGAATTGCATCGGGTGGATAATGAACGGATCTTGAAGCGCTTGAAGCACGCCGTAAATCGTGCACACCACAAGTCCCCTTCTCGTACCGAACATGCAGCAGTACACCATGAGCGGAAGAAGGCTTGCAAAAGTAACCGAACCGCCCTGCGGAAGTTTGAAAAGTTTGGCATAGGAAAGCGCAAATGACAATGCGATTGAAATTGCACCGTACACAATGGAGCGCGTGTCGCTCATCTTGCGTTTGTCGCCGACAAACCACATAACCACCATAATCACCATAAACACGACCGCAGACACGATCATACCCACGAGATTTGCGTTGGGATAGTACTCTGCGATATCTCCGTAATACTGCGCCATCAACACCATGGTTGCAATGAAGCAGCCGAGCAACAACGCCGCCGTAACTATAAGCGAAATCTTGACGGCTTTATCGTTGAAAAGCGAGCTTACGAGCATTGCGATTGCCCCTGCCACCGCCGTGATAAGCGTTGCGAGAATAGGATAGAAAAGTTTTGCTTGCATATCGTCGATATTGCATTGAAATTTGACGTACGCAAACACGACGACCATTGTGATTGCAAAGCCGGTTGCAATGCCTATTGCGTATTTTTTGTAGTCGTTGAATTTTTCTCTTTTGAAAAACCACACGAGCAATCCCACGACGATAAACGCCGCAACGAGCGCAACCGCAAGGTAGAGCGCAACGTATTGGAGTTTGTCGGAAAGTGTGTTAATGTCCATAAAAAAATCTCCTAACTTGTGCTTAGGAGAACTTGAAAAGAAAAGGCAATATCGAAAACTTTCGTTGTTTTTGCTTCCTTACGCGAGGATTAACTCACAAGTTTGAGGGTATCATCTCAGCTTTACAGCACCCCTAGCGACACCTATTGTATGCCTGGGCGGAAATTTAGTCAATTGTTTTGCACAATATCGGAAAATTCGTCAATATAGAAAAAACTAGTCAAATTTGTCATTTTCTTGACTTAAAATACAAAAAGTACTATATTGTTTTTTACATCAACGATAGGAGAGATAACTTTTATGAAAAAAGATTTCAAGAAGCCCGAATTCAAGCTTCTCAAAGAATTCAAAGCGTTCATAACAAAAGGCAACGTTGTCGATCTTGCAGTTGGTATGATTATAGGTGCTGCATTCACCGCAATCGTAACCGCTCTTGTCAACAACATCTTCAAGCCCCTCATCAACGCAATTCCTATGGGCGATTTGCAAGGGCTCATCACAATGCTCGTTGCAAAGAACGCAGAAGGTCTTACGGCGGCGGAGTGTGCGAAACAAGGCATCGAATTTGTTGCGGATATGTCAAAATCCGTATATATCGATTGGGGCGCGTTTATAATGGCAATCATCAACTTCCTCATCACCGCTTTGGTGCTGTTTGCGCTTGTCAAACTCATCAACATGGTGCGCGGAGGATTTACGGGACTTACCCGCGACACCAAATTCCTTGAATCGCTCACACCCGAAGAGAAAGCAACCATCAAAGGTAAATTCGCAACCAAAAAGGAACTCAGAGCAATCAAAGCGGCTCGCGACGAAGCGGCTGCAAAGGCGGCGGAAGAAGCAGCGGCTCTCGAAGCGGCAAACAAGCCCGAAACCACCGACGATTTGCTTCGTGAAATCCGCGACCTTCTCAAAGCACAACAGGTTGACAAGGCAACCGCCCTTCTGGACGAAACAAAAAACAAATAATCCGAGTTTACACAAAACAGCCGCTCGGCGAGCGGCTGTTTTAATGTCGGCGCAAATCGTGTTTTGCAAGATTGCAAACCCAAAGTTATTTTGACGAGGGAAAAAGCTCGTTGCATTGCATTGTCGCTCTTGACTTTTTGAGAGCAAAGTGCTACTTTATAGCGGTGCGTAAAACGCGCAATGGAGCGGAATTATGATTGTTTCAACACTATCCATGATGGAAGGCAACGGCATAGCGGCATATATCATCCTGCTTGCGCTCGGCATCATCTTTGTCGTCAAAGGCGGGGATTGGTTTGTGGACGCGGCAAGTTGGATTGCCGAGGTGTCCGGCATCCCGACTTTTATCATCGGCGCGACAATCGTCAGCGTCGCAACGACGATACCCGAAATTTTGGTTTCGAGCATATCTGCGGCGCAAGGTCAGGCGTCTATGGCAATCGGCAACGCAGTCGGCTCGATCAACTGCAATATTGCTCTTATCATGGCAATCTCGCTTGTGTTCACCGCCCCTGTTTTCAAACGCAAAGACTACGTTTTTAAGGTTGCGATTTTGCTTGGCACAATCGCTCTTCTGTGGGGACTCAGCGCAAGCGGCGAATTTAATTGGTGGAACGCAATCATCATACTTGCAATGTTTGTGCTGTTCCTTATCGAAAACGTCATAAGTGCAAAAAAACACTCCCAAACTCTAATCAACGACAAAGGCTTTGAAAGCATAGATGAAAACAAAACAAGGGGCGAGGGCATTTTGTTTTCATACTTCCAAAAGCAGGAAAGCAAAAAAATAGTCCTCAAAAAAACGGGCATGGTCATCGAGAAAAAGGACATCGCAAAAAACGTTGTTCTGTTTGTTCTCGGTGCGGCAACGATTTTTGTCGGCGCACAACTTATGTGCGACAACGGTGCGGAGCTTGCCCGTGCGCTCAAAGTCCCCGAAGGCATAATCGGCGTCACTATACTTGCAGTCGGCACTTCTTTGCCCGAACTTGTCACCGCAATCACCGCTATCATAAAGAAAAAATCAGATTTGTCGGTTGGCAACATCATAGGCGCAAACATCATCGACTTGTCCTTGATTCTTCCAATTTGCACATTCATCACAATGGGCAAAACCGGCAATCCCCTGCCTGTAGACCCTCAATCGCTCACAATCGATTTCCCCTTCTGCCTTGCCGCGGCAGGATTTGCGCTCATTCCACCTCTTGTCATGGGCAAATTCAAACGTTGGCAAGGAGCGCTGTTGCTTGCAGGCTATGTGACCTACGTTGTGCTTCTTATCCTCAACACGACAGGCGCAATCAAGATTTTCTGATTCAAGAGCCAAAAGCCTAAAACGCAATCGAAAAAGCGACGGATTTTCCGCCGCTTTTTGATTGTCATACGCATTGATGTTTTCTTTTCAAGTACGGTTTTTTATCGTTTTCCTCTTTTTTTTCAACTTAAATATGCGCTTTTATGATTTTGGGAATATCGCAGTTTTTAAGCAAAAATTCCGAGTTGAAATAGGAATAATCCGCCACTTTGAAGTCGATGCCGAAGAAGAACGCTCCGACGTCCGAATCGGAGTGCGATTTCTTTTCCCACGCATAGTAGACCGTGCCGCTTGCAGAGTCGTACTTGTTTGGAAGATTGTTTTGCTTGCTCACGCTCAATCCGCCCGTTTCGTGGTCGGCGGTGACGATGATTGCGGTGTCGTTTCTATCCCCTATCCAATCAAGAATCATAGCAATGGTATCGTTGAGTGCCTTCATTGCTTTGACCATATTGTCGAAGTCGTTTTTGTGCGAGTACTTGTCAACGTGCGCCTGCTCGATCATCAGCACAAAACCGTCCTCGTCCTTTGCTAAAAAGTCGATTGCAAACTTGCTTGCGTCTTTCAAAGACACCGTGCCGCCGTTGCCGCCCATATCGAACAGACAGTACGCCTTTTGTGCGTCAAGCACGGCTTGTCTGCTCCCAAAATCGCTGCAAAACGCATATCCTTCTTGCTCGATACTGCCCTGTTTCTTTGCGTAAGAGTCGCTTGACGCTCCGCACAACAAATCCACACCCGACTTGATTTGGCTTGCAATGATATCGTCGGTGTCCTTGCGGCTCATTGCGTGCGCGCTGAACGATGCAGGAGTTGCTCCGCTCAATTTGTCCGACGTCACGATACCCGTGGCTTTGCCTTTGCTTTTGGCAACGTCAAGAATGGTTACGGTATCCCTGCCGTCCTTGTCCTTGCCTATGCGCCCGTTTTGGGTCAAAACTCCCGTTGCAAGCGCAGTGCCTGCCGCCGCAGAGTCGGTTGTTTTCGTCGCTCTGAACTTGACGCTCGTGAGCGAATCAGTGTTGACGGACGCTCTCTTCCAATCACCGAACGTGCAAGCCTCGCCGCTTGTCATCGCGCCTGCCGCAACGTGTTCAAGCCCCATTCCGTCACCGATAACGTATATGAAGTTCTTGACCTTTGCACCCTCTTTGCACTCGACGTTGAGCGCGTCCACCACGCCGCCTGCGCCGCCCGATGCCGAACATGCCGCAAACGTTGCCAGCACCAGTGCCAGCACAAATATCAAACTTGCGATTTTCAACAAATGTTTTTTCATATCTCCACCGCCTTATATCCAAATTATACTTTCCCCCACATACAAAGTCAACGCCCAAAAAGCGCAGTATTCTCAAAAAAACAAATCCAAAACTTGTCGCAAACTTCAAGTAAATTCTCAATCGAAGACAAAGATTGTTGCACCGATAAATTATAAAAAAAGACCCATCTTAGCCAGTCTAAACGTCACTGGTGCGGATGGGTACCTATTGGTGGGAAGCCCGTGACACAAGTTGAATAGAGAATGTTAATGGGCGTCAAGTCCTTTTAACTTAAGAGTATTTAGACATAATGTCTTCAATCAACTTGTCAAATTCCGTGTAAGGCATTGCGTCAACACTGTCCAAATTAACTCCATTACGTTGATGTTGTTTTCTTAACGATTTTGCATTTTTTATCGCTGTTGAAATATTGTCTCGAATTATTTTTTCTTTCTCATACACATCTAAACTCTCTCTATAATCGCTTATATGATTTCTAAGTTCTGCTTTTGTATGTTTACTAGTTGGTTGAACTTTTGGATGTGGAGTGAAATGAAGAATGAACCAGACTTCAAAACACGCATTTGAACGTATAATGGTTATGTCAGGATAGGTGGTCACTAATTCATTAATTAAATCAGACCTGGATTTATTTACATCAACATCAATTAAGCAAAATGCTTTATCATGTGGTGACTGAATTCTATATTTTTCAATATAATGAAGCGTTGTCTTTATCATATTCTTAGGATCTGTTGATTCAGACTTTTCAACATGTAAAATGATTTTGCTATTTCGCGATATGAAATGATTTAGGTAAGTATACTCCGTTTTGTTTTTTCCTTCACACACAACAAGATATATACTCTTCGTTCGTTTATTCCTAGATCGACGTTCTTGTTCGATTATTCCCATAATTTCACCGTTTTATTTATAAATGGTATAGCACCGTATCGTCCAACCAAATAGCCGTTTTCAATATTTTCACCCTTTCTGGGAGAATAGTCGGTAAGCGGATAAAGAGATGTTGAACCTGTTTGAGGATCTCTTTCTGTAAACCATATTTCATCTCTACGTAGCAAATCCAAATCTAATAAATTGGTGTCATGGGTATTACAAATCAACTGTGCGCCATGCTTATTAGAGGAAGAATCCGCGAATAGTGAAACAATATAGCGAACTATCAAAGGATGTAAACTCTTGTCTATTTCATCTACTATTAAAACACGCCCATTTTTTAATATATCATAGAGAACTGGTGCAAAATTAAACATAGCCTGTGTTCCTAATGATTCAAACGCAAGATTCATTGGACATTTTGATTCTCCATTCTCATTATTAAATGTATGGAATGTTGTTAATTCTGTTTTTATCAACTTTTGTGTTTGCGGTACAGGCATGTCATTTTTTGCAATAAAAGCTTGCATGAAAGCACCTAATTCCGGTGGAATGCTTTCGATTTCTGTGATTTTCACATCAAAATCAGATATGCTGAAATCGCCAATCGACAAAAGTTTTAGACAAAAAGCCTTATATTCATCATAATCGTTCGCATCTTTAAGCCTTTTTATTAACATGGGCAAGTCCGTTGAATAATCAAATATGATTAACAGATCATTGATAATAAAATCAACCACTGGCTTTGTCACCTCAAAATTCCAATTAGATGCCGTACACAAAAACAACTTGTTTTTTGTATTTTTATCCACGATTGGTCTTAACGATTTCTCATAAGAGTTGAATTCAAAATTAGCAGTGTTAGTTCTGTTAAAGACAAGTTTCGGTTGTCCCTTTTCATATATATCTAAGCGTTCTTCAACAACTTCAAAACGAGTACATGAAAAAGAATAGGCATATTTAATGTCATTCTTAACGAAGAGTAATTCAAATGAACTGGGGGTATTTGCCATTCGTTCATCAAAAGCAAAAGGCAACACGGTTGTTCCAATATTTTCTAAGAGGTTGTTAGAATTAATAACAAACCATTTAATAAACTGAAGTGCTTTGCAGAGGTTTGTTTTCCCAGATGCATTTGCTCCATATATTACATTTATCTTGGAATACTTTTTACTTCCAAAACTTATAAGGTTATCTTTTGCATGAGTCTTATCACTGTTTGCTAATGTAGTAAAAACCTGCTTGTCTTTAAAAGATAAAAAATTCTTTACACTAAACTGAAGTAACATATCTATTCGGCTCCTTTATTTAGTTGTTTTCTATACTATCATATACTATGCAGAATGTCAACATTTTTGACATCAATTTTTATATATCACGATAAATCTTTAACAAATTTGCGTAAATTATGCAAATTTTAGTTAGATTCTTTGTTAAAACGATGTCTAATATGACTGTTTTATTGTATGTTATCATAAGCCAATCTTTACATTTGATATCTGTTGACACACTCATTGAAATAGCTCATTTTACGCAAAGAGAATATCTAACTCTCTGTTTATATATTAGGGCCGGCCTATTTAGAAGCGACATAACAACTGAAATTATCCTCTCAACTATATCATATCCAATACGTTTCGAGTTTTACATTGCCTTTCGGCACGGCGGTTTAGCACGGAGAAAAAGCCTATATCAACGGCAAAATTATTGCTTGTTCGATATAGGCTCTTTTATTG
>ENA-ORRN01000281-ORRN01000281.1-human-gut-metagenome-genome-assembly--contig:-NODE-281-length-41951-cov-3.468947_pt1 | contig 41951 bp, 32 predicted proteins | sample MGYA00242174_ERZ509132 | MGnify/ENA primary metagenome ERZ509132 (study PRJEB26280, sample SAMEA2338671) | human gut metagenome | biome: human gut; feature: human-associated habitat; material: faeces... | reverse complement strand
TAAGTGCGTTCGTGGATGAAGTTATCTTCGAAGAATTCAAGGGAACAGGTAACATGGAATTAATGCTTGACAGAAAGCTGTCCGAGAAGAGAATCTTCCCGGCAATCGATATCCCGAGATCCAGTACGCGTCGTGAAGACCTGCTGTTATCACAGGACGAGCTTGATGCCATGAATATCATCCGGAAGGCTTTGAACGGATTAAAGCCGGAAGAGTCACTGGACAAGATTCTTGACCTGTTTGCCAAAACAAGAAACAATCAGGAATTTGTCAATATGGTTAAGAAGATTAAATGGTTATAAAAAATGCTTGCCAAGGCATGATACCTATGGTATACTTAAAAAGCTGTTTCGTAGGAAACACAGTGGATGAGAACAGAAAATATGAGAAATGATCATAGAGAGGTGAAAGTATGAGAGAAGGAATTCATCCTGATTATTATCAGGCAACTGTAACTTGCAACTGTGGCAACACTTTTGTAACAGGTTCAACAAAGGAAGATATTCACGTTGAAGTTTGTTCCAAATGTCATTCATTCTACACAGGTCAGCAGAAGGCTGCAAGAACTGACGGACGTATTGATAAGTTCAATAAGAAGTATGGCGTAGCAGGCAAATAGTGAAACGATGAAGGTTGAGGTGTTACATCATCTCAACCTTTTTTGTAATGGAGATTTAAAATGGCGAAAAAGAAAAAATCCGCACACTACTCCGGAATCGGCGGTCAGGCCGTTCTGGAAGGTGTTATGATGAAGAATAAAGACGATTATGCGGTTGCAATCCGTAAAGCCGATGGTGAAATTGATGTCGAGGTGGATGTGTTCCGTGGACTTTTTCCGGAAAGCAGAATTACGAAGATTCCGTTCTTACGCGGCATTTTTAATTTTATTGACTCTCTTCGCCTTGGCATGAAATGTATCAATCATTCTGCCCAGTTCTATGAGGACGGCGAAGCGGAGGAGACGAAGCTGGATAAGGCACTTGACAAGATTTCCGGAGGACGTGGCGAAAAGATTCTGATGGGATTTACGACAGTGCTTTCGATCGTGCTGGCTGTGGCAATTTTTATTCTTCTGCCGTATTATCTGTCCACGCTGCTGAATGGATTTATCCGGAACGATTCCCTGCTTGCGATTATTGAGGGGATCATCCGGATTGCAATCTTTTTACTTTATATTGTGGCAATCAGTCTGATGAAGGACATTCATCGTCTGTATCAGTATCATGGTGCAGAGCATAAATGTATCAACTGTATCGAAAAGGGAAGACCGCTTACCGTATATAATGCGATGAAAAGCTCCCGTATTCATAAGCGGTGTGGAACAAGCTTCCTGTTTTTTGTGATATTTGTAAGTATTATCCTGTTTTTCTTTATCCGGGTATCGAATCCGGTATATCGTGTACTGCTCCGGATTGCACTGATTCCGGTAATTGCGGGAATTTCCTATGAGATTATCCGGCTGGCAGGACGCAGTGACAATATTCTGATCCGGATTATTTCTGCTCCCGGTATGTGGTTACAGAAGCTGACCACGAAGGAGCCGGATGAAGAAATGCTTGAAGTGGCAATTAAATCTGTTGAAGCGGTTTTTGACTGGAAGAATTATCTGTATGAAGAATTCGGATATGAAGTGGATGAGTCCTGGATGAAGGATGGAGCCTTATCCGATGACAGTGAGGAAGGAACCGGGGAAGAATGAATTACACGGAAGCCTTTCTGATGGGAATGCAGAAACTGAAAGAGGTAGAGATTGGTGAGGCACAGCTGGATGCACGGCTTTTGCTGGAAGAGGTGTGCGGAACCGATCACAATACACTGCTTTGTCACGGAGACCGGGAGGTGTCTGAAGCAGAGGAGGAGCAGTACCGGAGGGCGTTGGAGCAGAGAGCAGTTCATGTTCCGCTGCAGCACCTTTTAGGATATCAGGATTTCATGGGACTGCGCTTTCAGGTAAATGAGCATGTGCTGATTCCGAGACAGGATACCGAGATTCTGGTGGAAGAGGCAATGAGGTATCTGCATGATGGCATGCGGATTCTGGATCTGTGTACCGGATCCGGTTGTATTCTGTTAAGTCTCCTTCACTATTCGAATGACTGTGAGGGAACCGGTGTGGATATTTCAAAGGAAGCACTGCAGGTAGCGGCACTGAATGCGGAATTGCTTGGTATCAAAGCAGATTTCCTTAAAAGTGATCTGTATGAAAAGGTGACCGGAAAGTTTGATCTTCTGGTATCCAATCCACCGTATATTGAAAGGAAGGTTATCCCGACACTGATGGAAGAGGTACGGGAGTATGATCCGTATATTGCGCTGGATGGAGGAGAGGACGGGCTTGACTTTTACAGACGAATCTGCGAAGGCGCAAAGCAGCGCCTTAACGAACACGGTAAACTTTTCCTCGAGGCGGGCTACGGCGAAGCCGAAGAGATAAAAAAGATGCTCGAAAACGATTTCAACGTCGAAATAATCAAAGACATTTCGGGAATCGACAGAATTATAAAGGCGGAACTTAAATGAACCGGAAACTTGACGATATTTATTTAAGATACGAAAAGCTCGGCGAGCTTTTAGCCGATCAAAGCGTGCTTGCGGATATGGCGACGTGGAAAAAGTACGCAAAAGAAAGATCGGATATAGAGGAAACCGCGCTCAAATACGGCGAGTATAAAAAGGTCGAGGAAGAGATGAAGGACGTCGAAAACACATTGAAAGACGAAACCGACAGAGATATGAAAGTTCTTCTCGAGGAAGAGTATTACGACTGTAAAGATAAGCTCGGAAAAATTTCCGAGGAACTTAAAATCCTTCTTCTGCCGAAAGACCCGAACGACGATAAAAACGTAATTATGGAAATCCGAAGCGGAGCGGGCGGCGAAGAAGCCGCGCTTTTCGCGGGCGATTTATATCGCATGTATCTGCGTTACGCCGATAAAAACAGATGGAAAGCCGAGGAAATCGATATAAACGAAACAGAACTCGGCGGAATAAAAGAAGTCGTTTTTTCTATAAGCGGCAAAGGCGCGTACAGCAAGCTGAAATACGAAAGCGGCGTACACAGAGTTCAGCGTGTTCCCGAAACGGAATCGCAAGGCAGAATTCAGACGTCAACCGTCACCGTAGCCGTGCTTCCCGAAGCGGTCGACGTTGAAATAAACATCGACGAAAAGGATCTCAAGATTGATACTTATCGTTCGAGCGGCGCGGGCGGACAACACGTCAACAAAACCGAATCGTGCATAAGAATGACGCACTTGCCCACGGGTATCGTCGTAACTTGTCAGGACGAAAGGTCGCAGCTCAAAAACAGAGAAAAGGCGATGAAAGTCATGAAAAGCAGATTGTACGATTATTACAATTCGCAGTACCAAAGCGAATATGCCGAAAACAGAAAAAATCAGATCGGAACGGGCGACAGGTCGGAAAGAATAAGAACTTATAATTTTCCGCAAGGCAGAATTACCGATCACAGAATAGGTTTTACGGCTTACAATCTCGACGAGTTCATGCTCGGCGATATAGACGCTATGGTCGAAGCCTTAACTCTCGCGGACAGAGAGGCGCGTCTTGCCGGCGAAGAAGAGTAATCGAACGACAAAGAAGAGTAATCGAACGGCAAAGAAGAATAATCGAACGACAAAGAACAGTCGGACGGCGAAGAATTGTCGGGCGATGAGGAATAAACCGAAAACGTTGCGATAACACTCATATTAAAAAGTAGACAAACGAAAGAAAAAGTGATATAATAAATAATTGTCGAGACGGTTGTACGGTTGCGGCAGAGAAATCTGACGAGGAAAGTCCGAGCTCCACACGGCAGGATGCCGCCTAACGGACGGTGAAGGTGACTTTAAGGAAAGTGCAACAGAAAATTACCGCAAAGCATACGCTTTGTAAGGATGAAAAGGCGAGGTAAGAGCTCACCGGCGCGGTGGAGACATCGCGCGCTGTGTAAACCCCATCCGGAGCAAGATAGGGGCAGCCCGTAAGATAGCCGGTCGGGGCTGCCCGTGAAACGTCGCTTGAGCTTGTCGGCAACGGCAAGAGTAGATAGATAACCGTATTAAATGACAGAACTCGGCTTACAGACCGTCTCGATTTTTTAAAAATTTCCGCAAAGATGACCGATAAAAGCTCATCTTTGCGGTTTTTTATGGTAAACAAATTGCAGGCACTTTACAAAAAAAAGAAAATACTATATAATATGTTTATATGAATAAGTTGATTCTTGCAAGCGGATCTCCGCGAAGAAAAGAAATTTTAGCCCGCGAAGGGTATTCGTTCGATATAATAAAAAGCGAAAAGGAAGATCCTTTCGATAAATTTTGCCCGCCCGAAAAGTTTTCCGTAAGGTGTGCGTTCAGTAAAGCTATGGACGTGTATTCCCGCGAGGATAAGACGTGTGTGGTGCTGGGGGCCGACACGGTCGTGTCGATCGACGGTGTCCTTTTAGGAAAACCGAAGGACAGAGAAGAGGCGGAAAAAATGCTCAGAACTTTGTCGGGAAGAGAACATACCGTAACAACGGGATATGCGATTTTTACCGAAGGTTTTTCCGAAACGGGAAGCGTAACCACAAAAGTTTTGTTTGAAAATTTGTCCGATGAAACGATAAATGCGTATCTAGGCAGCGGATTGTGGCAAGGCAAAGCGGGAGCTTACGGAATACAGGACGGATTTCCTTTGGTAAAATCCTACGAAGGCGATTACGATAACGTTGTCGGGCTTCCGATAGCGGAAATAGGTCGAACTCTTTCGTTGCTTTTAAAACAAGGGAGGGAAGAAAAGTGAGAGGAAACGTTATAGCGATCGATATAGGTTCCGTCAACACGGCGATATATCAGCTCGGCGCGGGCGTCGTTCTGTTCGAACCGAGCGTGGTTCTTATCGATAAAGAACAAAAAATGAAAGTCAAAGCCGTCGGAAGCGACGCAAAACGCCTTATCGGCAAAACCGCAGGCAAAAGCGCGGTGTGTTTCCCGATAACCGAAGGGCTTGTGTCGGACGAGAAAACAGCTTCGATGATGATCGAGAGCTTTTTGAACAAAATAACGCTCAAAAAGCTCAGTCTTCGTCCGCAAGTCCTTTTATCCGTTCCGTGCGGACTCGATAACGACGAAATAAAAAAATATCTCAAAGTCCTTGCGAGCGCGGGGGTGTATTCGGTCGATCTGGTCGAGTCTCCCATTTTAACCGCGTTGGGCTTAGGCGTTTCGATAAGCGAATCGACGCCGTGTTTTATCATCGATATAGGCGGCGGCTCAACGAACATCGCAGCGGTGTCGCTGGACGGAGTTATCGCGGGCGTCAACGTAAACATGGGCGGAAGAAATATCGACGCGATGATAATGAAACATATCGAGGAATATTTCAATCTGAAAATAGGAACTTTAACCGCCGAATCGGTGAAAATCAGAATAGGCAGTTTGTTTGAAAACGACGGAACAAGGCTCGTCGTCAGCGGAAGAGATTTAACGAGCGGTAAGCCGAGGTCGATTTCCGTTTGTTCGCAGGACGTAATCTTCCCGATAAAAGCTTTTTACGATAAGCTTTTCGAAGTCGTCGATATAGTTTTAGGCAAGCTTCCCGCGGAAGTGTCTGCGGAAGTGAGACGAAGCGGCGTTTATTTTTCGGGCGGTTCGAGCAAAATCCCCGGGCTTGACGTCTATTTCAAAGAGAAAATGGCGATAAAGGCAAATATAGGGGACGACCCGGAAATAGCAACCGTTTTAGGCGGCGGAATGATTGCGGGAAACAAATCGCTTCTTAAAAAAATTAAAATCATTAAAAAGTAAAATTGCGCGATAATCGACTTATAGGCGGGTTTTTGAATTGTTATGAACAAAATAAATTATAACGACGAAATGAAAAAAGAGATAGCGTGCGGGAGCGGCGAGAAAAAGAAACTGCTTCTGCACAGCTGCTGCGGACCGTGTTCCACGGCTGTTATAGAGCGGCTCGAACCGTTTTTCGATATCACCGTTTTTTATTTCAACCCCAACATCACCGAAAGCGAAGAATATAATTTAAGGCTTAACGAACAAAAGCGGTTTATCGCGGAAGCTTACGGCGATAAAATAAAAATCATCGAAGGCAGATATAAATCGGTTGAGTTTTTCTTAAAAGCCGAGGGGCTTCAGAAAGAACCCGAAGGCGGAAAAAGATGCGAAATGTGTTTCGCGATGCGCCTTTTCGAAACGGCAAAAACGGCAAAAGAAAAAGAATTCGACTATTTTTGTTCGACGCTTAGCGTCAGTCCGCACAAAAACGCGGAGATTATAAATTCGATAGGCGAAAAACTTTGCAAAGAGTTCGGCGTTAAATATCTCGTCAACGATTTCAAAAAGGAAAACGGATACAAACGCTCCGTCGAGCTTTCGGAAAAATACGGGCTGTACAGGCAGCGTTACTGCGGGTGTATTTATTCGAAATACGCAAATTTACCCGGCTTGGAAGAGACGGAAGAGCCGCAGACATAAAAGCAAACGTATAAAAAAAGAATACATAAAAATGAGAGTAATTGCAGGCAAGCACAGAGGACGGGTGCTTAAAGAGTTCAAAGGGCGGGAAATCCGCCCCACGTCGGACAGAGCAAAGGAGGCTTTGTTCAATATTTTGCAGTTCGACATCGCGGGTTGCGCTTTTCTCGATTTGTATTCGGGAACGGGCGGAATCGGTATCGAAGCCATATCCCGCGGAGCCGAAAAGGTGGTTTTTGTGGATAATTCCGAGGAAAGCATAAAGCTTTTAAAGGAAAACCTTAAATACCTTAAAGAGGAAGCCGAAGTCGTTCGGTCGGACGCCGCGGCGTATATCGCGTGTTCGAGAACGAAATTCGATTTTATTTTTCTCGATCCGCCTTATCGCGACGACGCGAAGCCGCTTATAACAGCCATTGCCGAACGCGGAATTTTAAACGACGGCGGCAGGATAATTTACGAGCATTCGGACGGAAGCTGCGTGGATATCGAGGGCGTTAAGCTTGTCGATACGAGAAACTACGGCATTGCCGTATTCGATTTTTACGAGGTGTGAAATGAAGAAATGCGTTTTTGCGGGTACGTTCGACCCCGTGACGAAAGGTCATGAAGAGGTTATCGCAAAGTGCAGCGAACTTTTCGACGAAGTCGTCGTCGCGATTTGCGTAAACGTCAACAAGACGACGATGTTTTCAGCCGAAAAAAGGCTTGACATGCTCACGCTCGTTACAAAAAAATATAAAAACGTCAAGGCGGTTTATCACGAAGGGCTTCTTGTCGATCTTTTAAAAAAGGAAGGCGCGCTGTATAACGTGAGAGGGCTTAGAAACGGAAGGGATTACGAATACGAAAACGAAATGAATTTCGTAAATTCAGAGCTTATGCCCGAAATCGTGACGCTGTATATTCCGTGCAGCAATTTAAACGTTCAGGTGAGTTCGTCGGTCGTTCGCGAACTTCTTAAATTCGGCAGAAGCGCGGAAAATTACGTTCCCGCCGAAATAAAAAATTTGTTAGAGACAAAATAAAAGGCAGACGGCAAAAGCGAGGATTGTCTGAACGAGTTTAGCGAGCAGAAAGACGCTTGTTTTTGCGTTTGCTTTTTTCAGAAAACATAACGATTGAACTATAACCGAAAGCCCGCCGAAGGAAATGATTGCAGAGGCAAAAGCGGGGCTATAAGTCGATAAACGGCACAATGACAGCATCTTGCAGCCCCTCGTACATTCGATAAGCCCGTAACAAAAAGCGTTTGAAACGTCGGCGTTTTTTGTTATCGCGTTCATTAAAAAAACGAGAGGATAAAGCAGATTTAAATTCTGAAACACGTCCGCAACGAGATAAAACACGCAGATAAACCCGCCGACGACGGCGAGCGAGATAACGGAAGAATACGCGCAGTCGTATAAAACGTTCGCCGATTTTTCTTCGTTGCGACTCGAGATAACGGAAACTGACGGGGCAACGCGGGAGCTTATAAGTTTTTTCGGACGATAAAATCTGAAAATCAGCCCCGTGATAATCGCCGACAATATATGCGACAGGAAAATCACGCGCCCCGTTTTAACCGAGCCGAACATTCCTACGCCCACGCTTCCGATGATGAACAGCGGACCGGAAGTGGAGCAGAAAGTAGACATTTTCGTCGCCTCGACGTCGGAAATAAGTCCGTTTTCGCCGAGGTCGCCGATAATTTTCGCTCCTACGGGATAGCCCGAAAGCACGCTCATCAGAAAAACGTAAGCGGAAATACCGTTCGTGCCGAATATTTTTTCGCACGGCTTATCGAAAACTTTCGCAATGCGTTTTGTCACGCCTATTTTCGAGAGCATCGTCGTGAAAAAGAAAAACGGCAACAGCGACGGAACGACGACGAGCGCCCACAGCTTCAAGCCTTCCGCCGCGGAAGAAACGTAGGTTTCGGGTTTTAAAAGGATAACCGCCATAAGCGCGATTATCGAAAGAGCCAAAATCAATCCGAGAAATTTTTTCATACTTTATTTTAATATAAGAATAGGGTAATTATGTACGATCTTTTCGATGTAGTAAACGAAGAAAAAAATAAAGCCAATATGCCGTTGGCGGAGAGAATGCGCCCCGTTTCCTTGCGTGAGTTTCTTGGGCAGAGCCATATTTGCGAGGATAACAGCCTCCTTCGCCGCGCGATATCTCTGGATAAGGTGGGGAGTTGCATATTCTGGGGTCCTCCGGGGACGGGCAAAACGACCCTTGCCAACATAATAGCCAATTCCACCAGCGGAAATTTCGTGAAGTTAAACGCCGTATCGAGCGGCGTGGCGGACGTTAAAAAAGCCGTGGACGAAGCCCGCGAAAATCTGAAACTTTACGGGAAGAAAACTTATCTTTTGCTCGACGAATGTCACAGATTCAATAAAACGCAGTCGGACAGTCTTCTGCCCGCAATCGAACAGGGAACTATTATTTTCATAGGCTCCACAACCGAAAATCCTTATGCTTCGATGACCCCCGCAATCGTTTCGAGGTGCAGGGTATTCGAGTTTAAACGCCTCGACGAAGAAACGGTTAAAAAAGCCTTGCACAGGGCGATCGATGACAAAAAACGCGGTTACGGGCAACTCGACCTCGACGTTAAGGAAGAAGCGCTGGATCATATCGCCGCGATGAGCGGAGGAGATCTTCGGACGGCGTACAACGCGTTGGAACTTGCTGTTTTAACCACGGAAGCCGACCAAAGCGGAAAAATAACGGTAACGCTTAAAGACGCGGAACAGTCTATTCAGAGAAAAGCTCTTTCTTACGACGAGAATTCTTATTACGACATGCTCAGCGCGTTCTGCAAATCTCTTCGCGGGAGCGACAGCGACGCCGCGCTTTATTACGCGCACAGAATAATTTCGGGCGGCGGCGACCCTCTTCTTATATTCAGAAGGCTTCTCGCACATTCCGCTGAGGACGTCGGAATGGCAGACCCGAACGCCTTAGTCGTCGCGACGAGCGCGATGACGGCTTTTCAGAATATGGGTTATCCCGAGGGATTGTTGCCGCTGTCGGAGGCAATTATATACGTCTGCGAAGCTCCGAAGTCCAATTCCGTCGTGATAGCGATGGACGACGCCAGAGCCGCGGCGGAATCGACAAAGGACGACACCGTTCCCATGCATATACGGAACGCCGTTTACGGGGATAAAGAAGCAAAAGCCAAAAGCGCGGAATATAAATATCCTCATAATTACGGCGGATACGTCGAGCAGCAATACCTTCCCGATTCGCTTGCGGGCAGTGTTTTTTATAAGCCGAGCGATCACGGCTTTGAAAAAACCGTTAAAGAAATCCGTAAACAGAAGGGAATGAAAAAGTAAAATCGCCGATTTTTTTTGGCGGATATTGCGGCTCATAACGATATAAAAAGGATTATTCCGGAGTATTTCGTCGATACGAAATTAAAAGGCGTAAATACTTTACAAAAAAAGACAAACATGTTACAATAAAACAAAAAACGGTGACTTATGGAAGAAAAAGAATTGATTAACGAAGGGGAAAGCCTTCTGACTATGAAAGACGTGTTCAAGGCTTTGAAGAAGAAGACGTTGGTTATAGTTATATTGCTCGTCGCCTTTCTGGCGGCAGGCGCGATAGCGGGGTATTTCGTCGTGGAGACGGAACATTCGGCAAAGGCTTCGCTCATCGTTACAGTGGAATCGTCAAAAACGTCATACGTTATAACGACTCCCGACGGAAAAACCTATACCGTCGATTCCGATAAGGATCTCGATGCGGAAATGAAAGCGGACGGTTACGCTAAAACGCTTGCAAGCAATTACAACGCGTTGCTCAATACCGATAACGAAGCGGTTTTCAGGGTCGCTATCGAAAAATACAAAACGACGTATCCTTCAAAACAAGCGGAAAATCTTAAACCCGAAGATTTTACGACAACGTTTTCAAGCTACGTAAACGGAAGTACGCTCGTGCTTTCGTTTAAATCGACGATGGACGATCCCGAAAACATTCTTAAATGCATTATAGACGCTTTTGTCGAAACGGTCGGCGATAAAGACGGAGGGAAAAACATATTCGGTATAACCGGCGGTAAAATCTCCGTTTTGTCCGCGCCCGAAAAAATCGAAGGCAGCGTTGTTTCGAAGGTTATCAAATACTCGGTTATGTTTTTCGTGATAGGCATGGCTGTGTCTGTCTGTGTGGTAATCGTTTTTGCGGTTAAGGGGAAAAAGGTATCGAATAAATAATAGGAATCAAATAAATAATAACAGAATCACAAAGGGCGGCTTAATTTACTTTAAACCACCCTTTGGCGTTTTAGGGAAAATCAGGGGATAAGTATATGACAGATATTCATTCGCATGTTATTCCGTTTGTGGACGACGGATCGAATAGTTTAGAGGCGTCGCTCGGGATGCTTCGGGAGGAAATCGCGCAAGGCGTTGAAACGGTTGTTTGCACGCCGCACCTTCGCACGGGCTATTTTGAAAAATCGGACGAAACCGTTCTGGAAAATTTCAATTTATTGAAAAAATCCGCCGAGGAATCGGGCTTAAAAATCAACTTGTATCACGGCAGAGAAGTTTTTTATAAACATTCGCTTTTCATGAAGCTCCTCGAAGAAAAAACGATGCCTACGATAAACGGCGGAAAGTATGCTTTGGTCGAGTTCGACGTGATAAACGATCCCGATATCGACGAAGTTTGTTACTCGATGAGCGTTGCGGGGTATATTCCCGTCATCGCGCATATCGAAAGATATACGTATTTTCGTTCGGTTGAAGCCGTTCGGAAACTGAAGCGTTACGGAACGCTTATTTCAGTCAATGCCGAACCGATTGTTTCGGGTCCTTTCGACGCGGAGCATATCTTCGTCAAAAAGCTTTTAAAGCATAAACTCGTTGACCTTGTCGGGAGCGACGTGCATTATAACAGAAAAAATTATATGAACAAAGCATACCTGAAAGTGGCTAAATCGGACAGAGCGTATGCCGACGCGATTTTCGGCAAAAACGCGGAAAAGGTTTTGTTCGGCAAATAATAACCGAAAATATCCGAAGGCTCGCGGGGCAATTTCCCCCGCGAGTTTTTTTAATGCAAATATTTGAAAATATACCGTTATTTGCTTGCAATTCGCGAAAATATCTGCTATAATCGTGCGGTATGAAAAGTATAACTTGTATAACGTAATTCCGGATACGGATTTTCGGGACATAAGAGAGGAAATATGCCGAAAGGAAAGCAAATACTGGCAAAATCGGCCGAAAAAAGAGTGTTCGGAACGGCGAAGGTCGGAGAAAAGGGGCAGATAGTGATACCGAAGGAAGCGAGGGAGGCTTTCGGAATTTCTTCGGGAGACACCATGCTCATTTTCGGCGACGTTTCATGCGGGCTTGTGATAACCAAGCTCGACGTTTTAAACAAAACGGCTGACGAAATAATAGAAAAAATCAAAAACAATCAATAGGTGTAACTAAAGATGAATATAACGAATGCATACAAAGAACTCGGTATTTCCGACGAAGTTTATAATTTCGGGGAAAAGATAATCGAGGAGCTGAAAGATCGGTTTACGAAAATCGACAAAACGGCGGAGTATAATCAATGCAAGGTTCTTTCCGCGATGAAAAAGAACAGAGTGGACGCGGCATGCTTCGCGGCTTCCACCGGGTATGGTTATAACGATCTCGGAAGAGACAAGATAGAAAAAGTTTATGCGGACGCGTTCCATACGGAAGCGGCGCTCGTTCGCCCGCAGATAGTTTGCGGAACGCACGCTTTAACCGTCGCTCTCTCCGCAAATCTTCTTCCCGGCGACGAGCTTTTATCGCCCGTAGGCAAGCCGTACGATACGCTCGAAGAGGTTATCGGCATAAGGGAAAGCAAATGCTCGCTTAAAGAATACGGCGTTTCGTATAAGCAGGTCGACCTTCTTCCCGACGGCTCGTTCGATTACGACAATATCGCAAGGGCGATAAGCGAAAAGACAAAGCTCGTAACCATTCAGCGCAGCAAGGGTTATCAGACAAGACCAACGTTTTCGGTGAAGCAGATCGGCGAACTCATCGCGTTTGTCAAGAAGATAAAACCGAACGTAATCGTTATGGTCGATAACTGTTACGGCGAATTCGTAGAGGAAATCGAACCGTCGGACGTCGGCGCGGATATGACGGTAGGTTCGCTCATTAAAAACCCGGGCGGCGGATTGGCTCCGATAGGCGGGTATATCTGCGGAACAAAAGAATGCGTCGACAGGTGCGCGTACAGACTTTCCGCTCCGGGACTCGGTCAGGAAGTAGGCGCGAGCCTCGGCGTAATGCAGAGTTTTTATCAGGGATTTTTCCTTGCTCCCACGGTCGTCGCGGGCGCGGAAAAGGGCGCGATTTTCGCCGCGGAAGTGTACGAACGCTTAGGTTTTAAGGTTTTCCCTTCCGCGAAAGAGGAGAGACACGATATAATTCAGGCGGTCGAACTCGGCAGCAAAGAGGGTATGATCGCGTTCTGCAAAGGTATACAGGAATCCGCTCCCGTAGACAGTTACGTAACGCCCATTCCGTGGGAAATGCCGGGGTATGAAAGCGAAGTAATCATGGCGGCGGGCGCGTTCATTCAAGGCTCTTCGATAGAGCTTTCTGCCGACGGGCCGATAAGAGAGCCTTATGCGGTATTCTTCCAGGGCGGACTTACCTGGTATCATGCTAAAATCGGAATTTTAACCTCTCTTCAGGAGATGCTTAATTCGGGACTTGTAAAACTTTAAGGAAGTATAAAAAAATGTGGTTTGTTCTTGCGCTTATCGCGCTTTTATGTTGGAGCGGTTCGGATTTGTTTTCCAAAATAGGATCGAAACCGGACGATAAATACAGTCAATGGAAAATGGTCGTCGCCGTCGGACTTGTTATGGGTCTTCATGCGATGTTCGAAATTTTCGTAAACAAAGTTCCCATTTCGTTTGACGTTATCATTAAATACCTGCCCGCGTCGATTTGTTACATTCTTTCGATGGTTCTGGGCTATATCGGGCTTCGTTACATCGAGCTTTCCATTTCGTCGCCGATATGCAACACGTCGGGAGCGGTCGCTTCGCTTTTCCTCATTATTTTCTTCTTCGATATGGCGGGGATAGAAAGCAATCTGCAACTTATCATGACGATTATCGGTATAGTAATCTGCGCCGTAGGCGTTTGCGGACTCGGTTTTGCCGAAATGAGCGAAGACGACGAAATAAGGAAAAGAAGACAGGAGCATGCAAACGTAAAATACAGCAAAAGCTGGCTCGCGCTCTCTCTGCCCCTGCTTTATTGCTTTATCGACGCGGCGGGAACCGTTGCGGATACGTTTATTCTCGAAACTTTGAACGAAGATGTTGCAAACGTCGCATACGAACTCACTTTCTTCGCGTGCGGAGTAGTCGCGGCGATTTACGCCTTTGCGATAAAGCGCGATAAGCCGCAGATAAAGCGCGAAGGACCGAAGCTCATCGGCGCGGTTTGCGAAACCGCAGGACAGTTCGCGTACATATTCGCGATTGGTCAGAACGCCGTGGCGGCGGCTCCGATTATTTCCTGCTATTGCGTATTATCCGTGGTGTGGAGCGCTATTTTCCTTAAAGAAAGGCTTTCCTGGAAACATTATCTTACAATAGCGATAACCGTTGTCGGCATAGCGATACTCGGCGCGTTCGGCGGAGAGTAATTTTAAAATAAAGAAAAGAGAAAACTTCGGAACGATTGTTCTGAAATTAAATATCGCAATTTACGAATCGGTGCTCGAAACTGCGCCGATTCGTTTTGTATTATTTGTAGTTAATCCGCATTGTATCGTTAATATGCAATGTCGGGCTGTTGACAAATAATAAAATTAAAGATATAATTAAAATATGAAATACGCGATTATAAACGGAAAAATTCTTAACGGGAAGAAAGATATGTCGGCAGAGGAAGGCTTATGCGTCCTTGTGGACGGCGAAAAAATAAGCAAAATCCTGCCTTTACGCGAAGCGAATACGGAAGGGTATAAAATTATCGATTTAAACGGCAAATACCTTATGCCCGGGCTTATCAACATGCACGTTCATCTTGCGGGCAACGGAAAACCTCAGAAAAAACAGCGCGACAACGAAAAACTCGTAAAAACAATCATGAGTACCGCGCTTACGCGCTCGATTGCTTATAAAATGGTTTCGGGCTTTGCAAAAACCGAACTTATGAGCGGCGTTACCACGATACGCACCGTCGGCGGACTTGCCGATTTCGACACAAAGCTCCGCGACGATATTTTAAAAGGCAAAAAAGCAGGTCCGCGTATCATTGCCGCAAATCAGGGGATTTCCGTCCCCGGCGGACATATGGCGGGTTCTGTCGCGATTGCGGCGAGGAGTGTCGACGAGGCTCTCGAAATATTGGGAAAAGGCAAATCCGAGGGCATAGATATAGTGAAGTTGATGATTACGGGCGGCGTTCTGGACGCGAAAGAAAAAGGCGTCCCGGGCGAACTGAAAATGCCTCCCGAAACGGTTAAAGCGGTATGCGAAAAAGCTCATGCGGAAGGGTATAAGGTTGCGGCTCACGTCGAATCGACCGAGGGTGTTAAGGTTGCGCTCGAAAACGGAGTGGACTCTATAGAGCACGGCGCAAAACCCACGGGCGAAATCATAGAATTGTTTAAAAAACGTCATGCGTTTTTGTGTACCACAATTTCTCCCGCACTTCCTTACGCCCTTTTCGACAGGTCGGTTTCAAACGCGTCCGACATCGAAAAATATAACGGCAAAATTGTTTTCGAAGGAATAACAGAGTGTGCTAAAGCGGCAATCGAAAACGATATCCCGGTAGTCCTCGGAAACGACGTCGGCTGCCCGTGGATAACGCAGTACGATTTCTGGCGCGAATTGTATTATTTTCATAAATACGTCGGCGTAACCAACGCTTTTGCATTATATTCCGCAACGAGTCTCGGCGCGGAAATGGCGGGCATAGGAAGCGAAACGGGAACGATCGAAGAGGGAAAGTTTGCCGATATGATAGTAACCGCGAAAAATCCTCTCGACGATTTAAGAGCCTTGCGCCGTATAGAAACGGTAATAGCGCGCGGAAAGGTTTACGATAAGCCGAAGGTGAAAATCAATAAACGGGTGGAGCGCGAACTCGATAAATATCTCGTTTAAATATCTCGTTTAATTATCTCGTTTAATCGGGAGAAGCGGGTTATTTGCTCAGGGGTGTCGGATAGCCTTATGCGCTTAATATCGAACATGCCAAAACGCCGATATTTTCGCGCTTTATGCCGAATTCGTTCGTGTGTATTCAAAGGTATGAACAAAGTTGTCTTCGACGGAAATTATCGGAAATTGCGGCGTAAGACCGGATTAAAACGCAATCGCTTGCGGCTGCCGGATAAGGCGATTTTGAAAAAATAAATTATTTTCGGTTTTAAGCCGTAAAATTCTTGACCGAACAAAAAAAATATGTTAAAATATACAAGCAATTAAAGGAGCGTAACGATTCGTTGCGCGAATAATTCGGTCATACACGGAGAAATACCCAAGAGGCCGAAGGGGCTCCCCTGCTAAGGGAGTAGTATGGCTTTAAACCGTAGCGAGGGTTCAAATCCCTCTTTCTCCGCCATCTTTGTAGTACGAAAAAGCTACAAACATAAAAAGCACAAGATTTAGTAGGTCTTGTGCTTTTTTGTTACTATATTTTGTGATTTGCGCACTTTGCGGAATATTTGAATTCAGGAGCTGCATTTCAGCACTTTTTTCAAAAAAGGGGGTTTGAACCCTTCAAAAAAAGGAGTCAAAAACAAAGGGGATTCAGACAAGACGTTTTTAGTATTGAAAAAATCGGTTCAAAATATATTACAAGGACAGGTGGCATGTGTCACAATGGCAGGAGAATGTGAACCACCCATTGTAACTATCAAAAGCAGAAGAAAATAACATATTAATCCGAGATAGGGAAGTTTTTTGTATTTACAAAAATTTTACAATTGGTTTACAATTTATAGTTTGCATCAAAGTGTAGGAAACGATATAATAAAGTTATGAATATTACGAACGGCTATCTGACAGATTTACATATCCATTCTTCTTTTTCTTACGATTCGGATGAGAAGTGCGAGAAATACGTTGAAAGGGCACTCGAGCGTGGAGACAAAAGTATAGGGTTCGTTCAGCATTACGATTACGATTGCTTTCTGATAGGGAATAAAACTCCGCTTTGCGATTTGGACGCGTATAAAAACGAAATAAACAGGCTAAGAAACGTATACGGCGAAAGAATAAAGATTTTCTTCGGAATAGAATTCGGTTACGACGAGTGTGCCGAAAATCATTATACCGAACTTGCGGACAAGTATAAATTCGACTACGTTATAAACAGTGTTCATCTGGTTGGTGGCAAAGATTGCTGTCTGAAAGAGTGTTGGAAAAATCGTTCTGTGGATGACGTATATAAAGAGTATCTCGAAAAATTATATAAGTCGGTCAACGCAAATTATCCGTGGCAGATAGTGGGACATTTAGGCTATCCTGCAAGATACGCGCCGAAAAACGAACGGGAATTCAGTTTTGAAAACTATTCGACCGAGTTGACGGATATTTTACAAGCGTTAATCGCAAACGGAAAATATTTGGAAATAAATTCTTCCACGAAAAGCGAAAAGCCGTTTATGCCTTCTGAGGATATATTAAAAAAATACGCCGATATCGGCGGTAAACTTGTTACTTTCGGCAGTGACGCTCATTCGGCTGTCAGGTATTGCGAAAAAATAACCAAAGTCGAAGAAATTATAAAAAAATATGGGTTTATCCCCATAGGATAAAATTTAAGCACGCCGATGTGGGCGTGCTTTTTATGATGACAAATATTTTATCTGCCTAAGAAGGCGTTTTTGTATTCTTGCGAAACGCCCTCTATTTTAGACATTATTTCTGCACTTTCGTTTTCTATCGCCTCGGCTACCTTGCTTGCCGTACCTTTTCTTATCGCCTTTATTTCGGGTTCTAAATTATCGCATAAAAATCTTGCATATTTAACGAGTCTGAAAGGTCCGTAAACGCGGTATTCGTTGCCTATTCGCTCTATAGCCACGGTTTTTAAATCTTTAACCGCTTGCTTTACGCCGTCTGCGCTCTCGCAAAATGCGTAAGTGAAAAACTTATCGAAAAGTTCCGAAACGACGTTGTGGCAGTCCGACGCGCCGACTATCGGCACTTTTATTCCGTTTGCCCGCATTTCGTTATACATAGCGGTTTGCAGGTTAACGCCATTGCCCGTGTGATCGTCGTCGTCAACCACCTCGAACGCGTCGAAAATTCCGTTTTTAAGCAAAAATTCGAGCATAGGGGTTTGCATATTATATTCGCCGTAAGCGTCCCAATACGGGTGGCATAAAACGCTCAGTCCGCCGAATTCGCGAATTTTTTGCGATACCCAAAGGCGGAAAGCAAATTCTTTTTCGTCTATGCAGTCTGGCAGAGCGTATTGCTTTTTGATTTCGGCGGCGTTTTTAGTGATATTTTCTAAAACTCCGTCTGGGTCGGCGTTTATTATTTCGTTTACGCTCGCGCTTGCACCGAGGTTTATTATATGAAAGTATCCCATTTCGCGGTTATGCACTTCTTCGCCCGGGTAGACTTTAAAATGTTTGGCGATTTTATCCATAGTCGCCGCCATTTTACTCGAGCCCTTGTAGGTATGGTGATCAGTTATAGCCATATAATCGAATCCCGCTTCGTAATAAGCCGCAACTGTTTCAGTCGGGGTAAATAAACCATCCGATTCGGTAGTGTGTAGGTGTGTATCTCCTTTTAATGGAGTGAGTTGATATAAATCATCTTCAAGCGAATAAATTTCGAATATCTCTTTTTTTACACCCGTGTCTATATAAACGCGATGACGTTGTTCGCCAAAAGGCGTGAAAGAAAACTTTGCCTCGCCGTTTTTTATAGTGATTTCTTTGCCTATAAAGCGTTTATCCTTGTCTATGCGGTATTCCTTCGAGTGCGGAACGTTATATTTTTCCATAGACTGTACGGCAACAACGACTTTTGAGCCGTTAATTAGTTCGTCGCCACTTAAATGTAGTTCGGTTGACTTGTTCGCAAGAATTACTCTCGGAAATAATTTCATCATTTTTATTTACCCATTATAATTTTAACGGAGGCAGTCGGGGCGGTGGACAGAAAATATTTGCCATCGAATTCGGCGTGAAAACAAGTATAACCGAGCCGTGCGTTAGATAATTCATTCAAGGCGACGGCATATCGTGGCGGTGAAAAAATCACCTCGTCGTTTTTGTCTTCGAATTCATATAACTGTTTGAAATCGCTTGTTAAAAATTATAATTCTTTTTACCGTAATATTCAATTTTGATGTTTTTCATTATTTTAACTGTTTTGTTCCGCACTGTAAATTGAAAATAGTATTACAAGTGGCAAATAGTAGAAATTCGTAAAAAATAGTAGAAAAGAATATTTACATGCAGCGGACTGTATGATACAATTTATATGCCAAATAGGAGATTTGGCGAGAAATACACCATGATTTATGGAGGAAATATGAGAAAAGCTCTATTGAGAACTCTTTTTACTGCTTTAATCATTGCAATTGCATGTTCGTTTGCCGTTGCTTGTGATTTTAGCGACAGTGGCGATCATAGTCAAAGTTCGCACGAACACGTTGCAAGCGGAGAATGGCAATCGGATGCAAGTCAACATTGGAAAGTCTGCGCGGAAGACGATGAAAAAGTCGACGTTGCAGACCACACGTTCGGTGAATGGGTAACGGACAATGACGCTACTTGCACCGAAAAAGGTAAAAAACATAAAGAATGCTCGGTTTGCGGTTATAAGGTAGAAGAGGAGATTGCCGCAAAAGGACATGATTACGTTTACACCGATAACGGCGACGGTACACATAACGGCGTTTGCAAAAACGATGCGACTCACGTTATAGAAAATCAGAGTCATACATTAGGCACTGATTATGCCGGTCACGATGCCGATAAACATTGGAAGGTATGCGAGGAGTGTGGCGCGCAAGTTGAAAACGCGCACGAGTTTGTGCTTGACGGAGATTCGTATGCTTGTGAATGCGGTGAAAGCATTGAAGTAGTCGCTAAGGATCTTTATAAAGTAAACAGCGAAAACGAAGCCGAAAGGAAAACTTTTGAAATAGACCTTAAGGTAAAAGAAACGAACGTTCTTACCGAAAATCAGGAAATCGGCGCGGAAAACTTTACCGTAAATATCGGTAACGATTACAACGGAAATTTATTGTCGGTTAAGTTCGGCAGATTCGAAGTTGAAGGCGTAACGCTTAACAACGGAGTTTTAACTTTTCCCAAAGATACGTTCACTACCGATGACGCAGGCGAGCAGACGATATTATGCGTAGTTGAGTGCGAAAGCGGGGTGTATAAACTTACGCTCCACGTTACGGTTGCTACGAGAGTTATTTCGAGCGTGGAAGAATGGAACACTCTTTTAAGAGATCCTATTTCGTTGAATGCAAGAGTTGCAGAAGACGACAACGGGAAGAGCGGCGTATACGGTTATTATACCATTGCGGGCGATATAGATTTTAATCATGAGGTTCTGCGCGATCCCGCATTCGCCGAAGGGGCTAATATATCGAGTTTTATTCATAAAGCAAATCAAATAAACGGTAAAATCGGTTTCGTCGGTACGTTCGACGGCAGAGGTTATACACTTAAAAACTTTAACACGGCTAATCCGTTCGGTTTATTCCTTATAACAGATGATAAGGGCGCTGTAAAGTCTGAAATCAAAAATCTTGTCGTCGACGGCGTATGGCATGATAACGGAGTTGTTAACGCTAATATATTCGGTCACAGTATGGCAAACGTGACCTTTGAAAATATTACTGTTAACGTTGCAAAAACTTCGCTTACGGGTAGTCTTGTCTCTCCGAGTGACGGTACGGCTAACGGTCGTGGATTTATATGCGGCGCATACGCTAATAAAAACGTTTATAAAAACTTTACCGTAAATGCAAGCGGCAGCACGATTTCCGCATTGTTCGGTTGGTGGGTTAAACGTTCCGGCTCGGCAGACGACAACGGTGCTATTATTACTTGTGAAAACTTTGTCGTAAACGCAAGAGAAGTAACTTATTGGGGCAGACTTGATGGCGAGGGCGACCCCGTTATGACTCCGACTGATTATCCCATAACCGGTCTTACTTACAACAAAGATGTTGTAAATGAAGTAGAAATAACAAATAATGCTAACCGCTTCGTTATCGATCTTAAAGTTGCGGATACCACAAAAACGTTGACCGAGCAGGTCGTAGGGGCTACCGGTAATATTGAAATCGACCTCGGCAACGATTACGGAACGCTTGTAAGCGTAAAATTCAACGGCGAGGAGATCGAAGGAGCTACCGTAACGGATAACATACTCGTTCTTCCCGTATCGGCTTTCACGGCAGGCGCCATAGGCGAGAGAGACGTGGAAGTAACTATGCAGAAAGAAAACGCTGTAAATTTGCTTTCCGTTAAGGTTATTATTGTTACGAAAGCCATAACGTCGGCTGCCGAATTCAAAACAAATATTACCGATAAAACCGCAACTTACGGTTATTTCGTGCTTGCTAACGATATAGACTTTGAAAACACGGCGCTTGCGTTGCCTGCATGGTACAATACTGCAAGTTCTGCCGCAATGAATGATAACACTATATATGGATCATCCGCATTCTTTGCCGGAACTTTTGACGGTATGGGACATAAAATCAAAAACTACAATACGGGTAGCGAGTCTGACGGCGGCAGATACGGATTGTTCGGTAAAATTAAAAATGCAACGGTTAAAAACGTTATTTTCGAAGACGTTGTTTATACAGGAAAGGAATATGTCAGCGTATTGGCATTTATGGCTGAATCTTCTAAATTCGAAAATATTACTATAAACGTTAAATCTTGCGCGGCCGTTGAAAAAACGATATCCGGCGGACAATACGGATTTATTATCGGCAGAAAGTTACAGTTTAGTTCCTTTAAGGATATAACGGTAAATGCGGCAGGACAGGAAATATATTCGTTGTTCGGATATTGGATTATGAGAAATCCGAAAACCGGTGTTAAAGATGGTAACTACATTGATTGCGATAACGTTGTAGTAAATGCGAAGAAAGTTCATTATTGGGGCAGAATCGACAGCGAACAGATTGGCGATGCGGCTAAAGAAGCGCCCATGGACGTTGAAAACTATCCTATAAACGGAGTTACCGTAAACGTTGTAGACAGCGAGGCTTAATTCAATAAAAGTCTTTATGCGGGCGGGCTTAATTTAAGTCCGCCCCTTGTTATTTAAGAGGAAAAATATGAAACTTATTTGTGCGCAAATTGATTTGGCAAGACAAAAAGAAAATATATCGTTTATTAAAAGTTATATAGATTTTGCATTTGAAAACGGATACAACGCAATGCTTTGTTATCTTGAGAATGCGGTTCGCACACGCGAAACGCAATATTTTGATAAAGACGATACGTATTCGCTTGACGAAATGAGTGAACTCGTTCGTTACGGGGACGAAAAGGGCGTTTCTCTTATTCCCGTATTTGAAAATCTCGGGCATATGGAAAAGATGTTTGCATACTCGCAACTCGAAGATTTAAGCGAGTGCGAAAACGAACAACGGGAGGGCAGAGGGTTTGCGGCTACTTTACGCGGTACTTGCGGTTGTTCTTCAAACGAAAAACTTTATGACTTTTTTGATAAGTATATTTCGGAAGTTTCGTCCGTTTTTACTTCGCCATATATACATATGGGACTTGACGAGCCTTTTGATTTTGCCGTATGTCCTCGTTGTCTCGAGAGGATAAAGAACGGGGAGAGTAAAGCACAAATGTTTCTGAAGCATATATTGCGGTCGCATGCTCTCGTTAAAAAACTCGGTAAAACGATGATGATGTGGGACGACTTTTTTGAGTATGCCGATATCCTCCGTGAACTTCCCCGCGATATAATTCTTTGTAATTGGAACTACTATTTCGTAAGTGATTTACCTGCGGGACATTGGACGGGCAGGGTGAAAAAAGACTGGTTTTACCTTTACGATAAGTTGGGCTTCGATTATCTGTTCTGCGCATATATGGGCGAGTATTCTTCTGCGTATAACGTAAAGACTTTGACGCGTTACGCTATGAAATACAATCCCATCGGGGCTGTTGCCACTTCTTGGGAAAAATCCTGCTCTTTTTATTTGTCTACTTATCCGATTATGGCGGCGGCGGGAAGACTTTGGTCGGGCAGAATAACCGAGGATGATTTTTTGAACGTTTATACGGAAGTTACCGGAAGTAAGGCAATCGCCGAAAAACTTTTGTCTATAGACGTTCCCATGTATCATTCGGCTTATATAAGTGCAGCCATGGCGGAAGCAGATTTCTTTGTAAAAAATCAATTTCGCGATGCGTTAGCCGATGTTGTCGGAACTTTGCAATCGGAACTGCTAAAAACAGGAAATAAAATAGACGAGTTTTGCCGAGACGTGCGGACGGATCTCTGTCGCTCATTTATGGAATTGTATGCGAAGACGCTTGCGGAAAAGGCAACCGACGAATTATTTGCCGTCTATGGCGCGGGTAAGGATTGCGGTAGCGGAAAAACTGCTATGAAAGCAGGGATAAACGACATTGATTGCGCAAAGAATTTATATCGTGCAGGCGAAGATTTGTCGACGTGCCTTAAAGAGAAATACCGGTCGGGGATAGTTCCGCGCAAAGATTACGTTGAAAAGTACGGTAACCTTTATAAAAGCCTTAATAATATCCGTTCGGCACTCGAATGTGCGAAGAAAAGCGGCGTTTTGTACGGTGATTTTATGATGCACGACGGCTTCGGTACGCCCAATGCAAAAATAAAGGTTAAATATGCGGGCGAAGCCGAGAAAATTCTGTATTGCGGCGGAATAAAACCGAGTTATACAGGCTTTGAATGCGGCGGTGTTTACACTCTTATGTTTTTACTCGGCGAGGTAAAAAAAGAAATAGAATATATAGTATTTTCGAGCGCGGGCGAAGGTCAGACTTTTCCTGTGAACTTCCGTTATACAACAGGGAGTAAAGAGTATGTTGCGACAAAGGTTGAAAAAGTATGCGGCGAGGTCTTTTTTGAAAATAACGTAATTTATCCTGACACGCGGTTTGCGATTCTCGGCTACGGCGACGGTGAGGCTCACTTTAACGATGTGAATTTGGGTAAAATCGAAAACGCCATAAAAATAAAATTCGAAGAGATACAATGAATACGGAAATGTACATGCTGACGGAAACGAGCGAATTTATGATGAGTTTCGTTATCGTCACAAAAAAGAATAATGTTATAATCATAGACGGCGGCAGAAGGGAAGATATGCCGCTTTTGAAAAAGTACGTGGCAGGCAGGCATATTTCGGCGTGGATACTCACTCACGCACACAACGACCATATAGATGGTTTTGTATACGAAATGGCAAAAGACGGCGGCGCCGATTTCGATATAGAGACGGTATATTTTAACTTTCCCGATTATGATGAACTTATCGGTATAACCGATGTTCCCGATCTAAACTATTTCAGAGAAGAATTAAACGAAATGCTTCCCGCATTCAATGCTGTTAAAGATAAATTTACAGATAAAACTCGTATTGTTAAAAAGGGAGATAAAATAATCGTGGATGAAATAACAATCGATATTTTATATTCCTATACCGGCGGACTATATGCGAATCTTATGAACGATTCGTCTCTTGTATTCAAATTGTCGGGAGAAAACAAATCGGTTATATTTTTAGGAGACCTTGGCCCTGATGGCGGAGACAGATTATTCCGCGAAAGCAAAGATACGTTAAAGGCAGACTACTGTCAAATGGCTCATCACGGGCATATGAATGTATCTATGGAGGTTTATGCCCGGATAATGCCTGAGGCGTGTTTTTGGTGCGCTCCGCAGTGGCTTTATGAAGAATGTGAGATTCCGGACTATCTTTCCGATGGAAAGACGCTTGAAAAGGCAGGAAGAATAAGAATGTACGGTACAGCGCTTACACGAAAATGGATGGAACTTTTAGGCGTGAAAAAGCATTACGTCAGCGGGTTTGGAACTTGTAAGGTGATTTTATGACGAGTAAAGCAAATTTGCATAGGGAAAACATTAAACAAAATAAAATCAGAATGAGTAAATCTGCAACAGTTCTATTGCTTTTATGTTGGCTCGTATATACTTGTTCTTACATAGGGAAATTAGGCTATAGCGCGAATATCGTTAACATTGAGGAAGATTTTAATGTTACGCATGCGATGGCGGGGATGGCAAGCACGTTTTTCTTTTTTGCTTATGGCGCGGGGCAGATAATAAATGGAATTTTTTGTAAAAAATATAATCTTAAACATCTTGTATTTTGTGTCTTACTTATATCTGCGGCTTGCAATTTGTCGGTCGGCATTATCAGAAATTTTGTTGTCATCAGATTTTTATGGCTTATAAACGGTGCGGCTTTATCTGTGTTGTGGCCGTCGCTTATCAGGCTGTTATCCGAAACGCTTAAAGCCGATTATTCTCCAAAAGTCGTTGTCGTTATGGGAACGACTGTAGCGGTGGGAACATTTGCCGTTTACGGTCTTTCCGCTTTGTTTGTCGCAATCGGTAATTATCGTATAATTTTTTATCTTGCGTCGGTAATTTTACCCGTGATTGCATTTTTTTGGATATTCTTTTACGATAAGTTGACAAAAGCATGTATTGCCGAAAAAACGAATGAAAGTACAGTTTCGGAAGAGGGCGGCGAAGATCAAACCGTTAAACAAAAAGCCGGGAAAAAAATGGTGCTTTCCATTGTTGTACTCGGTTTTTTCGCAGTTATAACTAACCTTGTGAAGGACGGCTTAACGACATGGGTGCCGGCAATACTCAAAGAACAATACGGAGTTCCCGATTCGATTGGTATTATTTTAACGCTTGTAATGCCTATGCTTGCGCTGTTCGGCACGTCTGTTGCGGTTATGTTTAACAAGAAAGTGCATGATTTTGTTGATTTGTGCGGAATAGCGTTCACAGTTATTGCTGTTTTAACTTTTTGTTTGAATCTGGCGGGTGAGGGAACATGGGGCGTTGTTGTGACGCTTGCTTGTCTCGCCGGCGTATCGCTTTTTACATCGGCCACGAATAATGTAATAACGAGTATGGCTCCGTTATATCTTAAAAAAGAGTTGAACGCAGGATCGCTTGCCGGAATTATGAACGGGCTATGTTATGTGGGAAGTACGCTGAGTGCGTATGGATTAGGCGCGTTTGCGGACGGGTTCGGATGGAGCGCAGTGTTTTTGTTGCTTGCCGCATTAAGCGCTGTGTGCGTTATAATTTCCGTCATATATTTGGTTTTCAGAATAAAGGTTAATAAAAATGTTTGAAAAAGCAAAATGGATAATAAATCCCGAAGCTGTGGGAGAAGATACTTATAGTGAGTTTTTAATTACTTTACCGTTTACCGGGAACAGCGTAAAATTATATATTTCTTGCGACGGAGTGTTTGCTGCGTTTAAAAACAACGAAATATTGCCTATCGCTTTTTCGGCATGTGCGGATATGCCGAATTATAAACTATATGATTGTTTTGATTTAAGCGATAAAGTAAAACAAGGTGATGAAATAAAAATACAGGTTTATCGCGGCGGTGTGGATACGGCAAATTATATCGCCGCACCTGCAGGTGTAATTTTTGAATTGCACGTGGACGGAGAGGTTGTTTTATATAGCGATACCGATACTAAATGTCGCATTATGAGTGAATATAAAAACGGATACAGAAAAACGATAACTCCGCAACTCGGTTTTTCGTTTTTTTACGATTCAAACAAAGTATGTAATACAAAGCATTGCGTAAATGCGGTTCCGGGCGAAAGACCTGTGAATTTTTATCCGCGTGGCATAAAAAATCAGTTCTTAGGCGAATTTATAAACGGAAACATCGTCAAAAAAGGCAATTCATTTCTTTTGGATTTGGGTAAAGAAACGTCAGGCTTTTTATATCTCGATATGGTTTGCGAGAGGTCGGGCGTTATAACGATTGCCTACGGAGAGCATATTCTCGACGGGTGCGTAAGACGTAAAATAGGAGATCGTGATTTTTCGGTTGAATATGCGGCCAAACAAGGGGAAAACAAATATTTGAACTGTTTTCGACGTTTGGGCTGTCGGTACCTTGAAGTCTTTGCGGATAAAGGCGTTATAAAAAACATAAACGCAATCGGAATTTATCCGACGGGATATCCGACGAAAAGAAAAATGATAGAATATAAAAACGAGATCGTAAATAAAATAAATTCGATATGTGTAAACACTCTCGAATTGTGTATGCATGAGCATTATGAAGATTGTCCATGGCGAGAACAAGGAATGTATTGTTTTGACGGGCGTAATCAGTCGCTTTGCGGATATTACGCTTTTGAGGGCGGTAACGCAGAATATGCAAGAGCAAATTTGGTGCTTATCGGAAACTCAATCGATAAATACGGATTGTTAAGTCTTTGCGCTACAGGAGGAATCGATTTTCCTATTCCGTTTTTCTCCCTTGCGTATTTATTAGCCGTTGACGAATATGTTACCTTTACCGGAGACATAACGTTACTTGACGAAGTAAAACTATCGCTCGACAAAATATACGCGATATTTAAGACGAAAATCGAAGATAACGGACTTATAGCGCGGTTTCCTGCTCCCTTTTGGAATTTTTACGAGTGGAGTGAAGGGAATGATAATTACGACGACGATCTCGGTAAAAATAAGGATAAGCCAAAAGAAAAAGAATATCATTGCGCTCTTAATTGCGCTTTCGTACTTGCCGATATTGCTTATCGGAAGATGTTCGGCTTGCGGTTAGACGGTATAGAGAAAACGGTAACGGCGATAACGGAAACGTTTGAAAACGAAGACGGCTCGTTTAAGATTAGCGACAAATGCGATAAAACAAGTTGTCTCGCAACGTCTTTGGCAATTCTTGCGGGCGCGGCGACCGATAAAAGAAAATCGGCAATACTCATAGCGGAATGCCTTGAAAAACGCGATAATGGTATGATACCCTCAACTCTTTCGACAAAAGGATTTGTGTATGATGCGCTCCTGAAATCGGATGTTTCTTATGGGGATTTTATTATAAACGATATAATTAGAACGTATACGCCGATGATTGAGACCGGCGCTACGAGTTTTTGGGAAACCGAACTCGGTGCCGATGACTTCGGCGGAATAGGCAGTTTATGCCACGGTTGGAGCGCGATGCCCGTTTATTATTTTGCAAAAATACTTAAAGAATAAAATAAAGCCGCAATTTTATTGCGGCTTTAATCTTCAAATTATAAACGAGGTGGCTGAACTTTGTCTGTATTGTAACGGGGAATAGCCTGTGCATTTTTTGAAAAACGAAGAAAAATGCGAATAGGTGGAAAATCCGAGTGCGTCGGATATCGATTGTAAAGGTTCGTCCGAACACTTTATTGATGTCATGGCATAATCTAATTTTTTTTTACTGAAAAATTTGCCGACGCTTACGCCCGTATCCTGTAAAAACAGTTTGTTCAGGTGAGTGTAAGAATATCCGGTTTGCCATACGAGTTTGTCAAGCGGAACGGATAAATTTTTTTTGTCATCGAGTAATTTTATAAATTTATCAATGGCAGGGTGATAGTTTTTCGTAAGTGCTTTTCCGTAGTGGTAGGTTATAATTTTACGAGTTAAAACGCAAGTTAATATGTGTAAAAATTCGTAATGAACACTTGGAGTCGACGTCAATGCTTTATTCGTAAGTTTTATTATGTCCGAAGCGGAATCTGGAGAAACCTTTATTCTTTCATAAGAGTTGAACATCCGATTTTTAATATCCGGAGAGATCCATTCAAGCAGGTTTTCAAAATGATTTTTAATTATAGATAAACTTACATAAATGGAATCGTTTGTGTTTTTTTCAAGCGCATGTTTATCGGTCGGAATTAAAAAACAGAGCGTATTTTCTTCCAATACTTCTTTTCTGCCGTTGATTTTGTGTAGTATTTCTCCGTTTAATACAAAGATAAACTCATAAGTATCGGGATGGTCGTGCATTACGGGGTATCCGTTATGCTGAATATGAAAACTGAAATTGTTATATGTTGCAACTGTCATATCGCCCTCCGATATAAATATACCATAAAAAAAAGGAAAAGTAAAACAAAAAATAAAGACAATAGAAATTCGTAAAAAATAATAAGTATGAGTATGGACAACAAAAGTGATATGTATTATAATATAGGTAAGAAAGTTATGCCGAGACGTATTATGCGTCAGAGGCAAAAAGGAGTAAATTATGATGAAAAAAAATAAACTGTTTGCTTCGTTGTTAGCGATGGGCATTGCGTTAACGTCGGCAATCTCGGTTGTCGGGTGCGGCAAGCCGAATTCGGGCGATGGTAGCAGCGATGGCGGTCATTCGGACAAGCCATACGATGAGACAAAAACGCAGATTCAAGTTTGGACTTATAATGCGGGTTTTAAGGACGAGTGGTTGTATCAGCTCGAAGCCGATTTTGAAGAAGCACATAAAGACGTTGTTTACGAAGACGGTAAAAAGGGCGTTCAGGTCAGACACGAGGGAGCAATGAAACAATGGTCTTCGGACGATATAAAGAATTCTAACTTTGACGTTTTCTTTATGGAGGGCGGCGATTATTACGCTTGGCGTCAGAGTGGCGCGCTCGAAGACCTTACGGGCATTGTGACTGCTGCAAGCAAGTACGATAACAAAACTATCCGATCAAAAATGAACGATAAGCAAATTTCGTACTTTGGCGGTGTTACGTCGGAAGGCGTACAGGAAAAGTATTATGCGCTTCCTCATTATAAAGGGGCGATGGGACTTATTTATAACGTAGAGATTTTTGACGAATACGGATTTTATATTTCCGATTCCAAAACGACTTCGCTTATAAGTAAGAGTAATCCTAATAAGAGTAAGGGGCCTGACGGAAAAACAGGAACGGAAAACGGCATTGATTATTCAATGGATGACGGACTTCCCGCAACATATGACGAATTCTTTTATCTCTGCGGACAAATGTTGAAGAGGGGCGTTACTCCGTTTATGCTTCCCGGAACTTATTCCGATTATTACATCAATATCCTTTATAATGCTTTGGTGGCTGAATACGAAGGTCTTGATCAAATGGAACTCAATATGTCTTTCAAAGGTAATGCTACCGATTTAATTAAACTTAACAGCGACGGAACTGCGGTTGTAAAGGAAAACGGTGAACCTGTCATCGAAAGCGGCAATATAGATTATACTAACGGATATGACGTATTCCGTCAGGCAGGTAAGTACTATGCGCTCGATTTTGTAAAACGTATGGTTTCCAAGGAAGATTACTACAACGAAGACGGTTTTAATACCGCATTCACGCAGACCGATGCTCAGGAAATGTTCCTTAAATCCGGTACGGATATGTCTATTTCGGACGAGAAGTATGCTATGTATGTAGACGGATCCTGGTGGGAAGCCGAGGCAAACGTTGTTTTTAACAATATGGCCAAAAAGGATGAAAAATATTCCAAGCAAAATCGTAAATTCGGTTGGATGTCTCTTCCGAAAGCCAATACTGCGAAAGTCGCAGAAGGAAACAACGTGTTCCTCGATTACCTTGAAGCGGCTGTATGCGTGAAAGCAAATTTGGGTTCGAAAAAACAAGCGGCTCTCGATTTTGTTCAGTACGCTTGCAGTGATGAGGCTCTCGATAAATTTACCGATATAACTCATGCTCTTAAGGATTTTAATTATGAAGTAAGCACTGAAACTTATAATAAAGCAAATTATTTCACGAAAACCCTTATAAACTATAATAAAAAGAGCGAAACTTTCAGCTATTATTCCAATGCTCCGTTCTATCTCAAAAATCGAAGCGACTTGCTTCCTACCAAGATTAACACTATCGGCGTTCAACCCGGTACGCCTGTGACGATTTTGAAAGACGGTGTAAGCGCAAAGAGCGCAGAAGATTATTTCTTGAAGAGTTATTCGTACTGGAAGAAGAGAGGTTCTGCTTTCTGGAAAGAGGTATAAAAATGACAGAAAAAAACAGCGTCCGTTCGCGTTCGAATAAAAAACTTATATTCTATTGCGCGTTTATGGCGTATCCTGTTTTGCAATTCGTAATATTTTATCTTTTTGTAAACTTCAACTCGATATTGTTGTCGTTCAAAAATATAGATATATACGATTATACTAAATTTAGTTGGACTCTCGATAATTTTACGCGTTGGTTCAAAGATCCTACGATGTTTGAACAAATGATAACCGCGGCGGGTGTGTCGATTAAAGTGTATCTGATTAGTCTCGTTGTGGGCGTACCGCTCGGATTGTTTTTCTCGTATTACATATTCAAGAAATTGCCTGCATCGGGATTCTTCAGAGTTATGCTCTTTTTGCCGTCTATATTGTCAAGCATCGTTTTGGTAAGTATTTATACTTCCTTTATGAATAACGTCTTTGCCGATATACTCAAAAAGTTGTTTAATATGGATCGAAAAATAGACTTTTTCAGCATTGACAGACGATTTGCAACCGTAATGTTCTATAATATTTTTATAGGTTTTGCAACTTCGGTTTTAATGTATGCCAATAAGATGTCTTCCATTTCGACAGAGGTTATAGAGTCGGCTCACTTAGATGGCGCGAGCGGAATTAAAGAGTTTTGGTACATAGTTTTGCCGATGTCGTTTTCGACGGTTTCAGTTTTTCTTGTAACGGGTGTTGCGGGAATATTTACCAATCAGATTAACGGTTTCATTTTCTTCGGAACAACGCCGAACAACGAAACGATGACTTTAGGCTATTTATTATATGTAAAAACATATTCGGCAAAACAAAATATGGCCGAATATCCGGCAATAGCGTCTCTTGGACTTATGATTACGATAATAGCAGTGCCGCTTACGTTTTTAGTCAAGCATCTGCTTGATAAATACGGGCCAAAGGAGTACTGAACGTGAAAAGAATAAAGCGTAAACATGACGTAACGAAAGAAAGATTATCGCCTATGACGATAATTATGGCGGTTATACTCGGCTTGTATTGTGCGGTGTTGATAATATGGTTGGTCTGGGCGCTCCTTACCTCGCTTAAAGATCCGAACGACTTTTTGGGTAATAAATACGGCTTGCCTAATCCATGGTATTTCGATAATTTTTCATACGTCTTAAACGAGTATAAGGTGGAAAAACTTATTGACGGAGTAAAGACGGTTATATCTACCGGGGATATGATTTTGAACTCGATTTTATATTCCGTCGGCGGTGCTTTCGTTGCCACGCTTGTACCCTGCATAACGGCATACCTCTGCGCGAGGTACAAATACAAGTTTTCAAAGATTATCTATTCGACTGTTCTTGTATGTATGGTCATACCGATAGTGGGAAGTCAGGCGTCTGAATTACAGGTCGTAATTAAAATGGGAATTTATGACCATATGTTTGGAATGTGGATTCTTAAGTCCGGTTTCTTAGGTCTTTATTTCCTTGTGTTTCACGAGGTGTTCTCGGCTATTCCGGATGCTTACAGTGAAGCGGCAGAAATAGACGGGGCAAGCGATTTTTGCATAATGACGAGAATTTCGTTACCTCTTGCTAAAAATACTTTCTTTACGGTGTTGTTGATTATGTTTGTGACTTATTGGAACGACTTTCAGACACCGATGCTTTATCTTCCCACACATCCGACCATATCGGAAGCGTTGTACTGGATTAAGGGAAGTTCGTTTAACTATTTTGCAAAAATGCCTGTAAAAATGGCAGCGCCGATGATGTTTTTACTTCCTGTCCTCATAATATTCCTTTGTTTCCATAAACGGTTGCTCGGGAATTTAACGGTTGGCGGAGTAAAAGGATAATATTTTTAAGAGAGATATGATGAAAAAAAGTACAAAAAATAAAAGCTTAAAAAATAAACTGAAATTGTTTGCCGTAACCGCGCTCGCGTTTGCGGCAATTTCTGCTACAACGATAGGCGTGGCAGGAATAGAAAAAGCATACGCCGAAGAGTGGAAAGGCGGAGAAATAAAACAGAATTATGTTTTTGGCGAAACGCTTAAAGTGCCGGAATACGTATTAAGCGTAAACGGCAAACAACTGAAAGCTACGTCTGTAGTAGAATTTCCTGACGGAACGAATTTCGGAAGTGATGAAGTTTGTTTGTCGCAGGCGGGAAAATACGGCGTAAAATATATGGCTATTGACGGCGGTAAAATTTATGTTAAGACATTCGATTTTAACGTCGGATATACAGCATACAGTATGAGCGGAACGGAGAGTTCTGCCGTATATGGCAAATATACGGAATTCGAGGCAAACTCGGAAGGGCTGCAAGTTCGTTTGGCAAAGGGTGATACGCTGTCCTTTACAAAACTTATCGACGTTGCCGATTTAACATCTACAAATAACATTATCGAGGGCTTTATTACTCCCGATAAACGAGGTACGGCAGATTTCGATAAACTAACTCTTACGTTAACGGATGCAATCGATTCGTCGATTTACGTTAACATAGATATAATGCGATGGACAATAAATAATAACGCTCTCGGGCAGATGTGTGTTGCTGCCGCCGGACAAGGTCAGGTAATGACCGGATACGAGGCTTCGAGCGGACTTGAAGTAAATAACGGCAAAGGTACGCTCATTTTGGGTTCGTGGGTTGCCCAATTCAATTCGGATGACGGTGCAAACCTTAAGTGGGGCGGTGCGGCGACTTCCATTGCTCCCGATAAGTGGCTTATTTCGACTTCTTTCGATGCTCAAACGACAAAAATTTCCGCTCAAGGCAACCTTGTGTCGCAACTTAACAGTGTTGATTATTACAAAGACATATGGACGGGATTCAAGAGCGATAAGGTTCGTTTAAGTCTTTCCGCTTCCGGATACTCATCGACTACGGCTAATTTCTGTTTGACCAAAGTTCTCGGCGCGGATATAGCGGGTAACACTTTCTCCGATGATGATTCGCCGATTATTACGGTAAATACTCATTACGAGAAAATGCCGGAAGGCGTTGTCGGTAGAGCATATGCATTGCCTACGGCTACTGCGTATGACGATTATTCGGGCAATCTTATTCCCGATGTCAGCGTATATTATAATTATTCATCTGCTTATCCCGTTTCGGTAAGTGTGTTGAATGGCGCGTTTGTTCCTGAAAAAGCCGGCTATTATGCGCTTGTATATAGTGTTAAAGATTATTCCGGAAATGAAAGCGAAGAAGTGTACGTTATGCACGCGGGCGGGGACATTTCGCCGATAAGATTTGTAACTTTACCCGATATAGGAAGTCAGGTAAAGCTTGGCTATCCGATTGACTTCGGAGGCGCTGAAGTCAGTGGCGGCAGCGGCGATAAAAATATAAAAATAACAGCCGCTTATGACGGTGAAACTTTTGATGTGACCGACGGTTTCAGATTCGAAAAAGCCGGAGAATGGACCGTTACTTACACCGCAACCGACTATGTAGGCAATACCGAAAAAGAGTCGGTTACAGTTACCGCTGTGGCAAGCGATGAGCCGTTCTTTAACGAGTCGGTAAGTCTTGCTCCCGTATTCATTGAAGGGTCGGAATATCTTTTACCCGAACTTTATTGCGACGACTATTCGTCGGGCAAGCAGGAGAAGAAACTTTGTTCCGTTAAGGTTGAATATAAAAACGGGGAAACGGCGACATATAAGTCGGGTGACACGTTTATACCCGTCGCAAAAAATAGCGGCGACAAGGTAAAGATAACTTATTACTGCGGAAAAGAAGAGTACAACAACGGCACTACGGAAGTTGCTGTGTTGAAAATTCGCGATGATCAGGAAATCAACTGTTCGGAGTATTTTTACGGCAACGGTTTTATTACAAGTTATGTGGATGATAACGGTAATGAATTCGAAAAGGGCGTGCTTATTGCAGTCGAAAGAGCCGCTGCCGAAGTTAGATGGACTTTTGCAAATGCTCAGGTTGCAGATGCGTTCCTTGTTGAATTTACCACTTTTGCTAAACTTACCAAGTTCAGCGGTATAAAAGTTACGCTTAAAGATTCGATGAACCCTGCAATATCTGCAACGTTAAACATCACGTTAACTTCAACCGGAACAACGATAGCAAACGGCGACTTCGCTCTCGATCTCAAAACTGTCTTAACTTCGGGTGTTGAAGGTGTAAGGGTCGGTTATAAGAATAGTAAGTTCTCGTTCAATAAGACAAATGTTCCCATAAGCAAATACGATAACGGCGAAACATTCAACGGTTTCCCGTCCGGCAAAGTATACTTCGATTTTGCAATCGAAAACGCTTCTCGAGGCGCGGAATATAAGATAGACGCTGTTTCCGGTAACGTGCTTTCTTCCGATACGGGAGATTATGCAAAGCCGACGATACAAATAAACGGCGATTATGGCGGAAATTATAATATAGGGGATGAATACATTCTCCGTTCCGTTACGGCAGGCGATACGTTTTCTCCCAATGTTTCCGTTAAACTTTCGGTTTATGACGGCGAAGGCAATATTGCAACGGATAAAAACGGAATAAAACTTGAAAACGTAGATGCAAGCAGAGAATATGTCATAAAACTTGATAAATACGGAGTATGGAACGCAAGATATACAGCCAATAAAGAGAATTGGGCGGTAGGTAGCAGAAAATTCACTGCTTACATTAACGTTATAGACACAGAGGCTCCGGTAATCGAGATAACTTCGGGATATACAAAAACCGCAAAAGCGGGCGATACGATAATTCTTCCGAATTTTACGGCTACAGATAATTTAACGGCTTCGGATAAACTTATCGTTACAAAATATGTTATAAACACCGAAGGGAAAATGACGATACTTGATGGTAGTTCTAATGCCTTCAGAACGACAAAAGTCGGTAAATACGTTATGTGTATATCGGTAAGCGATGAGTTCGGTAACACATCGACAAAATCATTTATCGTTACGGTAGAATAAGGAGAAAAATATGAAAGGTAAAAAAATAATTTCTTTATTAACCGCTTTGTGTCTTTCCGGCAGCGTCGTATTAGGTCTTACCGCGTGCAAGAAAGGAGATAACAGCGGCAGTCAGTCGGATGACGGAAGTATTCCGTCCCCGATATCGCCTGCAACGGCAGACGGCGCTCATTACGTTACAAATTCGTTGCATAACGTAAATGTTAATTATAATAAACCTGTCGGCACATATGTAAAAAACGGTTCGACCGAATATAAAATAGTCGGCGGCGGTTGGCAAACTTCGGGAGCGATAAGTCTTATACAAAGGCAGACCGTCGCAGCAAGCAAGGTCAATGTTCCTGAAACGGCAAAAGGCGAAGTCGGAGGAAGGTATATATTTATCGGCGACGACGACGCATTCGAAGAAGCAGGACTTTCATTACCCGATTATTCCGAACTCGGTGTGTCGGGGTATATGGTTACTACGGTCGGGGAAAGCGTGTTTATTCAGGCATACTCGGAACGCGGTTATCAGATGGGGGCGATAGCGTTTTTGAAGTATGTCTTAGGTTATGAAATGCTTTCTGCCGATATGGTTGTATTTACCAAATCCGACGCTACGATTCCTACTATGGATATAGTCGAGGCACCCGATTATGCTTACCGTGTAGCGAGCAATAAAATGACTTCTGCTAAAAAATACGATATGGGTTTTTCTACGGGTGAACTTATAATGAGTACGGGGACGGCTGCCGTTCATAACATTACGGACTTTACGACTACCGCAGAAAAAGCCGCGCATCCCGCTTGGTTTTCGGATAGTTTGACGATAGAAAACGGCAAATTGAAAAGTAATCAGTGGCAGCCTTGTTTTACGGCGCACGGAGACGAGACGGAGTATGCGGAAATGGTGCAGACTTATGCCGATGCGCTTATCGGCTTTGTGCAAGCAAAGCCGAACGTGGATAGTATCCGAATTTCGCAAAACGACGTAATTGCGGGCGATAACGATGTTTCCAATTGCACATGCGAAACTTGTTTAGAGGCGTATTCGCATTACGGAAACACGATAGCGGGCGCAATGCTTACATTCACAAACGACGTTGCGGATTTGGTAAACGAGTATCTCGATTCCTCGCAGGCAATAAAAGACGGATTTTCGTCAAATAAAGAACTGAACATTGTTCTTCTTGCTTACGGTACAGCCGTAAAAGCACCTGTCGTTCATAATGCGAACGGTGATATAATATACGATACGGAAGGGAAAGGACAGCCTGATGACCTTTATAGATTCGTAAAGGATGAAAACGGAACAGTTCAGTCTGTTTTGCAAAAAGATGAAAACGGAAATAATGAAAAACTTGTTTGCCATAACCGTGTTTCGATAGAATACGCGGCGTCGGCGGCAAATTACGTTCATAGTTTTTACGAAATTGAAAATCAGGTTTACGCAAATGCCGTGAAAGCGTGGGCAGGACTTGGCGGAAAGATGTATCTCTGGCTTTATGAGGTTAACTATTGGATGTATTTCTATCCGTATAATAGTTTCGAAACCATCCCTGAAAATTTACGCTTCTTTAAGAGTTACAATGCGAGTTATGTTTATAGCGAAGGCTCGTATGAAAATTCTAATTGTAGCGGTTTTGCAAAGTTAAGAGATTATCTTGCGGCTAAATTTGAATTTGATTGCAACTATAATTACGGAGAAGTCGTCGATTTCTGGTTTGAGAACTATTTTGCTGAAGCCGAGCCGTATATGCGTCAGTATTTCAACGAGTTGCAGGCAAACCAACGCGCAAAAGAATCCAAAACGGGAGGCGGCGTCCATTCAAACGCTCTTGCGGGCGAAGAAATATGGCCGCAGGGAATGATAAATCATTGGCTCGAACTTTTCGATAAGGCATATAAAGCAATCGAACCGTACAAGGAAACCGATCCGGAGAAATACGAAATTTTATATAAAAATATTCTTATAGAATCGCAGTTCCCGAGATTGGTTTTATGTACGACTTATGCTTCGACTTATAACGATACCCAATTAAAAGCTCTTCGTAAAGCATTTTATAATGATTTTAACTCATTACAAAATACTCACCTTAAAGAAGGTCAGTTGGCGGACGTTGTTTTTGCCGATTGGGATTTAGATTGATACGGCGAGGAGAGAAAGACTATGTTTAAAAGAAAAATAAGTGTTATTTTATCCCTTATATTCGTTGTCGTTTTATGTTTTGCCGTGTCCCTCACCGGATGCAAGAAAAAAGACGATTCGAACTCGAGCTCGAATCCTTTCGATTCCGATTCTTCAGACAGTGGAAAGACCGACGTAACGATTACGCTTAACGAATCTTCACTCGAATTGACAAAATATGAAACGGCTGTTATTGTGGCGACGACGTCTGATGGTTCAGCTGTAATATTTACGAGCAGTAACGAAAATGTTGCGTCTGTAACTAATAACGGCATAATTACAGCTAAAAACGTCGGTGCTTGCGATATCGTTGCAAGTGTCGGCGACGCAAACGCGAAGTGCAGGGTTATAGTTTCCGATTCGCCTTACAGTGCGAGTATAAAAGGGGTAAATAACGAAATTCGTATTGCCCGCAGCGGAGAGTTTAAGGCGCAACTATATGCCGAATTTAACGGTAACAAACTCAATGAAAATATTCGGTATTCAGTTTCCGTATCTGAAAACGCAGCCGAGGGTGTGGCGACCGCCAACGTTGACGAAGACGGTTTGTTGACTGTAAAAGGCGTAAAAGCAGGTCTTACTTCTTTCTCTGTTTTCGCTGAAATAAGGGGTTCGATTTCCGAAAGGACTTTTACCGTAACCGTTTATGCGAACGAAGTTGTCATAGAACCCGAAAACGAAGATGATTTCGAGAGAATTGAAGGAGCTTATAGACTTACGCTTGTAACGGAAAACGGAGAACTCGGGCTTAAAGATTCGGCTAATCTTGATTTCACAGTGCAGATAGACGGCAGTAAGCAAGAAAATGCAAAAGTCGAGTTTGATACAAATGCGGATTATAATGCCGATTTCGATGAGTCAAAAGTTGAAATCACGGGAAATGCCGACAGTGGATATACGATTAAAGCAAAGGCGCGCGGAAATACGATTCTTATCGGTAAATATACGGCAAACGGTCAAGACTCATTTGTAAAAATAAATCTCGTAGTAAGATTACCCGAAAAAGAATTGACGGAAAGAATAATCGTCGGCAGGGAAAACGGTTCTTTGAACGTTTCGTCGGGACTTACCGGCACAGTTGAAGAAGTAACTTTAAACGGAACGACTGTTTCTACGAAAATAAACGGAAACGTTGTTTCGTTCGATAAGAATCTTATGCCTGATGGCGGAAACGAGAAAATAGTCGCAGATATGGTTATTTATACCGATAAGTATTGCTACAAAGCGTCTGCAGAAGTGTGTACTAAAGTTTTGACCGCCGCAACCGATTTTGACGAATTCAAAATGGTTGACGGTAACTATAAAGCATTTAACGGATACTTTATTCTTACCGGAGATGTAGATTTTATCAACTATGGTACTTGTACTGCAATAAGAGACAATTCTAATCCGTCTAACGGGGCGACAGGATTCAAAGGCGTTCTTGACGGCAACGGATTCAAAATTAAAAATATAACTGTAGGAGCAGGCGGAATATTTGGTCATATCGGCTCCGGCGCGGTAATAAAAAATATTACGTTCGATAATGTTCATTATCTCGGCGTTTCAAACTCAACATTGCTTGCACATACAATAAGAGACGCGGATTTGATTGACGTTACGGTAAATGTCGGAAAATATGAAGTGCAGGAAGAGATAAAAGGATATGTTATCAAATATGATGTCGGTTTATTATCTTCAAGGTTCCTGATGGAAAGCAGACTTAAAAACGTGACGATAAATGCGGACGGTAAAAGTATTGTCAATATTTTCGGTCACAGGTGTTCTTCCAACGAATTTGAGAGCGTAAAAATTATCGCTGCTTCGTATAAATATATAGGATGCAACAGCGATAATGCAAACCCTGAAACAGAAATCAAGAGTTTACCTGCAGGCGTCACTTTTATTAACAGATGATTAAGGACTTATAATGCTGAAAGTACAAACAAATATTTGCAGGAATGCCGTTAATATCGACGGTATATGGAAATTTAAAACGGTAGACGACAATTTTTTACCTACCGATGCGTTAAAAGATTATAGACTTATGCCGGTGCCTGCAAGTATGAATGACGTTGTTACCGAATATGAGTTACGCGAATATGTCGGTAAAGTCGCATATGAAACTCAATTTTCATGTCCTATAGAAAAAGACAGAGAATATCGTTTGCGTATAGGGGCGACAAGTCATAAATGCAGAGTTTATTTGAATGGCTCGTATATAGGTGGAGGCGATGCGGCTTTTTTACCAATAGATTTGCTTTTACCGGAACTTAAGGAAATAAATAGGCTTACGGTTGTTATAGATAATAGGCTTGATTATCACACTTTGCCATCCGGCAGACTTGTAAAAGGTAGCGACTTGTATGTTTATGACAGACTGGGTAAATATGCGGTGCCGGGCGATGTCAACGTTTTGCCAAAAGAGAAGCAAATAATAAACCACGATTTTTACAATTATACGGGTATACATCGCAGTGTATTTGTTTATTCGTTGCCTGAGAAACATATTGACGATATAACTATAAAAACCGTAGTAAACGGCAACTATCACGTTGTATCGGTAAAAATAACAGGCGATGCTTCCGATGCTGTTTATACGGTTACGGACGAAAACGGCGATACTGTCGCATCGAGTAAAACAGGTGAACTCTATATAAAGAATCCTCATTTATGGCAAATTAAAAACGCTTATCTTTATACTCTGACGGTGCGCACCGAAACGGACTGTTATCACGAAAAATTCGGAATAAGGAAGATATCTTTCGATGATAAATGCCTGTACGTCAACGACAGACCGGTTTATCTTAAAGGGTTTGGGATGCATGAAGATTTTCCGATTATCGGTAAAGGAAATAATTCAGCCGTAAACATAAGAGATTTTGAACTTCTTAAATGGATAAACGCTAACTGTTTCAGAACAAGTCATTATCCGTATGCCGAAGAAATTATGGATCTCGCCGATGAATACGGATTGCTCGTCGTTGATGAAGTTCCCGCCGTAGGCTGCAATAATTGGCCTGATTATACATATGGCGAAAACAGACTTGACGATACCACACTTGCATTGCATAAAGAATCGCTTCGACTTATGATAGAACGCGATAAAAATCATCCGTGTCTGGCGATGATAAGCGTTGCGAACGAGGCGGCAACTTATGAAGATGCGGGAAGAGTGTATTTTTCAAAAGTTATCGATTATGTTCGTTCTCTTACGGATTTACCGATTACTATTGCGGAACTTACGCGTGCGTGCGAGGGAAATAAGGTAGGCGATCTGGTTGATTTTATCGGACTTAATCGTTATTTCGGTTGGTATGATGAAATAGGTAATATTAAAGCCGCTGAACCTCTTTTGAAACGTGATTTAGATTCTTATTATAAGCAATTTAAGAAGCCTATTATCATGTTTGAATTCGGAGCAGAGGCAATTGAGGGAATGCATTCTTTACCTTCTGTTGCATTTTCTGAAGAATACCAAGCGGATTTCTTAAGGGAATATTGCAAAATATTCGACGAATTGCCTTATGTTCAGGGTGAATTGGTTTGGAACTTTGCCGACTTTATGACAAAACAAGGAACAATTCGGGTAAACGGAAATCGTAAAGGCGTATTTACAAGAGAAAGACAGCCAAAATCTGCGGCGTTTTATTTGAAAGAACGTTGGCAAAATAAAATAGGAAAATGATTAAACGGCGCGGCAGATATTTCGCCGCGCTGTTTATGATAGTCAGAGGAATAGATAATGGATAACAATGATTTAAAAAAATTCTTTCACGGTGTCTATGATTTTTTACCTTGTGAAAACGGGTATATGAGTTTTTCGCGTTATTCAAAGGAGCAGCGAGAATATCTTAAATTTAACGATTTCTTTTATATTCGCACAACTTTCGACGGTTCAATAACTCTTGAATTTACTACAAATGCAACAAAATTCGGCTTTGAATATAAAATTTTAGGCGTATCGAGTAAAGATACTTTCGATTTATATGTGAACGGAAATCTTTTTACTCAAAACAAAGTCGCGGAACTTTCGGAAGAGGGATCGCTTGAATATTCGCTTAAAAGCGGAGAAAAAAAAGTAATTTTATATTTTCCGATAGACGCGGATATTGCTATTAAGAATTTCTATTCCGATGCGGACATGTTTGTCGTTGAAAAAGGCGAAAAGGTTTTATTTATAGGCGATAGTATAACGCAGGGATACGGAACATTTGAAACGGGGCAAACATTTGTAAACGTAGCGAATCGAATACTGAATTACGAGATTTTGAATCAAGGCATAGGCGGGTATTATTTTGACAAAAATTCTCTTTGCCAAACGAAA
>ENA-ORRN01000280-ORRN01000280.1-human-gut-metagenome-genome-assembly--contig:-NODE-280-length-41983-cov-12.862956_pt1 | contig 41983 bp, 29 predicted proteins | sample MGYA00242174_ERZ509132 | MGnify/ENA primary metagenome ERZ509132 (study PRJEB26280, sample SAMEA2338671) | human gut metagenome | biome: human gut; feature: human-associated habitat; material: faeces... | reverse complement strand
CGTGGACCTGCAGCTGCGGTGCCACCAACACCGGCAAGTTCTGCCCCGAGTGTGGCAGTCCCGCACCCGCCCCGGCACCGACCAAGTGGTTCTGCCCCAACTGCGGCAGCAAAAAGCCCGCCGAAGCGGCCGCCAAGTCCGCCTTCTGCCCCAACTGCGGCGCAAAGCTTGCGGACGGCGCAAAATTCTGCGTGGAATGCGGCACAAAGCTCGGCTAAATCAATCAGCACGCATGGGGACGGCCTCGCGCCGTCCCCTTTTCCGTTTTCCGCAATAAAATTGCATATCCGCAAAAAAACTCTTTACAAACCCGCCCGCATACGCTATAATACATCTTGCGCAACGGAAAGCGCACCGCATATGGGGCTTTAGCGAAGTTGGCTATCGCGCTACACTGGCAGTGTAGAGATCACCGGTTCGAATCCGGTAAGCTCCACCACATTTGATAAATCCGAACTTAATCCCGATAGGGAATGGATTCGGATTTGTTGTTTATATGGAAGATGTTGTTGGGTAGGGTGTTGACGAGATTGTAGACATGGTTTGTTGTGCTTTGCTAAGGTTGATTACAAGTTCATCCTGGCAAAATAAAGCAAACCATGTCGATTTTTGTTTGTGCAACTTATCGCACATTATTCATGTTTTTATTTATGCTCTCTTTTTTCCGCGGTTCCTTCTCCCCAGATCTCCCGCCCCAAACTCACCCTATTATTGCCTCTCCCATACCAAGCATCTTCTTTACCGTTCCACCCTCCCATCCCGGACCATACGCCCCATAATTTGCGCAATAGAACGAACATAAAAACGAGGTGCAGTTCAGGCATGTCAACTTTTTCTATTGGTAAAAAATTACCAACACCCAAAACGCATGGTAAAGATTGACAAACGAGGGATGGGGTGATAATGTCAAAGAAAAGAATAAACAGGTTCCATGTTCCGCCCGAAGGTGGGCGGCTAAGAGGGAAGCCGGGTGAAAACCCCGCACGGACGCGCCGCTGTAAAGGACGAGTCGGCCGCAAAATGCCACTGAAGCGATTTGGGAAGGCGCGGCAGACATATACGGCCTGAGTCAGAAGACCTGCACGGAACAGGCTTCGCCACGCGAACTGGCACAGAGAAGCGCCCGCGGGCCCCTGCATGGGAGCGGTGTGTTTTTCATATATAAATTTACTGCCGAATGCATGGAAGGCTGCAAACCATCCGCACGAAATATCGCGCTGCGGGGATGAGGAAGGGGCCCACATGCAGCGGAGCGTCACACGCAAAAGCATAAACGATTACAAACAATATCTGTTTGCGGCGGAAAAGGCAAAGGCAACCGTAACTAAATATATAAATGAAGCTGAACGGCTGGCGGAGTATCTGAACGGCAATCCGCTCAACAAACGCGCATTGCTTGAATACCGCGAAACGCTTGCGGAGAATTTCAGCAGCCGTACGGTTAATACAAAGCTTGCGGCGATAAACGGCTACCTTTCCTTCATCGGCGCGGATGAATATAAAGTGCAGCTGCTAAAGGTGCAGCGAAGGGCTTTTATAGACGAAAGCCGGGAACTGAGCGCTGCGGAATATAAACGGCTGGTAAATGCAGCTGATGCAAGCGGGAACGATAGGCTGAGCCTTGTCATGCAGACCATCTGCGCAACGGGGATAAGGATAAGCGAGTTGAGCTACATAACAGTAGATGCGGTAAAAGAACGGCGTATGGAAATACGGCTGAAGGGCAAAAGCCGCACGGTCATAATACCGAGCAAGCTGTGTAAAAAACTTGTGGAATATGCGAGGCGGCAGCGTATAGACACGGGCGCAGTATTCCGCACCAAAGGCGGCAAGCCGCTCGATAGGGCGAATGTTTGCCACGACATGAAAAGGCTCTGCGATGCGGCGCATGTGGAACGGAGCAAGGTATTCCCACATAACCTGAGGCATCTTTTTGCCCGTGCCTTTTATTCGATTGAGAAGAATCTCTCCCATCTGGCAGATGTGCTGGGCCATAGTTCCATAGAAACCACGCGCATATATGTTGCCGCGAGCAGCAGACAATATGAACGTATGCTTGATAAGATGAAGTTGATAACATAAGAATACCACGGAATACTGTTTCCGTGGTAATACAAGTAAAACATTCCTTGTACCTTGTAATTATAGCATCCGGAATAGGTCTAAATCAAGAAAATAATTCGTTTTTTTGTCACAATTACGCAATTATGGCAAGCACTTTCCGTATAGGCGCTCATATCTGCTGTTTCGGTGTATTTCCCCTGCTCACAGCGCGTTATTCAATTTATTTCAATCAATAGAATCGGTTCTTTGCGGCAGCTTATCCATGCCTATACCACGGAAACAGTATTCCGTGGTAAATAAAAAAATAGAGGAACGTCGTGGCTCCGGACGAAAACCGGAGATGAACAAGGGAATCGGGTGGAAATCCCGAACGGCACCGCCGCTGTAAGCGCCGAGGCTCCATCATGGCATAGGCCGGTCATTGGGAAACTGAGAAGGCGATGGAGACGCAGGATAATATCCATAAGCGTGAGTCAGAAGACCTACGAGGTTTGTAGTTGGTGCGCCCGTGCGGTAAAACGGCGCATGAACAGTGCTTTGCAAAAATGCGGTTGCGGCAATTTTAGGGGAGAACCCCGGAATTGCCGCAATTTTTTATGCTTAGGAGGGAAAAACATAATGGCACAGGCACAAATCGGAACGGATCCTCATGAAAAGACTCGTCTTGAACTGGAGCAGAAGTTTGCGAAGGAATACAGCAAGGCAAGCGACGAAGAACTGCTCGCCTACCTTAGGCGGCAAGCGCAGGAGCTGGGCAGACTGCCCGAAAAAGCGGACATAACAGGCTATCAGCTAATAAAAAGTCGTTTCGGCCCATGGCCGAGGGTGCTTGAAAAGGCGGGACTGAAACCGCCCACGCAGCGCAAAACCATGCGCGAAAAGCGGGAAGCCACCCGCCGCCGCAGGAAGGAGTATAAGAAACAGGAAGAAATGAAAACAAAGGAGCGGAATGAGAATGAAGCTTAAAAGGATAACGCCGCTTATAGCCCTTGTCATCGCGGCTATACTCTGCTTCACGTCGTGCAGCGGCAGCAATAAAACGACAGTAACCGAGCTTAATAACGGCGAAAGGCTTGACCTTGACTACATAGAAAACGGCAACACCTCTCAAGCCGAACCCGAAGCCACCGAAAGACCGTGGTACGCATTCTTAACGGACGCTTTCAGCTTCGGCACGACGAACAAAGGCTCGACCAAGGCGGCAGCTCAGCCCACACCCTCGCCTGACAGCGTGAGGGAGCTATACGAGCAGGGCGACGCGCCGACGGAGCGGCCCGAAAAGAACGCCAAGCCAACGGATGCGTCCAACACGGAAGCGACGCCGTTCGTACCGCCGATAGAAACGCAAAAGCCGGGCGCAAACGGCACGAACGCGCCCGAACCGAGCGCAACGCCCGCTCCCACTCCCGTACCCACGGCGGAGCCGAAGAAGAACACAGTCACAATCCAGATACGCTGTGACACGGCCGTTAAAAACGGCATGCACCGCGAAGCAAAGTGGGCGGGAATAGTTCCGGCGTCCGGCTGCATATTGGATACGACCGAATTTGAAATAGAGGACGGGAATACGGTGCTGGACGTGTTGAAGATGGCGCGCGATAAGTTCCGATTGCATATGGAATACTCCGGCGGCAGCGGCAGCGGAGCATATGTGGAAGGCATAAACAACCTTTATGAGTTCGACGGCGGGCGCTGGAGCGGATGGATGTACTGCGTTAACGGCTGGTATCCTAACTACGGCTGCGGCGTGTACTACCTTAAACCGGGCGACAAGATAGAATGGAACTATACCTGCGACCTTGGGCTTGACCTTGACGGCAGCTGGTGGGAAGGGGCACAGGACTGGAAGGATTCGCATGAATAATGTAATCATATCAACGCATGGCCTGAAAAAGTATTATTTTGTCGGCGAAAGCACCGTAAAAGCGCTTGACGGAGTGGACATGACCGTGAACAAAGGGGAGTCCGTATGCATAGCCGGGCGCAGCGGCAGCGGTAAATCTACAATGCTCAATATGCTTGCCGGACTTGAACTGCCTACGGCCGGCACGGTGCAGATAGCAGGCAGGCGGATCGAACGCATGAACGAGAAGGCAAGGATACGTTTTAGAAGGGATGATATAGGGTTCGTGTTCCAAAGCTATAACCTTATGCCCCAATATTCGGCGCTTGAAAACGTTGCATTGCCGCTCGCAATACGCGGCGCACCGCTCAAGCTTAGGAACGAGATTGCGGAGGCCATGCTCGTGCGCGTTGGGCTGAAGGAGCATATACACCATAAGCCGGGTGAGCTTTCAGGCGGTCAGCAGCAAAGGGTGGGCATAGCAAGGGCCGTTATAACCCGTCCGCCCATAGTGCTGGCGGACGAGCCTACGGGCAATCTGGACACGGGTACGAGCGAGGAAACGATGGAGCTTTTGACAGGGCTTTTCCGTGAAAGAGGCACCACATTCATACTCGTATCCCACGACCCGGGAATGAGAAAATATACAGACCGAACAATAACCTTCAGCGACGGAAGGATAAGCAATACAATAGCGGAGGAATAAAACAAGTGAGCAAAAAGTTGAAGAAGATCACAGCATTTATGCTCGTTGCGGCGCTGGCGTTGGCATTCGCGCTGCCGGCATTTGCGGAAAACGGCAGCGAAACGCCTGCACCGGAAGGCACGCCCGCACCCGAGGAGACTAAGGAGCCTGAAAGCACTCCTGTGCCTACCATACCCGTATCCGACGAAAAGCCGAATACGGACATAGCGGTGATACCCAGCAACGCTAACGCGCTGGTGCTTATGGACGTTGGCGCGCAAAGCCCCAAGGGTGAACCGGGCGACGTTGTAACGATAGTTCTGCCAGTGGCGGTAAACAGGGAATATCTGCCGAGCGAAAGGTATATGCTCCGCAACATAACCGTTTCACCTAAAATACCCAAGGATGCGTCCGTATCAAGCTGGCCGTTCGACCTTATAAACGCAAGCTATACAAGGCACCTTGACGATATGTCATATAACTCCACTGCGGAGATATATTACGATTTCCGCATAAGCGAGTTTGCCAAAAAAGGCGTATATCCCGTGAACTTCGAAGTAAGCGCGACGGTGTGGAGGTATGACGATGTGAACGGTACCTCCATAACAGAGGACGTAACATTCAACCTTTGCGTGTATGTAACGCTTATGGGCAACGGCAGCGAATCGGGCATAACGACCAATTTCGGTCCGCTGCAAATAGCGGCCGCCAATCAATCCGGCGTGTTCGAATCCCCCATATTGAAGCCCAAGCAGAATGTTACGCTGCGCGTACCCATAGTGAATAAGGGCGGCGTGCTTAAAAACGTTACCATATCCCCTGTTATATCCAATTCACTCGATGAATTCCCGTTTATAGCGGAAAATGTGAACTACGGCAGGTACTTTGAACGCTGGGAATCCGGCGGGATGGCATACGTTGAATATAACTTCACCGTTTCGTATTATGCCACCAACGGCAATAAGCCCGTTAAGTTCCTTGCGACCTATTATGAAAACGGCGAACCGCAGCAGTGCGCGTTTTCAACATATGTATACATAACCAACGGCTACGTCGCGCCCATAGAGAAGGCAGAGACCGCCATGTCTGTAATGGTATCGGGCTATAAGCTGTTTGTAAACGGCGCCGAGGTATCCGGCCTTATGGCGGGCGACGACGCAACGATACGGCTGACACTTATAAACAACGCAAAGAAGGATACATCGCTCAAAAACGTTGCAACGCTATCGCTTGCCAACTCAAACGGGCTTACGCTTACCGTTGGCAGCAGCGATGCGGCGTATGTGAGGGCGATAAGTCCGGGTGAAACAGCTGAAGTTGAATTTAACGTTTCCGTAAAGAGGGATGCGGATGTAGGCGCATCCACCGTAGGCGTGAACCTTACATATGAAAACAGCGATTCCATAGCCGGCAAAGCGGCGCAGACCATAATGATACCCATAAGCCAGCCCATGGATATAGCGATAGACGCGCCTATAGTATACGGCACGCCAACTCAGGATTCCCCCACGTCAATAAATTTGAACATGGTGAACATGGGCCGCGGCAAGGCGCTTAACGTAAGGATACTTGCGCTTGAAGGCATATCCATGGCGGAAAGCTACTACGGTGGCGATCTGCTGCCCGGCGGTACGCTGAGCGCGGATTTTCAGGTGAACTGCACCAAACTCGGCGAGTTCACGGGCAAGCTGCTTGTGCAGTATGAGGATGCGAACGGTCAGCAGTATACGCAGGAAATTCCCCTGACGCTGAACGTGGAGGAAGCTAAGCCCGCTTCAAGCGACGCGGTGATAATAGGCAGCGATGCGGACGTTGACTCCACCAACGTAAGGGGCGGCGGACTGCCCTGGTGGGCATGGCTGCTGATAGCGCTGGCGGTGATAGCGATAGTGATAATAGCGATAGTATCATCCAAGAACAAGAATAAGAAGTTTAAGGATGCTTACAACGATGATATAAGCGACATGAACGGCGGTAAAAAGGCATGACGTTCTTTGATTTATTCCGCTATGGCTGCATAAATCTGTGGCGGCGAAAATCGAGGACGGTACTTACGGCGCTATCTATGACGATAGGCGTAATGTGCATAATAGTGCTGATATCGGTAGGGCTTGGGTATGAAGCTTCGTACCGTGAAAGCATAGAGCAGTTGGGCAGCCTTACAAAGATAGACGTGACGCCCGCCGATCAAACGCTGCTGGATAAAACGGCATTGCTTAACGAAAAGGCCGTGAACGCCTTTAAGAATATAGAAGGGGTCGAGGCCGTGACGCCGGTTGTGCAGAAGAGCGCATATATAAAGTGCGGCAACTTTGTGAACATGGTGCGCATATACGGAATAGACGTCAGCACGGCGACAAGCTTTCAGCTTGAGCCTGAACGCGGCGAAGCCCCCCGGGAGGGGACAAGGCTGCACCCGGACGTGATGTTCACGGATGATGTGGCGGCGACATTCTCGGACGCTAAGAACGACTGGGCCGCCGCTGTCGATGCGGACGGCAACGCGCTGATAGACCCGTTGGCGGCTAACATAAAGCTGACGTTTGACTATTCAAACCTTTCGGGCGAGCAGAGGGCGGACGGCGACGGCCGCGCGCTGCCGATGGGCAATTTTTATACGCTCAATGTTACCGGCATATGCTCCACGCTCAACAACACCTATTCAACTTCCGCCTTCATGGATTTTGACCGGTTGAATGAATTGATAGACGCAAACGCGGACTATCTTGGCGCAAGGAAGGATGAAAAGCTGCTTGCGGAGGAAAAGAAAAACGGTCCGACATATGAGCTGGTATGGATAAAGGTGAAAAATGTTGAGGACGTGCAGAGGATAGCAAAGCTGATACGGAACAGCGGCCTTTCGGTATATTCCCTCAACGATATGCTTGAAACGGTCCGCACTCAGTCTCGCCAGATACAGGGGATGCTGGGCGCAATAGGCGCGGTGGCGATGCTCGTGAGCGCGATATGCGTAGCAAATACGATGATGATGTCCATAACCGAGCGCACGAAGGAGATAGGCATACTGAAGGTCATAGGCACCTCGCTTGGCAGCATCTCTGGCATGTTTTTGATAGAGGCGCTGATACTGGGCATATTGGGCGGCATATTCGGCCTTGGGCTGAGCTGCGCGGCGCAGAAGCTTCTGCCCGTACTGTTTGAGAACATGCAGGTGAGGAGCATAATCCCGGCGTGGCTTGCCGTGGCGGGCGTTGCGTTTTCCGGCGTGGTTGCGCTGATAGCGGCCATACTCCCTGCCCGCCGTGCGATGCGCATAAGCCCGAACGCGGCCATACGGACGGAGTGATGCATATGAGAAAGCTTTTACCTATTATATTGGCATTCATGCTTATGCTTACCGGATGCGGGATGGGAGAAGAAGGCATTGTGCAGATACTGGAGGACGAACAAACCCTGCAAAGTGCTGCGCAGCCCGAGGAACAGCTTATCGAGCGCCGCATAGAGATGACCGGAGATATTTCGCAGCCGGGCACCATGGCCATAATGTGCAGCGAAGGATACTGGCGCACATGGCGCGTGGAAACGGCCGACCAAAACGGCGAAGTGAAAGAATACCGATACGAAATCGAAAGCATGCTTCCGCAGGATGCGGAGCCATCCGCCGTACCGGTAACGATAACGTTCAACGGCAATATGCTTAAGGTGGAGAGCGAGGCGATAGCAATGGAGTCGCCCATGCAGCTTATGCTTAACATTGATGACGGCAAGGAACTGACGTTCAGTGTGGTGCATGACAGTGAAGAGGAGAACTTCACCGTGCGTCCGACTGACGAAAAAAAGTAGATCAACGTTGAGGTATACGTTTTTATCACAATAACAGGAGGAGAAAATGAAACGCACAAGAACTAATGCAAAGCTGTTGGCGCTTATATTGGCGCTGGTGTTTGCGTTTGAGCTGCTGCCCGCGCATATGGCGAGCGCGGCGGAAAACATCAGCAAATGGCCCGCGCTTACGAACGAAAGCGGCTGGATGACGACGAGCAGCTATATTCAAACCAGTTCAATAACCAGCGATGAATATCCCGGCGTCGGCAACATGATGCTGAAAAGCGCCGGTGATGACAACAACAGCCTTATAAAAAAGGTGCAGATACCAGGGCTTGACCCAAGCGCACCGATAGAAAAATATAATCTTACGCTTAGCGTGACGCATCTTGCTGCTGATCGCAAAGAGGCAGGCGCGGCGGAGGGCGTGTATGAAACGATAAAGCTGCCGCGCGCGAATTATTATTACCCGCAGCGCGTGATGCTGCGTGCGCAAAACGGCAGGGAATGCCCCATATACATAGTCGCAATTCCCGAACAGCACAGCTATAAGGATGAAAAGTTCGATTACTCCGAAGTAATAGACCTTATGCTTGAGCTGGACGTGCGCACACAGGCCCTCCTGAGCGAGCTGAAGAGCACCAATACGGCGGAAGCAGGCGGCTACTATCCTGATATGCAGGAAGCCATCTATAAAATGAATAACGATATAGCCACTTCCGGCCTGTATATGTATTGGCGGCATGCCGGGATTGACTTCAAAACAAAAATGGAAGAGATGTTTGAAGTCAAGAACAGGCATACCGATCTTAGCCCGGAGCAGTGCAAATACGTCCTTACCACCATGGCTCAAGAGTGGCTGGACTATTGCAGTGAACGTATTAAGCAGCCCGAAATAGCATCGCTGCGCGTGCTTGGCGCGGAAGCCGTAAAGACCGGCACTAACGAATTTACGCTGAGCCTGCCAGCGGGGACGGACCTTAGCAGCGCAGAAAGCACGCTGGAAATAGAGTTCATAGGCAGAGCGAAAGCAATAGTGGATGGCAAATGGGCCAACGGTCAAACGCTGTTCATTGAATGCACCGCGTGGGATCAGGCCACAGGCGTTGAATTCAGCAGCATAAAGAATATGTACCGCCTGAAGCTGACCACGGGCGAGCCCACGATAAGCGTCAGGTACTTTGCCGTAAACGACAGGGTCGCCACTATAGACGAAGCGGCAGGCTCTATATCGCTCAACCTTGATACAGCATGGGATTGGGAACAGACTCCCGTTGTGGAATGCTCCGGCAGCGGATATGAATTCCTTGATGAAAACGGCGCAGTAGTGGCGGCGGATGCGGAAGGCAAAACAGACCTTAGCGCGGTAAAGACGCTGCGCATCGTGCTTAACATAGCCGGCGGCGAATACACGAAGGATTATGCGCTCAACATAACCCGCGGCAATTCCGCGGAATGCGAGCTTAAAGCCTATTCCGTAGGCATAGAAAACGAAAAGGTTGAAATAAGCGGCACAAATGTGACCGTAACAATACCGTTTGACACGGATTGGAGCACGTTGAAGGCCGAATATACCATATCCTACGACGCGACCATAAAGGCGACCGCAGAGGAAGATTTTGAAAAATCCGAAGCGAAGCCCATAGTTTACCGCGTAACGGCGCAGGACGGCAAAACATATAAAGATTACAGCGTTGTGGTCAAAAAGGAGAAGGCTTCCGGCGAATGTAAGCTGGTATCCTTTAAGTACGGCGCGGTTGCCGGCAGGATAGATCACGACAAAGGCACCGTAACTATGACCCTGCCCGCGGGCTCGAACACAACGTTCGCCCCGAGCATTACAATATCCGAATTTGCGACCATAACGCCCGAAATAGGCGCGGCGCAGGATTTCTCCCGCCCCGTTACATACACCGTAAAGGCGCAGAACGGCACGGAAAAGAAATACAGCGTTACCGTTACCGTTTCCGCCCCGCAGGATAATCCGGACAGGGAAAAGCTCCAGAACCTGCTCAACGGCATAATATCCTCCTATAAGTCCAAGGCGAGCCTTGGCAGCTGGGAGCAGATGGACCTTGGCATTTATGCCAACCCCGCCCAGGGCAGCACCACGCAGTATATAGACCTGGCAGAATGGGCGAAGAACTGGAAAGTGACCGCTGCTACCATGGATACGGTAGTCGAGCGCAACATAATTGCCCTGACTGCGAACGGCTACGATTGTTCCAATCTGGCTAAGTACAATAACGGCGAACCGTTTGTGAACAGTAGCGGCGAACAGATAGACAACCTGTTTGACGACCTTGAACGCGTGCAGACATACGGCATGATGGGCGATGCGTTCGCGCTTATAGCGCTGGACATGGGCAATTACACCGTGCCTGAAGGTTCAAGGTATTCAAGGGACAGCATACTCAGCAGGATAACAGGCAGCGGCAAGCTTATAACCGGCACAGAGGTGGACATGGGCGCAATGAACATGTATGCCATAGCGCCTTATGCTGACGACCCCGTGTATGGCGATAAGGTAAAGAGCCTTATACAGGAAGGTATAGAGAGCATTGCCAAGGCTATGAATTCCGACTTTACTTTCACATACAGCGGCTTTGCCAACAGCGAATCTACGTCCCAGGTAATATGCGCGCTGTGCGCATGCGGCGTTGACCCGTATACCGACCCGCGCTTTGGCGACGGAAAGACCAACATAGTCACACAATGGGTGGATAAGTTCGCCTGGGGCGGCGGCTTTAAGCACGTTGTATCCGAAACGCAGCCCAACAGCATGGCTACCGAGCAGGGCTGCTACGCGCTTGAATGGTATCTCGGTTTCCTTGAACGCGGCGGCGCGGGCAAGGCATACCATATGTATTACAACCGTTATAACTTCGCAAAGACCCTCTCTGCCGAGGCAAACATACTCTCCTTTGCAATAGATGGGCAGAAGGGCGAAATAACCGAAGGCGAGCGCAGCACGATCGCCGTTACCGTGCCGGATGGCATGCCGCTTGACAGCATCACGCCCGAAATGGTTTTGTCCGCGGGTGCAAAGCTCATCGTTCCCGAACTGCCGGTAAAGCTGGTGGCGGGTACCGAGCAGCCGTTTGTGGTGCAAGCTTCCGACGGAAAGACCACCAAGACATATTATGTCACCGTTACCTACGGCAACGTGGACGCAACGGGCGCGGATATACCTGCGGACGGCATAACGCTTGAGGACGTAAACAAGCGCGCGCTCAATATTGTTGAACGAAAAGTAACGAGCACCGCGGACGGCACGGATATAGTGCTGATAATAAACAACACGGTGGATCTGACCAAGCTGCGCATAAAGGGCGAAGCGTCCTACGGCGCGGAGGTAACGCCGGCGCTGGACGGCAAAAAGACGATGGACCTTTCCGACTTTACGGAGTTCACCGTTGTATCTGGCGACAAAAAGACCACCAATAAGGTGCGCATAAAGGTAATGATAGCCGCGCAGGCGGAAATGCTTACGTTCCGCGTACAGGCGGACGGAACATGGTACAGCGGCGTTATAGATAACGACAACAACACCATAACAGTTTCTGGCGTGGACGACAGCGCGCTCACTACCACCCTGCTTACTGCGGAAGCCACGTTCACGGCGGGCAGCAAATGCTCCCCCTCGTCCGGCGCGGCGGTGGACTTCTCCAACGTTGTTGAATATACCCTCACCGGTACAGACGCGCTTGCAGGCCGCACATATAAGGTGAAGGTGCTCAATAAAAACGGCAGCCTGATAACCGCCGGCGGCAGCACGCCCGTAAGTTCGGACGCCATGATAACCGGCTTCAACGCGCTGGGCACGGAAGGCGTTATAAACCACGGCGCGGGCACGATAGTCATAACCCTGCCTTACGGCACAAACGTTACGGCAGTCGCGCCTATAGTCACCGTCAGCGCTGGGGCGAGCGTAACGCCCGGCTCTTACCAGATGGTGAACCTGTCCGTTCCAGTTGTATACACGGTGGTGAACGGTAAAACGACCAAGCAATACACGGTAAGCGTTGTATATCAGCGCAGCGTTGCGGATCAGCTTTGGGACAAGATGGCTGAAGAAGGCAACAACTCCGTTAAGGATCACCAGGTGAGCCACGACCCGCACGGCCTGCCGGGCGGATACGGTTCATATTGGGATTCCTCTAAGGGATATAACCAGCGGGGCAGCAGTTCCGGTTGGGGCAGCCTTGGCACGGGCTGGGGCAGCACCGGCACAGGCTGGAACAACTCCGGCACGGGCAGGGCATGGAACAGCTCCCGCGCCGAATGGACCGATGTACTTGATTGATAATGTATTCAATGCGGAAGAGTTGAAATACACGGAGGAAAACATATGAAAGCTAAAAAACTGTTGTCCCTTCTGCTGGCACTTATAATGTGCGCGGGCCTTGTGCCTGCGCAGGTGCTGGCGGCGGGAAACAAGACCATCGTAATAAATACCGATGGCGTGGAAAACGGCACCGTGGAGATAGTATCCATACCGGACGGCGCCACGCAGGACGGCAACAAGATTACCGGCCTTACGGCGAAAACGGGGTTCATAACGATTAAGGCCACGCCCAAGGAAGGCTACGAGTTCATTAACTGGACAGCCAGGTTTACTATGAACAATGGCAGTACATGGGTGCCTAAAACCACACCTAATGTACATTACGTTCTTAAAAGCGGAAACACGTTTGGTTCCAATCCGATGGAGATCGCACCGGGCTCAATTGGTAGCGCTAAGGCCTATCTTGAGTTAACACCTAACTTTGGCATACCGCTCAAGCTGGCCGTTGAATCGAGCGACCCTGAAATGGGAGAGGTTGTGCTGGGCCCGAACACGGGCAAGCAGCTCACCGAAAAAACCGAAAAGGGCTACGTTGGCAGCTATACCGCGGGCAACGTGGAAATAGGCTACCGGCTGAAGGACAGCGAAAAGTACCAGTTCGTGGGTTGGACAATACGCTATACCAACGGCGAAAGCGGCATAGTTGACGATCTTGACGTATACCATTATCATGACCTTGGCATGTCTAAAACCACGACATGGCCATATGACAAGGAGCCTTGGAGCACTGACGAGACCGTTGTCGGAAACACCGTACGCGACCTTATTGATTACAATAGGAAGGGCATAAAGCACGACGCTACAATAACCGCCGTGTTTAACGACAAAACTTCGCCAAACTATGCGTTGCAGGATAGTTACTGGAATATTAGAATGCATGTAATATTCCAGACTCAGACTATCTATTACCCCACTATAACCGGATGGGACAACACCACAAACGAAGTGGTTGTGGAGTTTAATGATATTCCGGCGGCTGATGTACTTAAAAGCGCCAATGAATGTTCTATATTCATGCCTATAGGCAAAAGCGGTAACACTGGCAAAACTGCGCCCGGGCTGGTAATAAGCTTTACGGACGACGCACCGAAGTATACCTATAAGGACGAGAATAAGCTGGAATATGGGTTCGGCCAATATACGATTGATGATTTTGCCGATGCATATGAAATACATTTCAACGTGCTTGATAACAACGGCAATACCAAGCCCGGCGTTATAAGGCTGAACTTTAAAAACAGGGGCAAGCTCACTGCCGAACACGGCGCTGTGCAGTACCTTGGCAAGCAGTATGAAAACGGCAGCGTAATAGACTTCGTTCCCGATGGCGATGGCGAGGCCACCATGACCGCCGTGCCGGAAGAAGGCTACAAGCTGCTCAAATGGATAATAAACGGCACCGAACATCCCGCCAACGGCAACGACATAACTTTTGCCGTGCCGGAAAGCACGTTTGATATTCAGGCCGTGTTTGCCGCGCCCGAATTTGTGGTCGCTGGCAAAACTCCCCGCTTTGACATAAGGGATAACCTGCTTACGCTCACCCCGTTTGTCGATCTGGCGACGGAAGGCACCGTGACCGGCTGGTCTAACGATACGGACGAGCAGGTGGTCGTAACGTTCAATAACGTAGGCACGCTGCCCCAGTACGTTGCCGCGTATTATAGGCTGAACAACGATTCCTATGCGCCTGACGGAACATCGCTTTCCTTCGGCGGCAGGGAGACCGGAGAGAAAGGCTCATGGCTCAGCTGGAGCAGGTATTACTATACCCAGCTTAATGCGGACGATTATGAAATACCCTTTACCATTACCGATAAGAACGGCTTTGTAAAGCGCGGCGTGATACGCTTCGAGCGCGATGGCAAGGCCGGTATAGAAGCCGAACACGGCAGCGTTATATATAACGATACCGAATATACCAACGGCCAAACCATAGACGTTGCCGCGGGCGAAATAACCCTTCAGGCCAAGGCGGACGAAGGCTATGCTTTTGCGGGCTGGGAAATAGGCGGAAAGGAATATTCCGATAACCCGCTGACCATTGAAGCGGACGGCAAGTTCTTCATTATCAAGGCCAAGTTCGCCAAGCTTGTTACCGTAAGCACGGGCGAAGGCATAGTTTCCGAAGGTGCGGCCAGGTTTGCGGACGACGAAACGGCTGAAAGCAAAACCGTTGCCGCTGGCGAAAGCGTAAGCATAACCAACGTGCCCGGCAAAAAGAGCAAGTTTGTTGCGTGGCACGTTGAATATGAAAAGGCGGAAGGCAAGTTCATGCCCGCCGAAGAAGGCCGCCATTATGCCCTTGGCGCGGGCGAAAGCCTAACCGACGGCACCATCACCATTGTTGCCAAGGAATATAACCTTAGGGTATATCCTGAATTTGAACCGACTTACAGCATAACCTTACAGCAGGCGGAAGGCGGTAAGGCGAGCTTCGCCGAACCCGTAAGCGCCATAGGCAAGGATGCCGTATCCGGTCTTACCAAGGACTCCAACGCTGTAACGTGGGAGCTTGAAAGCACCGAAACCGGCTACAGGTTCGTTAAATGGGGCATAGAATACTTTGACACGGCCAAAAACGAATGGGTAGCCGACCCGACATTGGCCGGCTCGTTCGTGACATACCGTTTCTGGACTCCCGTAAACGGCGACGGGCGCACGCAGCGCTCGATGTCCGCAAAGGTAACGGAATATGACCTGCGCATAACTCCGCAGTTCTCCAAGGGACTCACCGTTGAAGCTGTAGCAGACCCTGCCGCGGGCGGCAAGGTGGAAGCGAGCGGCGACACTGACGGTTACTTCTATACGAACGACATGGCCTTTGTGACCGCGACCGCAAATGACGGATACGAGTTCAACGGCTGGACTGTGGAATACAAGCAGGATGACGGCACCTACGCGCCTGCCGAATTAGCTAAGCATTACAGCCCCTTTGGCAGCCTTGACGATGCGGATTTGGGCGTGAGGATGAAAGATTACAGTCTCCGCTTCACGGCCAAGTTTACCAAGCAGCTCTACGTGGAGCTTGCTCAGGGCGAGCACGGCACGGCGGAGTTCGTGGGCGTAACGCCGGACGCGGACAACCGCGTGTATGGGCCGGACGACAGCACCGGCAACATAGTTGCAACCGTTAAGGCCACGCCGGAAGAAGGGTATGCCTTTGGCGGATGGACTATATTGAATGCAGACACCGGTAAGAAAGCCGTCGGCCTTATGGGCAAGAAGTACATAAATTATGTCCTTGCAGATGGCGAAAGCGCGGCGAGCAATCCGCTGAACATAGGCTTCTCAAACAATAGCAATGCTAACTTCCACATTAATCTGAAGTTGGTGCCTGTGTTTAACGAAGCAAAGGAAATAATAATAGTGAGCGACAACCCTGAGTACGGCACGGTAACGCCCGATGGTTCAACCCAAATAAGCTTGGGCGGCTTACTTGATATAACCGCCAAGCCCGCCGAAGGATGCATGTTCATGGGCTGGGAGGTTGTATATGCAGACGGCAGCAGCTTTAGCAGTGATAAAGACCGCGGCAATGTTTACGGGCTTAAAACTTCGCTGAATAATACCGCCGGCGAAACCAACACCATTAAGCTTTATAATGGCGAAAAGGTGCTTAAGGTAATAGGCCACTTTGTCAAGGCGGGCGACCCGAACTTTGTCGTATACAACTGGAATGGTATAAAGGGCATAATGGGACTGCCTGACTTCGCATTCAGGCAGAATCCGCCGATAGCAAGCAATTCCATCATTGGCTGGAATAACAACACGGATGAAGAAATCGTGGTCACGTTTAACACAGCCGCTGTGGAAGGCAGAATGGGCATAGGTACCACATACAGCAATGGTTCCGTGCTTCAGGTGGCACCCGGCGTCAAGTTTGACTTTGGCGAAGGTACATATACTATGGCCGGACCCAACGTGGTATATATGAAGGAAATTACCGAGGAAGAAGCCGCAACGCTGTACGAACTGCCGTTTACCGCGACCGATGCTAACGGCAACGTGAAGAAGGGCGTTATACGCTTCGCCCCCGCGCGCCGCGCGCTGATAGAGGCTGAAAACGGCGCCGTGTCCTATAACAATGCGACCTACGCCGCAGGCAGCATAATAGACTTCCCTGCGGGCGAAGCCACCATCACCGCCGCTGCCAACGAAGGCTATGCCTTCGCAGGTTGGGAGATAGAAGGCGTTGAGTTGAGCGAAGAACAGGCCAAGAGCGAGACTCTCACCTTCACCGTGCCGGAGAAGTTCTTCACCATAAAGGCGAAGTTTGAGGTGGAAAACAAGGTCAACGTAACGCTGAGCGTAAACGAGGCAACATACGGCACGCTGACGAGCGAAAGCAACCTTACCGGCCTGAAGAATGGCGATAAGGTGGAGCTGGTCGCCGCGCGCAACCCCGATGGCTACGAGGACTTCCTGCTTTGGCACATAAGCGGCAAGGAAGGCACAGACTATACAATAGATAACGATCCCGAAGTACCCGGCAAGGCCACGCTGACCGTGCTCGGCACGAAGGACATATCCGTAATGGCTGTATTCCGCGGCAAAGTCGTAGGCTTGCAGACCAGCGGCAGGAAGTATGCCATTATGCCCGTAAAGCATGGGCAGAGGCTGATAATAACCTACCTTGGGCATCAGGATGTGAAGGTAGGCGTTACGGAAGTGACGGGTTGGAACAATAATCCCAACGAGACGCTTGCCGTAACCATCACGCTCAATGGCTTCAATGACGGCGGCTCTCTGGTCGTCCTGAAGAAGTATATGGGCATGATGCGTGACAACGCACCTGACATACTTGCACCGGGCGCGTCATATGTGTTCCCCGACATGGAGGATACAGCTGGACCAGTTACTTCCATCGGCGCGATGTACTTGCATTTTACCAATGGCTGGGACAGGACAAAAACATATCATTTCAGCATAGTTGACGAAAGCGGCAACGTGCTGAAGAACGGTACCGTTGAGTTCAGGGCTAAGGGACTTGCCAAGATAGATGCCGAGAACGGCGCGGTAGAGTTCGACGGCACTAAGTATAATAACGGCGAAAAGGTGTACCTTGGCACAGATTCCGCCACCATCAACGCCGCCGCCAACGAAGGCTATGCCTTCGCAGGTTGGGAGATAGAAGGCGTTGAACTGAGTGAAGAGCAGGCCAAGAGCGAAACCATCACCTTCACCGTGCCGGAGAAGTTCTTCACCATAAAGGCGAAGTTTGAGGCGGATACCACCCCCGGCATAAAGGTGACCGTGAAGAGCGAGAACACCGCCAAGGGTTCCGCCGCCGCAACGACCGACGGGCTGGATAACTTTAAGCCCAACGGCACAAGCATAATAGAGCTGAGCGCCACCCCCGCCGCCAACTGCACGCTGGTCGGCTGGACAGTGACGGATACCGTAAGCGGCGAATACCTTGACAAGAGCCTTTATACCCTGTATGAAGAAGGCGAAAACAAGCTGCTGCTGGCAAAGGGCGTTGATAAGGATGTTACCGTTACCGCATACTTTGCCAACTCCACCGAAGGCGTGTTCGTGATGCCCGGCGAGCGCCTGCCCGCGTTTACCATAACCGGCAAGGACGGCACGGTGTACACCGGCGCGATAGAAAATTGGGACAATAATACATATAACGAGATAGTCGTAACGTTCTCCGGCTTCGGCACAAGCGACATACTTGGTCAGGATATGCTGATAACCCTCAGCAACGGCAGCAGTGATGTGCTTGCCCCGACAGACCTTGTTATGAAGCGTACCGATGCGGGCAACGGCAAGGAAGAGGTCGTTCGCCATGAGAACGGCGGTAAGGTGTATTACAGCCTTAGCGGCTATCAGCGCGAATCCAGAATACCCTTCACCTTTACCGACAGGAACGGCAACGTGAAGAAGGGCACAATAAAGCTGAACCTTGATTACCGCGCGGAAGTGTACATCGTCGGCTTCTGCCAGCCGTCAGGCGACAGACTCGGCGGATACGTGCTCTATAATGGCAATAAGTATTACAGCGGCGACGTTATTCCCTTCGAGCCCGATGCGGAAGGCTACGTTACCATAACCGCCGTGCCGGAGGAGAAATTCGCCAATATAGAATACGTGTTCAAGAATTGGAAGATGGACACGGTGGAGCTGACCGCGGACGAGGTTTATGCCAACCCGCTCAAGTTCAAACCTTCCAAGGAATACTGCGTGATACAGCCGCAGTTCGCGGGCGACGGCCGCCTTGTGGTGGTGACCGATGCCGAAAACGGCCGCGCCGAATTTAAGAAGAACGGCGAATTGGTAGAAAGCGGCGAAGCCGACGGCATTGCTTACGGCACGGATAAGCTGAGCGTGGAAGCTATACCGGATGACGGCTATGTGTTCGTAAGGTGGCAGGTGGAGATGAATAATTCCATCACCGATCCGGATCTATGGGTAGGCGAGAAGTTCACCGAAGATGAACAGGCAAGGCTCCTTGCGCGCAATACTTCCCTCAGCGAAAGCGATATAAGCGAGGCCAAGCTGGACTTCACGCTTGAAGGCGGCATATATGCGCTGCGCCTTACGCCGCTGTTCGGACTGGACGCCAAGGGCGCGACCATAACGCTGGATAACAGCGAAAGCGAGAAGGGCACCATTTCCAGCGAGGACGACCTGACCGACGTGCGCTGGTACCTGCCCGCCGTGACCATAAAGGCAGAAAAGAAGGACGGTTACGAGTTCCAGGGCTGGACAGTCACGTCCACCGCAACGGGCAAGCGCCTGTATAACGGTAAGGACTACGAGATGGTTGAAGTGGACGAATACACAATGACTATCAGGCCGCTCAGGACCAGCACGCAGGACATGACCGTTAAGGGCATATTCCCTGAGTATCAGCCCGTACACGGCACCGTTAAGGGCCATGGCTACGCCGTGGTTTACGAAGGCAAGGAATACCGCGAAGGCGATGTAATAACCTTCCCCAACGGCAAGGGCATAGCCACGCTTGAATGGAAGCCGGACAATGCGAACGCTCACTTCGTATACTGGTTCTTCAGCGATTATGTGATGAACAACGAATCGGAAGCCCGCAGACAGCCGAGGATAGACGTTCAGCTCCTTGAACGCGACTTCGAAATAAATGTTACTATGGGCTATCAGGTGAACTATCGCATAATGTGCGACGGCAAGGATATAACCCGCAGCGATGATTGGGCAAGTGCGGGCACAGCAAATATCTATGCGCTGCAGGGCCTTTATGGTTACAACCGCAGCAAGTACCCGACCATAGATGACGCGATAGACAATTACTCCGAAATTGCCAAAGCAGCCAGCCGCTCTTATGTTATTCCCGGGGACGGCGTGATATTCTGGTTAAATGAAAACTTCAGGCTCGGCGGGGCTATCAACGGCAGGATAAAGTATGTCTATGACAGCATTACCGTTGAGCCCGCCGCCGAAGAGATAGGCGTCACTAAGGAGCTGATAGATAAGCAGTATGGCGCGTATGAAGACAAGAGCGATGAATACCGCGTATGGGCGGCGTATGTAATGCCCGAAAGCGACATTACCATAGTTATAAACGTTCGCCGCATAGGCTACAGCCAGATCACCGCGCAGCCCAACAACACCGCCTACGGTTCCGTGACCATGTCTCCCGAATCAACCGGCGGGGACGGATATTACAGGGAAGGCATTTACCTGCGCATCAATGCCGCCGCAAAGAGCGGATACCGCTTCGTAAAATGGGAAGAAGCGCAGGGCAGTAGCTATCTCAGCGAAGAACAGAAGCTGAGCAGCAGCCTTAATCTTAGGGTAGGCATCGATTCCGCTGCGCTCACCGCCGTGTTTGAAGAGGATACCAATCCCGTTGCGCAGGCGCTCAACCTGGTGGTTGACCCTGCGGGCAAGGCGAACGTGCTCGTGAACGGCGCAAAGGGAGTTACTGGCGCGTTTGAAGGTGAAAGCGTTACCGTTTCTCTTGGCGATGTGGATGATTATTATGCGTTTGACCATTGGGAAATAACCCGCGACAGCAGCGGCGAATCGCTTATAACCAGCGCGGCAAGCTACAACGAATCTGTCACGTTCGTTGTGCCGAACGGCTCTGTGAGCGTTAAGGCTGTGCTTAACCAGAGGGCGATTGAAGTAACCTGGATGTATTATGTAAAGAAAGGCGAAAACTCGTATGTATCAAGCAGCGTTACTACGCCTTACATGGCCGATATAAGCATATGGAGAAACGGTGTGCTTCAGGACCCGAACAGCAAGATAACCGTTGTTAAGGGGGATACCATAGGCTTTGAAGTTAAGCTTAAGGATGCGAACAAGTATATCCTTGAAAAGATATGGCTTGTTTCGTCCGGAACTATGGTGCAGAATTATGACGACTATAATGGAGAATACACCGTTACCAGTTGGAAGTACAAAGGGAAGAATATATATCAATTAACGATAAATGCCTACTTTGATACTAACAATGGCGACATACAGCGTTACAACCTGAACGTTGTGCAGCCCGCGTCCGGCGGCACGATAGAGTGCGACAGCGTATATCCCCTTGCGGACAGCGTAGTAAACCTGATCGCCAAGCCGGAGGAGAATTACAGGCTGAAGCGCTGGATAGTGACGGACGAATACAACAATGCCGTGGACGTTACCGTGGACGACAGCGACGCCAACAGCGCCAAGTTCACCATGCCCGCTGCGGACGTTACCATAACGGCAGAGTTTGAACAGACCGATGTACGCGGCGCGGAGATGCTGGCCGTGGACATCCTTTCCGGCAAGGGCGGCGCGGTGATAGCGTCCGGTGCGCTTGCGGGCGACGCATGGACAGTTGACCTGAGCGGCGTTATAGACAAGGCCACCGCGGACGGAATACCGCAGGGCACATCCGGACTGTATATGCGCATAACCGCAAACGAAGGCACGACCGTGGAGCAGGTCAATGCATTCACGGGCGACTGGTCGAATGGCGACATTGCGTGCTACATGCCGCTGAACCAGGGCGTTATATTCATAGCGCATAACGGTGAGCAGAGCAGGAATTACACCATTACGCTTGCTTATAGCGAACCCGGCGCGCCTGAGCTTTCAAACGGCTCTGCCGAGCGCATAAGCGACAAGGAAGCGAATATCAAGTTCACCTCAAGCGAAGGCGGAAGCTGCTACTATGTGGTGGTTGAGTCTGGCGCTGCCGAGCCCGCAATAGATACCGAAGGCAGGGGCATGAGCATATCCGCAGGTGAAAACACGCTGATGCTGACCAACCTTGCCAAGGGCGCGCGCGATATCTACATCGTTGTGAAGAACGCAAGCGGCGTAGCGAGCAAGCCCATGAAGATAGAGATTCCCGCGTTCAGCTCCGGCGAGGAAGAGGGTGAATATACCATAAGCGTAGCCGAACACGTCGGCGGCACGCTTACGCCCAGCAGGACAAGGGCAAATGAGGGCGACGAGGTGACCATGAGCATAAGCGCGGCGGACGGAATGCAGATGAAGGTCGGATCGCTGACCTATACCGAAGCTATTGAGAATGGCAAGACCGTTACCATAGAAAACGGCAAGTTCACCATGCCTGCCTGCGATGTAACGATATCCTGCCAGTGGGAGAGCACTGCGTCCCAGCCCACGGGCGGCGGCATAACCGGATTTGTTATAGACGGCATCCCCGGCACGATAGACGCAAGCGGAAACATTGTCGTTACCATGCCGTACAAGACCGACGTTACCGCGCTCAGGCCGGTGATAACGGGCGTGAACATAGCGGAGATGACCCCTGCCTCCGGCGAGGCTGTGGACTTCACCAAGCCCGTTATATACACCGTGACCCTCACCGACGGCACCGTGAAGCTGTACACCGTTACCGTGCAGCTGCAGAATGCCGGCGCTGCCGATGAACTGTGGGATAAGCTTACCGATCCCAGCCAGACGCTGCCCTGGTGGAAGTACGCCGAGCAGCAGCGCAACAGCGGCTATTACCCCCGCTACTGGTAAGTCGCACAACCTAATCTAAGCTCCCGATAACACCCCCGCCCACCGAGGTATTAACTGAGGTGGGTGGGGGTGAAGTTTATTGAAACACAATTGGCAAGCAATGCAAGTGTTTATACACTTGCGAAAAAGCCTGTCAGGGAGAACCCTGAGACCCCGAACGGTTTTTGCAAAACCGGCTGCGCTCCGACGGAGCTTTTTTGTTGCTGTTTCAGCATTATTATGCAGTTATAGCATTGACATGTTATCAATATTGGATTATCCTATAAGAAGAGAAAAAGCGGAGGAATATAATATTGAGTCAGATTGCGGCACGCATCCGCACATTGCGGGAACAGGCTTTTTTTTCGCAGCAGCGGCTTTCAAAAGCATTGGGCATTGCCCAGTCCAGCCTTTGCCGCTACGAAACCGGCGAGACTGAACCTTCGGCTGCTGTTTTGCTGAAATACGCGGATTTCTTCGATGTCTCCATGGATTACATATTCGGCCGAACCGATGACCCGCACGGCGCTGCACCGGTTCGCAAAAGCGTGGACGAGCCGGAATTGGAACAGTTCATAGAGATGTGTTTCGACCATAAGTCATCAGCAAACGCACGGCTGAAGGAAACGTTGAAGCAAATGATGAGGGAGGCTAAAGAGTGAGCAGGGAAGTAGCGCATAGTTTAGAACATTTTGACGAGGTTATCCATATCATCGACAATGCCCGCAGCCGCGCCATGAAAGCGGTCAATGCAGAGCTTATTCAAATGTATTGGGAAATCGGCGCTTATGTCAGCGGTAGAGTGAAAGATGGCGGCTGGGGAAAAAGCGTGGTTGCCGATTTCTCTGAGTTTCTGCAAGCGCATTATCCGGGAACAAAGGGATTTTCTGCGCAGAACATCTGGCGTATGAAGCAGTTTTATGAGACTTATTGTGACAACGAAAAACTCTCACCACTGGTGAGAGAAATTCCATGGACAAGCAATCTGCTGATTATGACTGGCTGCAAGACCGACGAAGCGCGTGAGTTTTACCTTCGCCTATGCATTGCAAATCGTTACACGAAACGCGAATTGGATCGTCAGATCGGCAGTATGCTGTATGAGCGGACGATGATCTCTCACGAAAAGCATACGAACCTGCTTGTTGGGAATGGCGGACTTGCGGCTTTGCGCGATTCCTATGTGTTTGAATTTCTCGACCTTGAGGAACCGTACAAGGAAAAGGATTTGCGGCGTCAGATTGTCTCGCATCTGAAAGATTTCATTTTAGAGTTTGGACATGATTTCACTTTTGTTGGCGAAGAATACCGCGTTCAGGTTGGCAACACGGATTTCTTCATTGATCTGCTGTTCTATAACCGTGCATTGTCCTGCCTTGTTGCAATCGAATTGAAAATTGATACTTTCCGTCCTGAGCACCTGGGACAGCTCAATTTTTATTTGGAAGCACTTGACCGTGATGTAAAGAAGCCATTGAAGGTCAGCTCCGTGAGTGCCGGGAATATGCTGAACGCAACAATATGGCCATCGTTGGAACGTATATTGACCGGGCATTATCTGCAAAAACGGCAGATCGACCGGAGTTCCAGCGCATGATCAAGGACAGCGCAAAAGAGCTGTTTGAGATCGTACTTGTATGGAAACTCGACCGCTTTTCCCGCGACCGTTACGACAGCGCACACTACAAGCACATTCTGAAAAAGAACGGCGTAAAGGTTATTTCTGCGAAAGAGCATATCTCCGAAGGCCCGGAGGGTATTATTCTGGAAGCAATGCTGGAGGGCTATGCCGAGTTCTATTCTGCTGAACTATCAGAGAAAATCCATCGCGGACAGAAAGAGAACGCGCTGAAATGGAAAAACAACGGCGGTGGCACCCCGCTTGGCTATGCAGTCGAGCCGGATGATGTCCTTGCCATTGACCCATTGACCGCACCTCTGGTGAAAGAAATATTTACCCGCTATGATGCAGGCGAGAACATCAGCTCAATCACAGCATCGCTGAACGAACGCGGCCTAAAAACGAGTAAAGGCAAGGCGTTCAAAATCGGCAGAGTCAGCCTAATGCTAAAGAACAGAGAATACATCAGCGAATACCGCTATGGCGGCATAATCATCCCTAAAGGTATCCCCGCAATCATAGATGAGGATTTGTTTGAACGGGTGCAGCAGCGCATGGCGCTTAACAAAAAAGCTCCTGCCAAGGGAAAGGCGGCTAAAGAATATCTGCTGACCACAAAACTGTTCTGCGGGACCTGCGGGCGGCTTATGGTAGGCGAAAGCGGCAAAAGCCGCACCGGCGTCATGTACCATTATTATAAATGCAGCGGTGCCAAAAGGCACCTTGGCTGCAAGCGCAAAGCCATAAGAAAGCAATGGATAGAGCGCGCTGCGGTTCTTATAACGGTGCAGCGCGTGTTAAAGGATGACGAAATCGACCGCATAGCAGCTGCCATCGTTTCATTGCAGGAAAGGGAAGATACAACCCTTCCCGCTATGCGGTTCCAGCTTGCCGCATGCGAAAAAGCCATCGATAACATGCTCAACGCCATCCAACAGGGCATCATTACCGCATCTACAAAAGAACGGCTGGAGCAGTTAGAAACACAGCGCCAAGAACTCAAGCTATCGATATTGCAGGTACAAATGACAAAGCCGCGCTACACAAAGGAGCAGATAGTCAGCTGGATAAACCGCTTCAAGTATGGCAGCGCAGACGACCCGCAGTACCAGAAGCAAATCATCGATACGTTCATCAACTCCATCTACGTGTTTGATGACAAAATTGTATTCACCTATAACTTTCAGGATGGAACGGAACCGATCACCCTTGCGGAAATAGAAGCGGCATTCGGTTCGGATTTAGCAAAAGTCGCTCCACCACAAACCCTCCGAACCGATATGGTGCGGAGGTTTTTTTGTTATATAACAGCGCATCCGTCTCTTCTGTTCCTTGACAAAATTCGACTCTGTTCGTATTATAATTATTGTTGAATAAGCTGCGTTTGGTTAAGGAGAAGCGCACGCCGCAAATATGTGATTCGGTCAATGAATATTTTTCAATGATATTATAAGGAAGATTCATTTGTGAAAATAAACTACTTTGTGCATACGGAAATAGGCGACCGGCCCTGCAACGAGGACCGCTATGCCGTGAGCAAATGCCCGGCGGGGCTTTGCTTCGCGCTGGCGGATGGGCTTGGCGGGCTTGACCGCGGCGAAGTCGCGGCGGAGCTTGCCTGCAACGCCGTGGCAGAATATGCCCAGGCGCAGGCCGTTTTTTCCAACGCCGCCGTGGAGCAGGCCTTCCTTCGGGCGCAGCAGGCGGTATTGGCGCGGCAAAAGGCAGAGCATAACGAAACGCAGATGAAAACCACGCTGAACGTTGTTATGCTGGATAAGCAAAGCATGTATTGGGGCCACGTTGGGGATTCGCGCACATATTACGCCGAAAACGGTGTATTAAAGCAGCGCACGCTTGACCACAGCGTTACCCAGATGCTTTCCGCCATAGGGCAGGTGGAGGAGCGGGACATTCGTTTTCACGAGGACCGCAGCAGACTGCTGCGCGTGCTGGGCACGCCGTGGGAAAAGCCGCAGGCGGAAATTGAGCAGCCCGTGGCGCTGCGCGGGAATATGCAGATATTGCTCTGTACCGATGGTTTTTGGGAATACATTACGGAAGAGCAGATACAGATTTGCCTTGAAGAATCCGACAATGCCCAAATATGGATGGAGAACATGCTGGAACTTATAAGCCGTAACGATCAGCATAGCGAGCGCGACAACCGCACGGCAATAACAATATGGATAGACGATGGGGAAGGGGATATAACGCAATGAGCGCAACCATGCTTTACACCGCCGGTGAAGCCAAACCGGCGCGCCTGTTTGTATGCGATGCCGGGCGCACGATGCGCACGGTGGATATAGGTCAGGGCATCACGCTCGGCCGCGCGGGCACGGGCATAGACGTAGACCTGCCGCTGAACAGCGGCATAGTATCAAAGCGCCACGGAAGGATAACTAAGCTTGACACGGGCTATTGCTACAGCGATACGGACAGTCTGAACGGCACGCATATAAACGGAATTCTCTACGGAAAAGACGGCGAAAACAGCAGCTGTATACTCAACGACGGGGACATACTGCGCATAGACCGCAAAAATTTGGACCGCCCGCATCACGAGGCCGTCGTAATGATATTTTCAACATCCTGGCAGGATGCCGAGTGGCAATCGGTCGAGCTGCGCGAGGATACCGGCAACATAAACATAGGCCGCACCACCGTTGCCCAGGAGGGCATAAAGATAGCCGATCCTGCGGTATCAAAAAAGCATGCAACGTTCATTCACGGCGTGCGCGGATGGTCAATAGTTGACCACGGCAGCACAAACGGCGTGTTCGTCAACGGCGAACGCATCGCCCAGCCGCGACCGCTTCATGCAATGGATGTTGTGCGCATAGTCAACACGCTGTTCATATTCTTTGGCGACAGGCTGCTTTATAACGCACCCGCCGTGCAGAAAAACCAACTTGCCATACATATTGAGGAGCGCAGCGTGCGCAACCTTTTCAAAAAACGCATACTGCTTGAAAATATAGATCTCAGCATTGACCCCGGGGACATGGTGCTTGTGCTTGGCGGCTCGGGCGCTGGCAAAACGACCTTCTTCAACGCCGTGATGGGCTACGAAAAGGCCCGCGGCAAAATAGTTCATGACGGGCGCGATATATATAAGGAATACGCGCAGATGAAGTATGAAATAGGCTTCGTGCCGCAGCAGGATCTTCTGCGCGATGATGACACCGTGTATCATACCCTTGACAACGCAGCGCAGATGAAAATGCCCGCCGATACCGCAAACGACGCCCGTCAGGCGCGCATAGATCAGGTGCTTGAAATGCTGGGCCTTCAGCGGGAGCGCGATTCGCTCGTTAAAAAGCTGAGCGGCGGGCAGAAAAAGCGGCTTAACATAGCGGTGGAGTTCATTGCGGACCCAAGCCTTTTCTTCCTGGACGAGCCTGATTCCGGCCTTGACGGCATAATGGCGGCGGGACTTATGGAAAACCTGCGCGTTATAGCGGACGAAGGCAAAATAGTAATGGTCATAACCCATGCGCCGGACCGCGTTGCCCATCTGTTCGATAAGGTGATAGTGCTTGCCAAAAGCACAAAGACAAACAGCGGACATCTGGCCTTCTACGGCTCCATTGACGCGGCGAAGGAGTTCTTCGATGCCGATTCGCTGGAAGGCATTGTTAAGCGCATAAACCGCCCCGATGAAAACGGGGACGGATTATCCGATTTCTATATTGAAAAATATGAAAAGTATATAGGAGAGTCCATATGAGCAATACTCAGGTGTCCCGCATAACGCAGATAGGCATATATCTTGGCAAGCATTGGCGCTTGTTCATAAACGAGCGCGGCTGGAAGGTGCTTATATTCGGCGCGGTCATTTCCGCACTTGTATCAATAGTGCTTGGCAGCGGCATGTTCGTATACACGATGGATACGTTTTCCGGCGGGTTTGCGCTGATATCGGCCTGCATTTGGGTGGGCATATTCAATTCGATACAGAACATATGCAAGGAGCGCGCCATAATAAAGCGCGAACACCGCGCCGGGCTGCATATATCAAGCTATATCGCCTCCCACCTTATATTTCAGGCCGGCATATGCCTGCTGCAGGCGGCTATATTGCTCGGCATCAGTAGCGCATTTTTGACTTATCCCAGCTGCGCTCCGCTTTTCGGCGGGGTATGGCTTGAATACTTCATAACGTATTTCCTCTGCATCTATGCGGCGGACGTATTGGGCCTTGCAATATCGGCGATAGTAAAATCGCCCACAACGGCGATGACCGTTATGCCCTTTATACTTATAATTCAGATGATACTTTCCGGCATGCTGTTCCCCCTGCGCGGGACTATGAGCTTTTTCGGCAACCTTACAATAAGCAAATGGGGACTTAACGCAACGGCCATTTCCGCGGATTACAACAACCTTGAAAATACTCAGAAAATTCAGCTGAGCTACACGCTCAAGGGCATTGTTAAGCAAAAGTCCCTGCCCATTACGGATGAGCAGGTGGACGCGATGGTGGACGAAAACTATTCCACAGGCATTGTGGAGGACTATGTGCACGATTCCGGCAAGCTTTGGCGCAACTGGGGCATGCTGGCGCTGCATACGGCGGTATATGCCATAATAGCCGTTGCGGCATTGGAATTTGTGGACAGGGATAAACGATAGCAGCAATAACTTACAGGGAGATATAACTTATGCATAATGTACAATTCTGCCCGGGCTGTTTGCGGGATACGGAATTTGAAAACGGCGTATGCGCAAAGTGCGGCTTTGACATGAACGGCTATACCGTAATGCCGCACCATCTTGTGCCGGGCACGCTTGTGAAGCAGCGCTACAAAATAGGCCGCGTGCTTGGCGAAGGCGGCTTCGGCATAACCTATATAGGCATAGACACGGTGCTGAATTTGAAGGTAGCCATAAAGGAATTCTATATGTCCGGCTACGTCAATCGCAACCACGACGCATCGCCCAACGTATTTGCAACGCTTGGCACCCACAGGGACACATTTGAAAAGAACAGGGAAAAGTTTTTGAACGAAGCCCGCGTACTGGCGCAGTTTTACGGGGAAGCCGGCATAGTGGGCGTGCGCGATTTCTGCGAAGAAAACGGCACGGCATATATAATAATGGACTTTCTGAACGGCGTTGACCTGAAAACCTATCTTGAGCAAAAGGGCCGCCTTGCACCGGAGGAGGCCGTTAAGCTGCTTATGCCCGTTATGACGTCCTTGCAGCACGTTCATGCGGAGGGGATAATACACCGCGACATAAGCCCGGACAACATAATGGTAATGGAGGACGGCAGCACAAAGCTGCTGGACTTCGGCGCGGCAAGGGAAATTTCGCAAACGGATATAAAGAGCCTTTCCGTAATATTAAAGCCGGGCTATGCGCCGGAGGAGCAATACCGCAGCAAGGGCCGCCAGGGCCCGTGGACGGACGTATACGCGCTTGCAGCAACGCTTTATAAGTGCATAGTTGGCGCAACACCGGACGACGCCATGGAGCGCATGTATCGCGACAGGCTGCCTTCCCCCGCCGCTGCCGATGCGGCCTGCCCCATAGCCATAAGCAACGTTATAATAAAGGGCCTTGCCGTGCGGCAGGCGGACCGCTATCAGGACGTGGCATCATTCCTTGCCGATCTGAAAACGGCGATGGAAGATCCAGACAATGCGGAGCTTGCGCCGGACACGCGCGAGATCGCACCCGCGCAGGAACGCGGCGTAATTGCGGACGACCAAACCGTGCTTGCGGACACAACAACCATATATACGCCTAACGCCGCAAAGGAGCATAAAGCGCCCAAGCCAGCGGCGCAGCCGAGCGCGCCCGCCGCAAAAACAAAGCTGAAAACCGCCAAGCCCGAACCCGCCGAAAGCGCGGAAAAGCCCGCGGCTAAAAAGAAGCCCGAAGGCAAACCCGTTTCAAAGAAGCCTGCCAACAAAAAGGGCATTATAATAATCGCGGCCGTTGCGGCGGCAGTAATAATAGCCGCCGTGGCAATAGCGGCGTTTGGCAATGCGAACACAAATGTGTCCACCGGTATGATGTCCGCAAGCTTGGAGGAAACCGCCTCCCTGCGCACGTTCACGCTCAACGGCGTAACGCTTGAGCTGCCCGCGCCCGTGCAAGCGCTGCTTGACAAAGGCTGGGTGTTTGAGGATGCTCAGTACGATACAGCCACGATAGAAGCCGGCGGCAGCAAATCAAGCGTTATGCTCATGAACGAATACGGCAAGATAGAGCTGAGGCTTTCCAACACCACGCTTAACGAGCAACCCGCTTCCGCCTGCACCATAACGGCGGTTTCCGCCGTTGAGCATATACTCAACGACAACTATCTTGGCGCAAACGGCAACGAATTCAAAACGGCAAATGGCATAACCCTTGGCGCATCCTCAGCGGAAGACGCCAAAACAGCCTACCCCTCCGCCAAAAAGGACGGCAGCTACCTGAAGCTTGAAACGCCGTATGCAGACGTTAGGTTCTACAATCAGGATAATAATCCCGTTTCCGGAATCCATATACGGCTGGATATGACAAAGGACTGCTGGGACGATACTTCTAATGTCTCCTCCGCCGTCCCCGCCGAATATGACGACTCGGAGTTCATCAACGCATATACCCTGCCGGACTTTGCCGTGGAATCGACCGTTCTTTCGGCAAAGCTTTCAATGACCGTACAGGATATGGTTGACGCCGGGTGGACGATAGAGCGCCAGCCGCACTATATCCCCGCCAATTCATATGCCGAAATATATCTTCGCCTTGACGTGCGCACAACGGCTGTCGTTGAAGCGGTGAATTACACCCACAACGCAATACTGCCGCAGTATGGCATAGTTCGCGCATCGTTCGACAACACCGGTATGTCCGGCAGTATCCGTGCGGACGGGCTGAAGCTGCTTTATAACGGCAATGTTTTGGCGCAGATGGACGAATCATATTCGGATGTTATAGCTGCGCTGAATGCCTCGGAGCTTGAGTATACCGAGGACGATAACACTATTACCGTTGCGCCATACGGCGATGAACGCCAAATAACTTTCCTTTTCAGTAAATCCGACAACGCGCTGTACAGCGTTTATGTCGCAAGATATGTCGGCTCAATAAGCAAATTTTATTATGAACAGGAGAATGCAAACCAATGAAAACCGTAAAAATCATTGCCGCCCTGCTGGCGGCGCTGCTGCTGACAGGATGCAGCGTTAAAGTAACCGTGGGTACGCAAGACGAGAACCAGCCTGCCGAAACCGCCAAGCAGGTTGTTACTGTTGAGGATATAGGCGCGCTTGTGAGCGAACTGCAAAACGGTCATGTTTGGATGGCATGCGCCGAAAGCGAGCTGTACAGCCTGCGCATAGACGGCAGCGGCCTTACCATAACCGCCTACGCAAAGCAGGACGGCAGCACAGAAAAGCAGACGCTCAGCGGCACGTTCACGGCCGATGCGGACGGCGTGCATATAACCGACGGCAATGGCAATACGGTGCTTGAGCTCACATGGCAGCTTATTGCGGAAGAAGGCGACAACGCGCTGCAGCGGCTGGAGATGATTACCAAAACCGAGGGCGGCATACTGCCCAAGGACGTTACGCTTGAATTCTATTCAACGCAGGCGACCGACGAAGCCGGTGAAGAGGAAATGGCGGCAGCCTATCTTGAAAACCTGCAAACGCCGGACCCCGCGAAGGATGATTTGACCACACTGCTTGCGGGATACAGCGGGGATTCAATAGTTGATGCCTGCGTGATGCACGGCATCGATCCCTCGCTTAAAAACCGCGCCACCTATGCCGAAGCCTTCAGCATAGAGGATTACAAGGGAACATCTCAACAGAACCTTACCCTGCTCGAAAAAATGGGCGCAGACGTGGTGATAGGGCAAGACTAAAACGTTTACACCAAAAGATACAGCCGAAACTAGGCTGTATCTTTTTTGTATTAGTTATAAGGAAGGCAATCCTCCTTATAACCGCAAATTCAGTTTCTACTACTAACACGTTACTAACGCAACAAGAAAAAAGCTCCCGAATTGGGAGCTTTTTGGTACCCGGTAGGGGAGTCGAACCCCTGTTCCCGCCGTGAGAGGGCGGTGTCCTAGGCCACTAGACGAACCGAGCACATAAATCTCACGGCAAGGGTTATTATACACAATGGTACATATTTGTGTCAACAGTTTTTTTGCCGAACGTGCAAAAATATTCATGTATGTCCGGCAATGGGCGGCTTAAAGCGCGGCCTTCAGCTTTTCGGCAAGGTCAAGCTGCTCCCACGGCATGGCAGGGTCGCCAAAGTGGCCGTAGGACGCGGTGCGGCGGTATATCGGGCGGCGGAGATCGAGCGCGCGGATTATGGCCTCCGGCCTGAGGTCAAAGCTGCGGCGCACGGCGGCAAGCAGCTTATCCTCGTCCACCGTACCGGTGCCGAACGTGTCTATAAATACGGATACGGGCTCCGCCACGCCTATCGCGTAAGCCAGCTGCAATTCGCAGCGCTTGGCAAGGCCGGCGGCAACTATATTCTTGGCAATGTAGCGCGCGGCATAGGCTGCGCTGCGGTCAACCTTTGTGGGGTCCTTGCCGCTGAAGGCTCCGCCGCCGTGGCGCGCAAAGCCGCCGTATGTATCAACTATTATCTTGCGCCCGGTCAGGCCGCTGTCCCCGTGCGGGCCGCCTATTACGAAACGTCCGGTCGGGTTGACCAGAATGCGCGCGTCGCTCGCAAGCAGAGCCTTGGGGATAACGGGCTTTATAACCTCGCTATAAATGGCGTCCTTCAGCATGGCCTGCGTTGCATCCGCGCTGTGCTGCGTGGAAACGAGCACGGTGTCCACGCTCACGGGCGTGCCGTTTTCGTAAACAACGCTCACCTGCGCCTTGCCGTCCGGCTTTATGAAATCCGCGCCGCCCTTGCGGTATGCCGTCAGCCTGCGGGTAAGCGCATGGGCCAGATATATGGGCAGGGGCATATACTCTTCCGTTTCATCGGTGGCATAGCCGAACATCATGCCCTGATCCCCCGCGCCGGTGGCCATATCCTCCGCGCCGCTTTCCTTCGCCTCAAGCGATTTATCCACGCCCATGGCAATATCGCCCGACTGCTTATCCAGCGATACCAGCACCGCGCAGCTGTCGCCAGAAAAGCCGGTGGAATTATCCGTATAGCCTATTTCGTTCACGGTGGAGCGCACAAGGGACGCTATGTCCACCTGCGCCTTGGACGTTATTTCGCCCATCACCAGCACCAGGCCGGTCGTTGCCGCGCATTCGCACGCCACGCGGGAATACGGATCCTGAGCAAGGTGCGCATCGAGCACGCTGTCGCTTATAATATCGCAGACCTTATCGGGATGTCCCTCGGTCACCGATTCAGACGTAAAAAGCTTTTTCATAAAAAATGAACCTCCGTTTCATATTCACCATCAAGCATGGCTGTTCGCAGGATGCGCCCGTTTTGCTTTTCATGGCAAAACAAAACGCCCCGCGAAAAACGAGACGAAGATTCCATCGCTCATCTTTCGGCTAATGCCGCGGGAATTGGCACCTTGCGCGCACGCAGGTTGCCGGGTTTCATAGGGCCCGTCCCTCAACCACTCTTGATAAGGCATATATTCTTTTGTTAGGCATATGATAGCATCAGCGCACATTTCTGTCAAGCCCCATAAAGTTGCGGCAAAAGCCTAATTTATGTGATATAATACAAATATCAACTTATATGGGGGAGCTATATGGATATAAAAACCGTAAACGAAGGAATGTCGCTGGCGGAGGCTTTGCAGATGCGCGCGGATATAAAAACGCGGATATCGCAGCTGCATTCCCGCCTGAACGACAATGCCAAGGTACAGGAGGGTGAAGCGCCCGCCGAGGATCCGCTCAGGCTTATTGAGCTGCTCAATGCCGAATGCAGCGCGTATGAGGAGCTTATCCGCCGCATAAACCTGACCAACGCGGCGACCGTGTTTGAAGGGGAAACGCTTACGGCGCTGCTTGCGCGGCGCGATGCGCTTTCGCTTGAGCTGAGCATAATGCGGGACTTTTTGCAGCAGGCCAGCCAGCGCATAGACCGCTATTCCAAAACGGAGATAAAGATTCTTCCCACCGTGGACGTTACGGCGATGCAGAAAACGGTGGATGCGAAGTCGAAGGAGCTTAGGCAGCTTGACGCGGCGATACAGAAGCTGAACTGGAACACAATGCTTATATAGGCGCAAATAATTTACAATAATCGGTTTTTCCGCCACGCGGGGCGGGCGCTATCTCTGCCGGCTGAGAATGAGCCGGTATGGAGGCACATAGCGGGACGGGGCGCGACGCTACCTTTACACAAACGCCCGTAACAGCGCACAATATACCCCGCACAAATGCACCCGGCATCACCGGGCGCCGACCGCGCGGCGGAAAGGGTGGGTATGGGGAGAAATGGCTTAAAGGCGGGACTTTTCTATTGAAAGCCCCGCCTTTTCATGCTAAAATAATCATAGGATGAGGACGGGAGATGAGTTAAAGGACGGAATAAAGGAACAGGAGGATCGAATATGAAAAAAATTGTAATTGCGGCGCTGATGCTTGCGCTGTGCATGGCCGTTGCCGTACCCGCCCTTGCGGAAGGCGTGCGCGATGCCAACGCCGCATATAACGAGCTGCTTGCGGGGTTCAACGGCAAATATCCCGACGAATACGCGGGCGCATACGTTGATACCTCGGACGGCGATAAGCTGTGCGTACTGCTTACGGAGCGCCATGCGGACACCGCCGCAAAGCTCGGCGCGGCGCGGGACAAAATGCTTGCGCACATAAGCGCGGCCTACCGCGACGACGTAAAATTCAAAACGGCGAAGTATTCCTATAATGAGCTTCTTGCGGCGCACGATACCGCGTCCGCACTGCTGAAGGAGAAGGGCTACGGGCTTTCCTACGTTGGAATAAACGATATGAATAATGCCGTGGATGTAGGCATAATCCCCGCCGACCATGCAGCCGCCGCAGCCTTTGTTCAAGCCGACGCCGCGCTCAGTGGGCTTCCCCTGTGCGTTACGGCTGCCGAAAGGCTATCCCAATTTGGCGGCGAATCGCCCGCTGCCATGCCGCAGGCCGGAGGCGGCGCAATAATTCCGCTTGCGGCGGCTCTGCTCATATGCGGCGCAATGCTCGGCGCGGCTGCATTGAAGCGGAAACGTTAAATACGAAAGACTCCCTCGCGCCGCGCCCCCGACACGCTGCCATTTCCCTTCTTCCTGCGGTGCAAATACGCATCACACAACATATTGTGCCGCGGGGCGCGGCATGGGCGCAATGCCCGGCGCGGCTGCATTGAAGCGGAAACATTAAATACGAAGAAACAGAAAGGAGGCATATGCCGTGAAAAAAAGCTCGGGACCATCTTGGTTATTCTGTGCCATACTTTCCTTCATATCCACCATACTGTTCTTCATTTCAGCCGCAGTTAACCGGAACCCGATTTTTTATGTTTGCAGCTTGCTGTCCTTAGTCGGCGGAATACGCAACGTTTGCCGATACATAAAGGAAAAGAATCAGCAAGATAAAGAATAGCATCCGCCGACCGCATGACAGGAAGGGTGGGTATGGGGAAGAAGTTGGTTTTATCAAAAAATATTCCAGATGTCTATTGACAACATCTGACAACTATGATATTCTTATAACAAAGCTAACTGAAGCTGACAGATAATTCAGGAGGTGTCACTATGTATTTGTTTCATAATGTTAAATTTGACTTTATGCAAGTGCGATATTGGTGCGGCTTCCAGTTGTGGCGAGGTCGTATTAAGAATGTTTCCTTGGGCGCGTAAGCCGGATTCTGATTGTCCGCTTATGCGCCTTTTTTGCATAATCAGCCCCCAATCAAAAAAGAGTGCTTTGATTATTCAAATTAGATAATCAGAAAGGAACATCTATGAAAAAAGTTATAAGTTTAGCATTAGCGGTCATTATGCTGATGATGATGTCCTCTACCGCTTTCGCAGCAAATGAAAGCCGTAATAGCCAAACATATATTGGTGAAATATCAAACGGGAACATCTTCTCAAAGAAAACCGCCAATATGCTCGTAACAATTTTAACGGACAATACGAGGCGGCTGATTGATATTTCAATCAAATACCTCAACCAACCGAATATTGTGTATCAATGGCGGATTCAGGATTATCCTGTGGCGAGATTCAAACCAGCAAGCAACTCATTTTGGAATGGGATAATAGAATACGCCGAACGTAATATTTCGAGTGCAACTCCCGTTACTTTCACCGATGTAACATACGAAAAGCCCATCGACGTTACAGCTATGCGCAGTTCGGCAGGTGCAGATCTTCTTCAAGACCTAAGGAGTTTTATTGGGCAGGATGAGTATTTTGACGTACTCAAAACATCAACACCACTTTATAGGAATGGTGTTGCGTTCCGTGTATATGAGTCTATGCAATTTCGCATTCTGTTGGATGGATATAAAGCGTGGTCTACTACCATTACCGTAGCAAGCTTAATCACCGGAGTTCTCGGACTTTTCATAACCGAAAGTTTGATTCTAACAATTTGCAATGTTTTTGGCCTTATAGTAAGTGCTGCCACTACGCTCTCTCCAGGCAAAATAAATAAATACATATGTCGAGCAATGATATACAGGTATGTTACCGCAAACGGCAGCAAGTACATCTATAACATAACAGACAAGTTTATCGATTATAAAGGGTATGAAGATGCCAATATCAACAGTACAGGAAGAGCATACGCTGATTCAGGTTCACAAACGATAAACTTTATTCAAGGACAAAGCTACTTTGGTTCATATACGGCTCAAGTAGACGATGCTTACCAAATGTATCTCAACATAGGGCAGCAGCCGTAGAATTGCTAGTTGGGGCAAAATATCATGAAAAAACGTAACCGTATTTCTTGGTTGGTTCCGGCAATGTTGTCTTTTGCAACCTCCATAATTGCCTTCATTTCGGCAAACGTTAACCGGAGTTTGGTTCTTATCGTTTCCGGTTTGCTGTTCTTGGCCGGCGGAATACGCAGCGTTTGCCGATACATAAAGGAAAAGAAGCAGCAGGATGAAGAATAGCATCCGCCGACCGCGCGGCGGAAAGGGTGGGTATGGGGAGAAAGATATGAACGAACGCAAAAGAACACATCTCAAAACATTATTCATCATATTGGCCGCGGCGCTGATTTTGGCGTTTGTGTACCTTGCCTTGCCGAAGGAGTGCGGCATAGAGCGCCGCGTTGACGCAACGCTTGTGCAAAACGGCAGCCCTGCCGAACGCAGGCAGACCGCGCTCACCATAAGCGGCACATATAAAAGCAGCCTTTTCGGCGGGGATTCGTTCGCGGGGAAGGTTGAAATAGACTGCCTGCCGGTAACGTCGGGGGAGCTGCTGAACGTTGCTTTCAGCGCGGAGGATAAGGGCTATGGCGCGCTGACGTACAGGAGCGGCGAAAGCCTTGAGTTCGTGGGCTACATGCGCATGAGCAAAACCGCTGATGAAGTAATAATCTGCCTGTTCGAGGACATGGGGGACGGGCGCAAGGGCTGGAGCGCGGACACGGGCGCGGTGATATCGTATCCCGATAATATAGAAAACATAGGCGATAAGCTGTACTGAATTTTCGCCGTACAGTAAGCAGCACCTTCACGCCTGACGGTGCCGACTTCCCCTGCACAACATATTGTGCCGCGGGGCGCGGCATGGGCGCAAGAGCCGAGAATATCTGAATAAATTGCGCATTAAAAGCGTTTTTTGAGTTGACAAGCGCCTAAAGGTGTGGTACATTAACTAAGCAACCCCCGACTGGGGGGTTTATTTAGGTTCGGTATCGGCCGAACAAACGGATTTTATTGGCCTTATCCCGCGTTGGGACAGGGCATAAATTGAGAGGAGCTAATAACCACTATGCGCGTAAAAGTCACCTTGGCCTGCACCGAATGCAAGCAGCGTAACTACAACACTTTTAAGAACAAGAAGAATGACCCCGACAGGATCGAGTTCTCCAAGTACTGCCGTTTCTGCCGCAAGCACACCATTCACAGGGAAGCTAAGTAAGCCCGAAAGGACAGGAACATAAAAATGGCAAACGATGTAAAAACCGCCAAAAAGGAGAAGAAGCCCAACCTGTTCGCGCGTATCGGCCGTTATTTTAAGGACGTTGTGGGCGAACTGAAAAAGCTTACGTGGCCTACCGGCAAAGACCTTGCCAAGTACACCGCAACCGTGCTTGCGTTCATAGTGCTTTTCGCCGTTGTTATAGGCGTGCTTGATTTTCTGTTCGGTCAGGGCTTTACGCTTCTTGGTAGCCTGGCAGGCAAAAGCAGCGATGCTTCCGCCCTTACGGACGCGCTGCTGGGCCTGATGTAATTTAGGGAGCAAGTATCATGGCCGAAGAAGCCAAGTGGTACGTTGCCCATACCTATTCGGGCTACGAGAACAAGGTCAAGGAGGACCTGGAGAAAACGGTTGAAAACCGCGGCCTTCAGGACATGATTTTAGAGATAAGCTACCCCACCGAAGAGGTAGTTGAAATGAAGGACGGCAAGCGCAAGGTGGTAACCCGCAAGATGCTGCCCGGCTACGTTATGATCAAGATGATCATGAACGACAAAACCTGGTACATTGTGCGCAACACCCGCGGCGTTACGGGCTTCGTAGGCCCGGGATCAAAGCCCGTGCCCCTTACCGATGAAGAAGTTACAAAGCTTGGCGTGGAGTATATCCCCATCGAGCTGGATCTTTCCGTTGGCGAGAGCGTGCGCGTGGTAAGCGGTCCGCTGGAAAACTTCATAGGCACGGTGGAAGCGCTGGATCCGGAACGGCAGAAGGTAAAGCTGACCGTATCCATATTCAACCGCGACACACCGGTGGAACTGGATTATATCCAGGTGCAGAAGCTCTGATAAAGGGCAAAATAAAAGCGCAGGGGTAACTCTGCGCCTAAGGCATGATTTATGCGCCTTCTTATAAGGGGAGGCTGTCATAAAGTGGGAGGCCGCCCGAAAAAGCGGGAGAGGCCGCTCGCACCACATTATTTTTAGGAGGAAATTCAAATGGCAAAGAAGATCACAGGCTTTGTGAAGCTTCAGATCCCCGCCGGCAAAGCAACGCCCGCACCGCCCGTAGGCCCCGCCCTCGGTCAGCATCAGCTGAACATAATGGGCTTCTGTAAGGAGTTCAACGAGCGCACCGCCAAGGACGCCGGCATGATTATCCCTGTCGTCATCACGGTGTACCAGGATCGTTCCTACACCTTTGTGACCAAGACTCCCCCCGCGGCCGTTCTTATCAAGAAGGCTTGCGGCCTGCAGTCCGCTTCCGGCCGCCCCAACACCCAGAAGGTTGCCAAGCTGACCAAGGACCAGGTAAGGGAGATCGCCACCATCAAGATGCCCGACCTTAACGCCGCCAGCGTGGAAGCCGCCATGAGCATGGTAGCCGGCACCGCCCGCAGCATGGGTATCACGGTTGAGGACTGAACAAGCCTAAAGGAGATGTGGGAGGCATAAGCCGTTATTACCACAGGAAGGAATATAGAATATGAAGCATGGCAAGAAGTATCAAGACAGCATAAAGCTGATCGAAAAGCAGAAGCTTTACGATCCCCGCGAAGGCATTGAGACGGTGCTCTCCACCGCCAAGGCCAAGTTTGACGAGACCGTCGAAGCCTCTATCCGCCTGGGCGTAGACCCCCGCCACGCCGACCAGCAGGTCCGCGGCGCCGTGGTTCTGCCTCACGGTACCGGCAAGACCGTCCGCGTGTTGGTTTTCGCCAAGGGCGACAAGGCTAAGGAAGCCGAGGCCGCCGGCGCCGATTTCGTGGGCGACGATGATCTGGTAAAGAAGGTCCAGACCGAGAACTGGTTTGGATTCGATGTTTGCGTAGCTACTCCGGACATGATGGGCACCATCGGCCGTATAGCTCGTATACTGGGACCCAAGGGCTTGATGCCTAACCCCAAGAGCGGCACCGTTACCATGGACGTGACCAAGGCCATCAACGATATCAAAGCCGGTAAGGTTGAATATCGCGTAGACAAGACCTCCATCGTTCACGTTCCCGTGGGCAAGGTTTCCTTCGGCGTAGACAAGCTGCAGGAGAACCTGAACACCCTGATGGATGCCGTTATCAAGGCCAAGCCGGCCGCCGCTAAGGGCACCTACATAAAGAGCCTGGTGCTTTCCACCACCATGGGCCCCGGCGTCAAGTTCAACAGCATGAAGTTCTAAAAATGCTTACGCATTTCGCAGTGAGTGCTGCTCGCACTCGCTGCGAGAAACAGTCTTCCCTCTCGCGCCATTGGCGCTCCCGGGCGGGAAGACTGATAAGTAAGAGTTCCTAACGGAACTCGTCCGTTCAGGCGAATGAATCGCCTGAGCCGGAATAAAGCCTTCTATAAAAATATAGAAGAAATCTCAAAAAATCCGTTGACAACCGCGGGGCGGTATAGTATACTGCCCCGTGGAAATCAAAATACAGGCCGAAGACAGCAGGCGTCCCATGCGGACTTAATTTCCTGCCGAGGTGAATGCAAGCTTATTCAGCAAGCTCTCATCCTTTGTCTTAGGCAAAGGATTTTCATTTTGTAAGGAGGTGAAACCAATGGCAAACCCCGCAAATATCGAGGTAAAAGCGAAACAGGTCGAAGAGATCCGCGAAAAGCTCGAAAAGGCGCAGTCTGTTGTAGTGTTCGACTATCGCGGACTGACCGTTGAGGAGGTAACCAACCTGCGCAGCGAAATGCGCAAGGCCGGCGTTGAATATGTCGTTCTGAAGAACCACATCGTCAACCGCGCAGCCCAGGCAAACGGAGTGGACGAAAGCTTCCACAACTATCTGAAGGGACCCTCTGCTTTCGCGTTCGGTTATGACGATGCAGTAGCGCCCGCGCGTATACTGAAGGACACCGTCAAGAAGCTGAAGAAGTGCGAGATAAAGGGCGGTATCATAAACGGCGTAGTCACCGACGCAGCCGGCATGAACACCCTGGCAGATCTGCCCAGCAGAGAGCAGCTTATCGCAAGGCTGCTTGGCAGCATGATGAGCCCCATTTCCAAGCTGGCTATCGTTCTTGGCCAGATTCAGGAGCAGAAGGGCGGCTCCGATGCAGCACCCGCTGAAGCAGCGGAATAATTTATCCCAAGTTAGAACAAAGAATAACACAGGAGGAACAAGATAATGAATAAAGAGCAGCTTATTGCTGATATCAAAGCTATGACCGTTCTTGAGCTGGCCGACCTGGTAAAGGCTCTTGAAGAGGAATTTGGCGTATCCGCCACCGCCGCCGTCGCCGTTGCCGGCCCCGCCGCCGGTCCCGCCGCCGAAGTTGAAGAAAAGACCGAGTTCGACTGCATACTGAAGGACGTCGGTTCCGAGAAGATCAAGGTCATCAAGACCGTCCGCGAGCTGACCGGTCTGGGCCTGAAGGAAGCCAAGGACTTGGTAGACAACGCTCCCAAGCCCATCAAGGAAGGCCTGCCCAAGGAAGAGTGCGAGAAGATCGTCGCCATGTTCAAGGAAGTCGGCGCCACCATCGAAGTCAAATAAGTTATTCACTTATTGTGATGCTAAAAGAGACTGCTTCGGCAGTCTCTTTCTTTTTGCTCCTCCGGCTGTTATTGTTTACGTCAATCCCTCAGTCAATAGCTAAACCGAGCCCAGGTTGGAACAAGGTCGCCTTACTCACTGCCGTTCGTAATTCTCCCTGTTC